>FWWM01000482.1_pt1 | contig 131849 bp, 125 predicted proteins | sample 2228351 | NCBI WGS metagenome assembly FWWM01 (sample SAMEA103939774, study PRJEB20133) | metagenome
ACCGCCATAAAAATGTAGGGTGGGCTGTGCCCACCAAGAATACCCCTGGCGGTGTTGGTGGGCACAGCCCACCCTCCCTCCGGTTTTTGTGAAAAATGCTTAGTGATACTTACTTAAATGGCTATGACTAAGAATTTTGGACCAAAGCCCGTTCGCTTCACCACTACTCGAAAATCGGCATCTTGTCATCCCTGACCATCGCCCTGTGGTGAAAGGCACGTTACAGGCTATTATTCGACAAGCCAGCTTGTCGAAGTCCCTTTGTTCTACTCTGAGCAAGCCTTGCACCGCCTGAAAGAAATCTCCGGTGTGGAATAGTTGCATGCATCTGCAAGGGGAGGTATACTCTGTGCAATCAGAGGAATACATAACGGTGGTGGGATGGCGAGAAATCACAGGAGAGAGCTATGCAACGGATTGGGTTTGTATCGCATACTGATTATCAGAAACATAATACAGGAGCCTTCCATCCAGAGCGTGCTCCTCGTTTAGAAGCTATCGTGAACAGACTCAAAGAAACTGGCTTGCTAGAGACTCTTGTTCCGATTGATCCGTTTATCGCTCCGATAGAATGGGTAACGGAGATCCACACTAGCGATTATGTCCAGTATATCGAGGAAAGTTGTCGGCGAGGGATCAAAGCCCTTGATCCAGATACCCGTATCTGTCCTCTCTCCTATCATGTAGCTCTTCTGGCCGTTGGTGGAGCTCTCGCTGCAGTGGATAGTGTGATGGAAGGGCGGGTTGATCAGGCTTTTGTGGCGGTCCGTCCGCCTGGACATCATGCCGAAAGAGCGCGGGCAATGGGATTTTGCCTCTTTAACAATATTGCCATTGCGACTCGTTATCTTCAAAAACACTATCATCTTGAACGGATCCTGATTGTCGATTGGGATGTTCATCATGGTAATGGCACACAGCATGCCTTTGAAGAGGATCCCTCGGTTTTCTTTTTTAGTATTCATCAATACCCCCACTATCCCGGTACAGGAAGCAGTGAAGAACGGGGGAAAGGTGCTGGTTTTGGCTTTACGGTAAATGTGCCAGTGCCTGCTGGCAGCGGAGACAAGGAGTATATCCTGCACTTTGAAAAAACTCTCTATCCTCAGGCTCTCGCTTTTTGCCCAGACTTTGTCTTAATTTCAGCGGGATTTGATGCGCACAAGGACGATCCACTCTGTGCTACTCTGGTTACCGAACAGGGATTTCAGGCTATAACCGAGATGGTCGGAGCTATCGCCAGAGAGTGTTGTCAAGGACGTCTGGTCTCTCTTCTAGAGGGGGGCTACAGTCTCGATGCTCTTAGCCGGTCGGTAGAGCAGCATTTGCGTACCCTCCAGCGGCTTGCTTAAGCTAGTGTGCAATTCTGGGGACACCATATGTAATTCTATGATTAGGTCAGAAGTATTTTTCAAACCTTCGATAAACGTAAAACTTGTGGCGCAATCATTGTGCAAATATCCCCATCTTATGATTTGCAGGTAGAACCAATCAGGGGTTAGAGCCATGGAGAATACTGGAATAGACCAGCGGGAGAGATTTCGGGGCCGTCTTCTCGGACTTGCCGTAGGGAATGCTATCGGCGCAGCGGTGGAATTTCAGCCACAAGGAGTACAGCATGAAAATTACCGATGTCACGACCACGTTATTGTTTTATCCACACACCAGACCGATTCAGGATGCGACCATCCCAACTCCCAAACCAGGAGCAGGAGGTCGAAAACAGCTTTTTGTCCATATCAAAACCGATGCCGGTGTAGAGGGATTGGGTATCGGTCAAGCTGCGCCGGGAGCGCGGGAAGTAATTGAGACTGTATTCAAGGATGTGCTGATAGGTCAGGATCCTTTTTATATCGAACAGCTCTGGAATGATATGTTCTGGCATATCCGAGGGTACGGACGGAAAGGAATTGCATTTTGTGCCTTATCGGCAGTTGATATCGGGCTCTGGGACCTCAAAGCAAAGGCGTTTGGAGTTCCGCTGTACAAATTATTGGGTCCTTACACCGATACCGTACCCATCTACGGCAGTGGAGGGTGGACCAATTTTACTGAAAAAGAGCTCATTGCGGAAATGGTTGGATACGTGGAACAGGGTATCAAACAGGTGAAGATGAAGGTAGGGAAAGATTTTGGCAAAGCGGAGCGAGAGGACATCCAGCGGCTGGCTGCTGTGCGTAAAGCTGTTGGTGATGATGTTATCATCTATATCGATGCCAATAATGGGTATTATCCCAAACAGGCGATTTACATGGCAAAAACATTTGAACAATATCAGGTAAGCTGGTTTGAGGAGCCTGTAGTTCCGGACGATATTCAAGGGTTAGCAGAAGTCAGACAAGCGACCAGTATTCCTGTTGCTACTGGCGAACACGAATATACCAAATATGGATTTCGGGAACTGATTGCCCGGGGTGGAACGGATATTGTGCAACCCGATGTAGGTCGCGTGGGAGGAATTACCGAATGGATGAAGGTCGCTCATATGGCGCATGCCTTTGATCTTCCCGTTGCTCCGCATGCTGTGCAACTGGTGCACCTCCATGTTGCGTGTGCCACCCCGAATCTTAAGGTTGTCGAGTATATGAACGTTGGCTTAGAAGGAGATCGCGTCTGGTACACGGAATTTCCCCAGCAAAAAGATGGAATGTGGTCTCCTTTCCCTGATAAGCCTGGGCTAGGCCTGGAGCTGAATCCAGACGCGGTGAAAAAATGGGCAGTGTAGTCTGCTTACAATCGATATACATCCTGTCTACAATCATGGTGTGCAGAGCGCGAAGGCTCTTTTTCCTGGTGAAAGGCAGACCCTTCACGCTTGCTTAAAATAACGGATCTATACCCCTATTCTCAGGAGAGCAGGGTTAGTCTAAATACTGATATGCTCCCAGGGTTAAGAATTCGGCAAAATGCTTGTCCGTAGTCAGAGCATCCAGGAGTTGTCTGGCCAGGTCAAATTTCCCATTGGCAAATTGTTTTTCCCCGATTACGGCCCGGATCTTTTCCAGCTCCTCAGGGACCAGGTGATGATAGAATTCTTCCGTCACCTTGCGCCCATCGTCCAGGGTAGCATGGTGATGAATCCATTGCCAGATCTGCGCACGAGAGATCTCTGCAGTAGCCGCATCTTCCATGAGATTGTAAATCGCTGCCGCCCCTGTACCTCGAAGCCAGGATTCGAGATAGAGGATACCCACGCTGATATTGTTGCGTACCCCGGCTTCGGTAACCTGTCCACCGGGCACCTGGAAGTCCGCTAAATCTTGAGCTGTGACCTGTACCTCCTCGCGCAAGCGTTCTTTCTGATGCGGTTTCTCGCCAAGGGCTTTCTCAAAGACCTCTCTGGCAATCGGAACGAGGTCTGGATGCGCCACCCAGGTTCCATCAAACCCATCGCCAGACTCGCGTTCCTTATCTTCGCGTACCTTAGCTAGCGCCACTTCATTGACCTGCGGATCTCTTCGACTGGGAATAAAGGCAGCCATTCCTCCAATAGCATGGGCTCCACGCTTATGGCAGGTCTTCACCAGCAGTTCAGTATAGGCCCGCATAAAGGGCACGGTCATGGTCACTTGAGCTCGGTCTGGAAGCACAAAATCCGGTTTATTCCGAAATTTTTTGATAATGCTAAAGATGTAATCCCAGCGACCAGCATTCAGACCAGCAATATGATCACGCAATTCATACAAAATCTCTTCCATTTCAAAGGCCGCAAGAATCGTTTCAATAAGCACGGTAACTTTAATACTGCCCTGTGGAATGCCTGAAGTGTCCTGTGCCATGATAAATACATCATTCCAGAGTCGGGCTTCGAGATGGTTTTCGAGCTTGGGCAGGTAAAAATAAGGCCCGGTCCCTTTATCCAGCAGTTTCTGGGCATTGTGGAAAAAGTAGAGACCAAAATCGAACAGTGAACCGGAGATTGGCTTGCCATCGAGCGCGACGTGCTTTTCATCGAGATGCCAACCCCTGGGGCGTACCAAAAGGGTAGCGATCTGGTTTTGCAATTGATATTTTCTCCCTTCTGGAGTGGTAAAGTCAATCTTTCGATCAATGGCATCCCGCAGATTGACTTGCCCTTCCACCATATTCTGCCAGGTAGGCGAATTGGCATCTTCAAAGTCAGCCATAAATATATCCGCCCCCGAGTTAAGAGCATTGATGACCATCTTTCGATCAGCGGGGCCTGTAATTTCCACCCACCGTTTCTGTAAATCAGCAGGGATAGGAGCCACTTTCCAGGAGTCTTTCCGTATCTGTTCGGTAGAAGTCAAAAAATCAGGCATCTGCCCGGCATCGAGTTCTGCCTGTCTCTCAACCCGCTTTTGGAGCAGAGCTTGTCGCTGTGCACGAAAGGCTCGATCTAATTTGGCCACAAAGGTTAAGGCTTCGGAAGAGAGAATTTCCGCAAATTCGGGAGTAACCTTCCCGGTGATTTCCATGCCTTGGGGTAGACTGTATTGTGCCATTGTAGCCTCCTTTACTCAGATGAACTGATAAATGTATCATTCTGAGGCTTGTGCCAACCTCAAATTAGGGCACTCCAAATCAGGGAACTCGACGAACACTCTTCTGGACATCAATGCCTCCATGACGAGATTCCGTGCTCCGGGCAGGCACTCAGAATAATCAAAGAAGAAAAGTCTCGTATGACTATAAAGCTATAATAGTGTATTCCATTTCTAATGACAAGCAAATTCTCCTTTGGAGAAAGAGGAAGCTTTTCTGATTGACACCAGCCTTCTCCAGTGCCATAATTGAGAGGGAGATAATGCAAGCGAGAGTGAAATGGTCTAGAATCGGCAAGAGGAGAAGCAAGGCTATGAGTGTACAACCTATTAAGATCGGTATCATCGGCGCAGGGGATAACACCCGGGTTAAACACATCCCAGGGTTACAGGCCATCGAAGGGGTAGAGATTGTCAGCGTGTGTAACCGGAGCCGGGAGTCGTCTCAACGCGTGGCGGATACCTTTCATATTCCTAAAGTCTATGAAGATTGGCGGGAGTTAGTGGCTGCCGATGACACCAATGCGATAGTTATTGGTACCTGGCCGTACATGCACTGTGAAGTTACCTGTGCAGCTCTCGATGCAGGAAAGCATGTGATGTGTGAAGCCCGCATGGCTATGAACGCTGCCGAAGCTCATCAGATGCTCGAAAAATCCAGGGCCCATCCTGAACTGGTCGCTCAGATAGTTCCTTCTCCTTTTTCTCTGCGGGTAGATCGCACTATCCAGGATCTCTTGGCGGAAGGATATGTAGGAGATCTCTATGCGATGAATGTCCGAGGAGTAAGTGGACAATTTGCCAATCCCGATGCTCCCATTCATTGGCGACAACGGAAAGATCTCAGTGGTCTCAATATTCTTATTATGGGAATCTGGTATGAAGCCATTATGCGCTGGGTAGGTACTGCTTCTCGGGTGTTTGCACAAACGCGTATTTGCATCCCTCAGCGTCGTGATCCAGACACCGGGAAGATGGTCACGGTAGACGTACCGGATCATGTTAACATCATCGCCGATATGGCTTGTGGTGCACAGGCAGCCTTTGAATTCAGCGCTGTCTGTGGATTGGCTCCCACCTCTGGAGCCTGGCTTTTTGGGAGTAAGGGTACCCTCTTCTTTGATCACCCCAACAATAAATTGTTTGGAGGAAAACCTGGAGACAAAACCTTGCAGGAAATCTCCATCCCTCCAGAAAAAGAAGGGAAATGGCGTGTCGAAGAGGAATTTGTCAGAGCCATTCGCGGACAAGAGAAGCTCAAGCTGACCACCTTTGAGGATGGGGTCAAGTATATGGAGTTTACGGAAGCAGTGCATCGCAGTGCCACCTCTGGTCAGATGGTTTCACTGCCTCTTGACTTATCATGAGTTTTTTCCCCGCTTTTTCTGAAGATGTAGCATGTTAGGGTGAGCATAACGAAAATCAAGCTAAGGTGAGGGAAATGCCTTCGCCCTGGCTATTAGATCGAACTCGTAGCGAGTAAGCCTCAGAAGGTCATGCTGAGCGCCATAGAGAATCTCTTTTGCGAGGAATTCTTTCGAGATTCTTCCTCGAGTTTTTTCTATCCTCTGTTCAGGATAGACTCTGAGCAGAGGGCAGGATTAAGGTGGTCAGGCAGGTTGCAGGAGTGACACATAGCACACAATATGTAGCATAAAGGAGGGTAAAAGAATGGCCATTGCAGCAACGAAAAGCGTGAGTAAAAGCACCTATGCGGAACTTGGAGTTCGAGTGGGTATCAATGCACGGGGAAACCAAACGCTCTTAGGCGGTTCGACCTTACCGGCAGAAGTGGTCGAGGCGATGGAACAGGCTAATCAGGCCTATGTCGAGATGGAAGAGTTGCTGGAAAAATCTGGAGAATGCATCGCCAATATTCTTGGTACCGAAGCAGCCTATGTGACTTCCGGGTGTGCGGCGGCCCTGACACTTAGCGCTGCCGCCTGTATTGCTGGGAATGATCCAGCCAAGATGGGGCGTCTCCCCGACACTACAGGGATGAACAATGAAATAGTATTCCAGAAAGTGCAACAATATGCTTATTCTCGCGCTTTAACACTCCCTGGCGGGCGATTGATCGAAGTAGGTGATGAGCAGGGATGTACGGCCGAACAACTCGAAAAGGGGATCGGACCGAAAACGGTGGCCATAGCGTATTATCAGCGACCAGATTGGGAAAACAATGTCCTCTCCCTGGAAGCGGTACGGGATATTGCACACAAAAAGGGCTTACCTTTGATCGTCGATGCAGCAGCACAGATCTATCCTCTCGATTATTTCCGTAAAATGGCTCAGAGCGGTGATTTGGTCTGTTTTGGAGCGAAATATTTTGGTGCACCTCACTCGACAGGGATGGTTACCGGGAAGAGGGAACTGGTGCAGGCAGCAAGCGCTAACGGTTTTATCGGCTTCGAAGCAGCGGCAAAAATGGGGGCGCCGAGACCCTTTGGACGTCCGCTCAAGGTCGATCGACAGGAGGTTATCGGAGTGGTGGTCGCTCTACAAAGATGGTTCAGCCTCAATCATGAAGAGCGATTAAAAGCACTCGAAGCCAAGATGCAGATCATTGCTCAGACGCTCAAGGATCTTCCGGGGGTCAAGGCTACCCTCCCTACCGAACCCCCTATCGGACCAACCGTAGGGTTAGGGGTAACTATCGATGCTTCGGTCGTAGGAAAGAATGCTGCGACAGTATTAGAAGAACTCGAAACTGGTAACCCTCCTATTTGGGTCCGCATATACCCCGAAAAGGATCCCAATACCATTACAGTGAACGTTCAAACCCTGTATGAAGGGGAAGAACAAATCGTTGCAGAACGGCTCAAAAGTCTTTTGTCAAAATAGCCTTCCAAGTTCGCTAGTGCGCTGTTACATAAGTTCTGACGACTTGTCATACTGAGCCGAAGACGAAGCATCTCTTTGCAGTGCTACTGAGAGATGCTTCGCAGAGTTTATCCTGGGTGAAACGAAGGACTCAGCATGACAAGTGAAAATATATTTTACAGCGCACTAGCTTACCTCTAGGTACCGGTCACGTTGAGCACAGCGAAGTCTCCCAGGCTTGAGCCAAAATGCTTCTGAGGTGGCTTCCCTGTAAGGAGTATCCTGAGCACGTCCCTCCCCTTGCTGCTGAACTCATGGCGAGTAAATCTCAGCATGTCATTCTGAGCGAAGCGAAGAATCTCCTATTCTGGGAACAATACGTACAAGATCCTTCACAGAGTCTACCCTGAGCAAAGCGAAGGGAAGTCGTATGGTCTCCAGGAGACAAATGGGCTACCCTCCGCTGCGTTCAGGATTTAGCTGGTTGCTTATCTCCTGTAATCCACCTGGCCTACTGGACGGTAAGAATGCCGGTGAATAGGACAGGGGCCATACAGACGAAGAGCGGCCAGATGTTCTGCCGTTCCATACCCCTTGTGATGAGCAAACCCGTACAGGGGATACTGATCGTGATACTGAAGCATAAGCTGATCACGGTAAACTTTTGCCACGATAGAGGCAGCAGCAATAGAGTAACTCTCCTGATCGCCGCGCACGAGAGTTTGTTGGGGCAGGAAAAGCGGCAGAGGGTTTCGTCCATCGATAAGGAGATAGTCGGGGAGAAATGGGAGGGCTTCTACAGCCAATTGCATCGCCTTGAGTCCAGCTCGATAGATATTGAGGCGATCAATCTCCGCAGGCTCTACCACTCCGATACCTATCCCATCTGCTTTGGCCCAAATTTCTTGGGCCAGGATTTCTCGACGCCCAGGAGCAAGAGCCTTCGAGTCATTCACTCCCGGGATAGAAATCGTTGGCGATACTACTACGGCCGCCGCCACTACCGGCCCTGCCAAGGGACCCATTCCCACCTCATCCACACCAGCAATGCGTGCATACCCGGTATTCCAGAGCCGTGTCTCCCAGTATAGCAAGTGGTTTATCCTTTCTTGCTCTTCCTGTTTCTTCAGTTTCCTGGCTCGTAAAAATTTCCCCAAGGATTGAGCACCCTTCCGTGGGTCATGTTCCAGGGTATGGATAACTTCCTCGGTTACCAGAGCTTCGTTTTGCAAATAATAGCGTTTTAGATGAGCAAGAGGAGCGGTGGTGAGCTGATGCCTATCCATACGCATACCCTTGAACAATTATTGTTTTTCTGTCGGTTGTTCAGATGGAGTGAGCGGAGTTCGGAGCTGAGCGATTTTTTCTTCTAACCCGATACGCAGGGCCAGTTGGGGAAAATCTCGCTCGACTCGTTCGTAGCTTTCAAGCGCTTTCGGATAATTCTCCAGGGTTTCATAGCACCTCGCCTGGGTCAGGAGGGCTTCATAATGCAGCTTCCCCTGGGGATTATCCAGCATCTCACGTGTCGTATCAATCGTTTTCTCACAATCTCCAAGACGTTGATAGGCATAAGCTAAGCTCAGCAACGCCACTTCGCGGAGATCGGTAGTCTTTCCCGCATCCTCCGCTGGTATTCTGTACATTTCTATTGCCTTTGTATAGTCTCCCTCGGCGAAATAGAGATGTCCAAGTTCGAGATAGGCGTACAGGCTTCCCCTGCTGAGAGAATACTCCTGGACAATTTTCTCGTACAGCGCCTTGGCCTCCTTCTTCTTCTCCGGGACATTGGCCAGTTTGTTCGCTTCAGCAAGGAGAGTAAAGGCTTGCTGATTGAGTGATCGGAAATAATAGGTCAGGCCGCCCGCTATCAGAAAGATCACTACGAGGACACCTAATCCCCAGAGGACCTGTTTACGGTGGGTTTCCAAAAACAGAATAGCACGGGCCGAAAGGGTAATAAATTCATCTGGCCGTTTCAAATCTTTCTTGGTGAGCTTCATCTTGGTTGCCATGAGATGGTCCTTTATCTAGGCTTTTGGTCATCAAATTTTTATAACGAGGGTAATAGGCTGCGAATCTAAGGCTTTGTTAAGTAAGTGCGGATAAACTCTCATTCTGAGCCGAAGGAGAAGAATCTTTTGTAATGCTACTGGGGCCCTTCGCAGAGTTTATCCTGAACAGAGTGAAGGGCTCAGGGTGACAAATCAAAATAAAGTCTCTAAAGCACAAGTGATACATGATAGATGATAACTATGAACCAGGTATGGTGTAGTGTTCTTATAGAGGATCTTCAGCATATCTTTATAGAGCTAACCATTTATCTCAAGGCCCAATTATACACAATGGAGATCGGAGGAGCAATAGAGATTCTACGCATTCGATTCCTCTATTGCTTCTGTTCTCTCTCTTAGCCCACTTATTCTGTAAGTCTAAACTTCTGGTTTAGGTATCCTCCCTGGCTTTCCTGCGGCGCAGACTCAACAGCGAATACAGAAAACCTTTCACCCCTTTGGGAGAAGGAAGAGCTGCTAATGCGTCACTAACTGCGTGCCGGAATGTTTCTGGTACATCTAGGTGCTTGTCGATAATCTTCTCAAGAGTTCGCAGGTGGCGAGCCTTCTGTCCTGGGATATATGGAACTAGCCGAGCAAGACAGCTTACTTCTCCGACTGCCAACAATGCTTGTACAAGGGTAACTAGATACTGGCTCTTCAGCAAACTGGAGGTAAGATAAAGGTCAAGGAATATATCCCCTCTACCGGGGATAAGGCATGCTAACGGCTCCACAATAGCAAAGCGAAGAGTAGTCTGCACAAATCGGCGATATTCCTCTTCGCTGAAGCGTGTCAGTTCCTGATGCAGTTGTTTCTGTTTCCCTCCCCAACCGGTAGATAAAAGACGTAACTTGCTATGTTCTCCCTGTTGTAAAACCATATCCAGGGTCTGTAATTCCTCGCTGGGTGGGGTACGAAATTCCTGGGTCTTGTGAGCCTCATACAATAGCTCAAGAAGCTGGGACAATCCAAACCCTTCCCGCAACTGTCTGAAGAGCTGGAAAGGTTCCGTCTGAGAATAGATCTGGTCAAAGACCCGCGGGACCAGGACAGGAGGGAAATGTTGCTCGAGTCCCTCTTGGAGACGAGCACGTACTGGTTGGGAATGCACGTGGAAGACAGAGGAAACGATTAGCGGTGGAACAGCATCCAGCAGTGGCAAATCGTCAGCATATCCCTCCAGCCATCTACACAATGATCTTTGTGCTATGCGATGGAGTCTAGATTGTTAGGCTCCATGATCTCCATTATCCAGCGTTCGTAAGCAGTCTCAGCCTGACGTATCGTTGCTGCTCACATCTGCAGAGATTGGGCATCCACCACGATATATTTAACACTACTGGGAGGTTCTTGGAGACTCACGGCCCAGTAGTATCTCGTTACCAGATTCCCCCCGTGAAAAAAAGTATCAAAAGTGCATCGCGAACAGAGAGGAGTAGGCACAGCAAAAAATGCTGCTCTGAGCGCACTTTCGATCTGTGGTATCTCTCCGACAAAAGCCATTGTTAATTGTTCATGAGCAAGGCGATCCGCCTGCAATGCGAAGAGGGTTAATTTTTTCACCTCTTGTAGAGGCCAAGCCCTTACTGCAGCAAAATCATGCTCCTCCCCTTACGTCCGCTGCGATCTGGATCAGCCAGGGGAACGATTTGTGCCACCACGGTTTTGCCTGTGGAAGTCGAAAAGAAGACCCGCTTGACCGGTTCCCTCTCTGAGCGCACATAGAATAGACGCGCCTCCATCTCTTCGACTTCCGCTTCGGCCAGAGCAGAGAGTGTGTAGAAGAGGGTTTGAAAACCACCTCGCTTATGGGGAGACCGCGCTTACTCTACATTGGTGTAGATGTGGTGATAGGCTTGTATCTGGGGCATCTTTACACCTCCTCTGGAGACTCGACCTTCCTCTCCTGCTCATCTGGATCAACTACCTCCAGAGCAGATGACCGAGCCGCTTCCTTTAGCTCACGATCTGAAGTGACGAATATCAGTTGATCATCTTCCTCAACAAAGCGACTCTGTAAGAGCAAAGCGGAGGCCAGGTGCACGGCATCAGCTCCTCGAAGGGCCTGCTGCTTGGCCAAATCTTTCGCACGATGCACCACTTCGGTAGTCAGATGAATTTGAATAAAGTGTTCCCAATCTTCCTCCAGCTCTTGTATTTTTTGCGCGAAGATGGGATGCTCGATTTCTTGAGCCTTCTCTTTGCGTGCTAAAGTCGCCATGACTTCTACAAACCCCAAAGATGCACAGGCTATGGTCGGATTATGAGTAAACAACTGGTGCATCCACTGTGTACCCCTCTCTCGATAGTAACGTTTGACCCAGGCACTAGCATCGAGATAATAGAAGATCACCGCCGATCCTCCACCAAGAGTTTAGAAGCAGCAATCCCTTTACCCTGGATAGGTTCAATAGGGCGGAAAACTGGATAAGGCTCTGCAGGAACGTGGAAAGTAGGATCACGAGCCAGACGCTGCAAGGTCTGTGAGACACTCTTTCTTTCTCGCATCAAACGTTGTGCAAACTCTAAGATTTGATGAACCTCCTCCTCATTGAGTAGCTCAATGGTATTGCGCAGCATTTCTTTCGCTGAGTCCATATTACGACCTCCATGTATTGATTAGACGAGGAAATAAGAGCCCTCTCTTTTTGGGAGCATTATGGTTTTCTCGTCATAGGGTAGTCTCCCTTTTCAGTGTTGCTGAGAGATGGTAGGAGCAAATTTATTCGCGACTTGCTCGGTATTGACCATAGAGTCGCGGATAAATCTGCTCCTATAGTACGACGAGGGGTATCAACAACACCCAAGGGGGAGACTACCCATTAAGCATTTACTTTTTCTTCAGTCTCCGGACGTCCACGCTTGGCATAAATCGCAGCACGAAGTTGAGGCAATGTTTCATCAGTTGCCAGAGCTCCAGCCTGTTGGATCAGGATCAATCGACTATCATGACTCCGCAACCAGTCGTCAATTGCCGCTTTGAGAAAGCGCCAGGTATTTTCAATCTGCCGACTGGGAATTCGACCCTGGGCAGCCTGGCGTTCCACGGTTTCTTTGGAAAGCCGTAAATAGTTGGCAACTTCCTCTAGTGTGAGAACTTCTGGCATTCTCCTAACTTTTCCCATATCTAACACCTCTATGCGATCTTTGATAGGCTGCTTTACGCTCTTTATAGTATGCACTTATAGCGGGTGAGTCTCAAGATGTCATTCTGAGCCCTTCGTTTCACTCAGAGCTTGTCCTGAGTGTAACGAAGGCGGGTGGCTCCATCCAGGATACGCACGTGACACATGACGGCTACTCCAATCCTAGCCGCCGTACCACCTCAGAAAATGGTTCGCCACCTTCGCCTTTCGCAACGGCTTTTTTCTGACTTAACAATCTATCGTGTACTGCTTTTCTCAATGCTAATCCTTCGTCAGGGTCGCCGAGGAGTTCCAGCAACTTCTGTTCAATTAATGATTCGCTCATTTCCCTCAGTTCATCTTTAGTCATCTAGCCAACGGTAAGTGATCTGTCACAAAAGTTTTTGAGACAAATAAGGTCAAAAGAAGCTCAACCCCAAGCATTCTATCGTGTAAGAATTTTTGTGACAGACCAGTAAGTATGTATGACTAAATTTCTTGCACTCTTCACCACCATCAGTTACTCTTCCTGTCATGTTGAGCGAAGCGAAGCATCTCATCTCTTTCAAGAGATCCTTCGCGGAGTTTATCCCGGAGCGTAGCGGAGGGAAGTCCATTCGTCATCCGTTTTTCGAGTAGTGGTGAAGCGAATGGGCTTTTGTCCAAAATTCTTAGTCATAGTTACTTACCCTTTACAGGTTTAGTCCATTATCAGATACCCCAAAAGAAAAGCTATTCCTCCCCCTCCCAGGGCACTCAGAAAGTTCACCACATCATTATTGACCCAGGGAAAGCCTCGGACAAGGGTAGTGGGTGTACCACAGATATGTAGCCGCTGTTCCGTCATAATTTGGCATCGAGGACAAGAATACATCCGTTGGATCGTTGCACCGAGCAAGCTATCGAGGAGAGAACCGAGACTGCCGCTTATTCCAGGGATAAGCACTAAGGGCAGGGGAGAATAAAAATGAGGAGTCAGAGGTTGGAGAGCTAAGGCGACTCCACCCATAAAGAAAGCCCCGGCCCCACTGGCCAAACTGCCCACCAGTGAAAGGCCACCAGAAGTACCGGGAGGCACTACTTGCCCCGAGAGAATCGACCGGGGAGGTGTCTTGCTTAATAAGCCTATCTCTGTAGCCCAGGTGTCTGCGTTAACGGTGCTCAAGGTTCCCAAAAATCCCCAAAAATACAGGTCATTTCCACTGAGTCCATACCCTAACGCAGCCAGAGCAGCCGTGGCTCCATTGGCCAGCACCTGAAAGATATCTCGTGTCTCTCCCTTTTCAAAATGTTTTCCGACCACCCTTTTTTCAGATTTCCAGCAATGGGAGAGGAGACTAGAGGACGCAAAAAAGCCAAGCAAGAGAGCAAACCATCGCCATCCTCCGCCTGTATAAATGAGAGCGCCGACCATTAAGGCTCCAAACACGCCAGAACGAGAAAGAGCATGAGTATAATAAGCAATGACGGGAATGCCCAGGACTACCAGTATGCTTAAGAAGAGATCCATATACATGTGGGAGTCGGTCTCCTACGCTTTCTCTACATCCATTTCGGAAAGTTTCCTTGCTTTTTTAGCACTCTTTCCGTAAAATAAGCCTTACATACCATGGTTTGCTTATTTGGCAGAGGCAGATTTGGCTCTGTTCCTTTGCGCTTGGAGATCATTTGCTTTCTCTTCACTTCGGAGTAAACTCCCTGAAGGGTCTCCGGACAGAGGTGAACTGCTTGACGGAGTTTTCTCCAAAGCGAAGGGATAACAACTGCGCCAAGCTCAGGCGAGCACCCTTCGTCACTCTGGAGTGCTGCCATAGGTTAGAAGAAGTTTGAGCAAACCACAGGGTACGATACAAGCTTTATATCAACGGTGAAGATAACAGAAAAAACAGCCGCATGCAACAACGGATCCTCCAAATTCGGCAAACTCTTTTTTTCCTCTCTATTGGTCTGCTCCTCTCCCTCCAGGCCAGCGCCCTCCCTCATGAGACTCCTCCCGCAGCAATGGCTGACATCCTCGATGCCTTAGAACAGGGAGAATATTCCCTCGTCTTAGAAAAACTCAATCGATTAAAGCCACATGACCTGTCATCCGAGTGGGAGAAACGCGTCACCTATCTCTCAGGCCATGCTCACCTCAAGCTCGGACAATATGCGGAAGCCCTTATTCATCTCTCTATAGCACTTGCCTATTACCCCGAATTAGCCGATTATGCCCTCTTTAATATTGCCCGGATTTTTAAGGAAACCGGTTATACCTTCTTTTACACCGAAAGCTTACGGCTATTGATAACTCAATATCCCTTTAGCCGCCTCGCCCCCCAAGTACGCCTTACTCTGGCGAAAGAGGAATTTGCCCAGCAGCATTTTCAGGAAGTGGTAACCCTCTTGCATAATTTTCATCTGACCTATGCAGAGGCGATCCAGGCTCCGGAAGCTCTTTTGCTTCTTGGACAGGCTTTGGAAGCCTTACAAAAACGGGAAGAAGCAATTACAGCTTATCAAAATCTCTACTTTTTCTACCCGAGCTCTCTGCTGGTAGCCCAGGCAGAGGAAAGACTTCAAGCGCTTCGAGGAGGGACCTCTTTCCCCCTGTCTTCTCAGTATATAGATCAGCTAGTGATGCGAGGAGAACGCCTTATAGAACAGGGACAGCATGAAGAGGCTTCCCAGATATTTAGTACCCTCTTGCTCCAAAAAATCCCACCAGAAAAGAAGGCGCTCTTGCTCCTGAGGTTGGGTAGCACCTATCAGGCTCTCTGGCGCTGGAAAGAGGCGCTTTCTCTCCTCAAACAGGTTTCCACCTATACCAGTTCTCCCTCCCTCCTGCAGGAGAGCTGGTATCGCCTGGGTGTTATTCAGAAAAGGCGTGGATCCTCATCTGCTGCTCGCACCTATTTTCAGAAGGTACTCTCTACAGACCCAAAGAGTGAATGGAGTATGCAAGCGCTTTATCAGCTCGGAAGAATGGCAGAAGAAGAGGGCAAGCGTGAAGCGATTTATCAATGGTATAAACGTCTGGCCAAAGAATTCCCGGAGAGTGAATTTACCTCTGAACTACTCTGGCGTCTGGGCTGGATGGAGTATTCTGCTCGCCACTATACGCAGGCGGCGACCCATTTTCAAAAATTTCTCTCGGCTTATACGCAATCGTCTTATCGAGATAATGCCCTTTTCTGGTTGGCGAAAATCCAGGAAAAACAAAACAAAAAAACAGAGGCAATCGCTACCTATCGTCTCCTGGTTCAACAATATCCCTACACCTATCACGGACACCGGGCTGAAGCTCATCTCAAACGACTTGCTCCTGATACGACCTCTTCAAGCAATCATGCTGCCTCTTCTCTTGAAGATCCTCTTGTTCTGAATCGCTCTATGCTCAGCGATGAGATACGATTCCATTTGAGCCGAGCAGAAGAACTCTCTTTGTTGCGCTTTTATGAAGATTGTCGAGAAGAAATTCAATTCTTAACTCAATTGCTTCCGGGAACAGCGCAGGCCCAATTTCAGTTGAGCCAGCTCTATTTCCGTTGCGGGTTCTATCTTGAATCTATCCGTATGCTAAATTCGGCGCTGAGCAATATGCCTTTGGAGACTCGATTGGCCTTACCAGCGACATTCTGGAATCTTATGTTCCCTCGTTTATACTGGTCCCAAATTCAGCGAGTGGCCGCTGAACAGAATATTGATCCGTATCTTGTGCTGAGTGTGATTCGCCAGGAAAGTGCTTTTCAGCGTTATGCCTTATCACGGGCTGATGCCCGTGGTTTAATGCAGGTGATTCCGAGCACAGGTCGAGACCTCTACCGAAAGCTGCATGGAGAAAGCTTACGCAGTGACCAGCTTTTTGAACCGGAATTGAACATTACCTTAGGAACCCTCTATCTGACTCGATTATTACGCCTGTATGATGGAAATCTCGTGCTTGCTTTAGCCAGTTACAACGCAGGGATGGGACAGGTCAGGCAATGGAGACAAAAGATCAGCGAACGCGATTGGGATGAGTTTGTTGAAAATATCCCTTTTACAGAAACACGGGGATATGTCAAAAGTGTTTTACGTAACTATCATGCCTATCAGAAACTCTATGGATCTGTCCAGGAAGAAATAACCAAAAGATAATAGGAGAGCACGACGTATGCGTTTTGTGAAGATGCATGGTGCAGGGAATGACTATATCTATATAGACTGTTTTCAAGAAGAGGTGCCCGAACCCGAAAAACTTGCTGCGCGGATAAGCGACCGGCATTTTGGAGTGGGAGGAGATGGATTGATTCTGATTATGCCCTCTGAGCGTGCGGACCTGCGTATGCGTATGTTCAATGCGGATGGGAGTGAAGCAGAGATGTGTGGGAATGGGATTCGCTGTGTGGCTAAATATGCTTATGACCATAACCTGGTTCACAAGGAGACTATCGCGGTGGAAACGCTGGCCGGTATTCTGCACCTCCAGCTTTTTCCCAAAGAGGGGAAAGTGGAACGGGTTCGGGTCAACATGGGGCAACCACGGCTGCTGGGCAAAGAAATTCCGGTGAAAGATACACCAGATGAACGCATCATTGATCGCCCCCTCCAGGTACAGGATACGACCTTCCAGATCACGTGTGTCTCTATGGGGAATCCGCACTGTGTCATTTTTGTCGAGGAGACCGATACCTTTCCTGTAGCCTCGGTTGGTCCTCTGATTGAACATCATCCCTTTTTCCCTCAAAGAACGAATGTAGAGTTTGTCCGGGTATTCAATCGGCATGAAATCCAGATGCGCACGTGGGAGAGAGGATCTGGAGAAACCCTGGCCTGTGGTACTGGCTCCTGTGCGGCTGCAGTGGCTTCCATCCTTACCGGGAAAACTGACCAGCGCCTGACCGTTCATTTGCTCGGAGGTGATCTGGAGTTAGAGTGGGCAGGAGAAGGCCATCCGGTTTTTATGACCGGCCCAGCTACCGAGGTCTTTACCGGAGAATGGCCAGGATAGAGTCCCTCCCAGCCTTTGCAGCCTGACAATTGTTTGAGCCCACTGGAATTGCCCAATCTCTTTGCCTGATGCACATCCAAGAGGGATCTGCAATGGACTATCGTTCCTAACACAAGGGGGCTTTTTGGGGAGGCCGCCAGAGAACTCAGAAGGCTTAATGATTGTTATCTACTTTCTAGATACAGGAGAAGCAAGATGGGGAAACCAATTGAATTACGCAGCGATACCACTACCAAACCTTCAAAGGGAATGCGCGAAGCGATGGCCCGTGCCGAGGTGGGTGATGATGTTTTCGGCGAAGATCCTACGGTAAATCGGCTTCAGGAGATGGTTGCCGAACTCCTCGGGAAGGAAGCGGCTCTTTTTGTGCCGTCCGGAACGATGGCCAATCAGATCGCTATTAAGAGCCATACCCAGCATGGGGATGAGATCATCATGGAGCGGTATGCCCATCCCTTCAATAGCGAAGCCGGAGCACTGGCTGCCTTGTGTGGGGTGCAGGTCAATCTGATTGACGGAGTAAGAGGGGTTATCACGGTCGATCAGGTAAAACAGGCCGTGCGGAGCCCAAATGTACATCACGCTCCTACCCGCTTGATCTGTTTAGAAAACACGCACAACAGGGGAGGGGGGAAGGTCTATCCTCTAGAGATTATTGCAGAAATCCGTAAATTTTCTCTCGAATCCGGGATACCGATGCACTTAGATGGCGCTCGCCTCATGAACGCCTCTGTGGCCAGCGGAATAAAAGCCTCCGACTATACCGCGCATTTCGATTCCTGTACGATCTGTCTCTCCAAAGGACTCGGAGCACCAGTAGGCTCGTTAGTGGCTGGTTCCCGGGACTTTATAGCCAAAGCGTATCGCTATCGAAAGATGTTTGGGGGAGGGATGCGGCAAGTAGGGATCCTGGCGGCAGCCGGGATCTATGCTCTAGAACATAATATTGAGCGCCTGAAGGAAGATCATGAGAATGCTAAGCGACTGGCTAAGGGAATCGAAGGGGTGCCCGGTATTAGCATCAATGCCGATGAAGTGGAAACCAATCTGGTCTACTTTACCGTGACCAAAAAGGGATGGACGGCTCGGCAGGCAGCAGATGCCCTCAAAAAAGAAGGGGTCCTCGTCTCAGTGCCCGGGACACAGATGATTCGGGCTGTTACCCATCTCGATGTCTCTCGTCAGGATATTGAGGAGGCGATAGAGATTATTCAGAAGGTGTTTCAAGCATAAGAAACTTCGCCACAAACGAAAATGGTTTTGCTTTTTGTTGATGATGGAGTTTATCAACAATCTCAGCCCACTTGTGATAAAACAGGCCTGTGACCTATAGGTACTCTATCGGTGAGCACCATGCCTCAAGCAGCAGTTTCCCCTTCTCTCCCTTTATCTGAGCCGGGAAGTGTTCCTGGAAAGTGGTCTGCCCTTGGCTCTACGTGAACAGAATCGGTGGAAAGACCTCATGATGCTAAAAGATCACGATTTACCCACTGTCTAAACAGAGAAGAACGTCAGCATCACGAGGTCTTTTCCACAGGGTTTGGATCAGCAAAGAATTGCGCTTTTCGCCTCTAAAATTCCTGCCGATATACACAATTTATCTCTTCTCTTTAGAGCTGTTTTTTATTGCAAATACGTGACAACAGGTATATACTTGTTTGTAGCCGTAGAGGAGGATTTTCCGATGTTTTCCGGTCAACTGTGGCTTCGGATCCAGAGTAAGTGCAACCTCTTTAGCCTGGAGCCCCCTCTGACAGGTAACGTGATAATGGTCGCATCCTGAGGGGTTCTTTTCATCAAGAATGGGCGGAGTAGAATCTGGAGGTCCTTATCGGTGCTCGTTTTATACTCCCTGCTCTTCCAGTGTATTCCCTCTCCACCCCTTGAAAAAGTTTCTTGAATTCAGCCTTCATTTTCTCTACTTACCGCTTCCTTGAGAGCCCGGTATCATCACTCGTAAAAGAATAAGTTACCATCAAGAGAATAAAGAAGGATAATATTGATGAAAGACGAGACTCCTAAAGATAGAGCCAGTAAAGCACAATTAGAGACAAATAACGGTAATTTTCAAAATGCGGAATCTTTCAATAAACAAGGTAATGATTTTTTTCGTCAAGGGGAATACCAGAAAGCTATCAAGTATTATCAAAAAGCGATAGAACTGCGACCAGAGGAATGGATTTACTATTCAAATATAGGAGATACCTATTATAAACTGGAAGACTGGGATAATACGATCAAATATTATCAAAAAGCATTAACCATTAATGCAAAGGATGATTGGATTCATAACCGAATTGGTATCGCCTATGCTTTCAAGAAAGACTATACCAAGGCTATAGAGCACTTCATTCAGGCTCTTAAGATTGCACCAAAGGCAGTGTATTGGGTAAACGTAGGGGATGTATATAAACGACTAGAAAATATAGAGGAAGCGATCGAGTATTATTTGGAAGCGATAGCGGTTGATCCTGCCTATCATGCCGCTTATAACTACTTAGGGATTGCTTATACCAATAAAGGCGAATATGCGAAAGCGATCGAGTATTATAAGAAAGCCATCTCTCTTGATCCAGAAAATTTTATTTATCACGCAAATCTTGCTGATGCTTATAAAAATTTCCAAGAGACAGATGAAGCAATTCGATGCTACCTAAAAGTTATATCTATCAACCCTCAAGACCTTATCTCCTATATAAGCTTAGGTGACATGTACAGAAAAAAAGAGAATTGGGAGGAGGCCATTCGGTACTATAATAAAGTGCTCGAAGTAAAACAAACCCCGGAAACCAAGCGAGAAATTGGTCGAGCCCTCAATGGGTTGGGCATCGTATATTCTTCCATGGATGAGCCTGCAAAAGCCGTTGAATACTATGAAAAAGCTATAACCCTCGATCCAGAATATTCTATCTACTATGCAAACTTAGGTGATGCATATACCGCTTTAGGAGAATGGGATAGGGCTATCACCTCTTATACCAAAGCCTTGGAGATCGACCCTGAAGATGATCAAGTGAATAATGCCCTGGGATTCGCCTACTTATCGAAAGGCCAACTAGCTGAAGCTATAAAATATTACAAAAAAGCAATAGACCTCAATGGTGAAAAATCTCTATACTATACAAACCTGGGGTATGCTTATTATGAACTGGGCATGTGGAACATGGCCATCGAAAACTACCAAATAGCTCTCGCTAAGGATCCTGGGAATCATACTTTGTACAGTGCTATCAGTGATGTCTTTAAAGAAATAGGCAAATATCAGAAAGCCATTCAATATTATCAAAAAGCCATCTCTCTCAAGCCTTCTCCGAATTATTATGTTAAGATTAGCCGTATCTATAGCGCCTTGCAACAGTTTGATGCTGCTATTGAATACTGTGAAAAGGCTATTGAAATAGCCACTGAAAAAGATCCGGGAGATAAGACCTATCACAAATATTTAGGGTTAGTGTATAATGATCGAGGGATAAGTTTTGACAAGGCTAAAAAATATGATGAAGCTATAGAAGATTATAAAAAAGCCCTTGAATTTTATCCAAGTGACTCGAATATTCATTACAATCTCTATCTGGCTTATCTTTCTAAACGCAAGATTCGGGAGGCAACCGAAAGCCTTCGCAAAGCTTTGGAGTTGAACCCAGAGAACAAACTCTATGCTGAAGAGCTTAAAAAGATTCAGTCTGAGAACTCTCTGCCTCAATAAGTAGAAGACCTATTGCTTTTGTCCTGACTCCGGAGAAGAGATTATACGCTCCTCAGCAGAGGTCGGCTCTCATATCAATTTAAGGTCAGCATATCATAGGAAATTCTTTTCTGCAGGTTAAGCGAGGGGAATGGTGAGATGATAGCCGTTGGGACCTCGCTGGATCAGGAGAAGGGCTTTGTTACGATACAATAAGGTAGGAATCGCCTGATGGAAGTCTTCCTTGTTTTTTATCTCCACATTGTTAAGTTTTCGGATCACGTCTCCCCGTCGTATGCCAATCTGGGCAGCCACACTCCCCGGAATCACCTGGGTAATCAGGGCCCCTTCATTAGTGTAGAGTCTATACTGCCCTTCTAATCTCTCGGTAATCGACGTTACTTCTACCCCCAACAGATCACGGGCGAGAGCATCGGCAAGTTGCCGAGGGAAATCGGTCGCTTTCACAGAGACCTCGACCGGTTTTCCCTGACGGGAAAGGGTATACTGGAGTATTTCTCCAGTAGTGACCCCCCGCAGGACAGCCAAATAATCTTCTTTTGTCTTGACCTTTTTCTGATTGATGGCGACAATGACATCTCCCCGCCGAACTCCACCTTTAGAGGCCGGGCTCCCTTCGACCACCCTGGTAATAACCACCCCTTCTGTGCCTCGATACTGGAGAGCACTCGCTAACTGGGGAGTTAAATCTTGAACAAAGATCCCAATCCAGATCGGTCGTACCTTCCCATAGTGGATCAGCTCATCCACGATGCGCCTGGCTCTATCAATAGGGATGGCAAAACCAATCCCTTGCGCTTCACTGTAAATCGCCGTATTGATACCGATCAACTCCCCATGGATATTGAGCAATGGTCCACCACTATTCCCTGGATTAATCGAGGCATCGGTCTGAATAAAATCATGATAGACCCTGTCTCGGGCTCGGAACGAGCGCCCGGTGGCACTAATCACCCCCGTGGTGACCGTATGAGAGAGACCAAAAGGGTTTCCAATAGCAATGACCGTCTCCCCAATCATCAGGTCCCTAGAGGTTCCCATAGGGACAACGGGAAGTTTCTCTGTCGGGTTGATTTTGAGAACGGCCAGGTCAGATTCAGGATCGGCTCCGACTACCTCTGCTTCATATTCACGTTCATCAACCAGAATAACCTTGATACGAGAAGCCTGGAGCACGACATGCTCATTGGTGAGGATATAGCCATCTGGACTGATAATCACTCCAGAGCCCAGACTTCGTTCGTACCGTTCGCGATACCGTGGTTCAAAGAAGTCCTGAAAAAAGCGTTCAAAAAAAGGATCACGGGAGAAGCCAAAGAAAGGATTGATCTGCTCCTGCACCACCTGCTCGGTGCTGATATTGACCACGGCAGGGGAGACCTTCTCTACAGCGATCACAACAGGAGTTCGTCGGGAAATTTCTGCTGTGTGTACGGAAGTCTGGAAAAGCGTAAAAAACAGGAGACTAAAAAACAGGACGCAGATCCCCTTCAGCAAGGAAGCTTTTCGAATAGACTGTTTATGCTGGATGATATAATGACGAAGTTCCATAAGACCGCCCCACAGTTCCTTACTTTTATAACCACTGGAGAGCTGCTCGCAAACTCCCTCTCTTTCGCTCATAGGAGAGAGAAGGTTTTTACGAAATACCAACCCTTTTCAGTTCCCCTTCCAGAGAGCTTTCGGTATCAGGCATAGCAAAAAATAGTATAACAAAGGACATACAGGTATTCAAGCAACCACCAGAAGGCTATTGACAGGTGGTATGGATGATGATAGGGTAAGAGCAAATTTGAGATGCATTTTTATAACGAACTCAAGCGGGTAAGTTTCACCATGTCATGCTGAGTCCTCCGGTTCACTCAGCGCTTGTCCTGAGCAGTGCGAAGAAATAAACTGCGCGAAGAATCTCGTAGTAAGGTAATACTCGTTATGAGTTCACTGGTATATCTCACATTGGCGAGCGATTCAAGGAATGGGCGTGGATAGCGGAGGTACCCAATGCGTAAATTTCTCCATTTAGCGGATATTCACCTTGGCTTCCAGCAATATCACTCCCTCGAAAGACAGCAAGATTTCTTCTGGGCCTTTTATGATGTCATCCAAAAAGTGGCTATTCCCCAACAGGTCGATTTTTGCCTCATCGCCGGAGACCTCTTTGACAAACGCCAGGTCGATGCCCGTACTATGAATCAAGCCGTTGCTGCTTTGAGTTGTCTGCGAGAGGCTAATATTCCGGTATTTGCGATTGAAGGAAACCATGATGGCCGATTATATGGGGAAGCAGTAACCTGGGTCCATTTCCTGGCTGGTCTCGATCTCCTCCATTTACTGGAACCGGTGCACAAAGAGGGTTCAGTAACTCTCCTCCCCTGGGATCCAACCCAAAAAAGAGGGTCATACTATGAGATTGCCGGTGTGCGCATCATTGGAACCTGCTGGTATGGGAGCACGGCTGGCCGAATGATTCCTCTGCTGGCTGACGCCATCGCTATGCTCCCTCCGGTTCCTTATACCATTTTGCTCTTTCATCAAGGGATCGAAGGGTATGTTAACCAACACGCCGGAGGGGTAACCTATGAACAATTACTCCCTTTGCGACACCTGGTCAACTATCTCGCCTTAGGACATGTCCACAAGCAACATATTATCGACAACTGGGTGTTTAATCCCGGCTCGCTGGAGAGCTGTAATGTGCAAGAGGCTGAAGAACCAAAGGGAGCCTTTCTGGTTACTATTGATGACCAATACCAGCATCAGATCGAACCGATCACACACTATCGCTGTCGCCCCTTTCAACGGCTGCATTTTGATCTCAGCCATTCGCAAACTTCAGAGCAATGTGTGGGCGACCTCTTGACCTATGTCCAGTCTGCCAAGCAAGACTTCTCCATGAAACCAGTTGTAGAACTGGTAATCAGCGGCCGAGCCTCTTTCCCTCGACAGGAGATTAACCTGAAAGCACTGGAGGAAGAGGTACAACGCTTGCTCAATCCCTTATGTCTTCTGCTCAAATGGGAAGCGGTACCGGCTGAACTTCCTGTCTTTGTGGGACCGACCGGAACAGATCGGCATGCGCTGGAAAAAGGGGTTATCGGTGATCTCTTCGCCCGCGATGCCCGGTATCGCGACCAGGCAAATCGCTGGGCAGAACTGCTCCTCGAATTAAAACGTAAAGTGCTTCGGAAAGAGCCGGCCCTGGAACTCCGCGCTTATCTGGAGAGAGAAATAGATGCATAATGAGGAGATGAGAGGATACAGGAGATAAGGAGAGGCGACAGGATGCAAATCACGCGAGTAGAATTGGAGAATATCAAAAACCATCGCGAACTCTCTGTAGAATTCCTTCCAGGTACTAATGCGATTTGTGGACCCAATGGCGCGGGAAAGACCACTATTTTAGAGGCGATCAGCTTTGCGCTCTTTGGCTACCTGCCCTGTACAAAAGACGATTTTACTCGACGAGGTGAAAAGGTTGGGGTTGTTCGGGTTTCCTTTCTCTCCAGTCTGGATGATCGTGAGTATACCGTAGTGCGGAATACCAAAAATACCTATTATATTTACGACCCTGCTACCAAACTTCGGGTAGCCGAACGGAAGGAAGAGATCCAGCGCTGGCTCTATCAGCATCTTGGTATTGAAGAGACTATTGATCTGACCGATTTTTTTGTGACCACTCTGGGGGTTCCCCAAGGCGATTTTACCGCCGACTTTAAAAAGACTCCCACCCAACGAAAGGCCATATTTGACCGGGTACTGCGGGTAGAAGAATATGCCGAAGCTGCTGATCAGCTCCGTGAATTTCGAAACGTCCTTGCCGAACAGATTCAGGATCTGGACATCAGAGTAGCTGCAGACGAAAGAGAGCTAGAACATTTGCCCCTTTTGCAAGAGAAACAACAAATGCTCTCTCAATCCATCCAGCAACTACATGACCAAAAACAACTGCTCTGTACTTTCCAGACAGAAGCCACCTCTCGATTACACTGGTTCGAGGAAGTCGCCGAACAGCTACGCCAGATGGGTATAGCACGAGATAAACTTCTTTTGCAACTGGAGAATATAGAGGAACGAAAAAACCGCGCACTTAAAGAGCTGGATATCGCGATAGAAGCTCTGCGAGTCATGGAACAAAACCGGGAATCGTATACCCAGCATCAAGCTGCTCAACGTATGGCTGAAACTCTCGATGCTGAACGACGTATCAGAGACACCTTGTTATACCGGATAGCCGAAAAAGACAAACAGCTCGTCCAGCAGAAGATGCAGCGAGAAATGCTGCAACATGAGCTGGACCAAATAGCAAAGGACCGTGAAGAAATTGACCGTCTCATGCCTCAAGTAAAAATCCAGGAACAGCTTGAAGAAGAGCAGACGGCTCTCCAAAGGGCTTTGGGACAGTACAGGGAACTGCAAAAACACCTGCAAGTAACGACCAGAGAATTTGCTCAACTGACCAAGGCCCGGCAAGACCAGCTTCAAGCCATTGCTGCCTTGCTTCCTTTTCGCGCAGAAGCGGAACAGGTGGACGCACTCGAAACCCGGCTAGAGAAGTTACGGCAGGAAGAAAAAGAGTTATGGGCTCGTCAGAGTGCTGCGCAGCAGTGGCAAAAGCAAGAGCAGGTGTATAGAGAACAACTAAACGCTGTGGAAAAACATCTCTCGACCCTGTTGCAGGAACAAGAAGCATTACGGAAGCTGGTGCCCATTGCGGCCAAACTCACCGAGTATGAAGCGAGAGACATACAGATCACGACGGAGATTGCAGACCTCAAAGCGCAAATGCACAAGGATCAGGAGATTCTTGCTCAACTGAAGGGGGGCCTCTGTCCTCTGCTGGCTCAGCGCTGTCTCAATATGCCAGCAGGACAAGGATTGGATGACTATTTTCGTCTAGAAGTGAAAGATCATGCCGGGAAACTGAACCTTCTGACCGAACAACAACGGGCGGTCAGACGGGAACTGCAGCAGAGTAAAAAAGTGGCGCTTAAAGTCGCTGGACTGGAACAACTGGAAAATCAAATAACCCAAGAACAGGCCCGAAAAGAACAACTGTATACTGCTCTAGCCCAGCTTGATCGCGAACGAGCCCACAGCGTACCGTGCACTCCAGAAGAGATACTCCAGGTGCAACACCAGATACGCCAGCTAGAAGCCTCCCTCCGAATAGCACGGGAGAGCCGAGAAAAATATAACAAACTTCCGTTTTTGCAACAGCAACTCCAGCAGATCGAAACAGCCAGACAAGAGAAAGAACAGCGGATTACAGAGATACAGACCGCTTTAAAAGCGCTGGAAAACGTAGAGGAGCGTCTCCAGCGGTTAGTAGAAGAGCTTACCACCCTCCAGGACCCACGAGGAAAAGTCGCTGGCCTCCTGCGTTCGGTGATGCACGAAGGGGAAAAACAGCAGATGCTTGCTCTGGTGAGGAATCAAGAGGAAAAGCTCTCCCAGGAGCTCCAGGAACTCCAACAATCTCTCGCTCCATTTCATCCCCTGGATCAACGCTGGGAAGAGACGCAAAAAATTCTGCAGGATACTATGGTCGGACATCAACTTTACCTCACCAATCAACAGGTGGCTCTCCACAAACCAGAACGAGAACGCGAGGTAGAACGCTGGGAAACAGCGTTACAACTCCTGAGGGATCAGTACGCACGTGTAAACAGCGAAATGATCGCCCTGCAAGAAACCTATTCTCCCGAAGAGCATCACCAGCAGAAGCAAAAGGTACAGGAGTTACGCGAGCAGATCGTACGTATCGAGCAACAACACCTCCACCTGGAAAAGGAATTCGCCGAAGTTTCTCAGCAGAGAACTCGCCTGGAGGAATTAGTTCATCTGGTGGCTGGAGCGATCCAGGAGCGCACCAAACTCCGTCGTTTATTACAATTTGTAGAGGTCGGACGAGAGATCTTGAAAGAAGCAGGGCCGTATATCACTCAAAGCTATCTGCATAATATTTCGCATGAGGCCGATCGCATCTATCGTGAGATTGCCGGAGATCATCTGGTGAATCTCCGCTGGGATAATACCTACGAAGTCATCCTTTCGGACAATGAGGGTCGCGAACGCTCCTTTCACAATCTGTCTGGAGGAGAGCAGATGACCGCAGCCCTGGCTCTCCGTCTCGCTCTCCTCCGTGAAATCTCCGACATCGATGTCGCCTTCTTTGATGAACCGACGACAAACCTGGATGAGGAGCGCCGACGAAATCTTGCCGAGCAGATTCGACTGATCAAAGGTTTTCGCCAGCTTTTTGTCATCAGCCATGATGATACATTTGAACGAGTGACTGATCATGTGATCCGTTTAGGAGAGAGAAAAGACTCTACGAGGGAAATCCTTTTAGACTACGCTTCGATGCAATCCATCCAGGAAGATGAAGATCCGATCTGAGATAATGAATGGCCGCTCGCCCGCCTTCGCCCCGGGCGCTTCGACTGAGCGTCTCGCCTACCTTCGTGCTGAGCCTCCGGCGAAGCAAGCTCGACGCTGTCTCGGCAAAGTCTCAGGCTGAGGGGAGTTCGGTACGGGCTGCTCTACACTGCGTTTCGAGGATGGAGAGGAGATTATGTCGCAGTATGACCTTGAGTTACGGGACGTTACCAAACGGTTTGGCCATTTTACCGCAGTTTCTCGGGTAAACCTGCAGGTGGAACGGGGAGAACTCTGTTGTCTGCTCGGTCCGAGTGGTTGTGGCAAGACCACCACTCTTCGCCTGATTGCTGGTCTAGAAGAGGTCTCGGAAGGGGAGATCTTTATCAAAGGAGAATGTGTCAACGATATTCCGCCCTGGGAGAGGGATATCGCCATGATGTTTCAAAATTTTGCCCTCTTTCCCCATATGACTGTGCAAAAACAGGTGGCCTTTGGCTTAGAAATGATGAGGCTCCCCAAAACAGAGATTCAGCATCGAGTCGCCCGCATTTTAGATATGCTGGAGATCAAGAGTTTAGCCGACCGAAAGCCTGATACGCTCAGTGGGGGCCAGTTACAACGAGTAGCTTTAGCTCGTTCTCTGGTGACGGAACCACGTCTTTTGCTGCTCGATGAACCAATCGGTGCCCTGGATTATAATCTCCGCCAAACGGTGATGCTGGAACTCAAAAAGATTCAGCGTCGATTGGGCACCACCTTTATCTGGGTGACTCATGATCAGAACGAAGCGTTGTTGATGGCGGATAAGGTCGTCATCATGGATCATGCCGTAGTAGAACAAGCCGGTACTCCCCAGGAGATCTTTGAAACACCCCGGACCAGGTTTGTGGCGAGCTTTATGCAGGGGAACAATATCTTTGAGGGACAGGTTACGGCTATCCAGGAAGGCCTGGTGACGGTGCAGACCGAGGTGGGGATATTCAGGATGCCTTGCCCTCCTCAACGTCCACCAGCCCTTCAGGAAACGGTATCCTTCTCCGTGAGAGCCCAACGGGTAACTACGGTAGAGGGAGCCGGCTATACAAATGTTGTTTTGGGAACATTTCGCTCTATTGAGTATTTAGGCTCTATTGTCACCTATGCCTTTGATCTGGATAATGGTGCAGATTTTAAAATGGAAAAATATGAGAGTAACAGCCATCAGCGTATCCCCAGGACCGGAGAACGGATCAAGCTGATGTGGAAACCAGAAGATACGGTCTTGCATGAAAAAATCCGGTATCACACCACTGCTTAGAGTTATTCGACGGTACAGATTAGGTTCCTATCTGCTGGTCGCTCCAGCCATGTGCTGGATGCTCGTTGGCCTGCTCCTTCCGATTGGTGTCATCATCTATATCAGCTTCTGGACGCAAAAAGGCTATTCGATGCAACCGACGCTAACTCTTGCAAACTACAGCAAATTTTTTACCCGTCCAGCGTATTATCAAGTGCTCTTTGATACTCTTCTCCAAACTATCAAACTCATGGTACTGACCTTCTTTCTCGGTTATACCATTGCTTACTATATTGGGATGAAGGTGCGTTCTCTAGCCAATCGCATAAAAATTTTTCTGCTCTTTATGATCCCCTTCTGGACAAGTGCCCTCATTCGGACCATTGCCTGGATTCCTTTTCTCGGAGTTACCGGCGTCATCAACCAGTTCTTGTTGTTTTTGGGGATAGTGGATCAACCTGTGCGTTTCTTTCTCTTCTCGACCACTGGCATTACTATGGCTCAGGTCTCCTTTTATACCCTATTAATGGTAGGACCGGTCTTGTTCACCCTTCATAATATTGACCGGCATCTTATTGAAGCGGCAAAGTGCCTGAAAGCCTCGCCAAGCAAAATCTTTTTCCGAATCATCTTCCCTTTGAGCCTGCCTGGTGTGGTGATTGGGCAGATTCTGGTATTTCTCAATGTGATGGCTGATTTTGCTACGGCAACGACGATTGGAGGGGGAAAGTTTGCCTATCTGGGTAACCTGGTTCTCATCGTGTATGATTCGCTACAACTCCCCTTTGCTTCGGTCATGGGGGTGATGCTTATGCTGTGTACGCTGCTCGGTGTAGCTGCGCTTTTAAAAGCTTTTGATATCCGGAAATTATAATCGAGTGCTCTGGAAACTCAATTTTGATTTGTCCCCCTGAACCCTTCTGTTCAGGATAAGCGCCGGGAAGGGGCTCAGCAGTACTGGAAAGAGCTGCTTTGCTCCCTGTAGTCGCGCAAAATACCAGGTGTTAACTTTTTAAATAGACGCGAAATGACATACACCGGAATAGATTTACGAATGAGCCAAATAAGGATAAGGTGATGAAGCTCCACTACAAAACCCGAGAGAAGATAGTCACTCTCCTCCTAGCCACCGTCACCTTTGGTTTTGTTCTCTATCAATGGTTGCCGATGTTTACTATGTTTCTCCTCTCTTTTACCGGCCCAGAAGGAGGATCTACTTTCCCCATGAAGGGGGTGAGTCTCCACTGGTACGGAGAGCTTTTGAAATTCTCGCAAGTTGACGATTTCAAGTGGCCTATGCTACGCTCTATAATGGTGGCGCTCGCTTCAGCAGTGATCACAAGCCTCCTGGCTCTTACCACAGCTTTAGCTTTTCGGAAACCTTTTAAGGGAGCCAGTCTGGTCTTTTATATTCTTCTGTTGGGTATTGCTGCGCCAGGCATTCTGGTCGGATTTGGAATGGCAGTGACCTCTCGGCTGCTGAACATCCCTCTTGCCTGGTATAGCACCACCTTGCTTGTGCATGTGGTGTGGACTCTTCCTTTTGGATTTCTGGTGATGCTGGCAGTCTTTAACCGTTTTGATCGGTCATTAGAGGAAGCTGCCTTAACCCTAAAGGCCAATCGGTGGCAAACCTTTAAGCACGTGACTTTACCACTGATCCTGCATGGGGTAGTTGGCGCTTTTCTTTTTGGATTTACCCTCTCTTATGATGAGTTTGCTCGTAGTATTCTGTCCACGGGGGTAGATATGACCTTACCCCTTTTTCTCTTTGCCCAGTTAGATAAACAGATTAAGCCAACACTTTACGCGCTGGGGGCAGCAACGACTCTTTTCTCCTTTCTCATGATCGGACTCTGTGCCTTTATGTATCGTGTGGTAAGTCTCAGCACAAAGATCAAAAGCGGAGAGTAGCTAATCCTAGACTCTAAAATAAGGAGAAAATCGTATGGCTGAAGTCATCTGGTACTTGAAAGGGGATTACTTTGAAAGCTGTAATTGCGAGGTACTCTGTCCTTTTAGCGCCTCCCTTGCCCTAGCCAAAGGGACCAGAAATAGTTATACTGTTCATGGGATGCGGTGGGATAACACGGGAAGGAATGGTCATTATGCTTCCTTTGAGTGGCAGTGGCCAGAGTAATGCGGAGAGACCATATCTCCTCAGACCTAGAAGGAGGAATACTCATGGTAGACAAAACGGCGGGAAAAACCCCCAAAGCATACTATTTAGAACTTGGTGACAGCAGCAGTTCGCGTATCATCCCGGGTAAACGTCCGGCCATTATAAATGTCGATCTGCAAAAGGCGTTCACCCTCCCAGCGGAACGCGCCAGTGGTATTGAGCTCGGAGTGGTCATTGAACAGACTAATAGAGTGATCGAGGCTGCACGAGAGAAAAAACTTCCGATTATTTTTACGGTGGTGGCCTATCGGAAAAGCGGAGTGGATTGTGGCCCGTGGGGAGAAAAAGGAGAATCTTTGCGCACCATTGAAATTGGCTCCCGGTGGGCAGAACTGGATGATCGACTTAATTACCGAAAAGAGGAAGATGTGCTTATCGTGAAACGGATGGCTTCGGCATTTTTTAACACCGAATTACAGCCACTGTTGACCTATCTGGGGGTCGATACGGTTATCGTGACCGGAGATTCGACCAGTGGGTGTGTTCGGGCTACGGTGGTCGATGCGCTCTCTTACGGATTCCGGCCAGTCGTACCAGAGGAATGTGTCGGGGATAGAGAAGAAGGACCACACTACGCTAACCTCTATGACCTAAAAAAGAAATACGCCTATGTAGCCCCGGTGAATGAGGTGTTACAATATCTGAAAAATGTGCCGAATGGATAAGGGATAAGGCTCTTTTACATGCTTTATCATGGGGATATACAAAGAACATTTGCAGCCTCTAACTGCTCGATGGCTCTGTTTAGTTTAAGGGCGTTAGGTTTGCACAATGGAAGTGCCCATACCTAAATGGACAGTCAAGATCGATACGGGAACATTATTTATTTTACAGAGGAACGTTGGCAGCATATTCTGGAGTTCCGACCTGAATTTGATAAGTTTCTCGAAACGCTGCGCACGGGACATCGGAGGCAAGATCCTTTGATTCCTAACAAGTATCGTTACTACAAACGGTTTGATGAGCTACTACCTAGGAACAATCACCTTGTGCTCATTGTCGTCTTTAAAACTCAGCTCGATGCCCAAGGCAAGTTTATTCCCAATAACTTTGTGGTGACTGGATGGGCCAATTACATTCAGTCTAAAAGGTGAACAGATGAGTACGCTAAATCTCTATAAGACAGACATTACAGCGCTTGATGGAACTCCAGTCCGGTTGGTATACGACCCAGAGGCTGATATCCTCGAGATCTTCTTCGGTGAAAACGAACCAGCCACGGGTGTGGAACTCACCGATCATATCGTTCTGAGACTCAATCAGCAAACGAAACGTGCCCTTAGCTTGCTGATACTGGATTTCTCTATTCTGACCGAACGGACGGAGTACGGACCACGCAGCTACCCTCTAGACAAATTAGAGGATATTCCTGAAGATTTACGGGAGTTAGTCCTTCGGTTGGTAACTTCCATGCCTGTCAGCCAGTTTTTAAAGATATCGCACTTTCAGGCCTCCTCAACGGAGCGTGTGCCATTAACCTATGTGGAAGCCCAGCCTGTGACGGTTACCTGAGATTTCGAGCTTATAGAAGGTGCACTCACTTCGTAATGATCTTTATGTCAAATCAAAACTGTCCGAACTATTGTCTTTTCGGAGAAGAATCGAGGAAGGAGTCCATGACAACTAGCACCATTCATTTTCATTCTATCGAAGAGGCCATCAGGGATCTGCAAGCGGGGAAAATGATCATCCTCGTTGATGATGAAGATCGTGAAAACGAAGGGGACTTTGTCCTTGCTGCCGAATACATTACCCCCCATGTCATTGTCCTGATGAATCGCTGTGCGAGTGGAATTATCACCGTTCCGATGCCACAAGAGCGCCTAAGAGATCTCCATCTCGATTTGATGGTACAGGACAATACGGAAAGCATGTGTACCGCTTTTACCGTCACCGTAGATGCAAAAGAAGGTATCACCACTGGTAGTAGTGCGTTTGATCGGGCTGTGACCATCCGCAAACTGGCAGACCCGCGGTCCGGACCACGCGATTTTGTCCGCCCTGGTCATGTGAATCCCTTGCGGGCACAAAAGGGGGGAGTGCTGAAACGGGCTGGACATACAGAAGCGTCATCGGATTTGATGCGATTGGCCGGATTACAACCGGTGGGAGTTCTCTGTGAGATCATGGGGGATAGTGGAGAAATGCTCCGCTTGCCAGAACTCTATGAGCTCTCCTTACGCCTTGGTCTCAAACTCGTCTCTATTGCTGACTTAATACGCTACCGTCGTCGTACTGAAAAGTTGATTTATAAGACAGGTGAAGGGGAATTGAAAACCCGATATGGCCAGTTTCGCGTATATCACTACCAGAGTCTGGTTGATGATGGCTTCTACACCGCTTTTGTACAGGGGGATATTGCGGAGGCTCAGGACCTCCTGGTGCGCATCCACTTAGCAAGCCTTACCGGCGATCTGATGGCTTCTCTTAATACAGAAGAAAGCAGTATATTACATCTGGCGCTGGAGAAAATCGCCACGGCTGGGTGTGGTGTGTTGCTCTATATAGAAGCGCCACATCCGCACAAGAGTCTTCCTTCCGACGAACGCGATTACGGCATCGGTGCCCAGATCTTAGGTGATTTAGGGATAAAGCAAATTCGGTTACTCACCAACCATCCGGTAAAACGAGCCGGATTAGATGGGTTTGGGTTGAAAATTGTGGACTATATCCCCCTCACCGGGACATCTGAAGGAGATATTCCAGCCAATTCTCCCTCGCCAGATAATGTGGTTGCACTCAGGAGGAGTCTGAGCAGTTAGTACACAACGGCGAAAGTTCCTGGGCAGTTTGTTATTCTAACATATCCACCACAGAGACACGGAGAGCACGGAGACATCACTTCAGCATTCTCCGTGTCCTCTGTGCCTCCGTGGTAAAAAATTTGTATGACCATCATAGTATTTCTTAATGCATTCTCAGGAGACATCTGTGGGAAAGTACTTACGCTGGGAGCGCGGGCGTCCCACCCGCTGCGAGCCAGAGACCCGCGCTTCTAGAGCGAAGCGAAGGGTTATCCATTCGACTCCCAGGATATCCATGTCTCCCAAGCGACTTGGGCAATGCCAAAGATCTCTCTTGGATGCGCCCTAAGATAGAAAGGAGTCAATTATGAAAGGGATTACACGACGAGAGCTTCTTCACTATTCCAGTATCGCTTTAGGCGCAGCAGCCCTGACCAGTTTGCCCTCCCTGAGACGGCAAGCCTTTGCTCAGGAGAAAACCCTTAATGTGATTGGGGCGTCGTATAATATGCAAGACCGTATTCTCAATGAGTTTACCAGACGTACGGGAATCACGGTTAAACCGACCCTCCATCCTTCGGCAACGGCACGGGTAGATAAGTTGCGCACCGGTGGGGATCTCTTCGATACGCTGGAAACAGGTATCGATGGAGGGAAAGTGGCTTGGGACGAAGGCCTCATTCAACCGATCGATCTTTCCCGGATCGAAAGCTGGCCCTATATCCATACTATCTTCAAAGAAGGAAAAAGCATCCCCAAAGCCCCCTATGGCATGGGAGATAACCCGGCGAGGCTCATGTATGTAGATCAAGAGAAGACCAAGGCTAAATTCCTCCCCTATATGTACAATTTTGATTCTATTGCTTACAACCCGACCAAAATCCCTGCGGAGAACAATGTGTTATCCTGGGGTGAACTTTTTAATCCAAAGTGGCGAGGAAAGGTCTCCATCTTTGGGATTGCCTGGCTAGGGATCGTCAATACCGCGATTGCCATGCATGGGATGGGGCTCCTGCAAGCAGAAGATCTGGCCAATTTGAAACCGAAAGAGGTAGATACGGTCATCGAATTCTTGATGGAGAAGAAAAAAGAAGGGCATTTTCGAGCCTTCTGGAAATCCTATGGGGAGCTGGTAAACCTCATGGCCAGCGAAGAAGTCTGGATCGCGGATGCCTGGTGGCCGGTGGTACAGGATGTTAAGAAAGCAGGGACCCCTTGCCGCTATGCCGAAGCCAAGGAAGGCTATCGGGCATGGGCGGTAGGTTCTACCATCTCTGCACGCACCAAAAATCTGGATCTGGTATACGAGTGGCTTAATTTCTGGGTAGAAGGCTTTGCGGGAGCCAAGTTATCTGATCAGGGTTTTTATTCCACCGCGGATACCTTCGTAACCTATCTCACTCCGGAACAGGTGCGTGAATACTACGGGGGATGTGGCCGTGATGGTGGCTCGATCTTTGAGCGGTCCGCAAAACTCCTGGTCTGGAATACGATTCCCACCGAAATAGAGTACTATAACGATCGATGGAATGAGTTCTTAGCGCTCTAAAGCGCCGGAAAGGAGTGGCTATGGAACCGGATCGATTCCCTTATTCTCCTATCATCACCCGACCGCCACTCAAGTGGCCTAACAACAATCGAGTCGCCCTGTGGGTGGTGCCCAACATAGAGCATTACGAATATACTCCACCACCCAATCCGAAGCGTAACCCCTGGCCCCGGGTACCGCATCCAGATATCTGGGGCTATGCCTACCGTGACTATGGAAACCGGGTGGGGGTGTGGCGGATGTTTGAGGTGACGGATAAGTATGCGATTCGATGTACCGTTTCGCTCAACGAAGCGGTCTTTGAACATTTTCCGGAGATTATGGAGGCGTGTGAGCAGCGAAAGTGTGACTATCTCTCCCATGGCCTCTATAATACCCGCTATGTATATGGTATGTCTGAAGAGGAAGAACGCGCTTTTATCGCTGACTGCGTCGATACTTTTAAACGGTTGACCGGCCGAGCGTTTGCTGGATGGCTTGGACCCGCCTTGTCCAACACTCTGTATACCCCGGATCTCCTTGCTGAAGCGGGTATCAAATATTACTGCGACTGGTTTCATGATGATCAACCCTTTCCGATGAAAGTCCGGAAAGGTCGTCTCATCACCTTACCGTATACGATCGAATTGAATGATGTAATCGTGGATAGACAGGGGCATGATGCCGCTTATTTCGCTCAGATGATCAAAGACCAGTTTGATGTCCTGTATGAAGAAGGCGCGGAAAGCGGTCGAGTCATGTGTATTGCCCTGCATCCTTACTGGATTGGGCAACCTCATCGACTCAAATATTTTGACGAGGCATTGGGGTATATCTGTGCGCATGATGGGGTCTGGAAAGCGACTGGCGAGGAGATTGCCGATTGGTATTATGCCCATTATTATCCTCAGCAATGAACACTTAGAACAAATTGACAATGTTACAGGTGTATTTCGCCGTCGAGAACTTGGAGAGGGCAAAGCATATTTTGGGAAGGAGGGATAACCGCTATGCCGGCGAATCGTCAGCGGGGTATGGATCATGAGTATTATACATTTTCTCCCATCACAGCCAGACCCCCGCTCCATTGGCCAGAGGGAGCTCGTCTGGCTCTCTGGGTGGTAGTGCATCTGGAATATTTTGAACTCGATCCCCCAGCCGAGGCTTATCCACCTCCTGGTACCGCTGGGCCTTTGGGATCCGTATTCCCCAATTACCGGGTCTATTCTCAGCGGGAGTACGGAAACCGGGTAGGAATTTGGCGAGTCATGAAAATTCTCGATAAGTACGGCCTGCGGGCGACCGCGGCGGTCAACTCGGCTGTATGTGAACGGTATCCTTTTCTCATCAGTGAAGCACAGAAACGGCATTGGGAATTTATTGGCCACGGGACTCATGCTTCGCGGATGATTACGAGCAAGATGTCTGAACAAGAAGAAGCTCAGCTCATTCAGCAATGTATTTCCACTCTGCAGGCTGCCACCGGCAAAGCCCCACGCGGATGGTTAGGACCAGAGCTTGGAGAGTCTCTGCATACTCCACGACTCGTAGCTGCCGCCGGTCTCCGCTATCTCTGCGATTGGCCCAACGATGACCAACCTTATCCCATGCTCGTGCCCCAGGGGCAGTTAATCTCACTTCCTTACACCATCGAACTCGATGATTTCAACCTGTTCTGGCTTCGGAATCAGCCTGTGCAGGTCTATCCACAAATGGTACGGGATGCCTTTGACCGACTCTACCAAGAAGGAGCGGCCAGTGGGCGTATACTTTCCTTGGGGTTACATCCCTGGCTCATTGGCCAGCCGTATCGCATCAAATATCTCGACGAAGCTTTGGCTTATATTTGTAAGTATCAGGGAGTCTGGAAAACCACAGGAGAAGAAATAACCAACTGGTACATCGAACAGCATCAGTGATGAGAGGTCAGTACTGAGTGGTTAGTGGTTAACGATTAGAAGTTCGGTCTTTTGCTGACCATTCACCACTCATATTTAAACCCGTATACCTCGAGCATTTTCAGGAGACCTCCTGAATAAAGCGCCTGGGCTGGGAGTGCGGACGCCCCGTCCGCTGCGAGCCAGAAGCCCGTACTGGTGAAAGTCAAAGAGGAAAAGCAGTCCAAAAACCATTATCGACACGAATTTTCTTGACATCTGAGTAGTCTTCTGGCATGCTAAAAACCCTGAACCATTCTCTACGGTTAGCTTGCTCAGGTTGAAGTGCCTATAATGGTTGCGTTCGTTGCTTAGATTTTGTCAAAGACAAAAGAGGGTCAACACTCTGAATGCTCAGGCGTTATCACAGATGAAAACTTCCTTGTTGGTGTTCGATTTTGATGGCACAATCGCAGACACACTTGATTCTCACTTACGAATTCTCAACCGCTTATCTACCGAGTTTCGCTTTCGGAGAATCACTCCCCAGGAGGTAGAAAGCCTGCGAGATAAGTCCTATCAAGAAATCCTTCGGTGTTTGCAGATCCCCCTGATCAAGGTCCCCTTGCTTGTAGCGAGAGTGCGACGGGAACTATGCAAAGAGATTTCCGTCATTGAGCCAGTGCAAGGGATACGAGAGGTATTACTCTCCTTAAAGTCCTGTGATTACACCCTGGGCATTCTGACCTCTAATTCTACCGAAAATGTCAAACACTTCTTGAAGAATCATCAACTAGAGGTGTTCGATTTTGTCAGTGCTTATTCCCATCTCTGGGGAAAGAAAAAGCGTCTTCATACCCTCATCAAAAAAAATGGATTTCCCTCACACGATGTGTTCTATATAGGGGATGAAACGCGAGACATCGAAGCTGCCAAAAAAGCAGGGATACGGAGTATTGCGGTTACGTGGGGCTATAATTCTCAGAAAGCGCTTGCCGCTTGTGGACCAGAGTATCTAATCCATCATCCCAAACAGTTGTTACACATCTGTAAAATATCCCCTTTAGCTATGTAAGTTTTCCCTACAGTCCCTCTCTCAGAAAATCAAGGATCAGTCGAGCTGATTCTTCCGGTTTCTCAAAAGGGAGCATATGGCTGCACTCGGTAAGCAACGTGAGTCTGGCTCCGGGAATTAAGCGACAAAATTCCTCCCCATATACTGGGGGAACGAGTTGATCTGACATGCCCCAAAGAAGCAATGTGGGAGCAGTAATACGGTGGATTCGTTTTTTTAACCCCTTCTCCGGAATGGGCCAGAGAAACTTTCCCGTGGCGGTGAGGGCTTTGGTGCGTTCCACCATAGCCTCCATCTGTGCCTCGGCAGACTCAGGGACAATGAGCATCTGTTGTGCTGCAGGGGATTCCGGATTATGCCAGAGGGCCGTGACGAGTTCTTCAGGAGGCATCACAAAAAAATCCAGCACGGGCACACTATCTATCCACAGCCCAACGGGGGCCATCAGTACCAGTCGCTTTACCCGTTGAGGATTGAGTGCAGCCACCTCGGCAGCGATCATCCCTCCAAAGGAATGACCAATCAGAGAAGGAGTCTGTAAACCAAGAGCATCAAAGAGATCGAGATGATATAGCGCTAAATCGATCACATCATCAAGATTTTCCAGTCCCTCCGATTTTTGATAACCCGGAAGCAGTGGTGCATAGACCCGGTAGTGTTGTGCCAAGAGGTCGAGAAAGGGGGGCCAGGCTGCCAGACCACCTGCACCATGTAAAAACACGAGGGGCTCACCGGTTCCCCGACAGAAGAGTTCTATCTTGAACTTTCCATTTCGTACTGAAACAGACGTCTCCACCATCGCCTCCTTTCCATGTCATTCTAGTTCATATCTCTCTCTTGTCCCTGGCCTTCTCACCCTGTTCCGAAGACTGGCTGTGGAGTAGCTCCTTTCAGGCCCGGCAAAAACAGGAGAGGAATCGCAGAGTTTATGTCTCTTACCCTCCATTGTTTCGTGGTTGGGCGCGCCGGGCAAGCGGTTTAGGCCACCAGTGATCTTCCCATTCCCCCCAAAGTCCCCGTAAATGGGGCATGACTTCCTTGGCAAAGAGTTCCGTATTTTTGCTAGCAAGCTCCCAGGGCATAGAGCCAAAATGGCAGAGGAGCATAAGTTGTCCTATCCGCATACTGGTAATCGCCTCTTTAAGCCGATCTCGCACGGTGGCTGGGCTACCGGCGATGATATAGCCCTGTTCTACATAGTCTTTCCAGGTAAGACTCTGGCGAATCTTGCTTGCCTCCTTCCCTACCTGTGGACGAAATCCGGCTTTAATGGTGCGGATGGTGCGATAACCGGGAGCTTCGGCAAAACCAGGATAGACATGGAGACAGTTGCGATAAAAGTAATCGGCGTGGGGATGATACTCGGCTTCTGCTTTGGCATCGGTTTCAGAAATGGCCACGAGTTGCAGGAAGCCAGCACGATAAGGATTGGGCTCCATCCCTAGCCGATCTACCGTTTCCCAGAAGCCATCCAGGATCTTCTTACCCCGCATAAATCCATAGTAGCTCAGATAGGCGTACATATAATTGTGCTGTAACACCCATTCCCACGTTTCTACACTCCCTCCTCCTGGTACCCAGACCGGTGGGTGCGGCTTCTGAATGGGCCGAGGCCAGATGTTGACATAGCGTATCTGGGTATACTTGCCATTGAAAGCAAAGGTCTCCGGTCTGGTCCAGGCCTGGATGATCAGGTCATGTGCTTCCCAATACCGCTCACGAAGCGTAGCCGGCGTCATACCATAAGCAAAATTGGTATCCATAGAGGTTCCTACCGGAAAGCCTGCAATAAAGCGGCCACCACTCAAGACATCCAGCATCGCAAATTCCTCTGCTACCCGGATAGGGGGATTATAGAGCGCAATACTATTCCCAAGAACCACTATGGCTGCCTGTGACGTGCGGCGGGTCAGGGTTGCCGCCATAATGTTTGGCGAGGGCATGAGTCCATAGGCATTATTGTGGTGCTCGTTGACACAGATACCATCAAATCCCATTTTTTCTGCAAACTCTAGCTCGTCCAGATATTCATGATACAGCCAGTGCCCTTTTTCCGGGTCGTATAATTCGCTGGGAACATCGACCCACACACTGCGATACTTTTCCTTGAAATCTTTAGGTAAATCCTGGTAGGGCATGAGATGAAACCAGAGAAAATTCATGATTCTGTCTCCTCTATGATCTCTTGTCTTTCTCTTCCGACCTTCCCCTATCTGCATGAGGTCATGCGCTCTTCTCCACCTCTTCTAATGATACCACCTCCAGTAATACCAGTAAGGAGGAGGATAATAGATCACTGGCGAAGGAATCTCCTCTATCAGGTGTAATTCCTTCGCCAAAAGAAGGGGGTAGGTATAAGAGATTTCTCCAATCGGCAAAACCTCCTTGCCAATGATCTCCCCGGCGACGGTGAGTTTTCGTCCTTTGCTGTATATCTCTGGATCGAGATAGCGGGGGGATTTTATCAAAAAACGCCCCAGTGACGCTTCCGCATTCATCGGAACCTCTCCTCGTCTCAGCGGAGTTTGCAGCATTTTTATATAAGTTGCCTCTTGCCGGTTTTCGGTCTCGATAATCACTCCCCCCCAGATGACAATATTGCCCAGATAGCGATCAGGATCCGCTTGCACTTCTCCAAAGGTGAGCGCAGGGTTCGCCTCTAATCTCATCTGTGCAGAGACTATATGACCCGCACAGTTTGTGAGAAACAGCAGCAGAGAAAAGAAGAAAAGAAAACCCAGGATAAGTCTCTCAGCCTGTATACGGCTCTTTGGGCTGACACTGTCTTGCTCAAAGCGGATACCCGTCCCCATACTCAAGTGCTCATCCTTACTAGAGTGTCTGGTCAAGGTGAAAATGGTGAGTTGCTCTCTCTTTTCCCCCTCACCCTGGCCCTCTCCCCTCCAGAGAGAGGGGAGAAAAAGGCACGCACAAAAACAAGTTTGACCAAGCACTAGCAGAGTACAATGAAACTGTGTCATTCTGATATTTTTGTATTCTGCACTCTATCAAAAGAAATTGCAAGGAGATTCTTCCACTCAAATCTCTGGTCTTATGCTCCTGTACCTCGCCTGTGTCTTCGTCGCCAGAACACCCAGCCTATGGCTAACACGAAAAGAATTCCTGCACTTCCGAGCTTGAGCCAATTGATGGCACCAGGAGGCTCTACTTGCAGAAAAAAAGCGGTACTTCCTGGTCCTTCTGGACCATCGATCAGAATCGAAATCTGCCACCGTCCAGGCTGTGAGAGTTCTATAGTGTCATGATACAGCAAAGCATTGGCCCCCGCCTCGTGCCTGGCTTGAGTCGAGGTCGTTTGACCTGGATGAGTAACTGGTTCGACAAATAGCTGTACATTTGCACCCAGAATCACCTCTCGTGTTGGGGGCTTCATCACCGCTATACTCACATGTAGCTGCCCAACCTGCGGTGGGTCAGGCTGAGTCCAGACAGATACCACATACGGGCCTGCCTCAGCGTTTGTCAGTCTTGGTGTCCCACCATTTGCCCAGACTAAAGAGAGGGAGACACCACTGAGACAAAGGAGAAAGAGTAACAACCTGTTCAACACTCCCCTTGTAAGAAGTTCTAGACGTCGTATCACTGAAAGCTCAGACAGTATACGCATTGATAACCTTGATAACTGCTGTAATGACATCGTCCACATCGGTATCTGTCATGCGGGGAAAGAGAGGGAGAGAAAGAATGCTCTCATAAGCTGCCTCCGCCACTGGGCAGAGTCCTGGTCGGGTACCGAACTGCTTGCGATAATACGGATGCAAATGCACGGGAATATAGTGAACATTCACTCCAATCCCTTCGGCACGAAGGGCGGCAAAAATCGTAGAACGATCCCCTCGTAGCTGAGACAACTCCAGTCGAATAACGTAGAGATGATAAGCATGCGAGACCTCTGGACGCACGGCAAGAGGCTTTGCTGCAGGCAGCTCGGCAAAAGCGGCATCATAGCGCTGAGCAATCGCCTGTCTCCGGGCTACCCAACCGGATAACTTGCGCAGTTGGCTGATTCCCAGGGCACATTGCAGATCGGTGAGTCGATAATTATACCCCAGATCGACCATCTCGTAAAACCAGGAACCATGTTCGGCCCGTTGACGGTGGTCAGTGGGAATCCCATGATTGCGAAAGAGTCGCATCCGCTTCGTGAAGAGCGGGTCATCAGTAGTGACCATCCCTCCTTCACCCGTAGTAATATGTTTGACCGGATGCAGGCTAAAGACATTGAGATCGGCTAAGGTCCCGACCAGTTTCCCTTTGTAGCTCCCTCCCAAGGCATGACACGCATCAGCCACCAGTGGTAAGCCATGTCGCTGCGCAATAGCCTGAAGGGTATCATACTCACAAGCCTGACCCGCATAATCTACCGCTATAATGGCCCTGGTCCGTGGGGTAATAGCGGCTTCTACCCGGATGGGATCGATCAATAATGTCCCGGCATTGACATCCACAAAGACTGGCCTCCCTCCCTGGAACACGACACAGTTGGCGCTCGCCGCAAAGGTCATCGCCGGAACAATGACTTCGTCGCCTGGTTGAATACCCACTGCATACATCGCGGCATGCAGAGCAGCCGTGCCATTACACACGGCAACCGCCTCCTGTGCTCCGACTGTCTGAGCAAAGGCATGCTCAAACTGCGCTACCACCGGGCCAGTAGTCAACCAGTCGGATCGGAGCACTTCTACAACGGCACGAATATCTTCGTCATCTAGCCAGTGCTGTCCGTAGGGTAACAAGCTCTGTCGTACCGGTTTACCCCCCTGAATGGCCAGATCAGCGAACATGATGCTCCTCCATAGCGTTAATCAGTATCCGCAGTTCTTCTGCGGAGAGCCAATGGGTATTGGTCTCGCTGCTATAACGGAACCCCTCTGGGCAGCGGCATCCTCCATATTCTTCAACGTAGCTCGTCGCCTCCCAATTCCGGAAAGGGGGTAATATGGCAAAATAGTCCTCATACTCTACGGTATACCGGGCATCGTCCTCGGTGATCATGACTTCATGTAATTTCTCTCCAGGACGAATACCCACAATCTCTGTACGACACTCGGGAGCAATAGCACGGGCCAGATCCATGATGTTCATACTAGGAATCTTCGGCACAAAAATTTCTCCTCCGCGCATCCGCTGGAGACTTTTCAAGACAAAATCTACACCTTGTTCTAAAGTAATCCAGAAACGAGTCATCCGGGCATCGGTAATTGGTAAAACCCCTTGTTCGCGCGTGCGCAGGAAAAAAGGGACCACGCTTCCTCTACTCCCTATCACATTCCCATAGCGCACCACGCTAAAACGGGTACCGTGACGACCAGCATAATTGTTGGCCACCGTAAACAGCTTGTCCGCACACAGTTTGGTTGCTCCGTACAGATTGATCGGATTGGCTGCTTTATCGGTACTCAGGGCAATCACTTGCTTCACTTCCCGATCGATAGCCGCATCGATGACATTTGCTGCCCCCAGGATGTTGGTCTTTATTGCCTCTAGAGGATTGTATTCACAGGCAGGAATCTGTTTCAATGCTGCAGCATGCACAATGATTTCCACCCCATCAAAGGCTCGATACAACCGTTCTCGGTCCCGTACGTCACCGAGAAAATACCGGAGACAAGGATAGTGCTGTGTGGAGAATTTCTGACTCATTTCAAACTGTTTTAATTCATCCCGACTGAAGATAATGAGCTTCCGAGGGGTATACCGCTTGAGCACTATTTCGGTAAACTTTTGCCCAAAAGAACCAGTTCCTCCAGTCACCAGCACAACCTTATCATTCAACATAATGCGAAATCCTCCATCCCCTTTGTCTCCCTAAAACGAGATGCTTCGCGCTCCACTTTGTCTGTTCAACCACCGGCACGAAAAGCCGATAACCTTGTGAAGTGTTAAGTAGTGAGTGGTCAGTGTCTAGAAGAGACTCAACACTTAACACTGTATCAGCTCCCCAGAGCAAATACGCGTCCATCCAGATCCGGTGGAATAGGTAATCCCATATAGTGCAAGAGAGTCGGCATGAGATCCATGATGGAGAAAGCGTCTGGACTCTGAAAGGGCACATTAGCATAGAAAAAAGCGTTATCATAGGTGTGCGTGCCAGTAAAGACCCCCCGATGCCAGAGCACATTCGTATCCACTTCTCCTTTCAGATCATACCCTTCCCGAGGGATTGCCAACAGGTCTGGCGCATCGGCCAGAGCACTCCCCGTAAAGAGATCTTCTCTCCGGCATACTTGACTGAAAATCGGCTCGTGATCTTCCGGATCAGTCAGTTGTAAGAGATGATTAGCGAGGTCTCCGCGTACGATGTCATATTCAAGCCCCGGTCGTACTCTGCCATAAGGTTCCCTTCCCTGGAGATTGATATAGATCCGACCAGGACTCAGGCTATAAGCTTTAGTGTCCGGATGGATATCCAAAATAGATTTGGGAAAAGGGGTTGTAAAGTGAAGCCATCCATGCATCCGCAGCCAGTGATTGAGATAGACCTCCCGTTTTAACCGGCAAAACCCATGATCAGAGAGCATCACAAAGAGAGTATCCGCTTCGACAGAAGATCGGAATCTGCCGAGCGCTGTATCCACTTGCTGGTAGAAACGGAGAAAAGCTTCACCGTAGGGTGTCCGTTGCTCTTCGTAATCTTCCCAGAAAAAATGGTGCAACCGGTCGGTTTCCATAATGTGTATCATAAAACAATCCCAGGGTTCGTGAATGAGAAAATGGAGTGCGGCTTCGACTCGATGCTGCAGCGTTTCCTGTAAATCAATCCAGAGGGCTTCAGGAGATTCTTTGCCTCGGATGATATCCACATCGATACGGTAGCCCATTTCCCGCAGTTTAAGCGCAATACTTTTCGGGTAAGTCGCCTTTTCCAGTGAAGGTGATAAAAATCCTCCGACTATGATCCCTTTAATGGGTTTAGGGGGATAAGTCACCGGGACATTGATACTGATCACCTGTTTTCCATAGCTACTCAAAATCTCCCAGAGCGTTTCACTGCGCAGGTGCCGACTATTGGGAATATACAGATCGTATGGAGAAAAGGTGCGGTCCAGAAATCCGTAAATACCATGCTTTCCAGGATTTTTACCGGTCAAAAAGGAGGCCCATGCTACGGAAGACAGGGGAGGATAAACTGAAAGCAGAGGACAAATATATCCCTTGGAAAGCATATCAGCTATATGTGGAAGATACCCCTGGGTGGCTAAGGAGGTGAGCAGTGTATAGGGAGTACCGTCGAGGGCAATAATACACACTTTCTGCATGCCAGCCCCTTTTTCCCTTGTTTCTGTACTTTATCTCATAAATATCCTAACGCTCGTAATCGCTTCTTGACTTCTTCGGCTTCCTCGGCGGTATAGTCCATCTCCTCTTCTGGAAGGGCCGAAGAGAGAGATTCCGGTTGCTCTAATGCTCTCCCTCGTTCTCCTTCTGGAGCGTGCTCGGCGGATAAATCTTTTTCTGGATGCATATTTTCTCCTCTCTCATTCGAAGAACTATGTAATGACCTGCGATTCGTTCACGTTTCTCCTCATTGATTGAAAATTTCACATCCTGGATAGGTGGTTTGCAAAAGCTCTGGCTTGGATTGTCAAAAGATCTGGTTATTCTCAGGAGCAAAGCCTCAAAGAATCTTGCTTTGGGGCCCTTGTCATGCAGATAGCAACGCAAACCAGGGAAATCATCTAAGAATTTTATTATTATAACATATCATAAGAAACCCTGCCCTGAAAATACCTCAGAAAGTTCTCAGCAAGGTATAAAACCTCTTTAAGCTAAGGATCCCTGACAAGGATAGATAGAACTCTGGTGATAGAAAAGACTCTCCTCTATTTTGCCAGAAATCCATCTTGCTTTCTGTGTATCGTTTTGCTAATTTGTGCATATAGTATAGAAAACTCCGGGCAATTTTTACCCTTTGTCAAGATACAAAGGAAAGGAGGTTTTACCGATGAGTAGCGATATTGCCAGTCGTGGTTATGCCCATCCCGATGTTCTGGTCTCCACCGATTGGGTGGCCGAGCATCTGAATGATCCCAATGTACGGATTATTGAGTCGAATGAAGACCAGCTCCTGTATCCATCTGGTCATATTCCTGGTGCGGTACAGGTGGACTGGACTACCGATCTCAATGACCCGCTGAAACGAGACTATCTCGACAAGAAAGGGTTTGAGGCTCTGATGTCCCGCATCGGGGCGACCAACGATACCACAGTGGTTTTTTATGGAGACAAAAACAACTGGTGGGCCTGCTATGCCTTCTGGGTATTTCAACTGTTTGGCCATTCGAAAGCCAAAGTCATGGATGGAGGTCGCTTGAAATGGGAGAAAGAAGGCCGGCCCATGACTCGTGAGGTACCCAAGTATCCTCCAACCAAATATACGGCCCCAGAGCGGGATGATACGAAGATTCGAGCGTTCCGTGATCAGGTCCTGCAGCATGTCCAGTCTAAACGTCCGCTGGTTGATGTACGAAGTCCTCAGGAGTATACAGGTGAACGGCTCCATATGCCTGATTACCCCAACGAAGGAGCTCTCCGGGGGGGTCATATCCCGGGGGCAAAGAATGTCCCCTGGAGCCGAGCGGCAAACCCAGAGGATGGGACCTTTAAATCGGCAGATGAACTCCGGGCTATTTATATGCAGGAACAGGGACTCAAACCTGACGATGACATCATCGCCTATTGCCGTATTGGTGAGCGAAGCAGCCATACCTGGTTTGTCTTAACCCACCTGCTCGGTTTCCCGCATGTACGAAACTATGATGGAAGCTGGACCGAGTGGGGTAACTCTGTAGGGGTACCTATCGAACGATAACCTGCTTCCCTTTCAAGTTTAACCTGTGAGCAGCTCACTCCTTTCTCCTTTCCCTTCAGGGGCGGATCTCAACCTGCCTGGAGCGAAGTGCAGAGATGACCTCTTACCGCCCCCTTGGGGGGGAAGGTTGAGGATGGGAATGAAAAGAGGAGAGGAGTATAGGATTAGAATTATGGGTGAGTATCCAAAAAAACTGGCACAATTGCTCGAAGATTTTTCTTTCATCACCGATCGCATGGAACGATCGGAGATGCTCATCGAGCTTGCCGATCGTTTCCAGGAAGTACCCGAACGGATCGCCAGGCGCCCTTTTCCTGAAGAGCATCGAGTACAGCGTTGTGAATCAGAAGCATATGTCTGGGCAGAAGAGCAACCGGATGATACTCTTAAATTTCACTTTGCAGTAGAGAACCCCCAGGGAATTTCGGCGAGAGCCATGGCGGTTGTATTGGACGAAACCCTCTCTGGTGAACCGGTCGATCAGGTAGCCAATGTCCCAGAGGATATTGTCTTCCACATTTTTGGGAAAGAGATCTCCATGGGAAAGGGACAGGGTTTAATGGGGATGGTAGGTATGGTTCGACATGCCGCCAGACAAAAGTTGGCCCAGAAGAGCTAAGCAAGCTGGATCTAAACAGGGAGACCGTGTATGAGTAATGCCCAAGTGCCACAGGTAGAGCATCTCCAGGTTCCGGAAGTGTATGCGCGTCTCGGCATTAAACCGGTAATTAATGCGCAAAGTTGGGTGACTGTGCTGGGGGGAAGCCTGATGCCCCCGGAAGTACTGCGAGCGATGGATGAAGCAGCAAAATGTTTTGTCCATATGCGAGAGCTGAATATTGCCGCGGGCAAGGTTGTCGCACGTGCCTGTGGTGCTGAAGCGGGTCTTGTGACTGCAGGAGCAGCCGCGGCGCAAGTACTGATGGTAGCTGCCTGTATGACCGGGAATGATCCGGCCAAAATAGAGCAACTCCCTGATACAACGGGGATGAAGACTGAGGTAGTGATGTTCAGAGGACATCGGAACCGCTACGATGGAGCTTTTATGATTCCAGGGGCGAAAATTGTCGAATATGGATTTGGGCGCAGTGCTACTGACTATCAGCTTCATGCCGCTATTACGGAGAACACGTGTTGTGTGGCTTATGTCTTCGCTCCCTTCCTGGTGCATCCCATGCCTTTGGAACAGGTGGTAGAGATCGCTCATTCTCGTGGCGTCCCGGTGATCGTTGATGCTGCTGCCGAAGCGCCTCCAGCCGAAAATCTCACCAAGTTTATCCGACAAGGAGCGGATTTAGTGACCTTTAGCGGAGGGAAAGGGATCCGTGGCCCACAATCTACCGGTTTGCTCGCCGGGAAAAAAGAGTTAGTCGAGGCTGCTTTTGAGAATTCCCTCAATCTCGATAGTACCCATGCTGGTATTGGCCGCCCGATGAAAGTTTCTAAAGAAAATATTATCGGACTGGTTGCTGCCCTCGAACTGTTCATGAATACCGATCATGACGCCGTATGGGCTCAGTGGCGCGCTCAGGCACAACACATTGTAGACCGGCTTCAAGGGATTCCAGGCTTACGTGTCGTCCTGGAAGATCACGACCCGAATCGGCAGGGTCCCCAGGCGGTAATCTATTTTGAGTACGACTGGAAAGGCCCCTCACCGGCCGAGGTAAGAGCCAAGCTCCTCGAAGAAGAACCACCGATCTATGTTGGAGTAGGCGGCTATAAAGACGAAATCAACGTGGTCATGACTAATGTCCAGCCTGGCGAGGAGAAGATCATTGCCGATCGGTTGTTACAGATTTTGACCTGACTCTGGGCTCTGAAAATAGTGCCTGGCGGTCTGGCTTGTTTTTAATCTATGTCCAGCTTCACTTCGATCAAAGGGCTTCCCTCTACGCGAGACTCCAGGTCTCGATTTCCTCCCAATTTCTGCAGAATTCTTGCTAAAATATCCCGACGACGGGCTTTATCGAGAATAGGGATAGCCCGCGCTGGCAGATCAGCCTGTACACTCTCCTTGAGATGAAAAGTAAACTCCGGGTGGGCAAGAAGATTGGCATACCAGTCTCGTCGTCCAGGCAGCCCGGTAATGAATAGACGACCATCCAGATTATGAAACCAGATCTCGGTGCGACGCGGGAGACCGGTCTTTCTCCCGATAGTGGTAATGTCAATAGTCAAATCCTGGACTAATGCTTGCTTTATCTTTTCTTCCATATCTTTGTCCTTATAATTTAAAGGTTTATGATAGTTATAGAGTACCATTTGCGCAGAAACTGTTTTTCGGTTAAACTACATCGGAAAAATCGGAAAAGTCAAGGAAGGTTTTGCATGAGTAGAGATCCGTCACCAGCAGGTTATGCTGCAGGGATTTTTTTAGCATAATGAAAGAGGCAAAAATAGAACTTGCGGCGAGTAACACTCAAAATATCATTCTGAGTCCTGCGCTTCGGTCAAGGACTTGAACGGACTTCCTTACGCAATGCTTCGGGATGACGAGATGACTTCCCTGCGCTGCGCTGCGGGATGACGAGATGACTTCCCTACGCTGCGCTGCGGGATGATGTCCGTGGAGAATCCTATAATTCTGTAGCGGGTCACAAGAGAGCCTTCGCGTAGTTATTTTTTCGCTGTGTGCAGGACAAGGTCTGAATAGAACGAAGGGCTCAGGATGACAAACAAGCAATACTCGCTAGGTGTTCACCGATAAAGGGGAAAATATGGAAACTTCTTACAGACAACTGTCAAGAGGGAAGTACTGCTTCCTGATCACCACTATTATTATGATTCTTCTCCTGCTTAGAGGTGGTTTTACTTTGGCCCAGACCGCCTTAATCACAGGTCAAAAGGTCAATGTGCGCACAGGGCCAGGCACCACCTACGCTGTTATGGCGACTATATTTCAGGAAGAGCAATATCCTATCATAGCCAAAACGATTGACTGGTATAAAATTCGCCTAGAAGATGGTCGCGAGGGCTGGGTCTATGGAAAACTGGTCATAGAGTTACGCCAGGAACCTGTGCCGACAGAAAGTCTCCGACCATCTCCCCCCTCTACCCCTGTTGAAGCACCGAAAAGCATCAGCCTTTCCCCTACGATTACCGGAAAAGACGGGGCGGAGATGGTCCTGATTCCGGCTGGTGAGTTTATTATGGGGAGTGATACAGAAGAAGTAGAACATATTTTGCGCACTGTACAGGGGATGAGACGGGAATGGTTGGTCGATGAAATTCCAGCGCATCGGGTATATTTAGATGCTTTTTATATTGATAAATATGAGGTCTCTAATGCCCTCTACGAGCAATTTATGCGGGCAACTGGACGCAAGCAGCCGGAATACTGGACCTATGTGCAATTTAATAAGAAGGATCAACCGGTAGTTGGCGTGACCTGGTATGATGCAAAAGCCTACTGTGAGTGGGCAGGAAAACGCCTCCCTACTGAAGCGGAATGGGAAAAGGCTGCACGCGGAACAGACCGGCGGATGTACCCCTGGGGGAATACCTGGGAGGGAAACCGGGCCAATACGCTGCATAGTGGGCCGGGCCATCCTGCTCCCGTAAACGCCTATGAATCTGGACAAAGTCCATACGGTGTCTATAACCTGTCCGGGAATGTATGGGAATGGGTCGCTGACTGGTTTGAGGAAAATTATTACCCAAATAGCCCGGCCCGCAACCCTCGTGGTCCCGGCGACAGTATCAAAAAAGTTATCCGGGGAGGATCATGGTTTACTATCTTCCCGGTGAATACGCGCACCGCGAATCGGGGGAGTTTCTCCCCTGAACTCTGGCGTGGCAGTGTCGGATTCCGGTGTGCACAGGATACCCCTTAATCACTCCTCTGTTTTTCTCTCATTTGCTATCACCTTTGTTAAAGGATCTGGTCAATCCCTCTTGACCGATCGATCTCGACCATCGGATACGTCTCGTGTCCTGGCCAGTTCTGTGCACTATTTGAATACACTGATACCGATCAAACTCTCAAGTTGATCTCCTGATGAGTGATACTGGCCAGGAGTGCCCTATCAGAGCGAAAGCAGTTCATTTCTTCCAATATATGCTCGCCTTGTATTAGTCTAATAATTTCCTAAATTATAGACCAGTCTACACATATTGCCAAGCAAATATTAGCCATTGTATACTAAACCCTTACAAAGGAACTCTGTATACCGGGTCTCCTGTTCCAGTGTGGTGGTCACCTGAGCAGGTCTCTGGACCGGCTAGGGGAGGCGTGGTTGAAGGGAATAGGAGGGCAAGATATATACCCTGCCAGGAGTGCAAAGACCGCTTACTAGAAAAGGAGAAGAAAGATGTCAGCGCCTATTGGAATACTTTACGAACATCCCGAATGGTTTATTCCCTTATTTAAAGCTTTAGACGAGCTCGGGACGCCTTATGAACACCTGGTAGCTCATGAACACCATTTCGACCCAGCTCTTCATCACTCTCCCTATCGCTTAGTAGTGAATAGAATGAGTCCTTCAGCCTATCTGCGCGGTCATGGCAACAGTATTTTCTATACGGCACAGTATCTCGCTTATCTGGAATCTCTCGATATTTCCGTAGTGAATGGGAGTAGAGCTTATGCTATCGAAATCTCGAAAGCTCGACAATTGAGTCTCTTTGAACGCTTGAGAGTTCGGTATCCTCGTGCTCGCGTGATCAACCATCCCCGGCAAGCGCCAGTGGCCGCTGCTGATCTCCACTATCCCCTGATCGTCAAACCGAACATCGGTGGGAGTGGCGCAAAGATCCAGCGGTTTGATACTCCAGAAGCTTTGTGGGAAGCTTCGGAAACAGGACATATCGATCTGGGCCTTGATCAGACTGCGTTGGTACAAGAATACCTTCCAGCACGTGATGGACATATCATCCGGGTCGAGATTCTAGATAATACCTTCCTCTATGCCATCAAAGTCTACCCGAATTTAGAGAGTGGATTTAATCTCTGTCCGGCGGATATCTGTCAAATAGATACCTCTGCCGAGAAGAACAAAGAGGCTCCTGGTGAGATTATAGCTAACTACCTTTCACACCCGACAGAGAAACCGAAACTGCGCATCGAGCCTTTCACTCCACCTGCTCCCATTATCCAGCAGGTTCTGGCCATTGCCCGCCAGGCGCATCTGGAGGTAGGGGGAATCGAGTATCTGGTCAACGATAGAGATGGGGAACCGTATTTTTATGATATAAATGCGCTCTCTAACTTTGTGACTGATGCCGAACAGATCGTAGGATTCAATCCATATGCCCGGCTTGCTGCCTATATCACCCGGCGTGCAGGGTTGGTTCAAGCAGCGGTATAGAATTTGTCTATACCTTCTGTGACAAAACATTAGCCCTTGGGGTTTTTGGAAATCCCCAAGGGCATTCTCTACTACTCTGTTTCCTTTTTTTCTGGAGCAGAATCGATAAGAGGCTCAGGGGGTTTGGTAGGCAAGGGGAGGGCTGATCCCTCTTTTGACCCTTTCGGTGGAGAGAGCTCCTGCTGAGTAAACGCCTGCCGCGCAAAGAGAAGGCTAAGAATAGAAATTATGGCTATGATAAAGGTTCCTTTCGCTTTCATGCTGTTCCTCCCTTTGTTCTTTACCTCCCTGAGCTTTGTATAATCTCCCGTGTTTCTAACGGGTAGCATTCAACACAAGCATAGGAGCGATTTCAACGGCGACTGTAGCGCTTCAGGTCGCGAATACATTGACTCCTACCCTTTATCAGCAACACTCGAAAGGGAGGCTGGATTCTGGGGAATCTTTCAATGCCTCGGGAAGTTGCTTCTAAGATTCCATTTTTATAGTACTACGAAGAGAGATGGATTTTAGATGCATGCAGGGGGTACTATTATGGTATCGATCTGGTTATTAGGTATCCTTCACATTTTCTCCTCCCTGGTGGAGAAAGTCATGATCATAGACAATACCCTCCTTATTAATCCAGATATCGAGCCGAGTTTGTCCTTGGCGAAAGAGATAAATAAATTGTGATCTCCCTTGAAAATCCTGAGAAATAGCCCATGGATCTCCAAACCAGGTCCGGATCTCCTGTTCTGTAGTTTTCCCATCCTCGATCAACGGTTCATACAGCGTAAAGAGAGTAGAGTCGGTATAAGTAGTTCCCCGATACGGCAGTCCACACCCTATCATTACAATGAACAGAAGATTGGCTAGCACTATCTGGCGCATAACGCTCTTTTTTTCTCCTCAGTGATTTGCTTGTCTTTATGAGGATTCACTTGCGTTCCATTATAACCTGCACCGTATAGAGATGCATTGGAAAACTGATAATCCGAGAGACGGTCAGACACCACCTTCTTCTCCTACTTCTCCTATTCTTTACAAGAACGCTTCTTAATATTATAACGAGAATTTTGTCAGTCTGAGGCCTGTCCTGAGCGCTAGCGAGAGAACTTGACGAAGAATCGCTCTTTTGGAAAGGCATATTACCCCTCATGAGATTCTTCGCTCCTTGCCCAGTTTATTCCTTCACTCTGCTCAGGACAAACTCTGAACGCAGTGAAGGACTCAGAATGATAAAGAGAATAAAGTCTTGTTGTAGTATTAATGGTGTTATGGTATTTCTAACAAACGATTGTCATGCTGAGCCCTTCACTGTGCTCAGCATGACAGAGGGGGTAAAGTTTAGGTTACCAGTCAACACGCCAGGTGACCCTATTACTCTCTTTCCCTGTCCTGTCGATGATATAGACCGCCATGGTTCCAGTAGAGAGCGCATAGCGGCCAGGTACTTTGACCTGGATCTCCATGTTTTCAAAAGATCGGGCCTTATCCGGGGGAATAGGAATCTCTATCCGAGCGTCAGGCGAGGGCCAGTATTTTCCACCAATTGTCGCCACGTGTACCACAGCCATATCCGCATCATCATCCTTAGCAGAGATAAGAAGCTTCCACCCCTTTTGGCCCTTGATTTCGATAGACGAATCTCGTGTTTTGGCACCTACTACTTTGACCTCCTCCAGAACCGGTGCTCCGCTCTTCGGTTGAGGGGTAAAGATATATTGAGGAGTGACCACAGCTTTTCCTTGTTCTATTCCACAGCCGGCTAGTAACATACCGGCACCTACTATTGTGCACAGGGTCAGCAACAAACGTCGCATATATCCCTCCTTTGTAGATGTTGCAGATGATTCCAGAATTCCTCACAGTCTTATACGGGAACTCCAAACTCCCTTGGAGAGTAGTTCCCCTTTTCATGCTCTTTTCCTTTTCTATCCTTATACCAATTTGCCTTGAGCATGACCCCCATCATTTTAAGCAAAGCGAAGAATCTCTTTACCGCTTCTTTGAGATCCTTCGCTTTGCCAGGGATGAAGAATGATCATCTTCTCGGTTACAGAATTTCTGTGACAAACCACTTAGTAGACATACTGCAAACGAGCGGCAATCAGCCATACATTGTCCGGATCTTCTCTGGCCGCTCGAGCCTCCTGCCTGCTCCCGGGAATAGTGGGATCGAGCTCGAAGAAGCCTCCGGTAAAAAAGAAAGCCGGGGTGAGGCGTACGGAGAGCTGATCCCAGAGGGTGAGTTCCAGAGGGAAAGAGATTTCGGTACCCATATACTGGCTTCTGTCTTTACTGTTCGGATTCCCCACTGCAGACCAGGTCGGAGCAACCACTATACCAGCGGACGTCTTGGGGGTTGGTTTTATGGTATATTGAAACATGTTAAAAATTAATCCCAGATCGTCATTAACAATAGTCTCAAGCAGAATCAACTCATCCACCAGGTTTCCAAAAACGATCTCTGTTCCGGGGAAGAAGTTGTCGGTGGTAAAGTTGAACTCTCGAGGAAGAGCGGTAAGATCCTGAGTGGGCCGGTCAGGAATATCGCCAGGCGAGCGGTCACTATCGCCGGAAGTGAAGAGCTGGACGAATTTAAAGTTTCCTGGTCCAATAGGCAGGCTCAGTTCAAACTTGTTGAAGAAACCGGCACGCTTAGCCGGTTCAGGATCTGGCGCCAACCCTGAGCCAGCCAAAGGTCCACTGGCTGCCCTTTTCGAAGCAGCGCCTGAGTGTTCCCAGGCATAGGCAAAGTGGTTTTGGAAGTTGACTCGCCCTATTCGTCCCGCAAAGTTAAATCCAGTCATATAGGCCTCAGTGGTAAAACCTTGTCCGCGGGTGGTATTGTCGTCAATAAAGTTAAAACCACTCCCCACCCGTAACCCCTGCACCCAGGGGATAATCCCATCAGGGACATTATAGCCAAAACTAAAAAACCAGGCATTTCGTTCCCGGGATTGTCGAGTTTCTTGACTCGTGAATTTGTCGCGCTGGAGGGGCGACCAGACAAAATCGATATCCACTGGACCCAGCGGTCCGCGTACCCAGAGCCCTGGGATATCATCCCCCGTAAAAGCACCATCGGTTAAGGGATCAACCGCAAAGGGGATCATTCCCAGGAGCGCCTCAAGTTTTGTATACGGGAGGTCAAATTGCAGATAAAGATTTTTGGTCTCGACATTGACTCCATCTGCTGATGTTCCACCACCAGAGCCTCGGCCTACACGATTCCCCGGTAAATCTGCACCCTCGGTATTTTCGAGAACTCCAAAGTCGAGGTAACCGATCTCCAGTCCCCAGACCGCCCGGAGGTGTTCATTAGCTTTAAAGGTCCACCAGTTACGAAAACGCTGACGAGCCAGATAGAAGGAATCGGCATCTTTCTTTGGAATATCGAGTTCGGTTTGCGTATTCCCAAAGTTACTAAATTCTGAAAAATTGGTCGATCCGAACTTAATGCGCATTCTTCCCCGTGACAGAACCTCCACTGCAGAGCTCTCGGTCACAAGACTGAGTAAACTGAAGACCACAATCCAGCCGAAAACAATGCATTTCCTCATGCTTTTCCTCCTTATATGATCTGTAATCACGCTCTCTCTTCTCCTATCGAGGAAGAGAATTCGCTAGTGCATTCTCAGGAGCCCTCTTTGGTAAAGCGTCTCTGGGAGTGTGGGCGTTTCGCCCGCTGCCGGCCAGAGGCCTGCGCTCCTGAGATATCCATATTTCTCAAGCAACTTTGCCATGCCAAGGAGTTCTCTTGATATGCACTAGCACCAACGACCCACGCTGTATTGTTTCCCCTGCTCGGGTCACCCCCTTTTCTCTCTGGTTTTCCGGACTATCGAAAGACAAAAAGATCCCTGCAAAAGGCACCCTGGCCTTCCATCGTTCCCTCAATGAACCTGTCTAGGTGGATGAAGCTCTCTGTGGTACCGCCCAGGTAGTGGGCGCTACCTGGGCTCAGAGGAAATGGCGCCTGATGGGCTTGTATCAGGCATGTGTGGCTTGTATTATTCAAAAGCCTGCAATGAGGATGCCAAAAAAACATCAAAGGACACTGGAAAACCAGAAAACCTCTAACATATTGAATTAAAATACGAAAAACTCAGGTCTTTGGAGAAAAGAAGAGGAATACCCCCTTAGAAAAGAAGAGAAAGGGCTGGTGGATATCGAGCAGTGGTGGAAATGCACCACCACATGGAAGCAAGGAAAAGAGAGAGGGGTATCGAGGGGAGGGAAATTTCTCCCGATATTCAACGTGCTCTCGTGCACATCCAGGAGAGATCTTTGGCACACAAATCATTGATAAACATGGACATCTCAGAGTCGAATGGATAACCCTTCGTTTCGCTCTGGGAGCGCGGGGGTCTCGCCCGCTGCCGGCCAGAGGCCTGCGCTCCCAGCGCAGGCGCTTTCTCAAAGATCTCTTCTGAAAATGCACCAGGTATTTAGTGATCCCCCAGAACGACTGTGGGTGTGGGTGCAGGGATAGCCTTGGAAATGAACTTCTTCCTCTAAATATTTAGCGATTATATGCCTGCTGAATTATTCGAGGAGAAAAGGGGTGAGAAATGGGAGCTAAACAATCCCATACTTTTCCATGCGGTAGCGCAGGGTATTGCGGGTGAGGCCAAGGAGGCGTGCTGCTTTAGTCTGGTTGCCTGTACTGCGAAGCAAAGCTTTCTGGATGAGCATTTTTTCCAGTTCATCCAGCACAATACCCTCATCAGGCAGTTCAATATCAAATCCATGGCTATTATTTGTACTGAACTGAACAGGGAATCTGGGGGATGGTAGCGAGCAAAAGGAGGCAGGAAAATGCAGATGGTGTGGTTCTAGACGAGTGGGTTTTTCGAGCAGGAGAGCTCGTTCTATCACATGCCGAAGCTCCCGTACATTGCCTGGCCAGGGATAGGTGAGGAGTTTTTCTTGAGCGGCCTGGCTGATTGTAATTGGGGGGAGATGACGGGGACGAGTGTACTGATCGAGAAAATATCTGGCTAACAGGAGAATATCCTCCCTACGGTCCCGAAGCGGAGGCAGAGTCAGAGTAATCACACTGAGACGAAAGAAGAGATCTTCGCGAAATGTTCCTTGCCGCACCGCTTCTTCCAGAGGCCTATTGGTCGCCACGAGCACCTGGATATCTACAGGTCTTTCCTGCGTGCTTCCGAGGCGCCGTATCACTTTTTCCTCGATGACTTTTAAGAGCTTGACCTGCATATCGAGCTTGAGATCACCGATTTCATCCAGAAACAGTATCCCGCAATCGGCGACCTCAAAAAGGCCTTTTTTGTCACTCCGCGCATCGGTAAACGCCCCCCGTTCATAGCCAAAGAGTTCTGCTTCCAGGAGCGAATCAGGGATGGCCGGGCAGTTAATTTCTACGAAGGGAAAACGAGCGCGAGGACCCTGTCTATGAATAGCACGTGCCACCAGTTCCTTCCCGGTTCCGGTCTCTCCTTGAATGAGAATGGTCGGACAAATACCCATCTCCTCCGCTCGTGCCGCCCGAGCAATGAGCTGAAACAGACGTTTCATGCAGGGAGATTGGCCAATAATACACTCATCAATCATGCGGTCGTGTTTGTCTTCACCACGTTCCGGTCTTCTCTGTTCCCTGGGTAATTTCTCAATGAGTGCGCCAAGATGCTCCACATCAATCGGTTTCAGCAGATAATCCTTAGCGCCCAGCTTCATAGCCTGGACGCTCTCGGATACAGAGCCATAGGCAGTCATAACCATAATGTGTACCCCGGGGACACTCTCCTGAAGGATAGGGAGGAGTTCGATTCCATGGCCATCAGGGAGTTTTGTATCCAGGAGGATAATATCTGGTTGTATCTCTTCGGCCAGGCGTACTCCCTCGGCACCGGTTGTAGCCAGACTCACCCTGTGCCCCTGCTGGCTCAGAAAGTGTCTCAGGAAGTCGGTCGGTACTCTTTTATCTTCGATGATCAATATGTGGTACATACTGCCCGCTCTCTTTAGTGTTTAGTGTTCAGTGGTTAGTGATCACTCAACACCCAACACTCAACACTCATAAGACACTCACCACTGTCCACTGGACACTTACCACTTATTCCTGTACATATCCGCATCGTTTTGCATAATCCCACAAGCTAGCGCGTAAGAGCTTTCTTCCCCGGTGTAGCCTTGACATGACCGTGCCTATAGGACACTCCAGGATCTCCGCAATCTCCTGATAAGAGAATCCCTCCACATCGGCAAGCAGGATAACCATCTTGAATTCTGGAGGGAGATCATCCAGGGCCAATTGTACCTCCCTTTCTAAGGTCTTGGTCACTACCAACTGTTCTGGATCTGCACTCCACTCGGAGAAAGAAAGGGTAAAGCTTGCAGGATCAAGCATTTCAAAAGAAATTTGGAGAGGGGCACGCATCATTTTGCGATACCAATCACGATAGACATTGATAGCAATCTTCATGAGCCAGGCTTTACCACGCGTGCGATCCTGCAACTGGTCGAAAGCACGATACGCTTTTACAAAAGTTTCCTGTACAATGTCTTCTGCATCTGCACTGCTTCTGGTCATCTGGAGGGCGAAAGTATAGAGAGGATTCAGATAGGGGAGTATAATCTGTTCAAACTGATACCGCTTGCGCCTTTTCCACATACCCATTTCCTCTTATTCCCTCTCGAAGTGGACACCTTTTCTTCACCCTTACCAGCCTCAGTTAGTGTTCGGTGTTCAGTGTTAAGCAAGAGTGTCGATACCATGCTCAACACTGAACACTGATTTAGGTAAGGGTTGGTTATAAAGAGTAGAGTCTTCGTCTCTATCTTTTTCTTCCTTCCTGTAACAAATAGTGAATAAAAGCAGAACAGTTCAGAAGCCGCAGGTTGTCAGATTCAATCCTCTGGAGCATTTCCATACCACGATCATCGATAAAGGTGACCTCGGCGCAGTCCAGAAGGACTTTTTTTCCTTTTTGAAGCCAGGAGAGGCAATGCTGTTCTAACAAGGCGACCCAGTCTGCTACAATTCTACCGGTGAGTTTCAGGATGACCTGCGAAGGGGGTTGCTCTATCGTGGTGATCCGAAGCACTGCACTTTCCCTCCTAAGCAAAGGTTGATTCGGAAGCGGTAAGGGGAAGCGAGGGCTGTTCAAAAATAATCTTTTCCCCACTCTCATCCTCCTGGAACTTGACCTGACCATTCTGGAAGAGAGAAATCACCACTGCGGCGACTAACGTATCATCTTCTATTTCTTTACACAGGATGGTAAAGAGATCCATCAAGATTAGCCCAGGAGACGAAGAAGCGAGAGTGATCGTTTCCTCGGCATTTTCGCCATTTTCAAAGACTTCTCTTGGTCTTGGGTTTGGTTGGGTGAGCCATCTCATCTCTCTCTCCTCCTTTGCTTTTGTGTGTTATGACCTCCTTTACTCCTGGGGGTTACTGTTTGGTGAATATAGAAGAGCAAAGTCTATGCCAAAAAAAAAGCCATCGAGAAAACTCTCTAGATGGCTGGTAAGACTGGAGATATCAGCTCGGGGGATCCCGTGCACTCCAGAAAAATAAGGAAGCGATTCCCAAGATATTGGGAGTCTCCCAATATCTTGGGAGTACTTACTTCTTTCGTTTGATACCGAGCTTTTTCATGCGGGCCTCCAAAGTAGTCGGTTTGAGGCCTAACAGTTTAGCAGCCCCCTTCTCACCACTCACCCGCCAACTGGTACGTTCTAACACCTTGAGGATGTAGTCTCTTTCAAACTCGGCTAAGGTCTGGATCTGCGTTTCCGGAGGAGGAGGCTCCAGGGTGGAGAGCCATTGTTCCAGATTAAGCTGAGGACCGGGAGTGAGGATAAGGGCCCGCTCGATCAAATGCTCTAATTCTCGGATATTTCCAGGCCAGGGATAGGCGAGCAGCGCTTCCATGGTCTGGTGAGAGATGGTCTCTACCTGCTTTCCCAATTTTGCACCGTGCTTCAGGACAAAATATCGGACCAGCAGGGGGATGTCTTCCTTTCTTTCTCGGAGAGGAGGGAGATGAATAGGAAAGACATTGAGCCGATAATAAAAATCTGCTCGGAACCTTCCCTCTTCCACCGCCCGTTTCAAATCCCGATTCGTTGCAGCAATAACACGTACATCTACTGTAATTGTACGAAACCCTCCCACACGTTCGAATTGCCCTTCTTGAAGCACACGGAGGAGTTTTGGCTGCAACTCCAGTGGGAGCTCACCGATCTCATCCAGGAGAATCGTTCCTCCATGCGCCAGCTCAAACCGACCAATCTTTCGAGCGAGCGCGCCGGTAAAAGCACCCTTCTCATGCCCGAAGAGCTCACTTTCGATCAGACCAGCGGGCAGCGCTGCACAGTTCACCTTAACCAGAGGGCGATGTTTTCGAGGGCTCAGGTTATGAATAGCCCTTGCAATCAGCTCTTTTCCGGTACCGGTTTCCCCCAGGAGCAGGACCGTGGCATCGGTTTCTGCTACCAGAGCTGCAGCCTGTAATACCTTTTGCAGAGCGGGGCTTTTCCCGATAATCTCCTCGAAGTTGTAATCGGTCTTGATCTCCTCCTGAAGATAGAGGTTTTCCTCTTGCAGTCGTGCCTTCAAGGTGGCGATCTCTTCATAGGCGCGCATATTATCCACGGCGAGTGCAATTTGTTTGGCCACCTCTTGGAGAAACTCGGCATCCTTTTCTGTATACTGATTCGGCGTTTCACTTCCGACATTCAAGGTCCCAAGCGGTTTCCCCTTGGCGGTAAGCGGAACGATGATGTACGACCGGATCCCCTCCGTCAGCATCCGTTCTTCCGGTGGAAACTGGCACTCATGCTCGAGATCACGTCGGAGGAGTGGACGTTGCTGGTCAAAAACCCAGCCTACATGGCTTTTCTGTCGAGACACCTCGGTGCCTACACCGCCGAAGTATTTCGGGGAAGAAGGGCCAGCAAGGCTAAATACTCGTAAACTATCCCGGTCTGACTCGTAAAGGGTCAGCGTCGTCCGATCGAAAGGGAGAATAGAGCTCAGCACTCGGGTAATCGTCTGAAAGAGGGATTCCTGCGTTAAATTTGAGATAATAGCATTATTGATTTCGAGCAGCACTCGATACTGTTCTTGGGAATAGCGGAGTTCGACTCTGCATTGCTCAAACTGTGTCTCCACACTGTGCGTGTATTGTCGTTGTTGTTGATGAAGGCGAAGATTCTCTATAGCTATGGCAAGGTGTTCAGCCAGCGTATGGAGCAGCACGATCTCCCGTCGAGAAAAGGGCTTATGATCTGGAGCGCCTATGAATAGGACGCCTATCTGGTTATGCAGGGTACGCAGGGGTACGATAACCAGACTGTATACCCCTAATTGAGTAAGCAGAGGAGAGATCGGAGACTCTTCCTCCCGGTTCTCAGCATGGTCAAGGAGAAGGCTCCCCTTACCCAGGGCTTCTCCAAAGAATGGCGCTAACGCTGCGAGTATAGTTTGGGTGTCCATCACCGGACACGGCTGCCCCTCTTGCTGGAGCCTGAGCTGCCACTTCTCTTCTGTTTCTCCTCGAAGAGCCATACCACTTATCCTGCACTGGAGCAAAGCAGGAAGACTGGTCAGGAGCAAGCGGATACATTCCTCTTCCTCCTCAACCGCAGCCATCGTGGTCAAAATCCCACCGAATGCTTCAAGGGTGTCCAAGTCCGTTCGCTCGTGTTCCTGAATTAGTATCTGGGTCATCAGATCTCCCTCCCCTTTTATCCCTCTTTCTCTCATTCCAGATCTTTAAAGAGGTTCCCGACTGGGGTGGCGACGGCGCAGTTCTTCGAGAAAAATTGCTGGCGGGATATAAAAGGGGTTCCGATGGATTACTTGACCGAGAATACAGAGGGGATGGGTCTTTAACGCATCCATAATCACACTCCCGAAGAACTGGGTAAGATCATACTGGCACAGAAAAATAGCTGGAGGGGTTGTTATGGGGTTACACATGGTTTCCCACTCCATCAGCCTCTCACTCGTAGGCATCTGCCGGAGAGACCAGGTCATATCCCCTCCCCAGCGCAGCAACCGGTAGTGTCCAGGAAGTTCGGCAATGAGGGTCGTTAACCAGTCGTGGAGGGCTTGCGGTGAACTCTTACCGACCTCCAGAATCAACTGCCCAGAGGACAGAGCCCGGTCCACATCTATCTGCGCAGCTTGCAGTGCGGTGTGGACCTCTTGCCACTCCGGAGCAGGGTTCATCAAGTAAACACACTGGTCACCTGCCTCCAATCCCTCTTTGAGAAATGGAATCAAAATCTCTTTCCACTCCTCCCTGGTCTGATAAAAATGCCCAATATGATCTCCTGCAGAGACAAAGAGATCACCAAACCCGAGAAAAACGGGTTCTCTTATACCCTGATGTATGGCTTCCTGGGAATAGGTTCCCATCCTCCACCTCCTTCAAATCCACCAAACCCCTTCCTTTAACAGTTTCTCCTTACCAGTTTCCCCTTGCCCCTATTTCCCCAATATGTTGTGAGTAACTATGACTAAATTTCTTGCACTCTTCACCGCCATAAAAATGTAGGGTGGGCTGTGCCCACCAAGAATACCCCTGGCGGTGTTGGTGGGCGGAGCCCACCCTACCGCTGGCTTTTGTGAAAAATTCTTAGTGATACTTACTTGAGTGATGAATATGTATACTTGCTTTTGTACTTTTGAAACACTCGCCAGCAGGCTAAGTATTCCACACCTTGTATTCTCTATCTGTTCTTCCCTGGCCCATGGTATTCCTCTCCTCCCGACTTTCCTCTTTTCCCAAATTCCCAATATGGTAGAAATTTTATAACAAAATACTCTTTTTCATGGAAACCTCTCGGGCAGGTAAAATGAATTAAGGAATAGAGATATTCCGGGAGTCCGGACCTCCCGCCCGCTCAGGATTAGCCACTGGTACGTTTCTTGCTTCTCCTACTGAAAACGCAATATACATATTCCGGGCATAGCACTTATGAGCCACAAGGAGGAACAACGATTCATGAAAGAGAAACAGAAAAAGGAACGGAAGAATCAGAGAAAAAAGCAAGAGCACTCTGCTTGCTCTGCGCATTCCCAGAAAAACTTAGCCCACACTGTGGAGCTTGCAGAAGAATCCTCTTCCCTTCTGTACCGCCAGAAAACAGACTTTTCTGCTCAGGAACTGGCGGAACTCCAACGAAAAGTGGAGAGATGGCAGGCAGAGGCTCGCATCTCTCGACTCTTCTCTCAAAATGGGAAAGGCTTTACCGGTATAGAGAAAGTCGATGGGGAGAATCCTGGTGAGGAGGAAGAGGGAGAAGAAGAGTAAAAGAGTAAAAGAGATCCTTCGCTTCGCTCAGGATGACCAGAGGCAATTCTCATCATAAGTGTCATCCATCCCAGGAGGAGCGAGAGATACTGAAGAGAACACGGAATAGGAGCAAACGATGTTTACCGACTTAGAAAATCTGGAAATGATCGCAGCGATTAAAACAGAAGTCTCCAAGGTAGTCCTGGGCCAGCAACCGCTCATTGAAAAGATTCTGATTGCCTTGCTTGCCGATGGTCATGTCTTACTGGAAGGGGTCCCCGGATTAGCCAAAACCCAGTTGATCAATGCTCTGGGGAAGGCGACGGGGGGGAGTTTTCGTCGGATCCAGCTTCTGCCCGATCTGATGCCGAGTGATATCACCGGGACGCTGATTTATCAGCCGGCAGAGCATAGATTTCTCGTACAGAAGGGTCCAATTCTCGACACCCATTTCCTCCTGGCAGACGAAATTAACCGCACTCCACCGAAAGTACAGGCCGCTTTTCTCCAGGCCATGCAGGAACGGGAGGTGACTATTGGCAGCGAAACCTTTCCCCTGAATGATCCTTTTATTGTGCTCGCGACGCAGAATCCGATCGAGCAGGAAGGCACGTACCCACTGCCAGAGGCACAGCTTGACCGGTTCTTGTTTAAGCTGCTTGTGGATTATCCTTCTGAAGAAGAAGAACTCCGTATGCTTGATCTGGAGGCGCTGGACCAACGCAATCCTCTGCAAGATATTCAGGTCGTGACTTCCCCAGAGAGGCTTATAAGGCTCAGAGACCGGATCAAAGAGACGATCTATGTCAGTGACCAGATCAAGCACTATATTGTCCGTCTGGTGCGTGCGACCCGTCATCCAGAACTCTATAGCGGATTGCAGGACCTGCGTACCGTGATCCATCTCGGTGCCTCCCCACGTGGTGGGACGATAAATTTACGCAAAGCCTGTCGTGTCCACGCTTTTTTGCAGGGGCGAAACTTTGTCCGTCCCGAAGATGTCAAAGCGGTTGCCAGCGATGTGTTGCGTCATCGGATTCTTCTGGACTTTCGCGCAGAGGGTGCTGGCCTTACGGTGGAAGAGATCATCGACCGGATTTTAGAGAAGGTGGAAATCCCATGATCGACGCTATTCTACAGCAAGTCTCTCCGATTCTCTTTGGCCTGAAACGACGTACCCGGCGAATGTTTCTTGGTCAACACCAGAGCACTCTCCGGAGAGAGGGACTCGAGTTTGATCAGCTCAAGGAATATCAGGCTGGAGAGGGTATACACCGGATCAACTGGGCGGCTACCGCCCGCCGGGGAGGGAATCCTCTTTTTGTGAATACCTATTATGAAGAGAAAGAAATCACGGTCATGCTCCTCGTCGATCTCAGTCCCTCGATGGATTTTGGAAGCACTCGAGTCCAGAAAAGGACTCTAACGGCAGAGATCAGTGCGTCCCTCGTCTATTCCGCTCTGTTGTCTCGTGACCGTATTGGGCTCGTGGGGTTTACCTCTCAGATCGAGTGTTATTATCCACCGCGTCGTACGCCAGCCTATCTGCGTGCTATTCCAGAAGCGATACTTCAAGAGAGAGAGGGACGATCACCAGCCAATTTTCAGCGGGCAGTGGAGGTACTCGAACAACGGATTAAAATCCCCTCGCTCCTCTTTTTGTGTTCTGATTTCTTGACAGAAGAAAGAGAACAACTCGAGCAGGCTCTCGCCCGACTCCGCCTCCGACATGATCTGATTGCCCTGGTGATTACCGATCCACGAGAACAGGCACTTCCGACCGGTAATATCCGAGTTGCTCTGCGGGATCTCGAAACCGGAGCGGTGCGTAAATACTGTTTCTCGCGGGAAAAACATCAGCAGATGCTTCTCGAAGGGAATAAAAGAGAGAATCAATTTCGTCATCTCTTTCAGAAACTTGGTATCAGTTATGTACGTATTACACCACAGAGTAATTATCATGCAGATATCTCTCAGTGCTTCCATGCGGTGAATGTTTAGTGTTCAGTGCTCAGTGACCACTCAACACTGCATACGAGCCATTCACCACTCAATATGGAGGAGAATCCTATGAAGAAGTGGCATATTCTTTTCATCATGTTTGCTCTCCTGATCCTCATCGGGGTTCTGGAATATTTTGCTGTTCGGCTCTTTACCTCCCCTCCTGCGATCTCATATTTCAAATCTGCGATGCGGAAAGATGCAGCACCTGAGCGCTTCCCTGTCCTCTCTCGTTTTGAAGTTCCTCGAAACTATGGGTACTTCATCGGTGATGAAATTCCGCTGACGTTGGTCCTTGAAACTACCGGTGACGTGATCCTGGACCTGGTCAATCTTCCAGGGAAAGGAGAGCAACACGGTGTCTTTGAGGTCCGCAATGTGACCATCACCTCTTCTTCAGTCTCTCCAGAGAAAAAAATCTACCGTGCGGCGTATACCCTTCAGTATTTTGGTCCTACTCCACTCATCACCCACTTTGGTCCTCTGGAGATCCTGTATGCGCTGCCAAAGGAGAGAGTATCAATGGGTACGTATGCTTATCAGCGCCTGTTTACCCAACCGGTGTCCATCAGCCTCTCCCGGATCGGCCCCTTTCAACCGACTCAGGCTTTGGAGATGAAGAAGCCGATGGATGACCCTCGCTCTGGGATCATCTGGACAACCTTTATTTTTGGCGCTGTGTGCGTGCTCGTTGCCGGAGGAGGATGGAGTAAAGCATGGTGGAAAAACCGCCAGCAGGGCGAGACTCTTCCCGGCCGTTCGCAGACTGCAGTGGAGGATGCACTGCGTACCCTTCAAGACGAAGAAACGGTTTTCTTTCCACCGGTAGTGGAGCCCTCTCTCTCGGCAGAAGTGAGATTAGCCGAGATTCTCCGTGAATATATTCGCCGAAGATATTCTCTTCCGGTGTCGAGCTTGACCACTGCTGAGCTGGCAAGCTCTCTGGCTGGTGTACCGCTTGCACAAGAACTGCTCAGTATACTGGAACGCTGTGAGGCTCTGAAATATGCTCCCCCTTCTTCTTCTAGAACTGAAGAACGAGAACTGTGGTGGGAAGCAACAGTACTGTTTCAAAAACTCCAGGTGCTGAGTGGTGGGCAGTGATCAGTGGACTGTGCACAGTGCTCAGTAGCGAATCTATTCTAGACACTAACCACTCAACACGATCCACTGACCACTAACCACTGTCCACTGACCGAGGAGGCAATAATGACAATACATCTGGCTTATCCTGGTCTCCTTTTGGTGGGCGTATGTCTGCTCTTACCGTATCTCGTACGTCCGAGGCAGGCCTGGTATTATTCGTATCTAAAATTGTTACCAGAAAGCAAGAAAATCGACCTCCCTTTTGTCTTTACTGCTTGTATCACCTGGAGCGCCTTAATCCTGATCCTGATCGCACTCGCTAGACCCCAAGAGATGACTACTCAAAGGTTACAAAGGCTGGAAACAAGGGATATTCTGCTGGTTCTGGACCTCTCCTTCAGTATGGAGGGAACCATTTTTTCCGAGCGAGAGCAAAAAACTGTGCCTAAACTCGATCTTCTTCAGCGGGTGAGTTTAGAATTTGTCCAGCGTCATCCCCATGACCGCCTGGGATTGATTGTCTTTGGTGATGAAGCCTTCGGAGTGTGGCCTCTGAGTTCAGACAGTACCACACTTCAGAACCGGCTACAGCACTTGCATACACTCCTCCCCAATGAGGTACGGGGTACCCATATTGCAAAAGGCTTGGAGAGAGCACTGGATCACTTTCAAGAGCTTGGCCAAGCGCAAACAAAACTCTTGCTCCTGTTTACCGATGGAATAGATACTATTGACCCGGTGGCGGCAGAGCACATCCTTCAGGAATTACGGCGGAACAAAATCACTCTCTATCTGTTGGGCATTCAACTCCGGGAGGACACCGATATCGTACAGCTCACCCGTCAAGCCCAGGGGCGCTATTTTCATATTCAACAGGAAAAGGAATTGGAAACAGCCTTACAAGAAATTGAGCATTTGGAGCAATCCCATATAGAAGTGGTGTCGAAAACAGAACCCAAAGAGCTCTATCCGATTTTTGCCTTTACCGGTTTGCTGTTGCTCCTGCTCTCCATTCTCTTGAAACATACCTGGGTTCTGGAGATATAAGACAGCAGGCAGTGATGAGTGATTAGTGGCTAGTGATTAGAAGTAAAGTGTTTTACTGACCACTGACCACTCTTCTCTTCACTGTTCCCCATAGAAGGAGGAAACAAGATGGTAAGGAAAGGAAAAGATACGAATAGCGTATACGGCCTGTTATTCCTTGGTGGGCTGGTGTGTTTCGCTGTGGCATTCCATCAATGGTCCTATACCCAACTGATTACGGCCGGACATCAGGCAGTGGCTGAACAACGCTTTGATAGCCAGCACTATGAGCAGGCCAACCGGTTCTGGTTTGCGAATCAAGCGCTTCTGCTCTTCAATCAGAGTATTTTGGCCTATAAAGCTCGTAACTTTACCCGGGCTGCTGATCAACTTCGTCGAGTCTCCTCCATGACCAATAATCCAGAGCTCCGAACTCGGGCTCTCTATAATCTTGGGGTGGTGATGCTGGCGCTGGACGAAGTCAAAGGAGCGGCGGAACTGTTTAAGGAAGCTCTCCGACTCGATCCGGAGGATAAGGCGGCCAAATTTAATCTGGAACTCCTCTATCAGGGAGTCTTGCGCAAAGAGGAAGGCCACGGAGAAGCCTCACTCCAGCAGGCCCCGGGTCTCGGACAAGATCAAGATAAGAAGGACTATCAAGGGGATGCTGGTCGCTCTACCCCCAAATCGGGTATCTAGTGCCTCTCCAAGCGAGAGCTTTGGTATTGCAAAGGTGATGGAGGAATATGAATGCTTGGGAGCGCGGGCCTCTGGTCCGCAGTGGACGGGATACCCCTACTCCCAGCGTAGGTACCTTACCAAAGAGGTCTCTTGATAATGCCCTGGGTTAGTGGGCAGTGAACAGTAAACAGGTATGTTTTGCCCACGGCCCACTGACCACTAATCACGAATAGGAGATGGGCAATGCGTTTTGCTTATCCAGCAGCTTTTTGGCTTCTCTTACTGATTCCTGGGCTTTTCGGAATCCTGTGGAGAGGACAGCGGCGGAGAAATGACTTTCTGCGAAGTTTTGGAGATCTTAAGCTCTTGAAACAAAGTGCATCGCGCTTTCCCCAGTTGCAGAAACCGTGGATTCACCCCTTGCTGCTCCTGCTCTCTTGCCTCAGTGTGATAGTTGCCTTGGCCGATCCGCGGCTTTCCATCGGTACACCACGGCTCCGTGCCGGTGTACTTGATGTAGTCTTCCTGATCGATGTATCCAAAAGCATGGCTCCTGAAGATTATGGGACTTTATCGCGGTTGGAAAAAGCACGAGAGATAGCCCAAACCCTTCTCGAAGACCTGCAGGGTAATCGAGTCGGGATCGTGATCTTTGCCGGGATCAGTTTTCGCCAGGCGGAACTGACCGAAGATCTGCAAGCCCTTGCTTTTATCCTGAAACACTGGGTACAGGTCGAGGCGGTGCAGGTAGGAGGATCAAACATCGTCCAGGCCATCGACACAGCCATGATGTTATTTTCCCCAGGAGACCCGACCCGCGAAAAACTTCTGCTTTTCTTTTCAGACGGGGGTGAACCAGAAGACCAAGAAAATCTCGAACCCACCCTTACCAAAGCGGTTCAGTGGGGGGTCCGGATCATCACCTTTGGACTGGGGAGTGTTCAGCCCTCCAAGATACCGGTTTATAATCCGCAAAAACAGTTTACCGGCTATCTGAGAGTCAACGAACAAATTGTTACCACACGACTCAATGAAGAGACACTGCGCCGGATCGCTCTGGCCACAGAGGGCACCTATTACCGTGTTGAAGAGGGGATACGGTGGAGTCATGTATTGATCCAATCCGGTGTGATAGAGAAACACCTCTGGACTCAGGAAGAGCAACCCTTGTTTCAGGTGTTTCTGCTCCTCAGTCTCTTGGCCTTTGGAATCCAGGTACTCCTCATTCGTCTGTGAGGCTTCTCCGGTCTAGATTTCCCTTTTCTGCAGTAATAAAAAAACGCAGATTCCCAATATTTCGTAATTTTCACGATATTTTGGGAAATAAATGCGAAACTGGACAGGCCCGGGCAAGCTATCCACAAGTGAGAAGCTCTCCCTATGACCTGTCTAGAACACACTCGATGATTCTGGGTTTCTGGCACAGGCTTTGCTCTACCTATTAATATCTATCGAAACCATCATTTCGTTGCTCAGAATCTAGCTGTAGCGGTAACCTTTTCTTCGAGCTTAGAGCTCTGTCGAATAAGTTCTGACTTTTGTCCTGCTGAGCCGAAGGCAAAGCATCGTGCTGGTATTCACGGTAGGAGTAAATTCTTCATGAAAAACAGGATAGGGAGCTGACTGGTATGACACAGGTATTGGATAGCGTTGAACCCATTCCCCACAACAAACAAGAGTTTGAAGAAATAGTCCTGGTACATCTCCATACACTCTATCATGCCGCCCTGAACATGACTCGTGAGGAAAAAGAGGCCGAAGATCTGGTTCAAGAGACCTGTATAAAAGCCTATCGCTTTTTCCATCGGTTTGAACGGGGAACCAATTGCAAGGCATGGCTCTTGACCATTCTCCGGAATACCTATATCAATAACTATCGAAAACAGCAGAGAGAACCCTTAATGCTCGATCTCCAGGAAGCGAGAGAGCTTCCTCAGGACGAACAGCAGATCACGCCGGAGAAAAAAATCTATGAGGATGAAAGTCGCCTACGGTTTCTGATTCATGACGAAGTGAAACGAGCCTTAGATAGGCTCCCCCCTGAATTTCGCCTGGTGATTATTCTGGCCGATATGGAAGGGTATTCCTATAAAGAGATTGCGCAGATCTTAGATTGCCCTATCGGAACAGTCATGTCTCGCCTGCATCGGGGACGACGCCTTCTGCAGCACACCTTGAGAGGGTAAGCGAGGATAGCTGGTGCTCTACCCCAATATATTGGGAAGGGCCCAGCTATTTCTTGCTACAGTTTTTTTCCTGGCCTATACAGTTCCGGTAACTCTACGATTGTCCCACCCTGCTTGGCCTCCTCCAAGAGCTGTAACGCAGCGAGAATCGTATGACGCTGGCGTTCCCCATCGCCAGGCCCACCCAAGGGTCGGCCCATGAGGTGACGTGTTATTACTGTACGAGGCAGTTTCATCTCTTCCGTAACGTGCCGGAATGCTCGAATTAACACCACCACCGTTGAAATACCCGCCTCTTCAACTACTCTGGCGACATGTCCTACGGACACGTGGCAGACCGGTCAGACCGGCACCATCAGGACAGCCTCTACTTTCCTCTCTTTGAGCCATGCTGCCCATTGCGGAGCGCTTTTCTTCAGCAAGAGGGTCTGTGCAGCAGCACCCACGAAAGAATAGACTTCCGGTGCCAGTTCCCCGATATACCCTTCGCTGGCCATTTCTCGTAACCGATCTAGAGGGAGTACCACGTTGGGATCCGCCTGCGCTCCCCGGATATCGTATCCGCCATGACGCACCCGTAACATGGGTCGGGGGGTATCGAGCGGAATCGTCGAGAGTTGCGGTTCTGCCTTGAGGAAGTCGCCAATACGACGCACCGCTTCCTCCTGCGTCATATTCTTCACCCCAAACGGCTCTGGGTCGTCTCCGTGGACGAAGTGGCCACTGGAGGTGAGCAGGGCGAGTCGTGATGCGGACAGAGGTTTTGACAGCGGCGTAAAGGGGGCTTTCTCATATACCCATGGCCGTTTTTCACCGGAGATAGGGGTATAGCCGCGTACCTGCCACTCATAGGCATGCTGGATAATACGATCCAGGTTCCCGTCATCACATGACTCCCCTAGTTTCTCTAGGAGCTCACTAAAGAACTCCGCCGCCTCCTCAGTAGAGAGCCGTTTCAGAAACTTGAACAAGAGATCGTTGCGCGATCCATACGAGAACGAATTCTTAAATTGTTCGAGCGTTTCGGGTTGAGAATCTTGGGACGCCCTCAGAACTGTATCCCGCCCTGTTTTTGAAGTTACTTCCACTGAAATTATCTCCTTCTAATAACAAGACACGCTACGTATGCTGGATCTACACCTATACTTGATGATATCTCCTCCCACCAAGTGAACGGTTCGCCTAAAGGGAAATTGCCACCCTCAACACGCCCTACCACCCCAGCGCAACGCTCAGCGGCCACGGTCTTGGAATTGCCAGAAACATCAAGGTAGCTCCCACTAACGCCATGTTCTTTGTGAAATTGATCATATCCGCCATCTGCATCTGTTGATCTTCCACTGCCCAAAAATTATGCATCACGAAAGAAACGGGGAGTAGGAAGGCTATGATCAATACAATCCCAACGATGGGATATGCCCCAAGCAGTATACTCAATCCACCAAGTAGAATTATTACGCCCGAAACTATAACTGCTAGTGAGGGTGCTGGTGTCCCTTTCGACTGAGCATAGCCCGAGAGCATATCCAGATTTCTGAAATGGTTCATACCATTGAAGATGAAATAGCCGCCAAAAATAATTCTTCCGACAAGAAATAGGATGTCCATAGACGCCACTCCTTTCTTCAAAAGCAAGTAGGCTGATCAGATAGGGCTGTTCGATCTGGTTTTCCTTACATCACCACCCTTTTAGTAAGGTATAGCCTTTCTGCTTCCAATTGTCAATCCCACCGGTCATCGAAGCAACTCTGTGGTATCCCATCTCTCTCAGTGCCTTGGTGGCAAGGGCAGGCTTCGAAATTGGACACACGCATTTGGAGAGGAGAAGAAACCCTCAACCTCGAAACTGCTTATCCACTTCGACCCCTAGCGCATCGGCTACCCGATCGATAAAGTTATAGTAGCTGGTAATAAGGACCACATCGAGAATCTCCTGATCCGAGAGTCCTACGGAGCGCAGATGTTCCACATCGGCATCCTGTATAGTCCAGGATTCTCGGGTAATCTTTTCGGCAAAGGCTAAGATCGCCTGATCCTGGGAGTTGAGCTGTAGAGCTCGATAATCGGTTTGCGCTTGCTGCACCATACGCTCATCCCCGGTAACCTGACGGAGCGCCGCTCCGTGCGCTACCGTTCAGTACTCACACTGGTTCAGCGCAGAGACCACCGTGGCAATCAGTTCCTCTCGCACACGCCCCAGACTAGATCCTCCCCAGGTAATCGTGCTGGTAAAGGCTTCCAGACCTCGAATAACCTCCGGTCGGAGGCTCAAAGCCCGCCGAATATTGGGTATTTGGCCCCGGCGCTGCAGCATTTCCTCATAGAGCTCTTTGAGAGCACCGGAGGCTTCGTGTTCATCAATGGTACGAATCCGAGCAATAGATTGGCCCATCTCTTTCTCCTTTGCGTTACTGCTCCATTCTAGTTTTCCACTAAGTACAACTCTACATAAAAAAGTATCCAGTAGTGGCCCAATGTAGGGACTCTGGAGAGGAACACCTGAGCCATCAGGCAACGAGAAGGTCCTCTCATTATCCTGGCAACCCTAGTGCCTATCAAGAGAGAGCGTTACCATTGTATAAGGTAATGAGGAGAAGGGCTGTCCTGGGAGCACGGGCGTCCCGCCCGCTGCGGGCCAGAGACCTGCGCTCCCAGAGCAAACGGTTTCCCCCTGATGGCTCCTGAGAATGCACTAGTGGATACGGTATTCTGTGAGGCTGTACTAAGCAAGCATGACTCAATTTCTTGCGCTACCTTGAGGAGCCCCTTCGGTCCGTTCAGTTTGACAGAGCCCTATCACACACTATCCAGTTCTTGGAATAGTAGTGAAACTCACTGACTTTTATTATCACCTTTTTGGCAATAAAACAAGTGAAGTGACTCTTTGTCTGATGCAAAGTATTCCTCTGATTTAAAAGTCTAACGCGAGCCTCATGGTACGCTCGGTGGAGAGTCCTCACGATAGCTCCTGGCCACGTGACAATCTCACCACCCCCTGAGAGGAGGAATGAACAAGCCCTTGCCCTCACCCTCTCAAGGAATGACTGACTCCAGCGGGTTAGCGCGTAGCGACGGCCTGTTGCAATTTTGCCGTGACTTCTGCCGTAGTAAGTACTTCATTGGCAATAAAGCCAAAATTGGTATAGGCTGCCTGCAGCGCCGCTTCCCCCGCCGCTGCAGTGGCGTCCTTGACCACCCACACAGTATACCCGTGCTCTTCAGCATCCCGTAAATGCGATTCCACACAGAGGTTCGCCGACATCCCGGCCAAGATCAAGGTGTCGATATTCCGCTGACGCAACTGGATATTGATATCGTTTGTCCAGAATCCGCTGAGTACCTTATGAGGGGCGAGGACAAAGGTGGTATCATCCGGCTGAAGTTGGGGATGCCACTCTGCCCCCCACCCACCTTTACGGAACATCTTTCGATCAAACATGATTTTGTCGATGGGATTCAGATGCTTCCACACCTGGTACTCTGTCTCCGTGTAATAGTGAGGAGAGTAGAAAATGGGAATTTTCGCGGTGTTTGCTGCCTTCCGGAGTGCCACCAGGTGTTCAACGACTTGATTCCTGGTGACCGTCTCTCCGACGAGATCCCAAACCACTCCTCCCGGCGACAGAAAATCATTCTGTGGGTCAATGATGAGGAGTGCAGTGCGATGGAGATCGAGAGTCTCCTGGTCTGTTGCTGCTGAAGCAGTAGGCAGATTCATGGCCACTGCAGATAGTCCCAGCGTTGTACCCGCCATCTGCTGGAGAAATGTCCGTCGGGTATGCGTCTCTGCTTTTGACATGGTCTTCCTCCTTTCACACCTCTCTGTCTTCTTTCTCTTTGGTTTTTGGTAATCTCATCTCTAAGGAGCAATACCCATGCCACAAAACGAAGGGGAAGTCAGAAAGGAGGACAAAAGCATGATTTCCACCGGGATGGTCACGTGCTTGATGCTGCACAGAGGTTACAGTGACTGTTTCAGTGAACAGCAGAATCAGTCCTTAAGTGTTTCAGTGTTTCAGGGAGAGTTTGCCAGGCCATAAGCCCGGAGTTTTCGCCAGAGGGTGGTGCGACTGATTCCCAGCCGTTTCGCTGCCTGGGTGCGGTTTCCCCCTGTCTCCTGGAGGGCTTGCGCGATGAGGGTTCGTTCCCGAGCACTGATGCACTTTGGATCCGCATCAATTTCCTGTTGAAGAAGCGCTAAAAGCCCTGTTGGCCGGATATCTACCGGAAGGTCCTGGGCGGTGATATATGACCCCTGGGTAAAGACCAAGGCGTGCTGGATTGCGTGCTCCAGCTCCCGGACATTGCCAGGCCATGGATAGGCAAAGAGGGCAGCCATAGCGTCACTGGAAAGCCCCCTGACCGTTTTTGCCAGGGAATGGCGGTATTTTTCCAGGAAGTGAGTTATCAGAAGCGGGATATCCTCCTTCCGTTCCCGGAGAGGGGGAAGAATAAGGGGTACAACATTCAGTCGGTAGTAGAGATCCTGACGAAAGCGCCCCTCGCAAACAAGCTCGCGCAGAGGACGGTTCGTTGCCGCTATTATCCGTACATCGACAGACCGTTCCTGATTTTCTCCAAGGCGAGTAAGGCACCGTTCCTGTAAGACGCGCAGGAGCTTTACCTGGACCGAAAGACTCAACTCTCCTATTTCATCCAGGAAAAGAGTTCCCCCTTGGGCAGCCTCAATACGGCCTATGCGGTTGGTGAGTGCACCAGTAAAGGCTCCTCTGACATAACCGAACAGTTCACTTTCCACGAGTGTATCCGGCAGGGCCGAGCACTGGACCGGGACAAAGGGGCCATGGGTACGGGCACTGGAATAATGCAATGTCCGGGCGACCAGTTCCTTCCCTGTACCTGTCTCTCCTTCAATCAGAACAGTAACCGGCGTATCCGCCACCTGCTCCAGGAGGCGATAGAGCCGTTGCATAGAGGGGCTCTTGCCGATCAAAGCGTGAAAATGGTAGCGCCCATGCAATTCTTCTTCCAGGCGTCGGAGTTCTGAGATATCCCGAAAGACAATGACAACACCTTGCCGATAACCGGTAGGAGCCACCAGCGGGGTACTCGTCACCAGGACAGTCTTCCGTCGCCCATCTGCACATGCGATCACCCGCTCCGCTTCCCGCACATATTCCTCCCGCTCGACAGCCTGGTGTACCAGACATTCTTCTCCGTCGAGAATCTGACGAAAAATTTCCATGCAGCTCTTCTGAAGGGCTTCTTCACGGGAAAAACCGGTGATGCGTGCCGCAGCAGCATTGCAGTAGATAATGCGCAGAGTGGCGTCGGTAGCAAATACCCCATCGGCGACACTATCGAGAATAGCTGCCAGGTTCTCTGCTCCCAAGGTGGGAAAATCCTGTGCATATAGATTTGTCTCTCGGTTCTTTTGCTTTCCTTCACGATTCGATATTTTCAAGATCCTTTTGTCTCCTTCCCCTGTATTTCTGCACACAAAAGTTTTCAGTTCAGCTAGGGAAAATCAAGAAAAAGCCCGAGGGGTCTGGCGGCGACGCAACTCTTCCAGGAAAACCACCGGTGGAATATAAAAAGGACTGCGATGAATTACGTTGCTGATGATGCAGAGGGGATGAGTCTTAAAAGCATCGATAATCACGCTGCCGAGGAGCTGGGTGAGGTTATATTGACAGAAGAACACTACGGGAGGACTCTCGAGGGTGTTACACATCATTTCCCATTCCAGGAGTGTCTCGCTGCCAGGCATCTGCTGTAGAGACCAGGTCATGTCGCCCCCCCAGCGGAGGAACCGGTAACGTCGGGGGAGTTTAATGATGAGGGTGTGTAATCGCTTCCGGAGCTCTTCGGGCGAGTCCATCTTCACATCCAGGAGCAATTGTCCAGAGGCGAGAGCTCTCTCTACATCGATTTGGGCAGCTTCCAAGGCTGCACGGATATCTCGTCCACTGGGATCAGGATTCGCCATATATACGCACTGGTCACCCGCCTCCAATCCGGCTTTAAGAAACGGGATGAGTATAGCTTCCCCCTCTTCTGGAGTCCGGTAAAAGTGCCCAATATGGTCTCCGACGGAAACAAAGAGATCACCAAAGCCCAGAGAGACCGATTTGCTCGTATCATGGTTTGTCGCTTCTTGAGTAGGCTCTATCATGATCATCCTCCTCAACATCAACTCAGTCTATCAATCGAGCTCTCATCTCCTGTTTTTATCACACTATCCTTTTTCATACAAGCCCTGATAATGCACTGGGAATTAAAGTTAGTCTACTGATACAACATTCTTTAGGGGCTTCTTCTCGGGTGGTCTGCTGTGCATCCGATTCGCTCCTTCATGGGCACTCAGGGCCTGAGAGAGCTGGCGCAACTGTTGCTGAATCTCCGGCTGGTTTTTCCCCTGTGCCTGCAGACTTTGATAGAGTTTTAGGGCCAGGTCATGCTGGTGTTGTTTAATATAGACAAGTCCGAGCTCAATAGCCGTCTGGAGATTCTCTGGCTGTAAGAGATAGGCTTTCTCCAAGGCTCGAGTCGCCTGAGCGAGATTTCCTTGATCTTGATAGAGCTGGGCTAAAGCATAATAGACATGGGAATCTTCTCTCCCTCCCTCTATCGCTAGCTTATAGTGATGGATGGCCTCTTCGATCTGCTGGTGTTTCGCCAGGAGGCGTCCCAGAAAATAGTGCGTATCCGCATGAGCGGGATTCCGAGAAAGGGCCAGTTGGTAAGCCGCCATCGCGAGCTTCTCCTGGCCCCTTTTTTCATAAAAGAGTCCAAGCCGGGTATAGGGGTATGCTTGATGAGGGGCAGAGCGTATGGCTCGCTCTAAATAGTCCCGAGCTAAAGAGAATTCGCTTTGCTGTTCATAAATAGTAGCTAGGTTGATCAGGCTCTCCGTATGATGGGGGAAACGTTTTAGAATCTCCTGATATTCCGTTATGGCTTGAGGAATCATCCCCTTCTCGGTATAGGCAATAGCCAAATTGAAGCGAGGAGGAATGACCTCGGGATTAGCCACTATCGCCTTCTGGTATTCGGTGATTGCTCGGGTGTAAAACTGTTGGTCATACCACTCGACTCCTCGGTTGTAATACGCTTTCCAGGTAGCACTACAACCATTTCCTAGCAAGAGAAGACCCAAGAAAGTATAAACCATATACCGGCTTGTTCCACGAGTGTTCATGGTGTCTCCACTGTCTTGCTCCTCTAGCGCACCTTGATCACTACCAGGGTCATATCATCCTGTTGCTGGGCAGTGAACCGTTTCAGTCCAGAGAGAATCTCCGCGAGAATCGTTGAGGCATCTTGGGTATGGTACTGGCGTAACATATCTCGAAGCCGGTGCTCCCCGAACATTTCTCTATCTCCATTCTGAGACTCTGTTATCCCATCTGTCAACAGTAAAAGAATATCCTTACACATCCCCCAGCACCACAGCAACTTCTTCTGCACCGGTCTGGATGTAGTCGTAATAGTCTCCACCCGTTTCTTCACAAGAGAGATTAATACCCGCGATCTCAAAAGCCTCTAACCTTGGTGGTGTCTGGGGGAGGAGATTTTGCTGGATCTGCCGGGCAATTTCTAACGCCTGCTGCATCCGCTGTTTTTCCAGATAGTGCGCCCAGAGCTGGGCATTCCGAATGGCAATAGCCGCATGAGAACCGAGGGCCAGGAGCAGGGATTCGTCGTAGGCGGTAAATGGCCCTCGCTGCTTGTTGAGTACTTCGATGACGCCGATAATGGTTTTATCGTAATTAATGAGGGGAGCCCAGAGGAGGCTCCGTGTCCGATAGCCGCTACGTTGATCCACTTCTCGGAAAAAGCGTGGGTCGGTGTACGCATCCCTGATATTGACCACTTCACCGGTGTCCGCGACGTAACCGGCCACTCCCTGTCCCATGGCCAGGCGAATTTCCTGCAGCGAGTCATCCTGGATAAACTTGCTCCAGAGTTCCTTTTTCTGGTGGTCCACCAGAAAAAGGGTACTCCGCTCAGCCTCCAGCAGGATCTTGACTTCATGCATGATCATCCGGATCAGGGTATCCAGATCATGCTCGACAGACAAGGCCTTGGCAAGTTCCAGGACGGCCTCCAAATCGCGGATTTTCTGGTGCTCTGTTTTTGTCCGTCGTAATGGCATTTTTTTTCTTCAATGGTATTTTTTACGGTCTTGTTCTATCTGTTTTCCTTCTCCTGCTCAGAGAAGAGCCTCGGTCAGGGAAAGCATTTCACGGTCTTTCTCTCGCAACTCTCGTTCCACGCAAACGTCATGATAGAACTTACCTTGATATAAAACGGGATCAGTAGTAGATTCTTTACAGCGATGGCAGATTCGTTCAGTAGGCATGAGATGCTCCTTCTTATTGGAATAAATCCTCTGAGTGATGTCTCTCTTTCCTGCAGAGATCACAATAGGCGATATGTATTACCATTTCGAATTGAAAGGTTGCACAGACCTGGTGTAACTCTTCCAAGAATGTGCGATCCACAGAAAGCCATTTCCCTCGATGGAAGACTCTCTGGTGGATTCGGCAAAACTTGATCACTCTGACGGTTTTGGTGTGCATATGTGAGTATCCTTTCGTTGCACTTACTGCAATAATGCACCCGCATGGACCGCAGGAAGATCCTGATGTGCTAGAGCGTTAAGCCCCCAATCATAGTCATATATGAGTTTCCCACGATACGTTTGCAATTGCTCTGCTAATTGCTCACGAGCATAGGATCGTAGATGCTGCAAAACCCCCTCTCTACTTCCACCAAAATCCTCCTGAAACCACTGATAAATACTGGACACCTGCAGTTTCCCATTTTTAAAGGTCACCCCCTGCGGATGATTGATGTAGGCCCAGGTTCCCTGGTCGAGTAACTCTTCTATATTGTGAGCCGTATAGGCAATTGGAGCCAGATTTAGACAGCCAAGGCTGGCACAATTTACTGCATAGTGAATACGAGGATCCTGCCAGATTGGGCGCAAAATCCGATGCTCAATATCATCCAGAGAGAGTTCTTCCCCTTCAATGATCACCAGCTTTGCTCCCCAGGGTCCGTCGCTAAACCATCCTGGAGAAATATCGATATCGCGAATCGAATTTACCGGATAATGGTCGAGAATTACCTTGACCGTTAACGCATTGTACAAATTGATCCAAAATGCCTTCTGTTCCTGCCGATTGTAAGTAGAAATCGGCATCCTCCTTCTCCTTTCTCTTCGAATTCCTGGAAAAAATATTCTCCTCTCGCCAGTCATCTTGGGAGCTATCCATTGTCAAGAACCGTCTTTCTCTCATCCCGTTCCCAGGAGAGATTCTAAATGAAGAAGAGACTCGAGAGGCCCCTTTAGCCAGATAATACTTTTCAGATCCCCTTTCTGTGTAAGGTGTTTGTGAAGGGCATAGAGGATTTTGAAACTGGTCTCTTCTTGACCCTGCTCGATGTGATAAAGTGCAATTTCGAAGGCACTAAGGTTATCTCGGAAACTGCCAAACTCTGGAAAAAGAGGATCTTGCAAAGAGCCAGGCATCGGGTTATCCCTCACAGAGGTGTCCACCGTATGGTCTTGATCCTTCCGCATAAAGTTCTCCTTTGGCATCCTCATTTTTTTGGGCGCCTAGCCAGTGCATTCTCAGAAGATATCCCTGGGAAAACGCCTGTATTGAGGGTGCGGGCATCCTGTCCGCGGCAGGCCAGAAACCTGCACTCCCAGATGACGATATAACTTCCCTACGCTTTGCTCCGGGAGCGCAGCACGGGTTTCTCCATTCGACTCTGGGATATCCAGATTTTCCCATCAACCTGTACAATGCCCAAGATTTCTCTTGGATATGCACTAAGATATGCTAAGCGTGTCAAAGGTATAAGAACTCTCTCGCTGCTACCGCTTCGAAAACAGACTATATATAGACTGTAGCCATAGCGCTTAGAAGTAAATGGTGTTCTTTGTAACTGCAATCCCTGTACCCAATCTGGTTTCAGAGTACCGAGCAGAAGGGGAGGAAGAGAGCTTTCCAGAGTGGATTCTTGAGTATAATGCTGGCCATACTTTTTTCTGGAGACGGCATCTGGTACTTTTGTCCTGCGTATCTCTGTTGTCTTCGCTGTCCTAACATTCTACAAGCTCTTCATCGTTCATGAGCTTGCTGATCTGAGATTCGTTTGGTTTTCCCAATGTGATAGGAGTTTTATAACATCGTTTCCGAAGAAGGCAGGAAAGAAAGATCTACCTTCTTCGAGTTCCTGGTGTATGTTAATAACCTTACCATTCAGATAGTTATTGACCTCTCGAGAGCAAGATGGTATGAGTCATGTTAGTAATAGAGAGGAGAAATCTTCTCCCCCTTAAACATCGTGCAAAAACAGATAGCCGGAACTGGCCAGCGGTCTCTAGTCCTCTGGCAACTGTAAGGAGAAAGATCATGAGCTTAGAGAGAAGGATCTCCATCTACAGCCGTAAGCCTCAGGCTATTCCCGGACCGCGCGGCTATCCCATCCTCGGCGTCTGGCCTCATCTGCGCCGGGATCCTCTCCAGTTTTTGATTGACGCTGCCTACCAATATGGTGAGGTAGTCTCCTTGCACCTAGGTTTCCAACGAGTTTATCTCCTCACCCACCCAGACCATATCCGATATGTGCTTCAGGACAATCCCCAGAACTACCACAAGAGTGCCCGGGTGGAAAGCATCAAGCCGCTCTTTGGCGACGGTCTGACCACCAGCGAAGACCCCCTGTGGCATCACCAGCGACGTTTGATCCAGCCGCTCTTTAAGCGCCAACAGATGATGGCTTTTGCCTCAGTGATCATCGAGGTGACTAGAGCCATGTCGCAGCGCTGGCAGAGCAGTGCGGAGCAGGAGAAACCGCTCGATATTGCAGCAGAAATGCTTGCGCTGACTCAGACGATCATCCTCCGGATCCTATTTGGTGCCGAGGGTTTGAAGGAGGTCGCTACGCTCAGTCAGGCCTTGACCACCGCCTTTGACCATCTGAGCCAGCGGGTGTGGAGCTTGGCGGCCGTGCCTGACTCTCTCCCTACCACACGCAACCGCCAGTTTCGCAAAGTACTGCGTACGCTCGATACTTTTGTGTATAACTTGATCGCTGAGCGCCGCCATCGAGAGAACGAGACAGACGATCTGCTCTCTTTGCTCTTACAGGCGCGTGACGAAGAAACCGGTGCGCCGATGAGTGATACCCAGCTCCGCGACGAGGTGATGACTCTCTGCATCGCTGGGTATACCACAACAGCGGCGGCACTTACCTGGACCTGGTATTTGCTCTCTCAGCACCCCATCGTGGAACGCACCCTCCAGAGGGAACTGACCACGGTGTTGCGCGGTCATCCTCCCACCATCCAAGATCTTCCCGCTCTTCCTTACACCCACCTGCTCATTGCAGAGGTGCTGCGCCTCTATCCCCCTACCTGGATCACCGCGCGTACGCCACTCGTAGATGATACGATTGGGGGATATCATCTTCCAGCAAAATCGGTGCTTCTGTTGAGTCCGTATGTGACCCATCGACACCCAGCATTCTGGGAGAATCCTGAGCAGTTCTCTCCGGAGCGCTTTAGGCCAGGGCAAGCCACGAGCCGACATCCCTTTGCCTACTTCCCCTTTGGTAGTGGGCCGCGGTTTTGTCTCGGCCAAAGCTTTGCCCTGGTAGAAATGGCGTTAATAGTGGCTCTGATAGCCCAGACCTATCAATTACGACTCATGCCTGGACATCCAGTTGAACCACAACCCCGAATCACCTTGTACCCACGACATGGGATGCTGATGACCCTGCACCCTCAGCGCGAAAAAAGTGGCTGAGAAAGATTTTCTTATGTTGACAGGCTTGAACCGACCTATGTGGCATTTCGCCTGATGGATCAAAACCATCAAAATCTTCCTCTTCGGCGGCTTGTACATACCGCTGTCATGCGAAAAAAGTGCGGAGTCCCATCATCTCGTGATGTTCCCAACCTGTTAGAAATAAACGGTGAAGCTGAACCGGGGTCCACAACCCTCTCCCACACGCATCGGCTCTAGCTATCAGCCATCTCGAGCGTCCTCCCCCTGCCGTTGTGCTTCTGGTACAGAAATTGCTGCATTCGTACTATCGAGTATTTCTAACATCACTCTCAGAAAAACCAAAGGAGTGCTTGGACTGGGCAGAAGTGATACTCATTGATGACATTTGGGTAAGGATTTCTCAGGGTAAAGGCCAAAGCAATCGAAAAGGGAAGAGCACCTGAGGAGAAGCCAACCCCAATCGAGGCTTACAGAAAATCCTCTCTTGACCATCACCAGAGAGAACCACTCATCTCGAGAGAAAGGAGGAAGGTTTCTATGCGATACACCAGCAAGTGGTACCTGAGGATGTATGCCAGTGTAGTAGGGATTATGATTCTGCTCACCGGGACAGGGGTATTCGCCGCTAACGAACCGTTTATTGAGAAACGGGAGGCGTCACCATCGTGAAGTTGACCCAAACCCCCTGTCTCTTCCAAGAAATTGAGGAAAACCCCCAAATGTATGTCTCCCACCAGAAAGAAGATTGTGAGGAGATCAATCGAAAGACCGCCGCAAGCCGGAAGTTCAAAACACTGCACCTCCCACCGGGAAAGTATATTTTCCGTGTCACGAACCAGAATGTCCCCTACGAGTTGGGATTCTGGTTACGCGGACAGGGCCTGAGTCGAGTGACGCTCCCTTCGGTTGCTGGGGGTGGGCTGGCCATGGGAGAGACCAAAGACTTTGCGGTCACCCTGGTCGAAGGGAATTACTATTATAGTTGTCCACTGAATCCAACACCCAACTATTCCCTGGTAGTGGAATAACCAAGGAAGATCTTGACTAGCCGCATGTACAGAGTTTCTTAAATCTCTTTCATCACGACGTTGGAGCACCCAAACTGGCCAGTCAATGGGGAGCAAAGGGCAGTCCAACTGTTAGGACTCAAACCCACCACCCTGGAGTCGAGGATGAAAAAGCTGGGGGTTGAGCGGAAAAAGTAAGGACTCCCGACATCTCGTGACGATCCTAAAATATTGGGAATAGATAGGGAGTTGAATTGTTCCTTGCTAATTGTGTATTGCTATAGACAGGCTATGGCTAATATTGGTATGCTCCTTGGTAGCGACAAAGAGAGAGAGATATATATCTGATACGTCACGACGAGGAGTTACCGTACAGGCACTTGCTAAAAACAGCTACTCCAGAGGAGAGGATTTTTGGATCGATTTATCGAAGGGGTTGAACGGGCTGTCGGGAGGCTCAATGACGATCGAGAGGAGGGACCGGTCAATACCGTCGCTTTTCGTTTTCAACAAGAAGGAGAAACGGTCTTTGACCGTGGCGAGAGTGCCTTTGGCCCTGGTGATCTGGTCTTCGGTGGGAAAGGGCTCCTGTGGCAGGAAGGGCAAACGACTCCAGCTCTTGCGGCCCGTCTTCTGATTAAAGTCCCGACCGGAAGCGAGGAGCGGCTCTTTGGCAGTGGGAAACCGGATATTGGTCTAGGATTCAGCGCTCAGAAAACGATCTGGCGGTTTGTCTTCTATGGCAACTTGAACTATATCATTCCGGGGGAGGTCTTTAAGGAGGCTGGCCTGGAGACACGAAACTTTCTCACCGCGGGCTTGGGCGGAGAATTTCGCTGGATGCCCCGCTTTTCTCTCCTCCTCCAGACCGAGTTTTATCAGTCTGCTTTTGAGGATGTCGGCGTGGAGGAACTGGACCGGGATCTGTGGGAACTCGCCTTTGGCTTCAATTTTGCCCTGACCCCAAACCTGCTGTGGCAATTTGGCGGGATCCAAAATCTCGTTGTGGAATCCGGAGCCGATTTTTCCTTGCAAACAAACTTTGTCTACCGGTTTTGAACAGATATAGCTTCTTCTGATGCCCTATAGCATGATCAGCCCACACTTGGCAAATACGCTTGACTGGTGCATATCCTAGAGAGCTCTGTGGTAGTACTCCAGCCGATAAGGAACCAGGGATATCTCGGAGTTGCATGGACAACCCTTCACTGCGCTCCCGGAGCAAAGCGAAGGGTTGTCATCTCGGCATCTGGGAGCGCAGGCCTTTGGCCTATAGCGAGCAGAACGCCCGCGCTCCCAGCGCAGGCGCTTTCTCAAAACTGTCTCTGGAAAATACACTGAAAAACATGGATTTCAGGCACACTCGGAACATTTGCCGAGTAATCGCTACAGAGGGAGAGCCATGACCAGACGCAAAAGAATCCTGATCTTAGGTGGTGGATTTGGGGGAATATACACCGCTATTACTCTGCAGAAAGTACTGAAGAGCCAAAATGACCTCGAGATCGCGCTCGTAAACCAGGAAAACTACTTTGTGTTCCAGCCGATGCTGGCAGAAGTGATCTCCGGGAGTATCGGCCTCTTTCATACCATTACCCCCATTCGACAGCTCTGTCCCCGTATTACTCTCTATGTCCGAAAAGTGGAGAGCATTGATCTAGACCGGAAAGTCGTTATCACCAGCCACGGCTTTCGCCCCCAACCATTAGAAATCCCCTACGATTATCTCGTCCTGGCACTCGGTACAGTAGAAAATTTTTCTGCTGTACCAGGGTTACAGGAACATGGGCTGCATTTTAAGAATTTAGGAGATGCCCTTGCATTGCGTAATCGTCTCATCCATATCCTCGAAGAGGCGGATATCGAGCAGAATGCAGAACTCCGTCGCAGTATGCTGACGTTCGTGGTAGCTGGTGGAGGCTTTTCTGGGGTAGAAGCCATCGCCGAGTTGAATGACTTTGTGCGGGAGATTGTGCGTCAGTATGGGCATCTGAACCCAGAAGAACTCCGGATGATCCTCCTCCATGCGGGACCGCGGATTCTTCCTGAATTGCCTGAAGACCTGAGTGCTTATGCCCAGCGGCTTCTGGAACGCAAAAAAGTGGAAATCCACTTGCAGACGCGCCTGGCCGCAGTCACTGCGCACGAGGCGATCCTCAGTGATGGAACCAGAATTCCCACAAAGACCGTAATTGCCACTATAGGCACAGCCCCGAATCCCGTACTCACTGCGCTTCCCGGTAAAAAGGAACGGGGACGCCTCGTTGTAGATGCGTTCTTGGAGGTGCCAGAGTATCCGGGGGTATGGGCCGTAGGAGACTGTGCCTGGATTATCGATCACCAGACGAGGGCACCGTGTCCACCAACAGCCCAGTATGCGGTGCGCGAGGGAAATTGCGTGGCGAAAAATATTCTCGCCATAATCGATGGAAAACCCAAGAGCCCTTTCTCTTTTCACCTTACAGAGAGCTAATAAGACTCTATGGAAGCCTTGGCCAATTTTCTCGATTTCCTCCTGAAACCTCTCCTGCTGATCGCGCAGGCCTGTGCGCTCGGTGGCCTAGTGTGGAATCCGGTCATCTTCAGAGCCTGGTGGTCTCCAATATCCACAGCGAAAAGCGTGGTGATCCGCTCCATCAGGCTCGTGCGCACGGGAGCGATGGTGATGGCTCTGGCCCAGCTCGCAGCACTCCTGACCCAGGCGTGGTTACTGGGAGAAACCTTGCACCACTCGCCGTTTCCGGCGTATTTTCATACGCTGCCGTTTCGTGCTGGGGTCATACGTGCCCTGCTCGCCGGTGGATTGGCCTGGGCAACGCTGTTGGTTGAGCGACGGCCTATCTCCCTACCTCGGTGGAGCAGTGCCCTTGGATTAGCGATGCTCTTAGTGGTCAGTGGAGCCTGGCTGGTGCACGCGGCCGGTCGCCTCGAAGATCGGTCTCTTCTGATGGCTCTGACCGTCCTCCATCAACTTGGAGCGCTGGTCTGGCTCGGCTGCCTCATCCAGCTTGTTCTGCTGTGGCGTCTGATCCGGAGACAGCCGGAAGGGAAGCCGCTGTGGCCAGTGGTGCTCAGACGGTTTGCGTGGGTAGGGGGACCGGCGGTGGTCCTCGTGGTGGCCACCGGCCTCCCCTTGACCTGGAAATATATTGGCACCTGGCAGGGGCTGATCGGTACAGGGTATGGAGCCCTGGTGTGTATCAAAATCGTATTGTTGGTCACTGCCCTGACCTTTGCCGCGCTGAATGGCTTTCTTGCCCGAGAGAAGCGTCCAGCAGTCAGTTCCGCTGAACTCCATCAGCGGGTTCCTTACTTTGTAGAAGTAGAGCTCCTCCTTCTCCTCACTCTCGTGTCTACCGCAGCCAGTCTCACCTCTCAGCCTCCGGCCATCGATATCCTCGACCAGCAGGCCACGTGGACAGAGGTCGTTGCGGTCTTCAGGCCGAAAGTCCCCCGCTTGACCTCCCCCTCTATTCCCGAAGCACTCGATGCTCTCTCCGAGGAATCACCCTTTGCTACTGACCCTGTTGGAGGTGTGAGGACGTACTGGTCGGATTATAATCACAATATCTCCGGTCTGTTTCTGGTCATGATGGCGGTGCTGGCCCTCATGACGTACACCGGACGCTGGCCCTGGACGCGGTACTGGCCGCTCGGGTTCATGGTGCTGGGGGTGTTTACGTTGGTGCGCAGCGATGTGGGGACCTGGCCGTTTGGACCGACTGGGTTCTGGGAGGGCCTGCTGGCCAGCGAGGAAACTTTCCAGCATCGGTTAGGCGCTCTGCTTGCTTTTGCCTTGGGGGTATTGGAGTGGCGTGTACGGATCACGCACAAGCCCACGGGATGGATGCCCTACATAATCCCGGTATTATGTGCCGCCGGTGGTATCCTCTTGATCACGCATGCCCACTCCGCTTTTCCGGTGAAAGAAGAATTTCTGCTCCAGGTTACCCACACGGCTATGGGCGCACTGGCCGTCATCGTGGCCTGCGGCCGGTGGCTCGAATTACGACTGAGGGGGGTCTACGGCTGGACGCCTCGCCGGCATAATCTCTCTCGTGACCATGCTGCTGATTGGATTAATTCTGCTCTTTTACCGCGAGCCCCCTATTTTCTCTTAGGCGTATACATGCGTATGCGTCTGAATCTACTGCATTATCCTCTTTTCTCCTCGAATTTCTCGGCTAGGAGATTATAAAATTGGATAACAGGCTCTTGACCAGCGGTTGAGCCTGGATGGCTCGACGTCAAGCTATCCAGCAAGTTTTCGCTGGGACTCAGGAGGGGCTGAACGAGGAGTCTATGGCAGGCATCTGAGTTGCATTTTATGCAGAATATACCGGGCAATGGCTTCGGCAGCACGCGGCTGACAGGTAGAAAAACTCGGCCAGTCATTCAGATCGCTGAGATAAATTTCTCCTTCACGCGTGAGAATACAATCTCCTCCACACACATCGAGTCCAAGAATGCTGGTAGCCTGGTTAGCGAGAGCGGCTAGATGGTCACTAGGAAGCTCGTGCTGCAGCTCTCCTTGTGTGGGAAACCAGTCCAAGAGAGGTTCTCTGGCAAGGGCATAAAATTTCACCACCGTGCCCTCAATATGCTTCTGGAAAATCGCTTCAGTAATACCACGAGATCGAAAATCGTGGAGCAAACGCCGTAATTCTTTCGCATTCCTCACAAAGCTCACATCTGCTCTCTGTATAGCATGCACATCTCCCCACTTCACCCAAAACCCGAACTCCCAGGAGGCATCATACAGATTTTGTTGTAGCTTTTTGGCTTCCCATTTCTCTAGAAAGCGCTCCACATGAATAATCTGACTCGGGGGAAAAGGGAGAGAGGCTTGCGTGAGAAGAGAGAGCATTGGTCCGGTAACAGTTAAAGATGGCATGGGGAGCATTAATAATAAGGGACCCCTCTGCTTCATATTTTTTCAGGAAATGCAGGAGTGCGCGGTCTCGGCTCATGGTAAAGAGCAGAGGAGGTCTTTGCCTCTCCGTTAAGGCTTCCCCCGTAATTATTTCTACTGGGAAACCGCGGCGAGCGAGTGCTTCTCCAGTCAAGTACAGGATCGCCGCATCGGCCTGTTCGCGTTGGGCGGTCACCATATCATCCAATTACATGCTATCGCTCACCTTAGACTCCTCTATTCCAGCGAGTCGATCTCTCTTTTCGGACCCTCTTTCTGGAAAGGCTAGCCTAAAAATACTGTCCAGGAGATAACTGGTGCAGCTACTCTTGGTTCTTTGCTTCTTTGAGGCAAGCATCAGGACCCAAAGCCTGAAAAACTCTCCCTGCCCGCGGGTGAACAAATGCCAGTATTGCACTATTTATGAAGACGTTCTGTCCCACCCAGTCTTCCCTTTGGGGGTTGTTGCTATCTGAGCAGCCTTCCGGGAAGTAGAGGAGCTGTTTCAACCACGGCAAAGAGTCCAAGTCGCGGATACAGTCCTCCTACTCTCTATCAGCAACACTTGAGAGGGAGACTACTCTTCCCCAGGAGTAGATACTTAAGAGGAGGAGAAAATAGAGGTTGGTCCCCAGAGCTCCCGCCCAGAGAAACCACTCCACTTTTCCAAGCAGTGTTAGTAAGACCAGGATATAAGAAAAATCCCGTCGGCCAAGCAGATCAGCCACTTTCGCCAGAAAACGAAAGAACGGTTTGAGTTTGGGTGCTTCTCGTTCCTCTACTACCGAGATAAACAAAGGCCCCGCCCCTTTCTTACGACGTAAGACCCCATAGCTCACGATAAAAACGGAAGCAATCACGCCAATGGTGGCTATCCCTCCTAAGGCTATATACAGACCCTCTTGATATTCCCTGTACAACCCTAATCCTATCCCCATGAACAGGGCGATGTGAATGAGGTTATCACAGAGAAGATCTAACCACCCACCATAGCGGGATTCGAGGAATTTGAGGCGTGCAATTTCTCCATCACACCCATCCAGAATGGTGGAGAGTAAGAAAAGCAAAGCACCTGTTACCCGAGCGCCTTGGTGGGGAATCGTCAATAATGCTGCCCCTCCAAGGCCTATCAGCAGACACAGCAAGGTGATCTGATTGGGAGTAATCCCTGTAGGCACCAGAAGTCGACTCACGCGTAATGAGATCTTCCGGTTAATCATTTTGGTAACCGGACTATCCGTCTCTTTCACCAGACTGTTGAATAACCACTCCTCCGCTTGCTGGATGCTCGCTGCATCGGTAATAGGATGCCCCCATTTTCCTTGGAGAGGCAGTACCTGAATCGTACTCCGCTCTTGTATGTAGGCCAAACAGGCCGCAAATGTCTTTGCTCCTTGTCGAAGAGCTTCAACCAGAAGAGGGACAAGTGAAGCAGAACAAAGCAGCAGCAAAGGGATGGATGAATCGGAGGCAGGAGCAGGAGGAGACTCTGGGGTTGATGCCACAGCCATTACTGCTTCCCCCTGACGCAGCGGAAAGGCCAGAATATCCTCTATCAGACGATAATCGATCAGTATGGTGCTGGTAAGGCAGAGTACCGGAGCCTGGTGAGAGGCTAAGTACTGTATAATCGCTTCGGCATCTGAGCCTAAGCGCAACACTTCCGTGATACCCGCTTTTTGGAGTGTACGGAGCATCCGTTCCTGTAGCGAGAGACCACCAGTGATCCAGGAATCTTTCTCTTTATCCGTAAAGATGAGACCGTACGGGACTGCCACTTCCTCTTTCACACTCCTTTCCTCTCCCTCGAGCACTATCCAGTCCACAATGAATAACACTTGACTATCCATTCTAGCTTACTTTAGGAAACCTTTCAATAGCTCATCTTATACCAATTTGCCATAAAAATGGAGCATACCCTGTGTCACTCTGAGTCCTTCACTCTATTCAGGATAAACTCTGCGAAGAGTCTATAGCCAAGATTCTTTGTGGAGTTTACCCCGCAGCACAGGGTTGTCTGTTCGACTCCTTGAGCCCTTCACTTCGTTCAAGGATACACTCCACGAAGGGCTCAGCATGACAAGAGTGCATCATGCTCAAGGCAAATTGGTATTACTTCTGGACTGGAATTTTGGTATACTGTCATTTTGAGTTGTCCGCTTTTAGCTTGTCCTTCGATAAGTGCAGAGACACGGATTCGAGCATAGTTGTGGCAAATCAAATACCGTTAATTATGGTTATTCCAGGCCGAAGCCTAGAGCCGTCTTTTAACCTTGCGGATCTTTCTTCGCAAACCTGACGATGGGCAGGGAATAAATTATTTGCAGGTATTTCTAAATTGGAGACAAAAAAGCCTATGGTCTTTCAGCAAAGAAAATCACAGAAAATACGAAAAGAATAAAAAGAAGAGTGGAGATCTGCCTTTTCTGGAATTGTAGTGATAGGAGAATCTGTTATGTCCAGTCGAACTCAACAACGTAAGACCCACCAAGCAGAACAGCGACGACGTCGTCAACGGAGGTGGCTGTTTCGGGGAGCCGGTATTCTCGTGATTATGGTGATTGGTATCGTAGCCTACCGAAGCCTGACAAAAGGCTATCCAGGACGTGCAGTCCCCACACTCGGCAACCAGCATGTTACCTCTATTGATGCACCACATGTCCCTTACAATACCCGTCCACCTACCTCCGGACCTCATCTACCTGCATTAGCCCGCTGGGGTATTCATCGTCAGCCGATCGCCGATGAGTTGCAGGTGCATAATCTGGAGGATGGTGGGGTGATGGTACAATATAATTGTCAGGATTGCGAGGAGCTGATTGCAAAGCTGGAGGCAGTTGTTTCTCGTTATTCAGATAAAGTCATCCTTGCTCCTTACCCGAATATGGATAACCGGATCGCTTTGACCGCTTGGGGTCGGATTGATACCATGACCGATTTTGATGAGCAGCGGATTGTACGTTTTATCGAAGCCTATCGAGGGATCGATCAGCATCCCCGACTGCGGTAGTAATAGAACTTCTGCCTCGAGGAGATACCAGGGACTGAGGAACAAAGAAGCAAATTGGGTTGCCCTGGTGTCTCCCCTACTCGCTCTGGGAGGAAGAGAGAACGAGAGAGGACATGGCAATGGATACTTATTTGTATTCGTCATTAGTGATAACCCACACCATATTATGTCCAGTCAAAGTTCTGCAAGGTGCGTTCTGCACGCCGCATTCGGCGCTGGGAGACATTCAGCACCCATGAGACAATATGCGACCAGGTCACCGGGAGGGGCAGACGCCGCACCAGGGAAGGCAGACTGTAGAAGGTGTCGTACAGGCGTTGCACATTCGCTTCCAATTCCTGGGGGGAACAATACAACGGTTTGATCTCACAGTGATTCCCCGGCCAGCGCCGCATCTGTTTTTCATCGAGGATCCGATTTTCTCGTTTCAAACGGTCATAGAGAGGCGTACCCTTGTGTGGGCTCAGGATATAAAAATAGGCCACTGGGACCTTATAGCGTTCCAGGAAGGCCAGGGTTGATTGGAAGACGTCCGGCTTTTCTCCATCGAAGCCAAAGACAAAGTTGAGCGAAAAGCTGATGCCTCGGCGCCGCAAACTGGCCAAGATCGCTTCGTACTGGTCCACCTTGTTGAAGTTCTTGTTCATCGCAGCCAGGGTCTCCTGGCTGATACTTTCCATCCCCATATTCACATGGAGCAGGCCGCTGCGCTGGGCCAGATCCATAAACGGCTGGTCCAGACAGAGATAGGTGGTCCACAGCGTCGACCAGCGGATCTTGAGGGGAATGAGGGCCTCCATGAGCTCCATCGCATGCTCCTTCTTCCCGGCAAACATACTGTCTGCAAAGAAGACATACTTAGCCTTGATCTGTTTGATCTCTTCCACAATCTCTTCGGTAGGGCGATAACGATACCGCTCGCCGATATAAAAGCGTTCCGAGCAGAACTCGCACTTAAACGGGCAGCCGCGAGAGGCCTGGACCGCATAGGTCCGGAACCCACCATAGCCATAGTGCTGCAGCTTGAGGAGGTCGTAGCGGGGAATAGGCAGGCCCTTCAGGTGGTGGACCGTAGGTGCCCGATAGAGCCGTTGTAACCGACTATAAGCGGCATCGTGGAGCATCATCGGCCAGAGCGCTTCCCCCTCCCCGATCCCGACGGCATCGCAATGGTCAAGCGCTTCCTCGGCATGGAAAAAGGTGTGGGGACCGCCCATGATGACCGGGATACCGCGCTGGCGGAACTGGCGCGCAATCTCATAGGCACGGAAGGAATTAATGGTCCAGGTGGTAATGGCGACCAGATCGACCGGTGCGTCGAAATCAATATCCATCACCTGCTCGTCGATCAGCTCGACCTCCCAGTCTGGCGGGGTAAGGGCAGCCAGATAGGGTAAGGTTAAGCCGACGAGCCACCGTTTTCGGGTTTTGTAGAGGGAACATGCTGCGTTATTCCGGTAGTATGTTGGTTGGATGATCATCAACTTCATGGCCATTTCTCCTCTTCTGTAAGCAAATCGGACAACGAACAAAAAACTGAATCCTGTCTAACCCACTACCTATTGCTACCCCTGGGATATGAGATCTCCACCTGATAAATGAGGAAAGAGGGCATCCCCACTTATGGAACAGATAGACCGAGTCCATTAATTCCCACCAGATTTCTAACTGGTACTTAGCGTTATTTTCGCTCCTAAAAGATGGACCATTCTCTTGCAGATTCCCAAAAAAAAGGATTTCTGTTAGAGAACTTCCATCACTTCTGGATAACAACATAAGACAAACCTCCTTGAAAACCAAAACGGAGCAGGTTTTGCAGCGCATGTTCTCTTTTGGCATAGACCTTGCTCTATAACTCATACCTGGTTCAATTCGACATTGTAACATGGAGAAAATGAGCACTAGCACTCGATCTAAACCATGACATCTTTTTAGATTCGAACTCATAGCGGGTAAGTCTCACCATGTCATGCTGAGCACAGCGAAGAATCTCGTAGTTTGGTAGCAGGTTACACGAGATCCTTCAGGAAGTTCCTCCTGAGCAGAGCGGAGGATTCAGGATGGCAATCGGACTTCCCTTCGCTGTGCTTCGGGATGACAAGGAGGACGATACCCGCTATGAGTTCTTCTTTATAAAAACACGAAAGGAAAGAGAGATGTTTGTTCAGAGAATCCTTCGACAAAGTCGTGTCCTAGGCAAAGCACTCCAAATCACCACTATCTTTCCCTCAGTGAATACTCCTGAGCAGTGGAGCCTTTTTCAGAGCATTGGTATCGTGCTTGTATGCCTTGGTATTCTGGTTCCTTCTCCTGGCTACGTTCAGGCTGGAACGAGAGAAATTGTTCCGGCGGATCACCCCAGCATTATGTTGAGACCGATACCCCAGCCTTCCCAGATTCAGCTTGAGGAATATAATACCCAGCGTCCCAAATCCATCGTTGCACTCCAACCGTTTCGTGAAACCAAATCCATGAGGATTACTACGCAGGCAGGAGAACAGGGTGTAGCCACGTTGATCAATCTGCATCCCCGCATGAACACCTGGTTTCTGCTTCAACTCACCTGGACTCATGGGCGGGAGCAAACAGTGTATCATCTGGAAAACCCGAAACCAGCCTCACAGAGGATCATACTCGATCCACACTATGCGTATGGCCTTGTCATAGTAACGGCAAACGAGAGATACCAGTGTGCTCTCTGGGCAGATCCTCTCCCTTCCACACTGGAGCAGGCAAGAGCTTCCCTGTACACTTATGCTCCGTTGTGCAACGAACGGCTATATCTGCGAAACCCAACGAAAGGTCACAGGACGCTGAAAGAGTTCGTGACCGAGTGGTTGCGTGACCAGGTCTGGCAGGGTGAGCAGATTGTCTCTTTCGTACGGGAGCATTTGTATCGCGATGCTTTCCTGGAAACTGCTCAAGTAAGCGAGGATGTACCTTCGGACCAGGTGGAAAAGCCCTTCCCTGGAATCCCACTCCAACCCTTGCTCAATCCTCGGTATGAGGCCCATTTCTTGGTACCAGCGCATCTGGGTATTCCACTAGACAACGAGAATCAAAAACAGGTCCTGGTTGGTCAGTGGTATCCGGCTCAGGGCCAGGCAGGGGTCTTCGTCAGTGCCCTCCAGCCACAAATGGTCGCTGAGGAAGTCATCCAGCAGCAGCGACAATATGTGAATTCTCTGGATCAGGTCGAGTCGAGAGCCCTTGTATATCTCGTGGCCTTTGACCTCCAGCAGTTCGACCTCGGTTTTGCGATGGGCACAGAGCATCCACGAGTGGACTGGTCTCCTCGTGTTCAATCCCACGTCCGTGAGCGTTCCCTCCCCGGTCCGGATGGCATTGCTACAGTGGCACCCTTGGTCCGAACTGGTATGGTCAGTTCCACCGATGCCAAACGGATTATAGCCACCTTCACCGGTGGCTTTAAACGCTATCATGGGGCCTTCCGTTGGGGAGAATTTGCGCTCCAGAATCACGGGAGTCATTATGGATTCATAGAGCATGGCGTCATCATGAGCAAACTCCAACCTGGACTGGCGACGGCCATCGTCTTTGACGATGGCACCGTTGAACTCAAGACCTGGACTGAACAAGACAACGCTGATTTAAACCGCATCCACCATGCCCGTCAGAATGGGGTTCCCATCATCGACTATGATGAGGTAACAGGCACCTCGAAGCCTGGAGAGTTGGTTTCACAGTGGGGCCCCGGCAACTGGTCAGGCTCTGCAGACAGAAAGCTCCGTACCCTCCGCGCTGGCCTCTGTCTCCAGGAGTCCAAAGACCATCGATTTCTCATCTACGGCTATTTTTCCAGTGCTACTCCCTCAGCTATGGCCAGGGTGTTCCAGGCGTATCACTGTAAGTATGCCATGCACCTCGATATGAATGCTCTGGAGCACACCTATCTCGCACTCTATCAGGCACGAGACTCGCAGGTCATCATCCATCATCTGATTACCGGGATGAGCACGCTGGACCAGTCTCAGGGAGAGCAAGTCATCCCTCGTTTTGTCGGGTATGCCGATAATCGAGATTTCTTCTATCTCTTGCGGAAGAGGATGGAAGCTATCTCCGGTATTTAACAGAAACGTTATCCCATTTTCTAGCTATTTTCTCGCGGAGGGTCTCCTTGTTGCATGTTGTTGGAAGGAGGCCTATTTCTCTCAAAGCAGAGGCCGCAGAGATCGAGGATTTTCCTGTTGGGGAATACTCACGCTTGTTGAGGATGGCTCCTAAAAACTGCTCTAAGGGATTCTGAGACGGCTCTCTTCAAGACTCTTAGAATACGGCAAGAACCATCGATAGGGCTGTACGGGGCCTTTAGGATTCTCTTTTTCCTTCCTCTAACTCAGCCCGAACGGCCTCGGCAAACTGCTTCATCACCTCCTGGGCTTTATGCCGTATAATGCCATGTCCAAGCGAAGCGAGCTTGCCGAAAAGAGTCACCTCGGTCCGCATCTGCACAGCTATCTTTCCTTCATCGATTGGCTCAAGTTTTACATCGAGATCGACATGCACTCGACTCCGGGTATGGTTATCCTTCCCATCAGCCATAGCGTGGATACGGGTCGGTTCCTCGACTTCTTTTACAAATACTTCCAGGTCAAATTCTACGCGAAAAGGACCAACCTGTTCAGAGACAAGCGTTTTGTAACGCGCTTTTTCCTCGATCATGGTTGCTTCACGGCAGCCTGGAATGCAGCGCACGAGATGAGAGAGATCCCAAAAGAACGCCCAGACTTCCTCCGGCTTACGTGCAACTGCAAACTGGTACTCAAATCTCATCCTTCCTCACTCATCCTTTCCTGGATACGTGTGAACAAGCTCATCAATTGTCTACAGAGGTATTCCTGCCAGTTCTCTGGTAACCTAATTTTGATTGGTCATCCTGAGCCCTTCGCTTTGCTCCCGGATGACCAATGGACTTCCCTCCGCTCCCGAAGCAGAGCGAAGGGAAGTCCATTGGTCACCCGGGAGTCGAACGGACAACCTTCCGCTGTGCTTCGGGATAAACTCCGCGAAGCATCTCAAAAGCGAGATGCTTCGCCTTCGGCTCAGCATGACCACTCGTCAGAACTTACGTCACAGAGCACTAACTACCCTGTTTGTGTCTCCTGCAAGGCCTTGAGCACGCGCTCGGGGAGCATGGGTAACTCGGTTAATCGGACTCCGATGGCATCGGCAATGGCATTGGCAATAGCCGGTGCTGGAGGGGCGATTGGCGGTTCTCCAATGCCACGAGCATTGAATGGCCCCACTCCTTCACCAGACTCTACAATGATGGAGATTACCTCTGGCACTTCCAAACCACTAGGGATGAGATACTGGGCAAAGAGCCCGGTGAGGTTTATCCCCTCAGCATAGACTATTCTTTCGGAAAGGGCATAACCGATCCCCATGACGGCCCCTCCTTCGATCTGCCCTTCTACACTCTGACGATTGATAGCCTGTCCCACATCATGACAAGCAGCGTATCGCAGAATACGTACCTCCCCCGTTTCCCGATCGACCTCTACATCACAGGCATGGGTACCAAAGGTGTAATCAGGAAACACATTGCCTCGTAAATATTCTCCCTGTGGCTCTTTTTCGGAGGGGGCGTGATACACGGCAAGATGCTGCCAGGGCAAGCTGAGCTCAGAGCACACGGTGAGCACCTCTTTTAACGGCACAGTTTTTAGCGGTCCAGCCACATACCCCTCTTGCAGCTCGATCTCCTCTGGAGCACAGTTTAGCAGATGACAGGCTGCTTCCAGGAGGTTACGACGCACTTCCATTGCCGCTTGATATACGGCCTTTCCAGACATGGACAGTTGTCGGGTTGCCGTGGTCGTGCCGGTCAACGGGGTCAGTGCACTATCGCCGATATGAATAGTGATGGCATCGAGGGGCACTCCCAGCACTTCTGAAGCGATTTGTATTAACGAGGAAGCCTGTCCTCCACCCAAATCAGGCACTCCAATCCGAATGAGAAGACTCCCATCCAGCTCAAAACCGACCCAGGCACTCGACCAATCATGCAGCCACCGAATACGGCCATACGGCTGAATATTGGAGGCTATACCTCTACCCACCGCCTTGTTCGGTCCGGTCGGAACCGGTTTGGGTCCTAATGCTTCCAGGGCCTTTCGAGTGGTTTCTTCCAGAGCAACCGCGGTCTCCAGCCGCTGTCCGATTGGTAAGTGATCCCCTTTCTGGAGATAATTCTTCTGCCGCAATTCTACCGGATCCATCTGCAGCGCACGGGCAAGTCGATCCATCTGGGACTCATAGGCAAAGGCGACCTGCATAGCACCAAAGCCTCGCATCGCGCTACAGGGGGCATGGTTCGTATAGGCGCTACGGGCCCAGATACGGACGTTAGGCACACGATACGGGCCACAGGCTGTAACCGTCGCATAGAGCATCACCAGAGCACTCAGATAAGCATACGCTCCTGCATCAGACAGGATATCGATGTCCTGGGCCAGCAATTTCCCCTCAGCCGTTGCGGCTGTGCGATAGTGCATAATGAACGGGTGCCGTTTGGGACGAGCAATCAGCGATTCATACCGGCTCCACTCCATCTTCACCGGGCGTTGCGTCTTCAGCACCAGAAGGCCGATAAAGACCTCTACAGTTACATCTTCCTTGCCTCCAAAACCGCCACCAACATAGGGACAGATTACCCGCACCCGATTCTGGGGTATACCGAGTACCCGTGCGACATCGCGGGAGTGTTCGATGACCTGCGTCGCGGTGCGAATAGTGATGACACCGTCGGGATCGATCCATCCAACTCCAGCCTCTGTCTCCAGATAAGCCGGGTCTTGAAATTGTGTCCGATAAGATCCTTCGACCACGACATCGGCTTCTCGAAAAGCCGCTTCGATATCCCCTTCTTTCACCTGCCAGGTCGCCACCAGGTTTCCCTCTTCATGCACAAGCGGTGCACCCTTTTCCAGAGCTTGTTCTGGATCAGTGACCACCGGAAGTGGATCGTATTCCACCTGAATGGCATTCACCGCTTGCTGCGCAATTTCAGGCGTTTCCGCTGCCACCAAGGCAATCGGTTCTCCCTGATACCGGACCACATCATCAGCGAGAACCTGGATACGTGCCTTAAGACTCTGAACCTCATGCGATTGCCCGGGGACATTCACCCAGAGGGTATTGTTGGGCACATCGGTGGCAGTAAGCACCGCCACCACCCCTTTTATCGCCTGCGCGGCTGTAAGGTCCACCTGTATTCTGGCTGCCGGATGATCACTGCGGAGTACCTTCCCATAGAGCATACCGGGCAGATGAAAATCTGCTGCATATTCGGCCTCCCCCTTGACTTTCTCTAGAGCGTCGTGTCGTGGAATGGGTTTCCCAATAATCCGCCGTTCTTCCTGCAGAGCTATTCCGGTTTGCACTGTCATGGTGTCTGCCTCCTCGTATAGTGCTCTACTGCCTTGATGATCTTTCGATAGCCCGTACAGCGGCATAGATTCCCGGCGAGCATGTGTCTGATCTCCTCGAGAGAGGGATGAGGGTGTTGTTGCAGGAAATCCAGGAGAGTCAGCAGAATACCAGGCGTGCAAAACCCACATTGCACAGCCCCTTCATCCACAAAGGCTGCTTGGAGAGGATGCAGCTCCCCGTTTTGGGTCAGACCGCGCACGGTCGTAATCTGGTGACCATGAGCCTGAACAGCAAGCGTCAGACAACTGTTCACTGCCCGTCCATCGAGCAGGACAGTACAGGCCCCACAGACCCCCTCTCCACAGCCATATTTGACCTCGGTAGCATGCACCTCATCCCGGAGAAATTGGAGCAAAGGGCGATGCGGGGGCGTCCGGCCAGAGATACGCTGACCATTCAATTCAAATTCGATAAGCACTGTATCCATGTCTCATCTCCCTTGCTGGTACTCAAAGCTAAAAGCCGAAGCGAGGGCTCGTCGGGTCATGACTTGAGCAATCTGTTTGCGGTAACGTCCAGAACACTTCGCATCATCCACGGGATCGATGTCCTCGGCAATCTGCTGAGCTACTTCCTGAATGAGTTCCAGGAATCGACCGGACAACTCTCCGCTGCGCTCCAGGGATGGGCTTTCTCCAATAAGCATCTGTTCCACCCGTTCTACCCGCAGCGGACGATCAGAAACTCCAAACAGAGCCAGACGAGCGTTCCGAATACGATGATCCTCCAGGTGCAGGCAAACCGCCGTACCGGCTATGGCGAAATCATCCGCCCGGTACACAAACTCGGCAAAGCCGTAGAGGGCATTTGAGAGCAAGGGAAACCGCACTGCGCAAAGAATCTCGTCTGGTTCTAACACTGTGGCATAGTACCCCTGAAAAAATTCCTTTGCGGGGATTTCCCGGGTTTGTCCCTTGCGTTGTGCCTGGATAGTGGCGTCTAGGGCCAAAACGACCGCTCCAAGCTCGCTGGCGGGATCGGCGTGCGCCAGGCTTCCTCCCAGCGTACCCCGATTACGTACCCGTAAATTTCCAATGTGTTTGGCCGCCTCCGCCACAAGCGGCAACCGCTCCCGGAGGCTGGCATCAGTCTCCAGGGTGCGGTGACGAACCAAGGCCCCGAGTTCTACCCATCCCTTTTGATATTGGATCCGCTCGAGTGACCGGATCCGGTTCAGATCGAGCAGAGCGGTAGGCCTCAGGATTTGCAGGTTCATCATGGCGAGCAGACTCTGTCCTCCAGAGAGTGGCCGGATCTGGTTCGGGTCCTGAGCCAGGATATCCAGCGCCTCCTCCAAGCTCTCTGTGGTTTTATAGTGAAATGGCAGTGTATACATATGGAATCCTTTCCCTTCCGGCTAGTACAGCTCGTCAGAAAATTGCTTCCTCCTCGTTCTTACTCCCTCCTTCTGCGGTCAATGCATTCCACATCTCCCGAATTCCTGAAAAACCTGTCCAAGATAGCCTAGTGAAGCTCTCTTTCTCCTGTCACCCTATGCCGGAGCCTCAAGAGAAAGTATTTTGCCTCTCCGCAAAGTCAAACAAAGTGCTCCTCTTTAGATACATAGGTGAAAATATAGGACAGAGATGATCTAATGTCAATATGAACCATACTGCCGATTAGGAAATCTGGGGACACCATACTTATTTCTGTTTAGATCCCCTCTTTCTCCCTGGCTTCTACATCTGCAGGATACGCCGCAACAGTTCGGCGAGCTTCCATAGAAACCCGTTGCGTCCCAAAGGTCTGAAGGTCTGCCGGTCTGAACAGCAAACGGTTGTCGACCAGCGATGGCCTCGCTGGGTGAGGCGAGAGGGAAGGTCTGGCGCCACCCCTCATGCGCTCCTGATCAGGCGACAACGCTATGCAGGCGCCACCACAAAGGCCAGCATTCCATATGGTGTCCCCGGAATGCTCCCCAAAATATCAGTCTGCATGTCCAGAAAATCGAGAGATCAGAAATGGCGTGATCCATTGATATTACTACCCATCTCGAAGCTCCTTCGACAAATCTATGAAACCTTTAATGCCTATGAGGATTTACCCTTCTATTCTTCATTGTGACTGTTTTAGGGGAAGCAGAAGAAGAGGACCATCAAGTTCTTCTGCTATGCCAGTGTTTATCTCATCAAAAAGCACAAGCGAGTCACGTCCTGCTGCACCTTTGTGCGTTCTGAGGAGAGCCTGCTGGGCGTGCTTACCTGCGTGCTCCAGCAGGTCCAGACGCTCGGGATCCGGGTGAAACGCTTGGATCTGGATCGAGGGTATGCGCAAGGGGATATGCTCCGGTATCGGCAGCAGCAATCGTGGGTCTCTGTGGTCGCCCTCCCCAAAAAAGGCCACGCCCTCAAAGCGCTGCAACAGGGCAAACGCAGCTTTCGTAACCACTACACGATGACCAGTCCCCAGGAAGGCGCGGTCACCTTCCCCCTGTGGATGGACTGTCGCTCTGGGAAAGGTCGAACCCAGCAGCAAGGAACAAATGCAAATTGTTGGGTCTGGGCCCCAACCCTCGTGGCGGAGCTGCGTCTGGAGGAACATAGTTTCAGATGAGAACTCCCGGCTTTGACCGGTCCCATGCGTTCCGTCCATGGGTGCAAGTACTCCGTCATATGATCTATGATCACTTTCCACTACATTGAAACAGATACAGACACCCTTTCCACTTGCACCGGTTCTTGAGCTCTGGTATTATTGCTCTGAGGATCGCTTCCTCCGGAAGAAAGTTGTTTTCTCCTTGGTCAATCGTATGCGACATCTCTGTGTGGAAGATAGGCGGCAATGGGGCAACCCTTTACTACACTCCCAAAGCAGAGCGCAGGGAAGTCATCTGGTCATCCGGGCGGCGAATGGATAACCCTACGCTGCGCTTCGGGTTCAGTATGACCAAGGGGTAATACTCGCTATGAGTTTATTGACAGAGCAGACAAAGGGTCTAGAAAACTCTACTCCAGGATACCAGCAAAGAGCACAAGAGGACGATACTGGAAAGCCCAGCATAGCAAGTAAGGGACAATGAAGCGAGGACTGGCACAAGTTCCAGTCCAGGATGGTGACTAGACACATGGCACACGGAGAATTTCTCGAACAACTGAGACGGGAGTTGCCTCGACTGCTCCGGGAACATCCCGAAGTACGGCACGAACTGTGGGGCTTAATGCTGGAAGCATTTCCTTCCCGGCAAGAGTTTGTAGCGCTGCTCGAAGAACTGCGTGCTTTCCGGGAGGACAGCAACCGGCGGTTCGAAGCCCTTCAGACAGAAATGCATCAGCGGTTTGAGGCGATGGATCGACGATTTGAGGCCTTACAAGCAGATATGGATCGACGGTTTGAGGCCTTGCAAGCAGATATGGATCGACGGTTTGAGGCCTTGCAAACAGATATGGATCGACGGTTTGAGGCCTTACAAACAGATATGGATCGACGGTTTGAGGCCTTACACAGAGAGATGAACCAGCGCTTTGAAAGCGTACAAGCTGATCTCCGAGAACAACGCCTCCATCTCTCCGCCTTAGGTGGGCGGGTCGGTCGAGGACTGGAGCATATCGTCAAAGAGATCGTAGAAGAATTCGCTGGCCAATCGTTTCCTGTCGCAGAGCGACTCATCCTGGTGGATAACGAGGGCGAAGTATTTGGGGTAGCCGGGGCCGAAGTGGAGTTTGATCTGTATGCCCATAATGGACAGGCCTATCTGGTCGAAGTCAAATCCCATCTCAAGTCAGATGATGTACTCAAATTTCAGCGCAAGGCCTTGTTTGCCGAGACCAAGCTGGGCCGGTCAGTGATTCGATTTATCATCGCTCTTAGTATGGATCCAAAAGCAGAGACGCTGATGCAGCGGCTCGGTATTCGGTATCGGGTCCGTGCCACAGTGGATATATAAAGAGAGTATAAAGGAGCATCAGCGAATCCTCAGCCTCGACTGTCACAATGGATAGATGCTCATCAGTCTTTCCCGCAGGGAGGTAAGTCTCGCTATAGACTATGGTCACAGTATCTTGGGATACGGAGGTTTCACCTTTACATTCTCTGTGTCCTCCGTGTCCCGGCGGTGAATAGGTTCGAGCAACAAACTGGACAGGAACTTTCGCCATCGTGTACTAGCGCCCTAAATAGGCACGGCGAATCTCCTCTGACTCCCTGAGCGTTTCCGCGTTTCCTTCTAATGCAATTCGCCCCAGTTCCATAACGTACAAACGCTGACAGATTTGCAGGGCGAGCCGGGCGTTTTGTTCTACCAGCAGTATCGTAGTTCCGCGGGCATGAATTTCTTCGATGATGCGTATAACCTCCGCTACGATCAGTGGCGCAAGTCCCATGGAGGGTTCGTCCAGGAGGAGCAGTCGGGGGTCTGTCATCAGGGCTCGGGCAATCGCTAGCATCTGTTGCTCCCCCCCAGACAGGGTACCGGCTAACTGATGCCGTCGCTCTGCTAATAGGGGAAAGACAGTGGTGAGATCACGGATACGAGCTGTCCGTGCCGGGTCAGAAAGAGCATACCCCCCCAGTTCCAGGTTCTCTAGCACGGTGAGGCTAGGGAAGATCCGTCGTCCCTCTGGCACCATGGAGAGGCCCCGACAAACCAGGACATGCGTGCTCAGACCTCGAATGGACTCTCCTTGATAGGAGATCTCTCCCCGATGCGGTTTGAGCATGCCCATAATGGTCCGTAAGGTGGTAGTTTTTCCCGCCCCATTTGCCCCGATAAGGCCAACGATTTCTCCAGCCTGAATATGGAGGGAGACTCCCCGGATGGCACGAACATGGCCGTAGGCAACTTCCAGATCCTCCACTGCTAACAGAGTATTTTCCCTCACCGCCTCTCATCTCCACCGAGCACATTCTGGATAAAGAAATCTTCTATGGCGACTCCCAGACCATCACACAACCGATTGGCAAAAGCAAAATAGCCCACCACCATAGCAAGATCCAGGATATCACGATCAGTAAAACCAACGGAGCGCAGGCGATCGATATCCGAGGGCCTCATAGCCCAGGGTTCCCTGGTCAGTTTTGCTGCGTAATCGAGCATGACTTGATCTTTGAGACTCAAATTTGCTTGGGTATAGTCGATCTTAAGCTGTTCAACTAGCTTCCGGTCTTTGGTAAGCTGTAAGAGATGACCATCTCCATGGTGGACCATTCAGTAATGACAGTGATTCAACGCAGAGACCACCACCGCAACCATCTCTCGCTGAATACGGCTGAGTCCCGAGTGGCCATACATAATCGTCTTATAGAACTGCTGATGAGCCATCAGCGAGGGTGGGTTTAGACTGTGCACCTGCATGATCTCGTCCAATCCTCCCCAACGCCCACGTACCTGCTGATACATCTCCTGTAGCTCAGGGGACGCCTCTGCTTCAGGTATCATTTTGATCCAGGCCATACTCCACTCCTCCTTTCTGTTCCATCTGATTAGTGCCTGGTCAAACGTATTTTTGCGCGTTCTTTTTTCTCAGCGAAACACCCGGGGTCTTCGCTGCGCTCAGACACCCCGGAGCGCAGCGGAGGGAAGTCCATTCGTCATCCCGGAGCGCAGCGGAGGGAAGTCCATTCGACTCCGGGGTTGAGCGCTGGGTGTCCGTGCGGAGCATGGTCCCCGGGTGTCTACTTCACAACTCACAATTTTGACCTTGACCAGGCACTAGGGGCTCCCAAGATAAGCATCCACAACTACTGGATCTCGACTAATCTCTTCCGGAGTTCCCTCTGCAATTTTACGACCAAAGTTCAGAACTGTAATCACATCCGCTATCGACATAATAAAGGGCATATTATGGCCGATCAATACTACCGTAACACCCTCCTGACGGATTTCTCTTATGAGATGCAATAACGCGCTGGACTCGTCATAATTCATCCCCACCATTGGTTCGTCCAGCAAAAGGAGTTTGGGATGTGCAGCCAGTGCCCGAGCAATCTCGACCCGTCGCTGGTCTCCATAACTCAGATTACTGACTTTTTCATTGGCGATGGCCTCCAGATGGAGACGCTTTAACAATGCAGATACTTCAGCATGGGCTGCTGTCTCTTCCGCCGTGACCCAGCCCGGTCTGAGCAGCGCAGCAAAAAGTCCAGCCCGATTGCGGACATGGCGGCCTATCTGGACATTCAGATATACGGAAAGATCATTGAATAAACGGATATTTTGAAAAGTGCGGGCGATCCCCAGTCTGGCAATCTCATCTGGGCGTTTCCCGTTTAACAGGATCCCTGCGAAACGGACCTCACCAGCGGATGCTGGAACTAAGCCGGTAATAATATTGAAGAGTGTTGTTTTCCCAGCTCCATTTGGACCAATAATCGCGTGAATCGTCCCGGCCCTGATCTCTAAATCCAGCTCCTGGATGGCTTGCAGTCCACTGAACGCTTTGGTTAACGCGCGCACTTCCAGCAAGCTCATCACTGTATCTCCTTGTTTTCTCTTACCGCTCCGGACTCCATTTCTGGCTACTCTTCCAGTCTGAGAGGATGACGAGAGTAGCGGATGCGCTCCCACCGGTCTTTCAGGAATCCAACAAGGCCCCGGGGAAAATAGATGATCATAAAGGTCAAGAGTAAACCATAAGCCATCATGCTATACACCGGGTAATCACGCGTGAACTCTGAAAACAGCGTCAGTACTGTGACCCCAACCAGAGCGCCTGTTATCGAGCCCATACCACCAACTATACTCATGATCAAGATGGTCAGGGAGGTATTGAACCCGTAGCTTTCCGGGCTGGCTACGCCTAAAAACACTACAAAAAAAGAGCCCGCCCAACCAGCATAGATGGCAGAGACAGCAAAAATGGACACTTTATGCCAGGTGAGGTTAATACCCAGTGCTTCAGCGGCGACTTCATCCTCGCGAATAGCCAGTAAGGCACGGCCATAGGCCGAGTGCACGATGCGTCGCGTCAGAAAGAGAATCAGACCGAAAAAGAGGACTAACAGTCTCAGCAAACTCTGCCCAGTCTGGATTACCATAGTTCCTAACCCGGGAAGCACCAGCACCGGAGGAGGAATACCAGGGATGCCCATAGGTCCTCTGGTTACGTCACGCCAATTAAGAATCACCAGAAAAACGATGATACCAAAGGCGAGTGTGCTCATCACCAGGTATTCATCATGCAGTCTGGGGGCAGTCAGGCCCACAATGATACCAAAAGCAGCGGCCAGGAGACCGGCTACTGGAAGGGTAGCCCAGAAGGACCAGCCATAGTCCTGACTGAAGATAGCGGTCGTGTAAGCTCCAATACCAAAGAAAGCGGCATGGCCCAAAGAAACCTGACCGGTATACCCCATGACTAGATCCAGTCCAAGCACAAGCACGCTATAAATCAGGATAAGGTTCACGATGTAAAAGATATATGGCGCATCGAGCAGACTGGGAAGCAGGGCAAGTCCCCCTAACCCTATACCGGTTGCTATTTCTTGCTTGTGGACCTTACACCAATTCTTCACACGCGCTCCATATGTTTGGTCAAGTAGGCATGGCCAAAGAGCCCCCATGGTCGCACCAGCAGGACAGCCAGAAGCACTACCATGGCAATGGCATCGCGATATCCGGAAGAGATAAGACCAGCGCCGATACTTTCCACCACCCCGAGTAAGAGCCCGCCGACTAAGGCACCACGGATACTCCCCATCCCTCCCAATACCGAAGCCGTAAACCCTTTTAAGTTCGCCATAATCCCCATACGAGGATGGACAAAATAGAGTGGACCGATGAGAATACCGGCCAATGCCCCCAAGAAAGAACCCAGGAAAAAGGTACTGGAGATAACCCGGTCAATATTGATTCCCATCAGGGCTGCGGTCTCCAAATCTTCGGCAGCCGCCCGCATCGCCTTCCCCAGCATTGTCCGGTGGATGAATAATTCCAGACCGATCATGGCAAGCACAGCACTGACCATAATAAAGAGCTTATGGTAGGCAATAGGAACATCCACTACGACTATGGTGCCATCGGGAAAGGGAGAGGGAAGAGGTCTCGACTTAGCCCCCCAGACGAGCTGAGCTGCATGCTGGAGAAATACGGAAACCCCCACTGCGGCAATCAACAGGTTGAGGAGTGGGGCCTTTCGTAAAGGTTTATACGCCACCTTCTCCATGAAGACACCTACCACTCCTCCCGCTATCAACCCGCCGAACAAGGCGAGCAAAAGAGGCCAGCCAGCAGTGTACAGGGCAAAGGCAGCAAAAGCTCCAAGCATGTATACTTCCCCATGGGCGAAGTTGATAAATCTCAGAACTCGCCATACCATGGTGTACCCAACGGCGATCAAGCTATAGATACTCCCTAAAACGAACCCATTTATGATCTGGATGAGCAGCAGCTCCATGCGCTATTCCTCTTTTGCTCTCTTCCAATGCCCATTAGAACGTCGGGCAAGTAATCGCTTGGAAAGCCGACACGGGCAGACTCCCTCCCCCATCGAGGGTTCAGGGGCGGATAGAGAGACTCGATGGAATTTACACTCTTCCCGGTCGCACGAAGAGAACCCATCAATTTCCTCTCCCTTGAGGGGGCGGCAAATGGGCAACCCTGCGCTGCGCTCCGGGAGGATTGAGGTGGGGGTGACGAATTGTCATGCTGAACCGAAGGCGAAGAATCTCTTTGCAGCATTGCTGAGATCCTTCGCTCTGTTCAGGATGCCCAATCAAAATGAAGTTACCATACTACTAAAGGAATATACGATTGCACCCCCTGTCCCGCCATACGTTGCTACGGTGTTGGCTCTTTTATGGTAACAAACTTCCCCTTTTGTACTGCACGGATAAAGGGTGGGGAAGTGCGATCCCCTACGGCATTGAAGCTGATCGGTCCGGTAACACCTACCACTGTGTTTTGCTTTAACCAACTGGCCACGGCTGTACCGGTAGTCCCCACTTTGGAGAAGGCTTCAAAAAGGACATTGGCGGCATCGTAAGTAATGGCAGTATAAGCCTGGACAGCAATCCCTTTCGACTGAGCCAGTTGTTTGAAATCCTGCACCCGCGGATCTTCTCGTGTCAGATCGATCATCGAGGCGAAGATGTACCCTTCCACCGCCTCCCCACCCAGCGTGATGAGCTGTGGGGTGTCTACTCCATCAGAGGGGCTGAAAAACTGGACATCGGTCATACCCAGCCCGCGGGCCTGGGTGGCGATGAGAGCAGACTCGGTGACCAGACCAGCAATCATGAGCGCCTCGGGATTAGCCTGCTTAATGGTGGCAAGCTGGGCGGAGAACTCGGTATCACCTGGATTGTAGGTCTCGGTAGCCACGATTTTCGCACCAGCAGCAGAGGCCTTTTCTTTGAAGGTTTCTAGCTCGGCAAGCCCATAGTCGGTATTTTCGGCAATAATGGCAATGCGCTGAAATTTCCGCTCACCGACAATGTAGTTCACCATATGGGGCACAAACACGATGTCGGTAAGGATAGCTCGAAAGAGGAGAGGGTTTTTGGTCTTATCCTGAGCCAGCTTGGGACTGGCTCCCATGTGCAGATGGATGACACCGGCTTTACCAGTAACCTGCTGGGTAGCCAAATTCACCGAAGAGTTAAAGCCACCCAGGACCCCGCTGAACCCCTGCTCGGTGACAAAGCGCTGGACCACAGCTACTCCGTCAGCCGGTTGGGATTTATCGTCACCCACTACAAGACGCACGGTCTGCCCGTTGATCCCTCCTGCACTATTGATCCGGTCTACAGCAAGCTGCGCTCCATCTCGCATAGCCTCACCGAATTCTCCATTTGGCCCGGTCAGTGGGGCCTGCAAGCCAATAACAATTTCCCCAGTGGCTTGCTGAACCTGGGTTAGACTCAAGAGAAAGAGACTCATGATGAAGAATAGAAAAGCGTTCCGTTGCATTGTACACCTCCTGTGGTTCATACCGTTACTCCTGCCTGCCATGACTTTGTTGATCAGGCAAAGTCACAGCCTTCACAGCCCGAATAATGGCTGTATACCCTGTACAACGGCACAAATTACCCCGCAGATATTCGCGGATCTCCTCTTCACTTGGATGTGGCTGCTCGTTTAATAAGGCTTTGCTTATCATAATAAATCCAGGAGTGCAATACCCACACTGCAGGGCCCCATGGGTAAGAAAACTCTCCTGGACCGGATCAAGCTGTTCAGGCGATTCGGCTATCCCTTCGATGGTAGTAATGGCACTCCCCTCTGCGGTTATGGCCAGGGTCAGACAGGCAAGCACCGGTTTTCCATCTATAAAAACGGTGCAGGCTCCGCACTCTCCAACGCCACAGACATATTTAGTGCCAGTCAGATACAGCTCTTCCCGTAATACATGTAATAAGAGGGTATTCGGATAGACCCAAAGCGTTTCTGGTTTGCCATTCACCGTCAAGTGGATCTGTTGCTTCTCCATGTTAGAGTTCCCCTCCGTGAGTGAAAGTGCGCTTCCAGGCAGTCAGCACCGCATCACGTACCAGGATACGGGCTGCTTCCAGACGATATTCGGCAGTAGAACGGACATCGGTGATCGGGGCAATCTCCTCCATCGCTATCTGTGCAGCTTCATCCACCGCTGTGCGATTACACTGCTTGCCGCGTAGAAATGTTTCTGCGCGATGTGCACGTCGCGGAGTGGGTGCCACTGCCCCTAAGGCAATCTTGCAATCGGCTATCGTATCATGTTCACGTATGACCCGGGCAGCAACGCTCACTTTGGCAATGTCTGCTCCCACCCGACCAATTTTGAAAAAAGCACTCCCCTCCTGCCCCGAAAGGGGTGGCAGTTCTATCTCCGTTAATAACTCATGAGCAGCCAGGACGGTTTTTCCAGGACCCAGAAAGAAATCGCTGACCACAACGGTACGCGCTCCCTGAGCTGTCCTGAGCCTGATCTGCGCATCATAGACCAGCAACGGTGGGGCTGAATCTGCGGCTGGTGAAGCATTACAGAGATTACCGCCGATAGAGCCCATGACCTTGATCTGGGTTCCGGTAAAGGACCGGGCGGCTTCATAGAGGGCTGTATATCTTTCCCTTATGATGGCGGCTTTTTGGAGATCATAGAAACTGACCAGAGCCCCAAGTGTCAGGCTATGCTCTGCATGGATGGATTGTAACTCCCTGAGTTTACCGATATAAAGCACCTTTGGCACGGCGATGCGTTCCAGTTTCATCTGGACCAGTAAGTCTGTACCGCCAGCGAGCACTTTTGCTTCCTCTCCGTGCTGTCTGAGCCAGGCCACTGCATCCTCGATGGTATGAGCGCGGTACACAGTAAACTCCTGGACTATAATATGCGTATTGATGGTAAGAGTCGTGGTCACAGTCACCTCCTTGGACCTAGTGGGCTACCGGATAACGGTGTGGCCTGTGGTAAGGGAGCCTGTGCTTTAGAGTCATGTGTCTGCTTACTTCGCAAGGCTTGCCGAACCTTTTCCGGTGTGATAGGGAGTTCGGTGAAACGCACACCGATAGCATTATAAACCGCATTGACGATCGCTGCGGCTACCGGGTTCATCGCTGCTTCCCCAATCCCCTTTGCCCCAAAGGGTCCGGTGGGTTCGTACGTCTCTGCCAGAAAGGTGGCGATGTTTTCCGTAAGAGGGGTTTCGGTGGTGGTAGGAATCTTTCCATCGGTAAATATCCCTCTACTCAGTGGCTGACCGGTCTCGGGGTCATAGCGGCTGTCTTCAAAGAGAGCGTAACCCAGGCCTTGCACAAATCCCCCTTCCATCTGTCCAGCAGCCAGGTCTGGATTCACGACAGTTCCAACATCGTTCCCCAAGGCGGCACGGATTGGCCGTATAATACCGGTCTCGGTATCTATCTCCACCTCCACGAATTGCACCACATAGGCAGGTGGACAGACCACCGGTCTGAAACTCTCCGCAGCCTGAAAGGTTCCCAGGCTCTTCGTTCGAGCGTAGGAGGCCAGTTCTCCAATAGTGATGGTCTTCTCTGGTAAAGCCTCACAGTAGATCACCCCCTGCCCTCGTTCCATATCCGGTCGAATATCCAGCGTGCTGGGCTGAACCTCGAGCAACTGTGCGGCAAAATGGAGCAGTTTTTCACGCACCTGCAGAGCGACCTTATAGGCAGCTCCTCCTCCTACATATACGCCACGGGTAGCATGGGAAGCCACATCGTATGCTGTCCCGGATGTATCAGCCGACGCAATCCCCACTTTATCCAGCGGTACACCCAGGACTTCCGCCACAATTTTGGCTATGGCATCCAGCGTTCCTCCACCGTGATCCATAAGCGAGGTCACCACATCCACGGATCCATCTTCGTTGATCTTGATAAAGGCGCTGCTGAGGTCAATGACATGACCGGGACGTGGTGCACCGGTTCCCGAAGTATGAAACCCTCGGGCCATGCCAATACCTCGACGGTAACGACCGGTTTTTTCGGTTGGGATTCCGCGCTGATCCCAGTTGATCGCTTGGGCACAGCGCTCAAGCAATTCGGGAACCCCATCACTCTTGATCACAGAGCGGACGGTGGGGCCTTGCCCCCAAAAGGTATCCCCCAGACCTCTATAATTCTTGAGACGTAGTTCTACTGGATCAATATCCAAGCGCTCTGCGATCATATCCATCATCGATTCCATGGCAAAGTGGATCTGGGGACCTCCAAAACCGCGCATGGCACAGGTGGGCACTTTATTGGTATACACCGCGATCCCTTCATACTTTATATTGTCCAGGCGGTAGAGAGAAACCCAGAAACCGGCCAGTACTTCCAGAAACGGAAATGCCTGGGTATTGTGGGCGCCAATATCCACCAGCGCCTTCAGTTGACCGGCGGTAAGAGTCCCGTCCCGTTTGACTCCCAGTTTGATCTGCAGTATAGCCGGATAGCGGGTATGGTCATGCCAGTCCTCTTCCCGCGTTTGGATCAGCTTTACAGGCCGCTGGGCTTTAAGAGCCAACGCCACACAAATGGGGATAATGGTATTGGTTTGAATACTGGAACCAAAGGTCCCTCCGATAGGGACCCGATGGATGGTGATTTTATGGAGTGGTATGCCAAAAATCTGCCCTAACAGAATACGGACATTGTGGATGGATTGAGCGGTTGGCCAGACCGTTATCCCTCCGTCTGACTCTGGCCTGACCACGACACCTTTGGTTTCCAATTGGGCATGATAGACGCGTCCGGTACGAAACTCTTCTTCCACAATAAAATCCGCCTCTGCAAATCCTGCTGCAACGTCCCCTTGCTCGATAGTACTCCGGCAGGCGATGTTATGCTCTACGGGCACTTCCTGATCCCCCACTATAATGGTGTCGTAAAGTTGCGGGGCGCCAGGTTGCAAGGCTTCATCTGGCTCGATAACTGGTGGAAGGAGTTCATAGTCTACTTTGAGGGCACGTAAGGCCTTTTCGGCAAGCACTTCAGTTTCCGCAGCCACTGCGGCGACCGGTTCGCCTACATGCCGAATCTTGTCTGGCAGGACATAGCGATCACGATATAACTTCTCCGGTACACTGACCAAGCGCTCGTTGTACCGGAATTTGGGGATGTCCGCAAAGGTCAGGCACACTGCCCCCATGGCCTCGGCTGCTTTGGTATCGATGTGCACAATACGGGCGTGTGGGTAGGGGCTGCGGAGTACGCGCGCATGCCACATACGTGGCACCACAATGTCAGACGTGTACTCCTCTTTTCCCATGACCTTGGCCAGGCCATCTTTACGCCACGTCCGCTTGCCGATACTCTGAAATTTGTTTTGCACTTCTGTTCCCTCCTCCAACCTGATTCAGGGGAATGAGTAGGTGGCCGATTCTGATTGTATCCTGAATCCCAGAGCCGATCTTATCTCCTCTGCTGCCTCTTGGGCGAGAGTGACGAAGTAGGCTTCTTTCTCTGGGGAATACCGGGAAATAGGACCAGCGATGCCAAGGCTTGCAAGGGCTTGTTGTCGAGAATCCAGAATAGGGACAGCGATCCCCCAGGCTCCTTCGTCTGTTTCTTCTATACTGCGCGCATACCCTTTCTCTCTAATCTCTTGCAGATCAGTGAGTAAGGTTTCCAGGTCTGTGATCGTGTGTGGAGCCAATCGCGGTAAACCGGTGCGCTGGCACAGGGCTCTGATCTCCTCAACAGGGAAATAGGCCAGAAGAATTTTGGCGGAAGCACCGGCGTGAAGAAAAACCTGCCTGCCCACCTCCAGATGGAGACGCAGATTATGATGACTCTCTACACGTGCAATACACACCGAGCGATCTCGTGTACTGTTTACGACAGTGAGCACAATCGTCTCCTGCGTCTCCGTCGCCAGGCGTTGCATGATAGGATCGGCCATTTGCCTGATATACAATTGTAACCCTGCTTCCGCGCAGTATCCCAAACGCAGAGCAGCAAAACCTAGAGAGTACTTTTTGGTATCCGGGTGCTGAGCAACCAGCCCATATCTCTTCAGTATCGTAAGGATGCGATGGACAGTAGAGACCGGAAGACCGGTAGCGTGACCAAGCGCTGTTATGCCCCACTGCGGGTCCTTTTCGGTAAATAGTTCTAACAGCTTCAGAGTTCTTTCCAGCGTTTTCAGAAGTAACTCCTTTCCTGGTCAGATTCTTTTTCCGCTATATGGAAAACTTATTCCAGAAAGGTGAGATCATCCTAACAAACTCCGGATGGTCTGTCAAGCGCAAATAGCACCTGTCCCGAGTGTAAGATTACTCACGGAGAGTCTTGCCTACGGCTCTTCTCTCGAAGCTCATACCAGCCAAGCGGCAACGGTCTTCAAAAAGAGAGCCTGCGTGCTCTGTGATGAGCCATATCAGAGAGTGTTACAGAGCTGTTTATTCCCTCTCTAAATCGACCCACTAAATTCATAACGATTCATGAGTAAGTATGACTAAGCATTTTTCACAAAAGTCAGGAGTAGGGTGGGCTGTGCCCACCAACACAGCAATGGTTCTTCTTCGGTGGGCTAAGCCCACCCTACATGCTATACACCAAAATGCAAGAAATTTAGTCATACTTACTTGAACAATCCAATCACTAAATCATACATAAAAATAGATTTGGAAAAGCAGATGGTCTTGCACGCCAGTCGTTTGGTACGAGTGCAAAGGGTCAAGTGTTTCCTTTTGATCTGTTGAGTATTTCTTTTCCCGATCTCTGTCGTTCCGTTTCAAGATGACACAATTATGCCCCAGTCATCGGTGTAAAAGCGAGAAATCTCGAAAGGATTCAACTTCCTTTTCGACTGCAATAACTCTATTTTGGCTTGATCATACTGAAACCCTGTTCTTTCTTCCTACCCCTTATTTTTACCAGGGTTACCGAAAACAGGAATGGAAAGAGGGGCCAAATTCTACACCTTAATAATTAATAATTAAGCTTTTCTCTCAATTACCGATAAGAAAAATGGTCAATATTCTTGGAGAAGGATTCCGAGATGAGAAAAGCACATATGCGGATAATCTGGTCAGTGATATGCCCTTGAAATTTTTGCAAATAAGGAGGACTTTCATGTTCCCCAAAATTCCCTTTTTGGCTTATCTCGGTGTAAAAGAAAAGGTTATTTTACCACTGGTCGTAGTGGGTATTGCGGTCGGTTTAGGCTCTGTGTGGTATATCCTCTCCCTTTCCACAGCCCAAGTAACTCAAGCCACCCTGCATACGGCGCAGGTCCTGATCTCTCAGGTGCGCGAAATGCGAGGGTATTACACAAAGAATGTGGTGGCTCGAGTACAGAATGAAGGGATCGAGGTGACCCACGATTTTGCGGAGCACTCCAAGGCTATCCCCCTTCCTGCCACTATGGTACACCAGATGAATGAAGCGCTCTCCGAAAAAGCAGGGTTTACCATCCGGCTGTATAGCGAGTTTCCGTTTCCTTTTCGGCAAGATGGAGGAGCACGCGACAAGTTTGAACGCGAGGCGCTGCAGTTTCTGAAAGCTAATCCCCAAGAAGCCTTCTGGCGACAGGAAATCTATAAGGGAGTACCTTCCATTCGTTATGCCAAGGCTGATCTTATGGTTGCCGATACGTGTGTCACCTGTCATAACTCTCATCCACAAAGTCCCAAGACAGATTGGAAAGTTGGGGATGTGCGAGGGATATTAGAAGTGATTATACCTATTGACCATGCGTTAGGAGTCTTCCGCACAGGCGCACGTAATATGGGTTTGGGAGTCGGGGGAGGGCTATTCCTTATACTCATGGTCACTGTATTAACCCTTCATCATACCTTCAAACCACTTCGGAAGATGTCAGAGATAGCCACCAAAATAGCCGTTGGAGATATTGAGCAAACGGTTGACCATTACGCACGAGATGAAATTGGGACTCTCGCTCAAGCCTTCCGAGGCTTGATCAATTATAGCAAAGAGACGGCCAGAATTGCCGAAGCTCTGAGTAGAGGAGATCTCACCATATCTATAAATGCGAGGTCGCCCCAGGATATACTCTCGCACAGCTTTCTCCGAGTTTGTGAGACGTTACGCAATCTCGTAGCTGAAACCAATACCTTGCTTGAGGCGGCTCGGGAAGGAAACCTGCACATTCGTGGGAACGTCACTTCTTTTCAAGGAGTGTACGCTGATTTCATCCAGGGGCTCAATACTATGCTAGAGGCGGTAGTAGCTCCGATCACGGAAGCAGCAGCAGTTCTAGAACGAGTAGCGACCCAGGACCTTACTACCCACATGCAGGGGGAGTATCGGGGAGCTTTTGCCCGGATAAAAAACGCGTTGAATACCGCCATCACTAATCTGGCTGAGGCGCTGGCTCAAGTCACTGGAGCAGCAGAGCAGGTCTCCTCTGCTGCAGGTGAGATCAGTGCTGGGAGCCAGGCCCTTGCGCAAGGGGCTTCTGAACAGGCCAGTTCTCTACAAGAAGTCTCAAGTAGTTTGCAGGAGATGGCTTCCATGAGCAACCAGAATGCCGCTAAAGCTCAAGAAGCGGAGCGGCTCTCGACGAGTGCTTGGCATAGTGCTGAGCAGGGGACAACAAGCATGCAACGCTTGTCTGTTGCCATCGCCCAGATTAAAGCCTCGGCGAATGAAACGGCCAAGATCGTCAAGACTATTGATGAGATAGCATTCCAGACAAGTCTGCTGGCCTTGAATGCCGCTGTAGAAGCGGCCCGAGCTGGAGAAGCAGGCAAGGGCTTTGCGGTAGTGGCCGAAGAGGTCCGCACTCTAGCTATGCGAAGTGCGGAGGCCGCGAAGAGTACAGCTCACCTGATTGAGGAATCAGTACAGAATGTGGAGCAGGGGGTGGTGCTCAACCAGGAGGTGCAGAGTAAGTTCGAAGAGATCCAGGCTCACGTGCAGAAGCTCAATACGATCATCGCCGAAATTGCTGTGGCGTCAGCACAGCAGAATGAGGGTGTAGCCCAAATTAATGCCGCCGTGGAACAACTGAATCAGCTCACCCAGCAGAACACAGCAAACTCTGAGGAATCGGCGAGTACAGCCCAAGAACTCTCAGGGCAAGCAGAGATGTTGAAAAACCTGGTGACTACGTTTCAGGTGAAACCCGTGGAGCAAGCCCCAGCCCAGGTAAGTCCACCTGAGCCTCCCCCTATTATCCAGCCAGCTCCCTTTCCACGTAAGCAGGAAGCTCAAGTTCGCGCTGAGACCAAAGAGACTTTGGAGGATAGGAAAGTAGCTGCTAAGCCTCCTGAATCCTTCTTCTCCTTGCAGAATGAAGACATGAAGATACTCAAAGAATTCTAAGGAATAGATCACGACAATTGCGGAGGATAGAGTAATGGATAATCTTTTAGTAATGATGTCCTGAACAAGGAACCGGAGGCGGACCTGGTCGACCAAGAAGATGGCTTAAAGGTCGAAGAGGTCTTGGCGATGGCCTTCAACAAATGTTGTGTACTTTTTCATTTCCTTGTTGTATTCTCCTCTGAAGAAGTGTTAAAATTTTGACATCCTTAATTCCAACATACGGAAACGAGGGTAGTGAAACGGGGACCAAGGGAACAAGGAGACGCCTCTTGGGTCTTCTTCTCCTCCTGGTCATGTTCTCTTTCAAGTAATCCTGGCCGCTACCAAGGAGATGAGACGAAAGCGGTCTGGGCGAAAGCATCTCGTTATTATCCAAGAGCGAGAAGAACTGACGGATGCCCCCGCTTTTTGTTGACTGATGCCCTCTCCTGGGAAAACGGGATGTTTCCTCTTGTTACAGGAATTGGTGACTCTCAGGAGATGGTCTAGTTAAAAATCCTGGAACAAGCTACCGGCTACCCAATCATCAGTTCCGGTAGCCGTACGACCGAATCCCCCACTAACACTGGAATCTGGACCCCTAGCCTCGTTGCTATCTCCCCCGCTAACACTGGAATCTTCGCCACTGGCTATGTTGCTCTCTCCCCCACTGACACTGGCCGAAGTCCCACTGGCCTCATTATTGAATCCTCCACTGACACTCGCAGCATTCCCACTAGCCCTGTTATTCACGCCACCGCTTGCATTGGCCCAAGTCCCACTAGCCACATTGCCAGAGCCGCCGCTGATACTGGCCGAAGTCCCACTGTCTATATTGTTCTCTCCTCCACTGACGCTGGCTAAAGGTCCACTGGCCACGTTGCTTCCTCCTCCACTGACGCTCGCCGAGTTCCCACTGGCCACATTATTATCACCCCCACTGACACTGGCAGTACTTCCACTGGCCTCATTGTTGAACCCACCACTCACGCTCGCGTAGGGGCCACGTACCCTATTCCGAAACCCGGCTACCAACCCTCCGCTATTACTATAGCGGTGTTCAGCACCGACAATCAGATTATGCGATCCTGCCCGTTCTCCGGGAGCGAGATCGGCAGGCACCTCGTTATACCCCACAATGAAGTTGCCTAAGCCGGTCGGTATCCCATCCTCATCTGTCGAGCTAGCTCCACTATGCACATGCATATTCACACCAGTCCAGAGAATATGAGGACCAACCAACCCGTTGAGATCATTGAACTCCACCTGGACAAACGGGCCTAAGGCAAGGGCAGGGTTGGTTTCTAATGCGGTCACCCGGGCCTCAAGATCCCCCCCTGCACCGGCTTCGAGGACACTGACCCGTGCCTCCAGCTCGGCAATGGTGGTCTCCTGGGCGGTGTTCTCGGTTTGTAAAGCCGTAATGAGCTCCTGCTGAGCCGCATTCTCCTGCTCCAGGGTTTCGACGCGTTTGGTAAGGGCATCGATCTGTCGTTGAAGATCTTGAAAGGGATTGCCTTTGTGCCCGGCAGCGCTCAGGTGTGGCGCCAAGAGAAGGGCACTGCTGAGGACGAAAAGCCCACCCCACCAGAGGCTGCGTTTGAGAAAATAAGACCTGATAGACATATAAGTGTCCTCCTTTCCTTTATAGTAGAACTGATAGCGAGTATTTCTCTCTCATCATCCTGAATATAGTGAAAGACCTCTCCTGATGTGTTCCCCAAAGAGGAGATTCTTCGCACAGTTTATCCCGGAGTGAAACGCAAGGAAGTCCGTTCGTCATCCCGAAGCATAGCGTAGGGTTGTCCGTTCGACTCCCGGATGACAAGATGACTTCCCTTCGCTTTGCTTCGGGAGCGCAGTGTAGGGAAGTCCATTCGTCATCCTTGAGCGAAGCGAAGGACTCAGAATGACATTCTGAGGCTTACTCGCTACGAGTTCGTAGAAAAAGGGTTGTGATTCTCTCCTGGTCATGATGCCACCCAGTATACCTTAGGACCATCAGAGAAGTTTGATCAGATCATGTGCTTACCATGATTTTTTGATGTGTACAGGATGATTTTTTGGTGTGCAGAGGATGATCTGAGGAGGTGTGGGCGACGATGTTAGGGGGGGTACGAAGGGTGAGGGGGATACAGGAGCAGGGGTACTAGAATAGTTTTGTTATGAGGCCAGACCCAAGAACAGACCAGAGACCAGACACCCCAGAGGCAGAGCGGTGGTTACAAGCTTAGGGTAACCTGTCCAGAAGGGTCTTTACTTCCTGGAGATCTGCTGTGTCTAACTCTTCGGTGAACCAGCTATAGTTCTCAGCCAGCAGCGCTCGGGCGGCGGTATGTTTTCCTTGCTGATGCCAGAGCCGACTCAGACTCAGTGCCGCGCGGAGTTCGAGTGCTTTGGCCTGTTGACGACGGGCGATAGCAAGGGCCTGCTGAAAACAGATTTCTATCTCTTCCAGAGGAGCACTGCCAGTTGCATCCTCTGTGGACAAGACTTGTCTTCCCCCTATCACCTTGTGCTCACTATCTCCTGTTTTGCCTCTTCTGTCTGCTCTCTTCTCCACAAGCAGTTCACCTTTGAGCCGATACAATTCTGCTTCCCACCAGCGCTCTTCAGTCATATCGATCAGCTCTAAGGCTTCTGCCACCATCCTTAGACCCTCTTCAATCTGCCTTACCTCTCTATAAGCCTCAGCAAGGCGGGCCAAATACCAGGGCACGCCCAATCTTCCACCAGTAGCTCGATAGGAAACCAGACCTTGATGGAGCTGAGCAATAAACTCTTCTCTCGCCTCTTCAACCGCCAGTCCTCCATCACGTAACATTGTTCCCTCTACCAGCCATTGGGTAAACCCCTGTTCGTGGGAAAGGGCTATCAAGGCTTCGGCTCGCTCCTGAGCATGCTCTTTCTCCCGGCGAAACTGATAAAGTCGGGCGGCACAGAAGAGGGCTAAAGCAAGGCTATAAGGGTGGGAGAGATCCTGGGCAAGCATGAGTGCCTGCTCGATTTTCTCCACTGCTTGCGCTGGAAAACCGAGCATCCACAAAGACCAGCCAACGATACAAAGAGCTCCTACTCCCGGATCACTCCCACAGAGCCAGGATAAGGAGCGATGGTACTGCCTATCATAACGAGTCAGTCCTTGTTCGGCATGTTCGTACGCTAAACGCACTTCCCCAAGGTAAAAGAGAGGGATCGCCAATTCTTCATGGGCTTTCATAAGCAGCGCAGGATCTTGCAAGTGCTGAGCGAGATGCAGACATTTTTCTGCCAAGGTACGGGCGGTCTGTGGCTCTCCTTTTCCTAAATAGAAATCGGATAATCCGACCAATACCGGGAAGAGCTGAGGAGTGTCTCCTATTTGCTGGCATAAGGCTTGGGCCCGGGCGTAGGCATGCTCCACCTCTGGCGCCGCATAGCCTCTGGTGGCCACTAAAGCGAGACCACGCATAGTTTGGAAGTCCAGCTCCCGCTGCATTCGTTCCGGAGTTTTCGGCAACCTCTCCAGCAGCGCTATTCCCTTGGAAAGATGGCTCAGTGCTTCGATATGCGCCGAACGTTCCAGAGCATGCTGGCCAGCCTGTTGCCAGTACTCGATCGCTTGGGACTGGAGACCAGCTTCCGTGGCATGATAGGCGAGCAATTCAGGTTGCGTTTCCGCGATTTCCGGAAACTGGGTAGGGACAATCTGCACAATCTGGGCATGGATCTGCTGGCGAGTGCGCTGCAGCAAGGATTGATAGGCGACTTCCTGGGTCAGAGCATGATTGAAGGCATAGATCTGCTCAGGTAGCAGGTGTTTCTGGTAGAGAAATTCAGCCGACTAAAGGCTGGTAAACTGTTGATAGAGGGTCTCCTCTGGTAAGGCGGTGATAGCCTGGAGAAGAGAAAAGTGAACCTCTGTCCCTATCACCGCCGCTATCTGGAGCAGGCGCTTCTCGTTGGGCGGTAATCGATCCATGCGAGCGGCTAAGACCGCTTGAATAGTTACCGGGAGAGATAAAGTGTCTACGTCTCCCTGTTCCATGAGCGTTCGGGCTAATTCTTCTAAGAAGAAAGGGTTCCCTTCCGCTTTGGTCAGGATTTGTTGGACAAGGGGGTTCAGGAGGGACTTCTGTCCTAAGATCGAGCGCACCAATTGTCGGCTATGCTGGTAAGCCAGTGGTTGGAGAGTGATCTGGGTTGCATAAGATTTGCCCATCCATGACGGTTGATAGCCTGGACGAGTAGTGAGCAAGAGGAGTACCGGAGCCTTCGCGATCCGTTCGACTAGAGAAACAAGGTATTCTTCAGAGGTGGCGTCGATCCAATGCAGATCCTCGATAGCGATAATCAGGGGTCGATGGGAGCTCCAGTGTAAATAGAGCTGATGGAATGCTTCAAAAGTGCGTCTCTTAATCGTTTGTGGACTCAGGTTCTGTAAGCCCTCTCCCTGTTCCTGGACTCCTAAAAGCAAGAGGAGATAGGGAGCCCAAACCTCTGGATTCAGTTGTATTTCTTGTAAAATATAGTGCACTTTGTCTCTATATACTTCCGGTGGATCGAGGTCTGCAATGTTAGCGGTACATTGGAGCAGATCACAGAGTAGCCAATAGGGAATTGTACCGCCATAGGGCTGACAGTAGCCTTCGAGATAAGTCACTTCTTGAAGCTTTACTTCCTGCCGGAATTCTGCAAGGATTCGTGATTTTCCAATTCCGGGATCTCCGCGGATAACAACCACTTGTCCTTGACTATTCCGTACGTACTCTAAGCGTCGCTGCAAAAGTGCTAGCTCGCTTTCCCGTCCGATGAACCGACTCAAACTACGCGGTCGGTGCTCCAGGCGAGAGGTGACCTCTCTCAATCGATAGACTGGTTGGCGAGTAGACCACTCATCGACATGACCAGAACCCATGACTTCTTCTAGCCGAACCAGATGCCGCACCAGATGAGCTGTAGCTGCACTCATGAAGATCGTCCCTGGCTCTGCCAGATGTTGAAGTCGTGATGCCACATCCAGTGGTTCTCCAACCACTGTCAAGGAGTGTGGGGACAACGGATTGCTTTGACCGATCACGGCCAATCCCGTATGCACTCCCATGCGAACCTGTAGCGGAGCGATCCTTTCTTCCCGGCTTTCCTGTAATCTCTGCTGAATTCTACTAGCCGTTAGAATAGCCCGTTGAGCATGATCTTCATAGCTTATGGGCACTCCAAACACCAGCAAAAAGTCATGACCAGCTCCAGGCTGGATCATACCACCGTACCGTTGCGCTTCAGCCTGAGCAAGGGTGTAGAGCGAGTCTCTAAACTGAAGTAGTCCTTCTATTCCCATTTGCTCAGCGAGTACAGAGATATTCGCAATAGTGCAAGAAAGCACGGTGACCTGCTTCCGTTCCTCTCCTGCAAGGGGAGGGGGTGAACCAGAGGTAGAAGGAACAGATGAAGCTCCAGTAGGATCATAGTGTGAAGAAGATATCTCACTGGCCGAGGCAGGATGGGAAGGAGCAAACTCTCCCTCCTCCTTGACCGAAGCGATAAACCGATATCCTTGTCTGCGTAGAGTCTTGATATATTGGGGAGCATCACTATGATCGCCAAAAACCCGCCGAAGGGCCATCACGCAGCGAGCGAGTGCAGAATCATCCACATATTCGTTTGGCCAAAGGGTATCGAGTAATTCTTCCTTGGAGACGAGACGATCTCGATGTTCTACAAGATAAACGAGTACCTGAAACACCTTAGGTTGTAACCTGATCGGCTCTCCGGCACGCTGGAGCTCGCGAGTTTTTGTATTCAGAGTATACTCACCAAAGACGTATATCATGAGCCCTTCCTCACTCCCCAATTCTCCTATATTGTAGAATGTCTTGTTGTGAAGACATGCAGAAAAAGTATTCCTTTCCAAGAAGAAAAATGCAAGATAAAAGTCCAAAAATTCCGGCACGGAGTATATGAAAAATCCAAACCTCTTCCAAGGCAAAACAAGTTCTGACTAACTGTTATGCAGAGCCAAAGGCGAAGCATCTCCAAAGCAGGATGCTTCGCGGAGTTTATTCCTTTACTCCATTCAGGGCAAGCTCTGAGGGAAACAAAGGATTTAGCATGACAGTGTAAATCCTCTTGTTATTCCCACCAGAATTCGATACTATGCAGGATACATGCTAAGCACAGCTTAGCATAAAAAAGTATCCAAAATGGTTCCATCTTTAGCTAAAGGTAGGGTGGAGGCTCAGCCCACCAACACAGCAGTAGTTCTTCTCGGTGGGCTCAGCCCACCCTACAGGCTACTATGCAGAATATATGCTATGATTCCTGATAGTGGACTAAGTTCAACCTGAGCAAGAAGATGAGGATGAAGAAGTTATGGCTGTGGTAACTGCAGTAATGGCTGGAACAGTCCTTGATGTTCTGGTTTCTCCAGGGGAGCAGGTGGTTGCAGAGCAAGAAGTCGTCTCGTTAGAATCGATGAAAATGCAAATTTTTATTCAGGCTCCGATGGCTGGTACGGTAAAAGAGATCAAGGTGACTCCAGGCACCTTTGTCAACGAAGGAGATGTATTGCTTGTTTTAGAATAAGAGGGGAGAAGAATGGGGGCATTTGAAGAGTCCTTACGGGAAAAAATCGCTTTCCTCAGACGGGGAGGAGCAGAGCGCTACCATCTGCGCGCCAAAGAACAAGGCAAATTGTTTGCACGGGAACGGATTCGTCTTTTGCTTGATCCGGAGTCGTGGTGTGAGGATGGTCTGTTTGCGAATTGCATGGCAGAAGACCATCTCCCGGCAGATGGGGTCATCACCGTGACCGGGAAGCTTCAGGGGCGACCGGTGTGTGTCATGGCGAATGACTCAACGGTCAAGGCCGGTTCATGGGGAGCTCGGACTGTGGAAAAAATCCTACGTATCCAGGAAACAGCCCTCCGCCTGCAGATACCCATTTTTTATCTGGTTGATTCTGCTGGAGCCCGTATCACGGACCAGGTCGAGATGTTTCCTGGACGGCGTGGCGCGGGGAAAATTTTTGCCAATCAGGTAAAACTTTCGGGAGTTGTCCCGCAAATCTGTCTCCTCTTTGGCCCTTCTGCAGCAGGAGGAGCCTATATTCCCGCCTTCTGCGATCTGGTCATTATGGTGGAGAAAAATGCCAGTATGTATCTGGGCTCTCCCCGGATGGCGGAAATGGTGATTGGGGAAAAAGTCTCGCTGGAAGAGATGGGAGGAGCACGGATGCACTGTACAGTGAGTGGCTGTGGGGATGTGCTCTGTCAAACAGAAGAAGAGGCTATTCAATTCGCCCAGCGGTATTTGGAATTTTTTCCCCAAAACTTTCAAGAAACTCCCCCTCTGGTCTCTCCCCAAGACCCTGCCCCTGACGAGAGGCCTTTTGAAGAGCTCATTCCCCAGAATATCAATCAACCGTTTGATATGTACCTCTTTATCAATAAACTGATTGATGCGGGGAGTTTTGTCGAAATCAAACGCCTCTTTGCACCCGAAATGATTACCGGTTTGGCTCGTTTGCATGGTCGAGCCATTGGCATCATCGCCAACCAGCCCAAAGTCAAGGGAGGGGTGATGTTCGCCGATACTGCAGACAAAGGCGCCCGTTTTATCTGGCTCTGTGACGCTTTTAACATTCCACTCCTCTTTCTGGCAGATGTTCCAGGTTTTATGATCGGGTCCCAGGTCGAACGTACCGGGATTATTCGTCATGGAGCCAAGATGATCTCTGCGGTCACCGAAGCTACCGTACCCAAAATTTCGGTGATTATCCGCAAAGCCTATGGTGCCGGTCTGTATGCCATGTGTGGACCAGCATTTGAGCCAGATTGCTGTTTAGCCCTTCCCACTGCTTCGATTGCCGTGATGGGTGCCGAAGCCGCGATCAATGCGGTTTATTACAACAAAATTCAAGAACTCCCTCCTGAAGAGCGTCAAGCCTTTATTGAGGAAAAGCGGCAGGAGTATAGACGGGATATCGATATCTATCGCCTGGCCTCCGACCTGATTGTTGATGGGATTGTCGCTCCTTCAGAGCTGCGTGAAGAGCTGATTCGCCGGTATACCCTTTATCAAAGCCGTTATACTCCCCTTCCGAGAAAAAAACGGAGTGTTACACCGGTATGACTGAACATCCTCTCCTTACTCGGTCCACCAAAAATCGTTCCGTTCCACCGGATCGTACGGCCATACCTCTCCAAATTTGCGGATTCGTGGTGCTCTGTGCACTTCATCGCGGTCGTGCATCAGGCGATCCAGAGTCATGAGAAGACCGATCAAGGGCCCATGTTTCTGGATTGCTTCTCTGCTATAGGCAGAAGTAGTGGGATAGAGAGTGCTGCGAGCACCATCGGCTGGTGAAATGTAATTCTGAAAGAATCGAATATATTGATCGAGCACCAGCCGTGGACCGCTAAAATCTGGAGGAGCTTCTGGCATATTTCGAGGGAGACGGAGCGGTCGTCGTAAAGGATTAGTGCGTACCAGGGCTTTATTGATCCATCCGTATCGTCCTAACCCCATTTCTACCTTATACCAGTCTCCTTCCTGCTGGAGAGCGATCAGGCGTTTTCCACGTCTCACCTCTTCCTGAACCGGAAACTGGAGACCAGGGCCGGTACGGATATTAACCCGTGTGCCTTGAACTATTATTACCTCTGCTGGCTCTCCGGCAAGAGGCAAAACAGGTACTCCAATCAGCAGGGGACAAAAAAATAAAAGAAAGAATTGTCTATGATCCACAATACCTGGCATGGCATCTTCCCGCTCGCGAACCGATCTATCCGTCTAGATAGTCCTGATCCTCCAGACGAGCAATAAATTTTTCCGCTTCCATGGCCGCTGCACAGCCGGTACCCGCCGCCGTAATGGCTTGACGAAAGAGAGCGTCTTGCACATCACCCCCGGCAAAAACGCCTTCCACGCTGGTGTGTTGACGTCGGTCGGTTATAATATAGCCCTGATCATCCAGTTTGAGTTGTCCTTCAAAAATCTTGGTGTTGGGCACATGTCCAATGGCGATGAACAGCCCATCGACCTCCAGCATCGATTCCTCACCTGTTTTGACATTTTTCAGGCGTAATCCATTGACCCCTGTCCCCTCTTCTCCGAGGATTTCGGTAACAATGGTATCCCAAATGAATTCGATCTTTTCATTTTTGAAGGCCCGATTTTGCATGATTTGACTGGCCCGGAGCTTATCCCGTCGATGGATAATATAGACTTTCTTCGCAAAACGGGTGAGGAAGAGCCCTTCTTCCATGGCGCTGTCTCCTCCTCCCACCACCGCCACGACTCGATCCTTATAAAAAAACCCATCGCAGGTGGCACAGGTAGAAACCCCTCGGCCTAAAAACTTTTGCTCTCCAGGCACATCGAGCAGTTTCGGTGAGGAGCCAGTAGTGATGACCAGAGATTTGGTCTTGTATGTTCTATTATTTTGGGTCTTAATGACAAAGGGCCGCCTGGAGAGATCCACTGCTTCTACCAGGTCGAACTCTACACGTGCTCCAAACCGCTCTGCTTGCTGTTTCATTCGATCCATCAGTTCCTGACCACCCAGCCCGTCGGGAAAACCGGGAAAGTTCTCAATTTCACTGGTTAAAGAAAGCTGGCCACCCAGAGCATTTCCCGTGATTACCAGTGGGGAAAGCTCGGCACGTGCTGCATATAATGCCGCCGTGAATCCGGCCGGTCCTGAGCCAAGAATAATTACATTCTCCATAATCTTCCTCTCTACTGCTCTGTTAAACAAGTTCTGACTCGTTTTGTCATGCTGAGCCGAAGGGGAAGCATCTCACCTCTTCCCTGCCTTATCGATCACTGTACCACCACTCAGCGTGAGCGTATGTCTCCTTATCTCATAGTGTGATATACCAGGAAATAATTGTCAAGGCAGGTCACTTCCTTGACAGGTTCCCTTTCTCGTGGTATTGATAACAAACGTATGAGTTCTTCTATATGATAAAGGCTTCCCGCAGAGACAAGTTTAAACTTTGCGCCTGGAAATGGCAGGTAGCCCTTTTCATAATCAATTTGCTAAGGAATAACAGACAGAGTGAGCAGGTCTATTTCCAAGAGTCGGATATCACCAACAATGTGTGTGGCTTTGATAGGGATACTCTTTCTTTCTCAGGTGGGATGGTCTGGCCTCTGGCCCGCTTTTCCTCCCCTACATGGACATAATGCTGAATTGCTGGAAAGGGGAAATCCACCTCAAAGACTTCAGCACGTTCCACACAGCCATCATGCCGTATTACAGCATGATGGTTCTATTATCTGGTACACTAGCTATCCAAATAAGCAGCGGGTGGTTATTCTCTCTTTTTTCCAGGAAGATTTTCCCAAAAAGTTTCCTTTCTGGAGTGTGGACAGTCAGGAGCGTTTGGAGAAAATCTATCCTCACTCGCTGTTCTGTATCGCTTCTTCCATAGTATTTTCCTCAACAGAAGAGAAGAGACACCTGCAAACCTTCTCTGATGATTTGTCTCTTCAAGAATATCTTCCTTCTATTGATCATCCACCCAAAGACCTTTTTTCTCCTTGCCTTCAGGCTTAGATACTCCTTCATTGTCTCTACCATGCGGAAAGCGCTGGCTCAGAGAGAAAAAGAAGAAGGCAATGGGTATTTTATTCACTTGCTAACTACAAAAAGTGTTCAAAAATCTTCCTATGCTCTGGGCAGCCCTATCGGGAACTATCCACATACATCAGGCATGGATTCGAGCCGTACCGCCAAACGCCAGGACTGCTGCAGCTTATATGATTCTGGAAAATACCGGGACCCAGGATGATCAGTTGATAGGTGCTCGTTCCTCGATTGCCCGAACAGTAGAGTTACATGCTGTGCAGAAGCAGGGTGATCTCCTATCGATGACTCCAGTAAAGCAAATAGATATTCCTGCCCACGGCTCCACCTCTCTCCAACCTGGTGGTGTTCACCTGATGCTTATCGATTTGACACGAAGACCCAAAGTGGGAGAAGAGGTCTCTCTGGTGCTCACCTTTCAGCAGGCTGGAGAAGTCGAACTGCACATACCTGTCCAGGAGAGCCAGATGGGACACCAGAAACCGGAGATGAAACCTGACCATCAACATCTGCAGAAGTCCAAGACGAATTAAGGAAATAGAGAAGGGTAGAGCAGAGGCTCACGATACAGGCATATAAGCCTGTCAAAAGGCTTCCGTCTATTTACCTCTCCGATCGGTAGACTGTCGAGCTGATTGTTAAAAGGGTTTGGTATTTAGCATCTAGCCCCAGCGGAAAGGGAGAGGGTTTAGTGATTCTGAGAATGTAAAGGACTGTAAAAATTCCCCTTCAGCATCCTGAGAAGGCATTTTAACCTGTGGGAGGGGCTTGCATTTAGATACATTCAGTTCTATACTTCTGAAAAAGGATTGATCTAGAGTGCATCCAAAAGAAATCTTTGGTATTCTCCAGGTCCATGAGGGAATATGGATACCCGGCGCGGGCTACTGACCTGCAGCGGGTGGGACGCCTGCGCTTCCAGCGGATCCGTTTTTTTAGGGAGGTCTGCTGAGCATGCACCAGAAAAGAGTGGATTGATCTGGGTATATCCCTTATTAGATACATATCAATCCAGGAGCAGAAGATCATGAGGGATACTTCAAAAAGCTCAAATAACGCTATACAGCGCAGACGTTTTTTCCAGCAGCTTGGTGGAATAAGTCTGGCCAGCCTTGCCCTGTGGCCGGTACGATCTGTCCGCGCCTCGGAAACGCCTACAGTGCAGCGGTATAAGTTCCTTGGCAACACGGGGATGCAAATCGCGGATATAAGCTTTGGCGGCTCACGACTCTACGATGATCCAGAGGTAGTCGAGCATGCTATTGCCCGTGGCATAAATTATTTTGATACAGCCGAGAGTTATACCGGTGGAGCCTCCGAGAGAGCGATAGGCAAAGCAATTAAAGGGAAACGACATCAGCTTTACCTAGCCACCAAAGGCTGGTTTGGTGCCAGTGAACGCAAAGAATCGATGATGCATACCCTGGAAGAGAGTCTTCGACGGTTGCAGACTGACTATGTGGATGTCTTTTTTCTCCATGCGGTGAATGATTTAGACCGGGTACGCAATGAGGAATTTTATGAATTTACGGAGCGGGCAAAGCAGGCTGGAAAGATTCGCTTTGTGGGAATTTCCGGTCATGGGGGACGGCTAATCTCCTGTCTGGATTATGCGATGAAGACTGGAAAGTTCGATGTGATGCTGGTAGCGTATAATTTTGGTCAGGATCCGGCATTTTACCAGCGTTTACTCAGTTGGTCGGACATGATCGCCGTAAATCCCCAGCTCCCACAAACCATCAAACGAGCCAAGGCCAAAGGGATAGGCATCATCGCCATGAAGACACTGCGGGGAGCAAAACTCAACAGTATGGCTCCCTACGAAAAGCCGGGAGGGACGTTCGCGCAGGCAGCGTTCCGTTGGGTCCTTTCGAATCCAGATGTAGATGCTCTGGTGATTAGTATGACCAAAAAAGAACAGATTGATGAGTATCTGGTAGCCTCTGGAGGAACCAAGGTCACCCAGCGGGATCTTTTCTTGCTCAAACAATATACGGCCTTAAACGACGCAGAGTATTGTCGCCCCGTATGTAATGCCTGTGAGAGTGGCTGTCCACAAAACGTTCCTATCTCTGATGTGCTACGCTACAAGATGTACTTTGATGACTATGGCGCAGAGCGAAAAGGGCTCGAAGGCTATGCACGGTTATCAGTCAATGCTGCTGCCTGCCTTACCTGTACCCAGCAGAGCTGTCTTGGGTCCTGTCCACACGGCCTCCGTATTCCAGAACTGACCCGGGATGCTCATAGGAAGCTCTCCTAGACTTAATTACCTCACAAATATCTCCTGTTCTAAAAACAAGTGGTGAGTTATGCGTTATATTCGAGAGAGCTCCCGTGTTTCGACGTTATGGGGTGCTGCTCTGGTACAGCAACTTCGGCTTTGGTCAGGACTGGTACTCTTCATCTATGTCATGCTCCATCTGGCTAATCATGCCCTCGGCTTGATCTCACTCCAGGCCATGGAAGCTGGCCGGGCCTGGTCTCTTCTTGTATGGTACAGTCTCTTGGGGACTCTTCTCCTCTATGGCGCCCTGATTATCCATATTGCGTTAGCCCTGTGGTCCCTGTGCCAACGGTTTCATTTTCGCCTCCCCAGATGGCAACTGGTGCAGACTCTGCTGGGGCTCTTCATCCCACTTCTGCTGGCTTCTCATATCGTTGGGACCCGGCTGGCGTATGAATGGTTTAATACGACAGCCTCCTACACCCGGATCGTTTTGGCCTTTTGGGAACTCAAACCAGACCTCGGTCTCAGACAAGTACTCTTGCTGATGATCGCTTGGGTACATGGTTGTATGGGGATCCATTTCTGGCTCCGTATTAAACCGTGGTATGCTCGGTATATTCCGATCCTCTTTAGTCTGGCTCTCCTCTGGCCAGTACTGGCCCTGCTCGGTTTCACGCAGGCCGGTCGAGAGGTTTCCACATTAGCGCAACAATCTGGCTGGATCCAGCAGACCTTACAAGCTGCAAATACGCCCGATCCTGGAGAGGCTGCGCTTTTAGAGCGGGTGAGAAACCTGCTCCTTAGAGGATTTGTGGCCAGTATCGGATTAATAGGTGTAGCTCGAACTCTCCGGTATATCCAGAAAACACGCCGTAAGATGCTTCGTATTACTTATCTCAATGGGAAGGAGGTGCTGGTACCTGCTGGCTTGACAGTACTGGAAGCGAGTCGGTTAGGAGGCATCCCGCATGCCTCGGTGTGTGGAGGTCGCGGACGCTGTTCCACATGTCGGATTCGCGTGTTACGTGGACTCGAATTCCTTCCTTCTTGTGGGACAGAAGAATTACGCGTGCTAAAGCGGATTGGTGCACCACCGAATATTCGACTCGCCTGCCAGTTGCGGCCAACAGGCGATGTGCTGGTTGTCCCGCTTCTACCAGCGAGTGTTCAGGCCAGTGATGGTTTACTTTCTTCCGGATATTTGGCAGGACAGGAACAAGAAATAGCGGTATTGTTTGCTGATCTCAGGGGCTTCACCCGGCTTGCAGAACACAAACTTCCCTGCGATGTCGTCTTCTTCTTGAATCAATACTTTGAAGTGATTGAATTCCGGGGACACCATACGGAATTCTTCCCGTTGAGGTAGCAGTGGCATAGTATTATCGCCTGGCAAAGAGTGCGCGAGTGGGAGGGCTGGCCCTTCTCCCTTACCGCATCCCTCGAGACCATTTTCAGCCGGAGACGGTTTTCTGTTAAGACCGGCGACAACTCCTTGGATGCGATGGTTTTCTGAGGAGACTCACCGAAGGGTTTCAGCGTATCCTGCAGCAGTAGAAACCAAGGCAAAAGAGAGAACCTAGGCAGAAATAAGTATGGTGTCCCCAGATTTACAGATTTAAATATTTTATTTCTCATCCCTATCCTTCAATCTGCCAAAATTTCAGTAATAGACGAACTTGTTTATTGTTGTAAAATAGTTCTTCTACGAAGGCAAGAAGATCTTTCTTGACAAAAATATTGAAAAGGCGCAAAATTTTTTCATACAGTAAATTTTTTAGTAAGCAAATAAAGAAGTTCGCCTATTAATCGTTGGGCCCGACTTCGCTTCGCGGGTGAACTGCATTGTTAGGTCGTATCTGGAAGAAATCATCGACTAAAAAGAAAAATCATGGCTATCCGATTTCATCCTCACTCTCTAGAACGTATGGCAGAGCGGGGAGCTGCTCAGGAAGAAGTAATAGCTACAATTGAAAAAGGGGAGCAATTTCCAGCTAAATTTGGGAGAACTGGCTTTCGACGGAATTTTTCGTTTAATGAAAAATGGCGTGGTAAGAACTATAATACAAAACAGATCGAAGCCTATGCTGTTCAAGAAGGCTCCGATTGGCTAGTTATTACAGTTATCACACGCTATTTTTAGATCCCTATGGTAGGAGACTAATTATGAGATTCAGCTATGATCCTCGATATAATATCGCCTATATTAGGTTTCAGCCAAAATCTTCTGAAGTCGAGTCAATAAAGATTAGTGATGAGCTGATTGTTGATACGGCTCCTGATGGAACTGTTTATGGAATTGAGCTGTTAAATGCAAATGAGCAGTTGCAGCGTGAGGATAAGGGAAAGCTCTTAGTCATCAATGAAGAAACTGGTGAACAGGTTGATATATCTCTGACTAAGCGATGATCAAGCAAAAGTATATTTACTGGAAAGATGACGATACCTGCCTAGGCAGTGTGAAATCAAGGAGTCGCTTGCAAAACACATTGCCTAACCACAGCTTCAACTCGGACCGGCTTTTCCGCTAACGCTCCAAAGCCGGCCGGTTAAGCTGAGCGTTAGATGATAAGTCTGACAACTGATGGACGTTAGCTTATGGCAGACATTGAAGACATACTTGCCGAA
>FWWM01000486.1_pt1 | contig 131424 bp, 144 predicted proteins | sample 2228351 | NCBI WGS metagenome assembly FWWM01 (sample SAMEA103939774, study PRJEB20133) | metagenome
CGAAGCCTGGCTCATCATCGCTTCCATCAGGCGCATGACACGCCGTATCGCAAAACTCGAATTATGAGTCGGGCTCTTACACCGGCGAAAGCGGACTCGTACGCGATCTTGACCGGTTCGAAGCGAGCACGGAACGCAGCGTTGCGACGTGCGTGAAGGTGAAGTTCGACCACCAGAACCGAATAGCTGGCGTCGACGGACAAGGCATCCAGACTGGCACCGATCGTATCCAGGATGGCTTCCGCCGTTTGATACCGGGTGTCTGCCACCAACATGTCGAACTTTCTTGCGAGGTTCGCCATATGCTCTTCGACCAGCGTGAAGAGAAGATCGTCCTTGCTGGCGAAATACGAATAGAATGCGCCCTGCGAAAAGCCGGCGCGTTCGCAGATGCCTCGAATCGAGGCGGCTGCGACCCCTCCTGCAACGATCAGCCCTATCGCGGCGTCGAGCAGTCGTGTCCGCGTCTCCATCCGCATCTCGGGACGCTTCCTGCGGCGTGGTACCGTCTGCGTCGTCGGTGTCGTCTCATAATCCACCGACACCAGATGCAGCCCGTTGGCGTCAAGAGCAACAGCCACACAGGTATTGCAACTAATATATCGCTTGATATGTTAATGACGCCCGCCTCAATGAAAGCCGTCATCCGTGACCACCCGCCGCCCCATCGCCTATCGCGACGATCTCGAAATCGAGCAGCCCGAGGAAGCTGCGCTGACGCGTGAGATCGTGGCTCGAATGGCGGCGACACAGGCTGCTCACGCAGAGCGGCATCATCATGCGCACCGAGACGCACATGCGAAGAGCCATGCGATCCTGAAAGGGCGGATGACAGTCCATCAGGATCTGCCTGCCGAATTGGCGCAGGGCATCTTCGCCCACCCTGGCGAACATGAGATCGTAGCTCGACTGTCATCGGCGCCGGGTGATATTCACAGCGATGCAGTGCCGGCCCCGCGCGGCTTTGCGGTCAAGGTCATCGGCGTTTGGGGGCGAGCGCCTGTCACCCACCCTCGGGGGGGCCAATCAGGATTTCCTGATGGTCAATTTTCCAACGCTCGCCTTTGGTACGATCGCCAAATACAAGGTCATGCTGGGTCTGCTTGAAAAGAACGCGGACGCGCCTGAGGCGGCGCAGCGGCTGATCGCCGCTGCCGCGCGTGGCGTGAAGGACGCTGTGGAGGCGCTAGGCGTCAGCCCTAATGCCACGCTTGACGGACTGGCGCGCGACCATGCGAACATGCTGGGCGAGACATTTTATACGCAGGCGGCAATCCGCTACGGCGATCATGTTGCGAAACTGTCGCTGGCGCCGGTCGGGGGGGTGGCCGAACTGACCGGACGGCAGGTCGAGGCGGGCTTCTCGACCATGCGTGACGCGGTAGTCGACCATTTCCGGCACGCCGGCGCCACCTACGAATTACGCGCGCAGCTATGCGTCGACCCGGATACAATGCCGGTCGAGGACGCGGCGGTCCTGTGGGATCCTGCCCTTTCACCGCATCGCGCGATCGCAACGCTGACCTTCCCTCCCCAGGATGCCTATGCCCCGGCCAGACAGGTGCATGGCGACGACCATCTCGCCTTCAACCCGTGGAACGGGGTCGCGGCGCATCGGCCGCTCGGCGGCATCATGCGAATCCGCAAGGCAGCGTATGAATCGTCCTCCAGCCAGCGGCACAGGCTGAATGCCGTGGCTCGGCGCGAACCACGCTCGCTTGATGAAATTCCGGACTGATCCGAACCAGAAGGAGCCGTTCATGGCCGACAGTAAAGATCCCAGGCTTGATGACGAAACCCGTCTGCAAGAGTTCCGTCGCCTCGCCGCAGAAATCGCCGCCGATGCCCCCACGCTGGCCAGGATCGCGATCGAAGGCTTGATCCGCAACCACAACCCTCTGTTCAAGGGCACCGCCGGGTCGGCGGGCCGGGCCGGCCGGCAATCGGGCAATGTGTCCGAACTGACTGCAATCGCCAAACTCAAGCCTGGCGGCGGCGACCGGCTGCGTCGCATCTTCAACCTGACCGGCGGCAATTTCGACGGCGCCCAGAAAGTTTCGACGCTGCATGACATGCGTTTCGTCTTGTTCGACGACGACACGCGCATCCTGTTCGCTACGGCGTACGACGGTGACTGGGATACCTATATCAACGACTTCGCGACCAAGATCCCTGACCTGATGGATCTCTTGTTCGCCAATGTCGAAGGGTGGCCGGGGATTGCCTCGCCTGACGTGAAGGATTTCATCGCCGATCACCAGATCGACGCGGCCGGTTGGTTCGTCGCCAACCCGCAGGTGACGGTTGTGGACGTGCGGCGGCTGCAGCGGATGGAGACGGCGCTCGATGCCTTCCTCGATACAATGGCCGGCAACACCGCTGTGGACCCCGCGACACGGGACGCGCTGGCCCTGCTGTCCAAGCAGGTGTCGGTGCCGCACGGAGTGGATTACTGATGGGTATCCTCCAGCACCTCAAGGACCGCTTCCGCCCTGACCGCGTGACGCTGCAGCTGGACGACATTCAGGCGTTGATCCTGCGCGCGCGGCCTGAACCGTATGTCGGCATTCACGCAATGCTTCACGTCGACGACGCCGCGGGTGGCCGCGATCTCCTGCGAAGGCTCGCGCCGCATATCCCTGCCGCAGCAGACTGGACCGAAGAGCTGACGGCATGGACCGGTGTGGCGATCAGTCACGCGGGTCTGAAGGCGCTTGGGGTGCCCGAAGGCTCGCTCGCCAGCTTTCCTCTGTCGTTTCGTCAGGGAATGGCGGCGCGCGCCGAGCAGCTGCGTGACGCGGGAGAGAATGCTCCCGAGCAATGGGAGGAGGCGTATCGCGACAATCGCTGCCACATCGCGCTCACCATCTTCGCTTCGGATCAGGCCCGGCTTGACGAAGCCACCGACCGGGCAATGTCCGAATATCATGCATCGAGCGGCGTGACGCTGATCGGAACACATCGTTTCGGAGCCGATGCGGATGCCAAGAACCCGTTCGGCTTTCGTGACTCGGTGTCGCAGCCGACCGTCGCGGGTGCCGGGGTCGATCCACAGCCGGGGCAGGAGCGCGCGATCGCGCCGGGCGAGTTCATCCTGGGCGAGGACAGCGAAACGGGAGCGCCGCTGGAGATACCGCAGCCTGACGCGCTGGGGCGGAACGGTTCCTATGTCGTGCTGCGCAAGTATGACAGTCGACCGGGCGCATTCAACGATTTCGTGCGCGGCCAGGCAAACGATGAGGCGGCGCAGGAGCTGCTGGCCGCCAAGATGTTCGGCCGCTGGCGATCGGGGGCACCGCTGATCCTGTCGCCGACCCGCGACGACGAAGAGCTGGGCGCCGATCCGGCCCGGCGCAACGACTTTGATTTCTCGGGCGACAAGGCGGGAATTGTCTGTCCGCATGGCGCGCACATGCGCCGCCTCAATCCGCGCGGTGAGCGACTGACGATCCTGACCGACGAAAACATCCACCGGATCATCCGCCGCTCTTCCACCTTCGGTCCGAAATGGTCGGCCGACCTGACTGCTGCCGACGATGGCGAGAACGATCGCGGCATCTTCTTCATCTTCATCTCGGCACGTGCGTTCGACACGATCGAGTTTCTGCAGCAGGAATGGATCAATCGCGGTAATTTCATCGACCTGGGGAAGGAGCGTGATCCTGTGGTCGGCCTGCATGAGGAACCCGGACGCTTCACCGTGCCTGCCGAGCCGGTTCGTCGCCGTATAGACGGTGTCACCACGTACAACCGGCTGCGTGGCGGCGAATATATGTTCATGCCTTCGCTCACCGCTTTGCGATGGATCGCGGCAGGATCGTGGAACTGAGATGCCTGACCATGGTCCGGGCCGCTACGTTGAATATCGGCATCCGATCAGGGTCGGTCCGGGAGCGATCGACGATCTCGATCATGTGAACAACGCCATCTATCTCATGTGGATGCAAGAAGCGGTCAACGCCTATTGGCGCAAGACCGCGCCGCCAGAACAGGTAGAGACGCTCGCCTGGATCGCGCACCGTCATGACGTGGTCTATCACAGGCCCGCCGTGCTGCACGATCTGATCGTCGCCGTAGTGCGCGTCATTGGTCATCAAGGATGTCGTGCCCACTTTGAAACTCGCTTCGAGCGAAACGGCGAAGACGTTGCCATAGTTGAGTCTACGCTGGTGTGCATCGATCGCGGGTCCAGGCAACTTGTGCGTATTCGTCCCGATCTTGCTCAGCATTTCTATCTTCGTGACACTGAAGCAACTACGGCTAGTGGAGCCATGCGATGACCAGACAGATCCTCCGCGCCGTTACGATAGCCGCAATGGCGTTTGTCAGTGGATGTACCACGGTGGAGCGCGTGCCGTTCACCGGGGCGCAAAGTGCCGCGGCCGCTATTGCCGGTGCGCCGGAGGTCCGTTTCTGGGCGGATCTGCCGGATGCCGCGCAGCGGATGCGACCCGATGTGCCGGCCGGGCAGCCAGTAACGATGCTGGCCCTTTCGGGTGGTGCTGACGAGGGTGCCTATGGCGCCGGTGTGCTCAACGGCTGGACGCAGAGCGGCACGCGTCCGGAGTTCAGCGTTGTCACCGGGGTCAGCACCGGGGCATTGATCGCTCCCTTTGCCTTTCTGGGCAAGGAAGGCGATGCATCGATCGCCCGGTTTTACACCAGCGTATCCGCAAGGGACATCTTCCATCCCCGCTTCCCACTTGCGATACCGGGATCGACCAGTGTCGCCTCCACCGCACCGCTTGCGAAACTGATCGCACGTGAGGTGACACCGGAACTTGTAGCGCGCATCGCGGAGGAGCAGGCCAAGGGGCGCCGCCTGTTCGTCGCCACCGCCAATCTCGACGCGCAACGCAGCGTGATCTGGGATATGGGGGCAATCGCCGCCAGCATGTTGCCGGACAAGGTCGAGCTGTTCCGGCGGGTATTGCTGGCATCGTCGTCCATTCCTGTGGTGTTTCCCCCGGTGGTGATCGACGCGTCCAGCAACGGGGCGCCCGTACGCGAGCTTCATGCCGATGGCGGGACGACCGCTGGCATCCTCGCAATCCCGCCGCAGCTCGCGGTCAGCGACGCGCCGATCGGGGACGCCGCCCGGCTGCACGTCTACCTGTTGATGAACAGCAGGCTTGGCGGCGATTTTCAGATGGTGACGCCGCGGCTCGTCCCGATCCTGAAGCGCGCCTTCGCGCTCAACCAGCAGGCAGCGCTGCTGACACTGGCGGAAACCAGCTACGTCTACGCGCATCGCCACGGCATCGACTGGAACTTGACGTTCATCGGGAACGACGTCGCACCCAGCGACCGCCTGTTCGAGACGACCTACATGCGACGCCTGTACGCCTATGGCGTCGAGCGGGGACGCACTGGTTCGTGGCGCAAGACGCCGCCCACCCCGGCCGATCTTGCCGTCGCGGATCGTCTCGATCATCAATAGAACAGGATCATCGCGGTCGTGGTTCGTCGATTGCCGCGTATGGCCGGGATGACAGAATTGACGATGATCGGGGGCTGGGCAGGGTTCGAGATGGCACGCGCGACAATAATCGCGGCATCGCTGATGCCAATCGCTGCCGGCGCGGCAGCACAGGACGTTGAGCTGCCCCCTTCTGAGTGGTCCATCGACTATGACAGTCTGGATCGAGGAAGGGACGACGAATGCCAGCGAAGAAGCACAAGCCCGAGGAGATCATCGGCAAGCTGCGTGAGGTTGAGATCATGCTGGGCCAGGGCGGCACGACGGCCGAGGCATGCCGGCGCATCGCAGTCAGCGAGCAGACCTATTACCGATGGCGCAAGGAATATGGTGGTCTGAAGACGGATCAGGCGCGGCGGATGAAGGATCTGGAGAAGGAGAACCTGCGGCTGCGTCGCGCGATCTCGGACCTGACATTGGACAAGCTGATCCTGCAAGAGGCGGCGCGGGGAAACTTCTGAGCCCCGCACGGCGCCGGCGGTGCATCGACCAGGTGCGTGAGGTGTTGGATGTGTCCGAGCGACGGGTGTGCCGCGTCCTCGGGCAGCATCGGTCGACGCAGCGCAAAGTGCCGTGTGGGGCAGATGACGAGGAGGCGCTGACCGACGACATCGTCCCGCTGGCCAGGCAGTACGGGCGCTACGGCTATCGCCGGGTAACCGCACTGCTGCATGCGGCCGGCTGGTCGGTGAACCACAAACGGGTGGAACGGATCTGGCGGCGCGAGGGGCTGAAGGTGCCTCAGCGACAGCCGAAACGTGGTCGGCTGTGGTTGAACGATGGCTCGTGTATTCGGCTGCGGCCGGAATATCCCGGGCACATCTGGGCGTACGACTTTGTCGAGGCACGGACGCATGACGGGCGCAAGTTTCGCATCCTCACGATCATCGACGAGGCCAGCCGCGAGTGCCTGGCGCTAATGGTCGCCCGTCAGCTTCGCCACGAAGATGTGCTGGCGGCCCTGGCCGAGCTGTTCATTGACCGGGGCCCGCCTGCCCATATCAAATCGGACAACGGCAGCGAGTTCATCGCCACCGCAGTCCAGAAATGGCTTGGGCAGATCGGCGTGAACACGCTCTACATCACGCCAGGCTCGCCGTGGGAGAACGGCTACAACGAGAGCTTCAATGGCTCGCTGCGTGACGAGCTGCTTAACGGAGAGATCTTCTACAGCCTCGCCGAGGCCAGAGTGCTGATCGAGGCGTGGCGGCGCCACTACAACACCATCCGGCCACATAGCAGCCTGGGCTATCGCCCACCCGCACCAGAAGCGGCGACGCCGCCATTGCCGGCCTCGAGTTCCGCTTCGCTCCACCTGCGCCCGGCAATGGCGGCGGAGACGACAATGCACTAACTATCTACCCGGACCACCCGGTGGGGGCTGCTCACCAGCTCCGGACGCACCTCGCCGACTTCATGGCAGCCTACAACTTTGCCCGCCGGCTCAAGACGCTCAGCGGCCTCACCCCCTACGAATACATCGCCAAGATCTGGACGTCAGAGCCAGATCGGTTCATCGTCGACCCGATCCACCAGATGCCGGGACTAAACACCTAGCCCGCCTACAAGCGGTTGCGCTACGGCGACATGATCGTCGTGGTGGACAAACCAGCTTGCCTCAGTGGCGATGCGATCATAGCCCATGACAGAGGTACGCGACACGTCACGTAAGCTCAGTGAAGGGATAGCTTGATTGCATATCTAAAAAATGCTTTCCTTCAAAGCACATCAATGGAGTGCAAGCAGTGGCATCCATCACAATCCGCAACGTCCCCGACGAAGTGCATCGCGCGCTGCGGGTGCGCGAGGCCAAGCATGGCTGAAGTGCCGAGGCCGTAATCCGCGTCATCCTGGAACAGGCCGCCAAACCGGAAGGCCGGATCAAGCTCGGCTCCTTGTTGGTGTCCATCGCCCGCGAGGCGGGTGGGCTGACCTATGCAGAGCATGCCCTCTTCGAGCGCGACAAGACGCTGGCCGAACCCATGAGCTTCGATGAATGATCGTTCTCAACACCAACGTGCTTTCCGAGCTGTGGAAACCCACACCCGAGCCAAAGGTGCTGGCCTGGATCGACGCCCAGCTCGTTGAAAGCCTCCACTTGTCCGCGATCACCGTGGCCGAAGTGCGCTTTGGTATGGCGGCTTTACCGGCCGGCAAGCGACGCACGGTCTACCAAGATCGCCTGGAGCGTGAAGTGCTGCCAGCTTTCAAGGGTCGCGTGTTGCCCTTCGACTTGGACACCTCGCAAACCTATGGCGAGCGCGCGGGCCGCCGGCCAGGCCATCAGCAAGGAAGATGGCTACATCGCCGCCACCGCCGTAGCACATGGCTTTGCCGTGGCCATGCGCGACACCAGCCCTTTGGAGGCGGCGGGTCTGACCGTCCTTGGAAAGCGGCATGATGCCGAAGGAAAGGCCATGGACACCGTTGGTTAGGAGAACCCCGTGATGTGTGTGCGTAACCTCGGCCTCGTTCTGGCCCTTTCCAGAGTCAGCTTGGCCAGCAGATGTTGCGCGAGAACGGCGATAAACTACCGGCGCGCATGATGCGCTGACCTACAGCCATGATGATCACAAGCGTAAGAACAAAAACATAGTCCCTGTGGTACTTGATTTACTGACATTATTCTATTTGGTATCTTGATGCATAAAGTTTTGGCCAAATATATGTAGGATCAAGATCGTAATAATGAATGATATACTCGTGAGGCTACGGCTAAGGACTGATAAACAGCTATGGCAATCACAATCGCTGAAATGCTGGTACGGACGCTGGCGGATGCCGGCATCGAACGGATATGGGGGGTGACCGGCGACAGCCTCAACGCGGTCAACTGGCAGCTCGGCAAGGACGGCCGCATTATCTTCATGCATGTTCGCCACGAAGAGGCAGGCGCGTTTGCGGCAGGCGCCGATGCGGCGGCGACGGGCAAGCTCGCCGTCTGCGCGGGAAGTTGCGGGCCAGGCAATCTCCATCTCATCAATGGTCTGTTCGATTGCCAGCGCAACCATGTGCCGGTGCTTGCCATCGCCAGCCACATCCCATCGAGCGAGATCGGCCTCGGTTATTTCCAAGAGACCCACCCGACCGAGCTGTTCCGCGAGTGCAGCCATTTCTGCGAGATGGTGACCAACCCGAAACAGATGCCCGAACTGCTCCACCGTGCCATGCGGACCGCCATCGGGCGGCGCGGCGTGGCGGTACTGGTGCTGCCGGGGGATGTATCGCTGCTCGAGGTGGATACGGACAGCGTGCCGGCCTTTGCCCTGCCCACGGTCACGGCACCCGAGCCCATGGCCGAGGATGTCGCGCAGGCTGCGGAGATTTTGTCCGGCGCCAAGCGCGTCACCATCCTTGCTGGATCGGGCTGCGCCGGAGCGCATGACGAACTGGTGGCATTGGCCGATCGGCTCGCAGCCCCCATCGTCCATGCCTTTCGTGGCAAGGAGCATGTCGAGTGGGACAACCCCTGCGATGTCGGCATGACCGGACTGATCGGCTTCTCGTCGGGCTATCATGCGCTCAAGGAATGCGACACACTGCTGATGCTGGGCAGTGATTTTCCCTATCGAAATTTCTATCCGACGGGGGCGAAGGTGATCCAGGTGGATCGTGACCCAGGCGCGCTCGGGCGGCGGGTGCCGCTCGATCTGGCGGTGGTCGCCGATGTTGGCCGGTTTGCGGCGGCGCTTGCACCGAAGATCGCGGAAGGCCGCAGTCGCACCTTTCTCGACAAGGCGCGCCAGCATTATGCGAAGACGCGGGCCAGCCTCGACGATCTCGCCCAGCCCCGCAAAGCGGGGCAGCCGCTCCATCCCCAATATGTCGCGGCCACGCTCGACAAGGTGGCGGCGCAAGATGCGATCTTCACCGCCGATGTCGGCACCCCGGTGATCTGGGCGGCGCGCTACCTCACGATGAACGGGAAGCGACGCCTGCTCGGTTCGTTCAACCATGGCTCGATGGCGAACGCCATGCCGCAGGCACTGGGCGCGCAGGGGGCGTTCCCCGGCCGGCAAGTCGTCTCGCTCTCCGGCGACGGCGGGCTGTCCATGCTGATGGGCGAACTGCTGACCGCCGTGCAGCTCAAGCTGCCGATCAAGATCGTCGTCATCAACAATGGGACGCTGGGCTTCGTGGAGATGGAGATGAAAGCGGGCGGCTATCCCGGCACCAATGTTTCACTGGAGAATCCCAACTTCGCCGAGGTCGCAAGGACGATCGGACTGTACGGCGTTCGCGTGGAGGATTCAGCCGCTCTGGAGCCGGCCTTGCGCGCGGCCTTCGCGCATGATGGGCCGGCGCTGGTGGATGTCGTGACGGCACGCCACGAAATCTCGATGCCGCCGACGATCGCAGCGGCGCAGGCAAAGGGCTTCAGCCTCTACATGCTGCGCGCCATCATGTCCGGGCGGGGCGACGAGATCACTGATCTCGCCACCACCAACCTCTTCCATTGAAAGGTGGCGCCATGCGTGTCGCGTTGTTTGTACCCTGTTATGTCGATGCCTTCGAACCCGAGGTCGGAATCGCGACACTGAACCTGCTACGCCGGTTCGGTGTCGATCCCGAATACCCCTTCGACCAGACCTGTTGTGGGCAACCCATGGTCAATTCGGGCTGCCACACCGAGGCGAAGGCGACCGAGGAACTGTTCGTCCGCAACTTCTCAGGCTTCGATTATGTCGTCGTGCCCTCGGGAAGCTGCGCGCATCAAGTCCGGCGCAACATGACGGCCATCGAGCAGACCGAGGAGGTGCGCCACGTCCGCGAGCGAACCTATGAGCTGGTCGAGTTCCTCCACGACGTGCTAAAGGTGGATGGCTTCCCCTGGGCCGAATTTCCGCACAAGGTGAGCTACCACAACAACTGCAACGCACTGCGTGGTCTCTTCCATGGCAGCATGTCCGAACGGCGCGAGCCGGCACACTCCAAGCCGCTTGACCTGCTGCGCATGGTAAAAGGGCTGGAGCTGGTCGAAAAAGCCCGACCCGACGAGTGTTGCGGGTTTGGCGGCACGTTCAGCGTGTTCGAGCCGGCCGTCTCGGTCAAGATGGGGCAGGACAAGGTCCACGACCATGCCAAAGCCGGTGCTGACTATGTCGTCTCGGCCGACAGCTCCTGCATGCTGCATCAAAAGGGTTGCGCAGATCGGCTCGGACTTCCGCTCAAGTTCCGCCATATCGCCCAGGTACTGAACGGAGATGCCGCATGACCGGACCGGATGAACCGCGCCGCGCAGAGGATGGTCTGCCGGCCCTGCTCCATGAGGAATTGCACACGGCCGATGACGGCGCGGCACGCAGCGCCAGTGGCGAGCGGCTGAGCCACGGTGAGGGAACATCCCGGCCGTTGAGCCCGCCCGCAGCCGAGCCCCAACCACGCGGAGCGAAGCTTTACCACCGCAAGCCCGTCGATCACAACGAGGCGGCGATGCGTTTCATCGATGCGCCGCGCCATGCGGAGATGCATGACGAACGCCTCTGGGACCTGCGCCAGAAGCGTGACCGGCAAATGCACGGCCTTGTCGAATGGGAGGAGCTGCGCGAGCTGGCATCGGCCATCAAGCAACACACGCTATCGAACCTTGGCGACTATCTCAAGCAGTTCGAGGCGCAGGCGCGGGCCAACGGCATCCACGTCCACTGGGCGCGGGATGGGGCCGAGCACAACCGCATCGTCCATGGCATCCTTGCCGATCATGGGGCGAAGAATCTCATCAAGTCCAAATCGATGCTGACCGAGGAAACCGGCCTGCGTGATTACATGGCCGGCGTCGGCATCGAGGTGGTGGAGACCGATCTCGGCGAGCGCATCCAGCAGCTCGACGACGAGGCGCCGAGCCACATCGTCGTGCCGGCCGTCCACAAGCTGCGCAGCGATGTGGCGCAAGTGTTCGCCGACAAGCTCGGCACCGATCCCGCCAACGACGACGTCCACTATCTCGCCGAGCAGCAGCGCGAGAAGACGCGCCCCCTGATTCTCGATGCGGATGCCGGCATGACCGGCGCAAACTTCGCGGTGTCCGAGACGGGGACCTTTGTCGTCTGCACCAACGAGGGCAATGCGGACCTGTCGGCCAACGTGCCGCCGCTCCACATCGCCTCGATCGGGATCGAGAAGCTGATCCCGCGCATCGCCGACCTGGGCGTGTTCATCCGCCTGCTTTCACGCTCCGCGCTAGGTTCGCCGATCACCCAATATACCTCGCATTTTCGAGGACCCCGCAACGGCGGTGAGATGCATATCGTGCTGGTCGATAATGGCCGCTCCGCACGGCTCGGCGAGCCGGAATTCTGGCAGAGCCTCAAATGCATCCGTTGCGGTGCCTGTATGAACACTTGTCCGGTCTATCGCCGCTCGGGCGGGCTTTCCTACGGCGCGACCTATTCCGGGCCGATCGGCCTGATCCTCGATCCGACCTTCAACCGGAAGCGCTATTCGACTCTTCCCTTTGCCTCCACTCTCAACGGCTCGTGCACCAATGTCTGTCCGGTGAAAATCAACATCCACGAGCAGATCTTCGCGTGGCGCAAGGCATTGGCGGAAACGCACGATATCGGCCTGGGCAAGCAGGCGCTGATGAAAGCGGCAGGCACACTCCTGTCACATCCCTCTCTCTACCGCACGGCCGTCGCGGCGGCCGACGGTGCGCTCAAGGTGCTGCCCAGCTTCGCGCTCGCCAATCCGCTCAACAGCTGGACCGCGCGCGGACGTGACATGCCGGATGCCCCGAAGGAAACCTTTCATCAATGGCATAAGCGAACCAATGGCGGAAAGGAGGGCCAATCATGAGCGCGCGCGAGAACATTCTGGCGGCGGTGCGGGCGAACCGGCCACTGGGCGATCATCCATTGCCCGAGCTGCCGATTTTTCCTTTCGAGGCGGGTGAGGGACTGGTTGCATCGTTCCTCCGTAACCTCGAAGCGATGGGTGGACACGGTATCGAGGGGCAGAGCATCGATGCCTTCCTGCAGGAGCAGTTCCCGCAGGCCAAGGTGATCGCCTCTGCTGTTCCCGAATATCGCGGCAACCGCGATCTTATGGGTGTTGCAGCCCCGCGTGATCTCGCCGATGTGGACATTACGATTGTGCGGGCCAGCTTCGGTGTGGCGGAGACGGGTTCCGTGCTGCTGCCGGACACGGCACTGGTCACAAACGCTGCCGCTTATCTCGCGCAGCATCTCGTCGTATTACTCGCCCCCGCTGCCATCGTGCCCACGCTTCAGGAGGCCTATCGGCGGCCGGAATTCCACGAGCATCGCTATGCCAGTTTTCATACAGGCCCCTCCGCAACGGCCGACATCGAGGGCGTGCTCATCCACGGCGCACAGGGGGTGCGGTCATTGACCGTGTTCCTGCTCGACGCGGCAGTGTGAGAAAGCACCGGCAGGGATCAGTCCGACGAAATCCCGGTCGTTCAGGGTCAAGCATGCCATCAAGAAAGGATTCCCAGGAAAGCCATTTCGCTTATCTTACGTCGCTACAGCAATCCGCCTTCAGCGTCCTCAAGAGCCTGCCGCTCAAGAGCCGCGTGGCGCAGGGTTTGCTGATGGCTCTGCGCGCTGTCTGTGGCGCGGGACTTGCTTACAGCATCGGCGTTGCCCTGCACACCGAACAGGCCTTTTGGGCCGCCATCACCGCCATCGCGGTCACCCAGCACGACTATGCGGACACGCTGAGCCAGTCGCGCGACCAGTTTATCGGCGCGCTGGCCGGCGCTGTCTGTGGCTTCGCGGCTGCCACGCTCGGCACGGAAAACATCGCGATCTATCTCGCGTCGGTGGCCGTGGTGATCGTCGTGTGCTGGTGCCTGAAAGTCAGTACGGCCGCGCGGCTTGCCGGTATTACGACCACCATCGTATTGCTCGTGCCCGCGCATGGCCCGGTCTGGACCGTCGCGCTGCTCCGTTGCGCCGAGGTCACCCTCAGCATGTTGTGCGCAATACCGGTGTGCGCCCTCTTCTCCTACGTCGAGCGCAGATGGCTGCATGTCTGAAACATGGTTCTTTCCGACCTGTTCATCCTGCCGAGTGCGACTTCGTGCACGCAAGGGCGAGGCCAATAAGGAGCCCATTTTGGAAAGTGTGACGATCGTTCTGATGCTGATGGTGGCCGTCGTCATAAGCGGTATCGTTGCGCGCATGGTGCCTGTCCCATTGCCACGCCCGCTGTTCCAGATTGCGCTGGGTGCGCTGATCGGCCTGATCGCCGACTGGCGGGTCACGCTCGATCCGGAAATCTTCTTCCTGCTGTTCCTGCCGCCGCTATTGTTCCTCGATGGCTGGCGCATCCCGCGGGAAGAACTGTTCAAGGATGGCAGGACGGTCCTGGGACTTGCGCTCGGCCTCGTCGTCTTCACCGTGGTCGGCATGGGCTTCTTCATCCACTGGATGATCCCCTCGATGCCGCTTCCCGTCGCTTTCGCGCTGGCCGCGGTCATCTCGCCGACCGACCCGATCGCCGGTTCGGCGATCGCTCAGCGCGTGCCCATTCCGAAGCGGATGATGCATATGCTGGAAGGGGAAGCGCTCCTGAACGATGCCTCGGGTCTGGTCTGCCTGCGTTTCGCGATTGCCGCCGCGCTCACCGGTGCTTTCTCGCTTCAGAATGCCGCCCTCAACTTCCTTTGGGTCGCGCTTGGCGGGATCGCCGTCGGCACCGGCGTGACCTGGCTTGTCACGCGCGCGAAAAGTTGGGTCGTTCGCCATTATAGCGAGGAAGGCGGGAGCCAGATTCTCATCTCTGTTGATTCCCTTTGGCTCCTACCTTCTCGCGGAGCATCTGCATTGCTCGGGCATCCTCGCCGCGGTCGCGTCGGGCCTTGCGATGGGGCCGTCCGAAACCGCAGGCGAGGTCGGCGCGATCACCGGCATCCGTCGCACTACCATCTGGGACACCATCCAATTCGCCGCCAACGGCATCATCTTTGTCCTTCTGGGCGAGCAATTGCCCGAGCTCCTTTCAGGAGCGGTGGCGATCGTCCAGTCCATCGGGCATCGTGATCCCTGGTGGCTGGCGCTCTACGTCGTTGCGATCAACGTCGGGCTCGCGGTGCTTCGCTTCCTGTGGGTTTGGCTGTCATTCAGCCTCACACTGTTCCGTCAGGGGCATTGGCGGCGAGTGCCCAACTGGCGGATCGTCGCGGCCATGTCCTTCTGCGGAGTACGCGGAGCGACCACGCTCGCCGGCGTCCTGACCTTGCCGCTTGCCATGAGCGATGGATCTGCCTTTCCCTCACGCGAGCTCGCGATCTTCCTTGCCATGGGCGTGATCATCACCTCCCTGATCGTCGCCAGCATCGACTTGCCGCTGCTCCTGCGCGGCCTTTCGCTGCCACCCGAGCCATCTCATCTCGCCCAGGAAAACGCGGTCCGGATCGCAGCGGCCGAGGCGGCGGTCGGGCTGTTGCTGGGCAAGTTGTTTAACAGCGGCGACGATGCATTGAAGATCCTGTTGCCGACATCTGTGCCGCTCGTGTTTCTAGCGGGTTTTGCCTGGCCACTCCAATCAATGCCGGGCTGGCTTTCTGCACTCGCCTGGTTTTCCCCCGCCACCTGCGCCATGCATATCTTCGTTCCAATAAATCAGATGGGTGCAAGCTTGGAGGACGTATTTGGTCCACTGGCCAAGCTTATGGCACTCTTGGCGCTTTATGGAGGGCTGAATATCTGGAGTGGCACCAACAGCGCGCGTTGAATTTTTCAACAGCCACGGTCGTTTTTCTGGCGGTCCGACCGATCATCCACGTGTTCCGACACTTAAGTTGCGGATCGCGACCCGCGCTTACCGAGGATCTATCGGACATTGGGAAATCGTATAGCCACTGCGATCGTGGCGTAATGTCATGGGGGGTAAGCGCGTCCGCATGCCGACATCGCCACCCCATGTCGGCGGTGGTCAGCGTTCCCTTGGAGCCACAAGCAGGGTGCTGAAGAAGGTTTCTCTGGGCCTAGTCTGCCTGATAGCCGCTACGACTTCACTCGGATTTCGCGCACCGGACCGAACAGACGAGCGTGCGCGAATGATTAGCTCGATCAACGCAGCGGCTGCTGACGTTCCGGCACTACGAGATGACCTCTTTTTCCAGGCAGCAGTTGCTGTGGAGGCGACGCTGCCACGCGAGGATTTCGTGCCTCGCGCTGCAAAGCCGCAAGCCTATATCGGGGCGCCCATGGAAATCGGGTGGCAGCAGACGATTTCCGATCCTTACATCATGGCGATCATGACGGCTGCGGTGCAAGTGCAGCGCGGCTCCCGCGTTCTGGAAGTCGGGACGGGCTCCGGCTATCAGGCTGCGATCCTCGCCGAACTGGGTGCAGAGGTATCCACGATCGAAATCGTCCCGCAGCTGGCGCGCCAAGCGGCCAGGGCGTTACGTCGGCGCGGCTATCGGAAGGTCCATGCCCGTGTCGGGGACGGCTTTGCAGGCTGGCCCGAGCGCGCGCCGTTCGACGCGGTGATCGTCACTGCGGGTTCTGCAAGCGTTCCAGCCCCGCTGCTCGATCAGTTGCGGACCGGCGGACGCTTGGTGATGCCGATCGGCCCCTCCACAGCGACCGAGCGGCTTGAGGTCTTCACGAAGCAGGCTGACGGTAGCGTCGTCGCATGTTCTCTAGGCTGGGCAATGTTCGTGCCCCTTACGGGCCGTGGGTATGCTCCCGATCGTCCAGGTATTGGCGATCACGGCAAGCCATGGTGCTTCGGGGCATCGGTTACCTGATCGATCGCAGATGACAGACGGAAAGCGATCCGCACACACAAGCCCTCAGCGCCGCCCGGGATGGTGCACTTCGCCTGATGAATGGCGGCGATGGCTGATACCAGCGCCAAGCCGAGACCCGCACCTTCCGTGCTGCGACTGGCATCCCGTCGGTAAAAGCGTCGAAACACCTTCTCGCGTTCATCGGAGGGGATACCGGGACCGTTGTCGCATATCTCCGCCACGGCTTCGGTGCCGACGGTGCGCAGGCAGGAAACGATGCGCGTTCCACTCGGGGTGTGGACGATCGCGTTCTCGATCAGATTGGTGAATAGCTGCGCGAGAAGATCGGGGTCGCCGATGACGGTGACCCCTGCGCTATGGTCGGCAATGAACGTCTGCCCGGAGTCCTCGACCACGGGCACATAGGCCGCATGGATACGATCGAGCAGTTCGGTCAGGTCGACGGGACCGAAGCGACGTCGCCCGACACCTCCCTCGATCGACCCGATCCGCAGCAGGGCCTCGAACGTCGCGAGCAGTCCGTTGGTCTGCTCCACGGCCGCATCGATACTGTCGGGATCGCCGGCACCTTCCACCTGCATTCGTTCGAGCCGCTGATGGAGCCGGGTGAGTGGCGTGCGCAGATCGTGGGCGATATCCGTCGACACCTGCCGCAAAGCCTCCATCGCAGCGGCCTTCCGCTCGAGCATGCGATTGAGGTTCCGGGTGAGGTCGTCGAACTCCGGACCGAACCCGATCATCGGCAGCCGTTCCGCGCCGTCCCCATCGATGATCCGGTCGATGGCGCGATTGACTGTTGCGAGCCGACGCAGGAAGACGCGCCCCACCAGATACCCGCCGATCAATGCAAAGGCGGCGATGGCGATGCCGCTCCAGATCGTGAAGCGTCCGAGGCGGTGCCGCAATTGCTGCACGTCGAAGCTGTCGGTCGCCACGACGAGCAGCAATCCGTCGGGCAGCTGCGTTACTTGCGTTGCGAGACGTTCGACGTGTCGCGAGCCGTCGAAATCCTCGGGCACCGCAACGCTTCCTTGACCGATCCTGGCGGCTTGCAGCGGCAGGTCGCCGGACAGTCGGTGTCCCGCTTTGTCGGTCAGAAGATATCGATAGGGCGGATCAGCGTCGCTCCCCCGGTGCCGCGCGATGGCATCCGTCAGTCCCGAGAGACCCAGCTGGGCATATTCCGCGGACAGGACCGACGATTCCGCCCGCAGCATCCCATCGCTGGCTTCTCGGGCGAAATAACCGACCTGCCGCTCGACGGTGAACAACAGGGCGCCTGCGCCGAGCGCCACGACGACCGCCAGCATCAGCGCGAAGCGAAAGGCCGCGCTTCCGAATGCGGCCGGCATGAACGACCTAACCCGCATCGATCCGATATCCAGCGCCCCGAACCGTATGGATCAGTTCACGTCCGAAACCCCGATCGACCTTGGCGCGCAACCGGCTCATGTGGCTCTCGATAATGTTCGTCTTGGGATCGAAGTGAAATGACCAGACATTCTCGAGGAGCATCGTGCGCGTCACCACCTCGCCCGCGTGCAGCATCATATATTCGAGCAGCTTCAATTCCTGCGCCTGCAATTCCACCCGCTGGCCCGCGCGCGTGACGCTACGGCGGATACGGTCGAGGACGAGGTCGCCGACCGTGATCGTGGCGGCGACGTCCAAAATCGGGGGACGCCGAGCGAGCGCATTGATCCGGGCAAGCAACTCAGTCGCCGCGAACGGCTTCGCCAGATAGTCGTCGGCTCCCGCCTCGAGCCCTTCGACCCGGTCCTCAATGCCGTTCATGGCCGTCAAAAAGAGCGCCGGGGTTCGTATTCCCGCCGCCCGGATGGCCTTAAGCGCCGGCAGGCCGGAAATGCCGGGCACCATCCGGTCGAGGATCAGAACGGCGTAATCGCTGGAAGACGCCAGGAAGATCGCGTCCTGCCCGGTCGTACAGGCGTCAACGACATGACCTGCACTGCTCAGCACGCGCTCTAGATCCTCACGCGTCCTGGAATCGTCTTCAAGCAACAAGAGCTTCATCGACTGAGGATCCGGTTTTGCGCCGGCGACGGCAAGTTGGGCATAATCAATCTTGTCCTCATCTGCGGCGAAGGTTGCCGCTCCTACAAGGGCACGGTGTAACCTGCCTCAAGGAGTGTGTGTCATGAAAGACGTGCGATTGATGCTGGGTCTGCTGTCCGTCGCAGCGTTGAGTGGGACAGCCGCCGCGGCACCAACGAAACTGAAAGGACACCAATACGCCGCTGAGGCGAAAATCTCTCTCGCGACGGCTCGGCAGACCGCGCTCAAGGCGCGTCCCGGCAAGATTACCGACCAGGAATTGGAAAAAGAGAAGGGCGGCAGCGGCCTGCGCTATTCCTTCGACATCACCAGCCACGGCAAGCCTTATGAAGTTGGTATCGATGCGCGAAGCGGCGCGATCCTCGAGAACGTTGCGGAGAGCAAAACCCCGGACTGACCAACATCGAGATGCCGGCGCATTGGCCAGCGTCACCGGTCATGAGGCGCGACAGAAAGATGCTGATCAGGGGGACCAGGAAGGGCGTTCAGCCCGTTATGCTCGCAGCGTTGCTGGCGGGATGCGCGCATTACACCCCACTTCCGCTCACGCGAGATTTACCGCTCGCGCCGTCAATCGGTGCGCTCCAGGGGGCCGCGGAGGATCATGGAGCGCTGTCGGTTGGCGATGTCGTTACGTTGGCGCTGGCGAACAACCCGGACCTTCGCGCGGCACGCTTGAAGCGGGGCATTGCCGAGGGCCAGGCCACACAAGCCTCGATCCTCGCCAATCCGTCCCTGTCGGGCGCTTTCCTGCCTCTGCTTTCGGGGGCGGGCACTGTCCCGGCCTGGAATCTGGGGCTGGCGCAGGACATCAAGAGCCTCGTCACCTATCGTGCGCGACGCCGCGCTGCCACTGCGAGCACCCGGCAGGTCGCGGCCGATCTCGTCTGGCAGGAATGGCAGGTTGCCGGACAGGCGCGCCAGCTTGCCACCGACATCATTATCGGCACGCGCAGCCGCCCGACCTATGTCGCGGCCTACGATCTCCTGTCTGACCGGAACGGCAAGCTCGAGCGCGCGCTGGCGGCGCGAACCGTGACGCTTGTCACCGTCGCCCCGGACCGTGTCGCGCTTCAGGCGGCGCGGACATCGCTCAACACGCTCGACCAGACTTTGCTCTCACAGCGTCACCAGCTGAACGCCCTGCTGGGCCTGACGCCGGACGCGGTCGTGCCGCTCGCAACCGAGCCCGACCTGCCGCGGTTCGACCCTGCCACGATCCGTGCCGGGCTTGCGACACTCCCCGATCGCCGGCCCGATCTGCTCGCGCTACGCCTCGGCTATGACGCCGCGGACGAGCAACTGCGCGTCGCGATCCTATCGCAATTTCCCGACCTGATCCTTGGCGGCTCCGCATCGAGCGACAGTTCGAAGGTCATCAACGGCGGGCCGAACGCGCAGGTCGGTCTGCCCATCTTCGATCACAACCAGGGCAATGTCGCGGTCGCGCGGGCAACGCGGGCACAGCTTCACGCCGATTACGCGGCGCGGCTGGCGGCCGCTACCGGGACGGTCGGCGCGCTGCTGCGGGAATATGAACAGCTTGCGGCGCAACTCGCGATCGCGCGCCGTGATCTGCCTGCCGCTCGTACCGCCGCGGCCCGGGCGCAGGCGGCGTTCGGCGCCTCCAACATCGACGAGCGCGGCTATGTCGACCTCGTCTCCAACCGCTTCGCCAAGGAAGAGGAGATCATGACCCTGGAACTCGCGCTGTTCGATCGGCAGATCGCCATCCAGACGCTGGTAGGCGACGGCCTGCCGACGGCCGACCTGCCGCCAGAGCAAGCGGGCACGGTCCGGTGACTCCAATACCCACGAGGATCTCCGCTGCCCTTCTTCTGCTGCTGGTCGCAGCGTGCAGCGGAACGTCCACCACGCCGGATGCCAGCGATACCCCGACGCCCAGCGTCCTCGTCGGCACCGTCGCACCCCGCCAGGGTGCGCTGCCGGCGATCGTCACCGCTTACGGTTCCGTGGCACCGTCCGAGATCGGCACCCGCACCTTCAGCGAGGCGCAGCCGGGCCAGGTCACGCGGCTGTTCGTCGCGCCCGGCAGCGCCGTGAAGATGGGTCAGCCGCTGGCAACCTTCGTCACTGCGCCAACTTCGCGCAGCACCTACGAACAAGCGGTGAGCGCTCTCGCCGCAGCGCAGAAGGCGCGCGCCACCACGGCGCAGCTTCTAGCGCAGCAGCTCGCAACAACCGATCAGCTGGTGCAGGCCGACAAGGCGGTGTCCGACGCCCGAACAGTGCTGGCCGCGCTTCGGGCAGAGGGCGCCGGGGCGCCGATTCATACCATCACGGCACCGTTTTCTGGCGTCGTCACCGCCGTGGCCGTGGCGCAAGGGGACCGCACCGCTGCCGGCGCCACGATCCTGACGGTCGCGCGGTCAGGCGGAATCGTCGTAACCGTGGGGATCGATCCTTCGCAGCGTGGAGGCGTCACCGTCGGCCAAGGTGCGTCATTGAAGCGCCTGTCCGGGGGCGGCACGCTCGAGGGTCGTGTCGTCCGGGTTGACGGCGCGTTGAACGCCGTGACCAAGATGGTCGACGTCGACCTGTCCTTTCCGGCGGGGGCGTTGCTGCCGGGTGAGCCGATGCAGGTCGACATCCGTACCGGCGAGGTCGGCGGATGGGTCGTGCCGCACGCGGCGGTGGTCACCGCGGGCGGTCGCCCGCGCGTCTTCCAGGTCCGGGACGGCAAGGCCAAGGCGGTTCCGGTCGCCGTCCGGCTTTCGTCTGACGCCGGCGACGTGGTCGACGGCGCCCTCTCACCGCGCCTCCCGCTGATCGTTGCAGGCGCCTATCAGGTCACTGACGGCGACGCGGTCCGGAGCCGGTAATGCTAGAGCGTCTCCTGCGCACCCAGTCGCGCGCGTTCGTCCTCGTCGGCCTGGCGCTGGCGCTCGCGGGGATCGTCGCAGCCTTATCGTTGCCGATTGGCCTCTTCCCGCAGGTGTCGTTTCCGCGGGTCGTGGTCGACCTGGACTCGGGGAGCCGCCCCGCCGACCAGACCGCGCTGACTGTCACCCGCCCGGTCGAGGAGGCAATCCGCGCCATCCCCGGCGTAAACAACGTCCGCTCGGAGACGGCGCGCGGGACGGCGCAGATCTCGATCGACTTCGGTTGGGGGCGCGACATGATCGCGAGCACGCTGCTGGTCGACACCGCGGTCGGCCGCATCCTGCCATCGCTGCCTGCTGGCACGCAGTACAATGTCCGCCGGATGGACCCGACCGTTTTCCCGATCATCTCCTATGCCCTGGTATCCGATACAGCGGATCCGGCCCAACTCCAGGATTTCGCGCGACTTCAGATCACCCCGCTGCTGTCCTCGATCACCGGTCTCGCCAGGGTCGGTGTGCAGGGTGGCGACACCGCGGAGGTCGAGGTACTCGCGGACCCGCAACGGCTCGCAAGCTACGGCCTTGCCATGGCGGACCTTGCGACCGCTATCCGCAATGGCAACGTGTTGAGTGCGGTCGGGCAGGTCCAGGATCGTGGTCGGCTCTCGCTTGTCATTGCCGATCGCAGTGTCGCCAGCGCGGCGCAGGTCGGTGACATCGTCGTCAAGGCGGCCCCGGCAGGGGTCGTTCGGGTGCGGGATGTCGCGACCGTGCAGACCGGTGCCGTGCCCGTCTGGCAGCGGATCGTCGAGGACGGGAAACCCGCGGTACTGTTCAACATCTACGAGCAGCCGGACGGCAACGCGGTCCAGATCGCAAGGCAAGTGCAGGTAAAGCTGGCGGGCGTGAAGCTGCCGGCCGGGGTCAGGCTGGTCAACTGGTACGATCAGAGCGAGTTGGTGACCCAATCGGTCGCGAGCGTGCGTGACGCTGTGCTGATCGGCCTCATGCTCGCCGCGCTGGTGCTCCTCCTGTTCCTGCGCAGCTGGCGCGTGACGCTCGTCGCCATCATCGTCGTACCGGCCACACTGGCGACCACGGTGCTGGTGCTGAGCATCCTCGGCATGAGCTTCAACATCATGACCCTCGGCGGCATCGCGGCCGCGGTCGGGCTGCTGATCGACGACGTCATCGTCATGGTCGAGCATATCGCCCGACGCGCCGGCGAGGTGACGCCGGGCGGAGACATCGCTGGCAACGCTGCGGTCATCCCGGCCGCGCGCGAGTTCATGGCACCGCTGACCGGATCGAGCATCGCGACGTTGATCGTGTTCCTGCCGCTGTCATTCCTGACCGGTGTGACCGGCGCCTTCTCCAAGGCGCTGTCAGTGACGATGGCGGCCGCGCTCGCCATTTCCTGGGCGATGACCGCTTTCGTCGTACCGGTCCTCGTGCGATGGCTGGTGGACTTCCGTACATGGCGAGACCCCGGCGTCGCCGGCGAGGGACGCCTCGCCGTCATTCACGACAAAGGCCTTGATCGCCTGTCAGCCCGACCGTGGCTGCTCCTTGTCATCCTCGTCCCGCTCCTGGCGGTCGGCTATATCGGCTATTCCAAGGTGCCGACAGGCTTCATGCCGAAGGTCGACGAAGGCGGCTTCGTCATGGATTACTACACCGCTCCCGGCACCTCGCTTGACGAAAGCGGGCGTCAGGTCGGTCAGATCGACCAGCTGCTGCGGGCCAATCCGGAGGTGCTGACCTTCTCCCGGCGGCTCGGCACCGGCCTCGGTGGCGATCTCGGCCAGAGCTATCACGGCGACTATTTCGTCCGGCTGAAGCCGAACCACAGCCGCCCGACCGAGGAGGTGGCCGCCAGCGTCGCCGACGAGATCGGGGTCAAGGTGCCAGGCGTCCAGGTCGAGGTCGCACAACTCATCGAGGATCTGATCGGCGATCTGACCGCCGTCCCGCAGCCGATCGAAGTCAAGCTCTACTCGTCCGACCCAACCGTGCTCGATGGCCAAGCGAAGAAGGTCGCTGCCCTGATCGAAAGGATCGATGGCGTCGTCGAGGTGAAGGACGGCGTTCAACTGGCAGGTGACGCGCTCGATGTCCGCGTCGATCCGGTCCGCGCTGGCGTGGAAGGGGTCGTGCCGTCAGACGTTGAGGCACAGCTGTCGACCGCCCTGAGCGGCACTGTCGCCACAACCCTTGCCCGACCCGATAAGGCCATCGACGTGCGCGTCCGGCTTCCGCAGGCGATGACGATCAGCCAGTCCGGGCTTGCGCAACTGCCCATTCGTGCCACCGACGGCCATGTGTTTCCGCTGTTGCGCGTCGCATCCATCGAGGCGGTCGTCGGACAACCGCAGATCGCCCGCGAGAACCTGGAACCGATGGTGGCCGTGACCGGTCGCATTCAGGGACGGGGGATAGGTGCTGCCATCGGCGACGTGACCAAGGCCCTCGACCAGCCAGGCGTACTGGCACCCGGTATCCGCTACGAGCTGGGCGGCCTCTATCAGCAGCAGCAGATCGCCTTCGCAGGCCTCATCAAGGTATTCGGCGCAGCCCTCGTCGCCGAGCTGGTGTTGCTCCTTGTGCTTTACCGGCGGTTCTGGTTGCCCGTCATTATCATCGGCTGCTCGCTGCTGTCGACCACGGCAGTATTCACCGCCCTGTGGCTCGCAGGCGTCGACCTCAACATCACGGCGCTGATGGGCATGACGATGATCATCGGCATCGGCACCGAGATGGCGATCTTCTACGTCTCCGAGTTCGAGGAACTCTGCCACACCATGCCGCCCGTCGTGGCGACGCGCGAAGCGAGCCGCAATCGCCTGCGCCCGATCACGATGACGACGCTTGCGGCGATTTTGACGTTGCTGCCACTGGCGCTCGCGATCGGTCAGGGCTCGGGCATTCAGCAACCACTCGCAATCGCGATCATCGCCGGCCTGTTGCTGCAGTATCCGCTCGTACTCTTGGCAATGCCGATCCTCGTTCGGCTGACCCTACCCCATTCCGACCATGATCCTGCCATTCCAGAACAGGAACCTGCACGATGAAGCGCGTACTGACGACTGCCATCTTGGCGCTGACATCCTTCGCGGCGGGGGCTGCCCCGCCGGTGCCAGCCTACCGCATCGCAGCTACGATCTCCGGTCCGGACGGCGGGGGATGGGATTATGCCCGCGTCGATCCCGTCGATTACCGCCTCTACATTGCGCGGTCGACCTCGGTCACCGTCATCGACACCAGACGTGAGCGGGCAGTCGGCTCGATCGGCACCATCGCGCACGGTCATGCGGTCGTACCGCTTTCCGGCGGGCGCCTCATGGCGACGAGCGGCGACGATGCCTCGGTCCGCTTTCTCTCAACCTCCGATGGTCGCGAACTGGGCCGTGTCGCGGTCGGCGAAAAACCCGACGCTGCGATCGTCTCCGCTGATGGCAAGACCGGCTTTGTCATGAATGCCAAGGCCGGCTCGGTATCGATCATCGACACGACAGCGATGCGGACGTTGCGCACTGTGCAGCTCAAGCCCGGCCTTGAATATGCCGCGCTGACGCCGAACGGCACGCTGTTCGTCAACGACGAGGACGCAAACGAGATCGAGGTCGTCGACATCCGTCGCGGCACGGCCGCTGCGCCGATCGCCTTGCCAGGGTGCACCGAGCCGTCTGGCCTCGCCTATGACGCGAAAACGGATCGCCTCATCGCCGCGTGTGCCAACGGTAAGGCGGCCATCGTCGCTGGCTCGAACCGCAAACTTTCGCAGCTGGTTGACATAGGTGCAGGCCCAGATGCCGTCATTCTGGATCCGCAGCGTCGCTTGGCGTTCATTCCCTGCGGCAGGGATGGAGTGCTGGACGTGCTGTCTCTCGAAGGCCCCCTCGTGACGCGCGTGGGGCGTATCAAGACTGCCGTTGGTGCCCGGACGGGTGCACTCGATCCAGACAGCGGTGCCATCTACCTGCCGACGGCGTCGTTTGCCCCGCCAGCGCAGCCCGGCACCCGCCCGGTCGCAACGCCCGGCACATTCAGGGTCCTGGTCGTGAAGCCGGCGTGACGGTGAGCCGGGCAAAGGCGGCTATGCGGATTCTTGCCGGGGGCGCTCTGTTCGCATTTGGCGGAGCGCTTCTACTCGTAGTGGCGGCGTTCTTCGCGACAGGCCGGATGACGGGCTTCGACCCGGCCATCCTGCTGTGGATGCGCGAGCGCACCGGCGATCATGGTCCGCTCATCGTCATCGCCCGCGATGTGACCATGATGGGTAACAATTCGACCTTGTGGATCATGACCGCGATCGGGCTTGGATATCTGGCGATCAGGCAACGCTGGCGATTGTGCGCCTATCTTGCGAGCACGACCGCAGGTGGGGCCATTATCATCAGCGTTCTGAAGGCAATTGTAGACCGGCCTAGGCCGATGATTGTCGCGCATCTTGTTGATGTTCGAACGGCCAGCTTCCCGAGCGGGCACGCCATGGACTCCGCTTTCGTCTATGGCTCTTTGGCGATCGTCATGGCGGCGGAGGCTGGTGGCGATCGTCGAGGGACAGTCGCGATCGTCGTTGCCATGGTGCTGATCTTCGCGATCGGGGCTTCACGGATCATCCTTGGCGTACACTGGCCAACGGATGTGGCCGCTGGCTGGGCAGTCGGTCTGGGTTGGACCGCCATCGTGACGCGGGTTTTCGCTTTGACCGATGACATGAATTCCGCACCAAGCCGCTGGCCGTCTATCCGCTAGCTCATGATCGAAGACCCGACGCTTGCCGGTCATTTCAGGCGGCCAACGAGCGTTTGCACGCATTTGCGCAAGAAAACTCACGCGCCGAGGACACCAAAAAATGAATGGGCTCAGCAATTTCATAGCGACGCTAGCGGGCTGGATCGTCGCCGCGATCGCTGCGACCGGATATATCGGCATCATCGGCCTGATGGCTCTCGAAAGCGCCTGCATCCCTCTGCCGTCTGAAATCATCATGCCGTTCAGCGGCTATCTGGTCTCGATCGGTCGCCTCGACCTGTGGCTGGTAGCGATTGCGGGGGCGATCGGCTGCAATCTCGGGTCGGCCCTTGCTTATGAGGCGGGGCGCCGCGGCGGCCGTCCCATGGTCGCCCGTTACGGACGCTGGCTCTTGCTCACATCCGAGGATCTCGACCGATCGGAACGGTTTTTCGACCGCTTCGGCGGTGCGGCTGTTCTGATCGGTCGGATGATGCCAGGCATCCGCTCGTTCATCGCGCTACCTGCGGGGATCGCCCAGATGCCGTTGCTGCGCTTTCACCTTTACACGTTCATAGGATCACTGCCCTGGTGCCTGGGATTGGCCTATGCCGGCCAAGTGCTCGGGAGCCGCTGGAACACGGACCCGCGATTGTCGGCCTTGTTTCACAAGATTGACCTGTTCCTGTTAAGCGTGGCCGTACTGGCGGGAATATGGTTCGTGCGGCGTCGCCTGACGGGGGTGCGAGATTCACGGGCCGCAGAAACCGAATGAGAGTCGGGGATGACCTTCGGTCCCTTCGTTTTCAATCAGAGCGGGGCGCGGCTACATTGGGATTTTGTATAGTCGGCTCCAGTAGCGCCCACTCTTTCGTGACTAAGCCGTCACGATGCGCCAGACCTTCCTTCTGATCCCGATCCTGCTCGCCGGTTGCGGCGAGAAGGCCGCGAAGCCGCCCGCACCGCCTGCCCATGCCGAGACGATCACGCATGAGAGCGAGCTGTTGAAGCTGACCCTTACACCCCAAGCTCAGGAGCGTCTCGGCATCGCACTAGCTAGGGTGGGTGGAGGATCGGCCTCCTCCTCGCGCGAGGTTGCCGGTGAGATCGTGGTGCCGCCGATCAGCCCCAACGGCGTGCCGGTCAACTCGACCACCAATCTCCAGCAGATCGGCAGCCAGCAGGCGGCGGCCGACGCCGAACTGGCCCGCGCTACGGCGCAAGCGAGGCTGGGGAGGATCGCGCTCGACCGGGCCGAGAGCCTGGTGCGCGAGGAGGCCGGCAGCGTGCGGGCACGCGATGAAGCTGCGGCTGCGCTGGCTGCGGCGCAGGCGGCGCTAGGCGCGGCACGTCAGCAGCGCCGTTTGCTTGGGCCGGCGGTCGCCTCGCTCGGTTCGCAAGCGGTACTGTGGGTCCGCGCGTCAGTGTTCGGCAGCGACATGGGGAATGTGCGTCGAGAGGCCGCCGCGACGGTCCGCACGCTCGGCGACGCCGGCGCGCCACGCAGCGCCCGTCCGGTGCAGGCGCCGCCATCGGCCAACACCGTCACGGGCACGGTCGATCTGTATTTCGCCATCGACAATCGCGACCGCGCCTTCCGCGTCGGCCAGCGGGTCGCGGTGGACCTGCCGCTCGCCGGGCAGACCGAGGGATTGTCGGTGCCGTCTGCTGCGATCCTCCGCGATGTCTACGGTGGCGAGTGGGTCTATCAGCGGACCGCGCCCAACACCTTCGTGCGACAGCGCGTCGAGGTAGCATCGGAAAACGACGGACGGGCACTGCTGTCGCGCGGGCTGACGGCCGGCGCGCAAGTCGTCACCGGTGGTGCGGCCGAGCTGTTCGGGACAGAGTTCGGGGCGGCGCACTGATGCTCGGCCGACTCGTCCATCTCGCGCTGGCGCAGCGCGTCCTCGTCCTCGCGCTGGCCGCCTTGCTGGTCGTGCTCGGCATTCGCGCCGGGCGCGACGTGCCGCTCGACGTGTTCCCCGAGTTCGCCCCGCCGATGGTGGAAATCCAGACCGAGGCGCCGGGGCTGTCGACCGAGGAGGTCGAGAGCCTGGTGACGGTGCCGATCGAGACGGCGGTCAACGGCGTGCCCGGCCTGATGACGCTGCGATCCAAGTCGGTGCTGGGCCTGTCGTCGGTACAGATCCTGTTCGAGCGCGGGTCCGACGTAATCCGCGCCCGCCAGATGGTCGGCGAGCGGATCGCGCAGGTGCAGCCGCGGCTGCCGCTCGCGGCGCGTCAGCCGGTGCTGATGCCGCCGCTGTCGTCGACGAGCCGGGCGATGAAGGTCGGGCTGTCGTCGACGAAGCTCGACCAGATGCAATTGTCCGAGCTGGTGCGCTGGACCATCCGCCCGCGGCTGATGGCCGTCCCCCGCGTCGCGAACGTCGCGGTGTGGGGCCAGCGTGACAGGCAGTTGCAGGTGCTGGTCGATCCCGACCGGCTGCGCGCGGCCGGTGTGACGCTGGCGGAGGTGCGCGCGGCCGCCGGCGACGCCGTGCTGGTTGGGGGTGGCGGGTTCGTCGACACGCCCAACCAGCGCCTCGCCGTCCAGCAGACCGGCACGGTGCAGACCGCAGCCGAGCTGGCACAGGCGGTCGTCAGGCAGGCGGGCGAAGCACCGGTCAGGATCGGCGACGTCGCCCGCGTGGTCGACGGTTTCAATGCGCCGATCGGCAACGCCATCATCGACGACGGCCCGGGCATCATGCTGATCGTCGAGAAGCAGCCGACGGCCAACACGCTGGAGCTGACCCGCGCGGTCGAGGCCGCGTTCGCCGAGCTGAAGCCCGGCCTCAAGGACGTGAAGGTCGACACGACCATCTTCCGCCCGGCGACCTTCATCGAACGCTCGATCGATAATCTCACCCGCGCGCTGATGATCGGCTGCGCGCTGGTGGCGGCGGTGCTGTTCCTCTTCACCCGCGACTGGCGGCAGGCGACGATCAGCCTCGTCGCGATCCCGCTGTCGCTGCTCGGGGCGGGTCTGATGCTGCTCTGGTCGGGCGCGACGATCAACGTGATGATTATCGCCGGCCTCGTCATCGCGTTGGGCGAGGTGGTCGACGATGCGATCATCGACGTGGAGAATATCGCGCGCCGTCTCCGACTGAACCGCGAGGCGGCCGATCCGAAGCCGGCGTTCGCGGTGGTGCTCGCCGCCTCGCTGGAGGTACGCTCGGCGGTCGTCTTCGCCTCGCTGATCGTGATGCTGGTGTTCGTGCCGATCTTCTTCCTGGGCGGGGTCGCGGGCACCTTCTTCCAGCCCCTCGCCATCGCCTATGTGCTGGCGATCGGGATGTCGCTGCTGGTCGCGCTGACCGTCACGCCGGCGATGTGCCTTCTCCTGCTCCCGAACGCGCCGCTGAAGGCGGAGCGCGACACCCGCTTCGTCGCGGCGATGAAGCGCCGCTACGTCGGCTTCCTGCCGCGCGTGGTCGCTCAGCCGGCGATGGCGGTCGGGATCGTCGCGGGTGGGCTGCTGCTCGCCGGTGTCGGCTATGCGACGTTCAAGGACCAGTTCCTGCCCGACTTCCGCGAAACCGACTTCCTGATGCACTTCGTCGAGAAGCCGGGGACGTCGATCGAGGCGATGGACCGGATCACGATCCGCGCGTCGAAGGAGCTGCGCAGCATCCCCGGCGTCCGCAACTTCGGCGCGCATATCGGCCGCGCCGAACAGGCCGACGAAGTGGTCGGCCCCAACTTCACCGAACTCTGGATCAGCCTCGACGAGAACGCCGATTACGATGCGTCGGTGAAGCGGATCAAGGAAGTGGTCGAGGGCTACCCCGGCCTCTATCGCGACGTGCTCACCTATCTGCGCGAGCGGATCAAGGAGGTGCTGACGGGTGCCGGTGCGACCATCGTCGTGCGCATCTACGGCCCGGACCAGGCGGAGCTGCGCGCGGCCGGTGCCCGCGTCCGTGAGGCGATCAGTGGGGTTCCGGGCGTGTCCGACCTTAAGCTGGAATCGCAGGTGCTCGTGCCGCAGATCCGCATCCGGCCACGTGCGGGCGAACTGGCGCGGTTCGGCCTCACCGCGGGCGAGGTGCGCCGGCAGGCGCAGGTGCTGGTCGCGCAGGCCAAGGTCGGCGAAATCTACCGCGACCAGCGCGCCTTCGACGTGGCTGTCTGGGGCGAGCCGGCGGTGCGTAACAGCGTCCACGCCTTGCGCGACCTGATGATCCAGGTGCCCGCGGCCGGCAATGCGGTCGCCGGGGCGCCGGTGCGGCTCGGCGATGTCGCCGATATCGAGATCGCACCCGCCCCCAACGAGGTGAAGCGCGAGAACGGCCAGCGCCGGCTTGACGTCACGATGAACGTCGCGGGCGCGGACCTCGGCACGGTCGCGCAGGCGGTCGACGCCGCGGTCGCCAGGGTGCCGTTCGCGACCGGCTATCATCCGCAGGTGCTCGGCGAATATGCCGCACTGAACGAATCGCGCAGCCGCCTCTGGAGCATCGGCGCGTTATGCCTCGTCGGCATCCTGCTGCTCGTCTGGATGGAGTTTCGCTCGCGCCGGATCACCGCGCTGGTCGGTGTCAGCCTGCCCTTCGCGCTGGTCGGCGGGGTGGTCGCCGTGGCCGTCACCGGCGGGGTGCTGTCGCTCGGCTCGCTGGTTGGGTTCGTCACCGTCATCGGCATCGCCGCGCGCAACGGCATCATGCTGCTGTCGCACTATCAGCATCTCGAACGGCACGAGGGCATGACCTTCGGGCGCGAGCTGGTAATGCGCGGTGCGGAAGAGCGACTGGTGCCGATCCTGATGACGGCCGCCTGCGCGGGACTGGCGCTGGTGCCGCTGATCGTGGCGGGCAATGCGCCCGGGCACGAGATCGAGCATCCGATGGCGATCGTGATCCTCGGTGGCCTCATTTCGTCGACCGCGCTCAACCTGCTGCTGCTGCCCGCGCTGTATGCTCGCTATGGCAGGGACCGCACCGTGCCGCCTGCAACCGCAGCCAAGGAGGCACTGGCATGATCCGTCGTCTGGCCCCCGGTGTTGCCCTTTTCGCGTCCGCGTGCATGAGCGTGCCCGCACCTCCGCCGACAATCGCCCCGCCTAGCGCGACGGGCGAGTTCGCCCGGCTTCCCGTCGCGTCAATCGCGCCGGTGCCGGATGACTGGTGGCGGCTCTACGACGATCCGGTCCTCGACGGACTGGTGCGATCGGCGCTCGCCGCCAATGCCGATCTGCGCGTCGCCTACGCCAATTTGGACGGCGCTCGCGCCGCTCTGCGGCAGGCACGGGCGGCGCGGCTGCCGCAGACGACGATCGAGAGCGCGTTGGGGGTCGACAACCCCGCCTCGCAACCGAGCGCGTCGGGCAACGTGCCGACGACGGACTATGATATCGCCGCGACGGCGAGCTGGGATCTCGACCTGTTCGGGCGGCTGCGGTCCGCCGCGACCGCGGCGGGTGCGGATGCCGAGGCGCAAGCCGCGGTCGTCGATGGCTTGCACGTTGCCGTGGTGGCCGACACCGTGCTCGCCTATGTCGACCTGTGCGGATCGACCCGCGCCATCGCGACCGCCCGCGAGGTCGCGGCGGCACAGGACCGGTCGGTCGCGCTCGTGCGCGAACAGTTTCGGGCGGGCGAAGTGTCGCCGCTGGAGGTGTCGCAGGTCGCGACCATCGCGGCTGCCACCCGCGCCGCCATCGCCCCGTTCGAGGCACAGCGTGCCAACGCGCTGTATCGGCTCGCAACGTTGCAGGGGCGCCCCCCGGCGGAAGCGCGGGGCTATCGCTTCGCCTGCACCGCCGCGCCCCGGCTGCGCACCGCTGCGCCGGTCGGCGACGGGACCGCGCTGCTGCTCCGGCGCCCCGACGTTCGCGAGGCGGAGCGACGCCTTGCCGCTGCCGCGGCGCGGATCGGGGTGGCGCGGGCGGACCTCTACCCGCGCGTCAATCTGGGCGGAGCGCTCGGATTGCTGTCGGGCGGGTTCAAGGCCGTCGCATCGCCGCTCGTCAGCTGGGCGTTCCCCAATCAGGCGCCCGCCCGCGCGCGGCTGGAGCAGGCCCGCGCGACCGAGCGCGCGGCGATCGCCGGATGGGACGTGGCCGTCCTCCGTGCTCTGCGCGAGGTGGAGACGGCGCTGGCGGCCTACGATGCCGAGACGCGCCGCAACCGCGATCTGGCGACCGCGTCGCGCGAGGCGCAGGCCTATGCGCGCCGGGCGGGTGCGCGTGTCCGCCTCGGCGATGCGCCCGGCCTGCTTCAGGTCGATGCGCAGCGGGCCACAGCATCGGCGATGCTGCAACAGGTCCAGTCCGATCTGGCGGTGTCGCAGAACGAGGTGGCGCTGTTCCGTGCGCTGGGCGGCGGTTGGCGAACCGACGCCGGCAGGCGATAGTCGGGCAATGCGGATATTGATCGTCGAGGATGATGCCGACACCCGCGCCTTCGTGGCGCAGGGGCTGGGTCAGGCCGGGCACCAGGTCGCGGTCAGCGCGGACGGCCGGGACGGCCTGTTCCAAGCGACCGGGGGCGGGTTCGACGCGATCGTGGTCGACCGGATGCTGCCCGGCCTCGACGGCCTCGCCCTGGTCCGGGCGCTGCGCGCGGCCGGCGACGCGACGCCGGTCCTGATGCTGACCGCGGTCGGCGGGATCGCGGACCGGGTGGAGGGGCTGGAAGGCGGCGCCGACGACTATCTGGTCAAGCCCTTCGCCTTTTCCGAGTTGGCCGCGCGCCTCAATGCGCTGGCGCGCCGGCCGGTACCGCGCGGCGACGATGCCCACCTGCTCCGGGTCGGCGACATTGTGCTCGACCTGCATCGTCGCACGGTGGAACGGGCCGGACGGCGCGTGACCCTGCAACCGCGCGAGTTCGCGCTGCTCGCCGAGCTGATGCGCAACCCGCGCCGGGTGATGACTCGGACCATGCTGCTCGAACGCGTGTGGGACTTCGATTTCGATCCGAAGACCAATATCGTCGAGACGCATCTGAGCCGACTGCGCTCCAAGCTCAACGCCGGGTTTGACGTGGACGCGATCGAGACGGTGCGCGGGGCGGGCTACATGATCCGGGACGCGTGACGATGATCCGCCGCCTGTGGCGCTCTACCTTCGGCATCGTCGTGCTGGTCGCGCTGGCCTTCGCCGCGGCGACGCTCGCGATCGGCGCGGTCGCCTATGAGGTGACGCACGAGGCGCTGGAGGAACAGCTAGACCACCGCGTCGCGGTGGAAACGCGCGCGCTCGTTGCCGAGGCGAGCGAAGCGGGACTGGCGGGGGTCGCCGAGGCGATCCGTCTGCGCGAGGAAACGCGGAACGAAGCGAGTCTCGACTATCTGCTGGTCGACCGCAACGGGCGGACGGTCGCCGCCACCATCGCCCCGCTTGCGCCGCCCGAACCCGGCTACCAGGAGCATTTCGGCTTTCGCCGCGGCGATATCACCGGCGTCGGCCAGGCGCTCGCCACGCCCTTGGCCGGTGGGCTTCTCGTCGTCGTCGCCGATCGTCGCGACCTGGACGCGATCGACAGCACGCTGGCGGCGCTGTTCGCCGGAGCGCTGGGCGCGGTGCTGGCGCTCGGGATCGGCGCGGCGATACTGGTCGGATGGCTGACGCGGCGCCGCCTGTCTCACATCGATGCCACGGCGCAGGCAATCATCGCCGGCGATCTGACGCAGCGGGTGCCGCGCGACGGGTCCGACAGCGAGTTCGATCGCCTTGCCGCGACGCTCAATCGGATGCTCGACCGTATGGCGGCGCTGATGGACAATCTGCGGCAGGTGTCGACCGACGTCGCGCACGATCTACGCACGCCGCTCACCCGCCTGTGCAACCAGCTCGATCGCGCCGCGGCCGGTGACCCAGGCGCGATCGATTCCGCCCGGCGGCAAGCCGACGACTTGCTGGAGATCTTCGCGGCGCTGCTCCGCATAGCTGAGGTCGAGGGGCTGGCTGAACGTCGAGCGTTGGGAACGGTCGATCTGTCGGCGCTGCTGGAGGACATGGCCGAAACCTATCGCCCCGACTTCGAGGCTGCCGGCCATGCCCTGACAGTCGACATCGTGCGCGGGCTGCATATCGAGGGCGACCGCCGCCTGCTCGCACAGGCATTGTCGAACCTGCTGGAGAACACGTTGCGGCACACGCCGGCAGGCACGGCCGCGATGCTCTCCGCCAGGTTGTTGCAGGATGGGATCGAGGTGACACTGGAGGATGACGGTCCGGGTGTTTCTCCCGCCGACGCCGGACGACTGTTTCAGCGGTTCGCTCGTACGGAGGTGTCGCGCACCACCGATGGACACGGCCTTGGCCTGGCGCTGGTTCGCGCCGTGGCTATTGGGCATGGTGGCGATGCTGCCCTTACGCGACCCGAGAGCGGTTTCGGCGTTACATTGAGACTGCCCGTCAAAGTTTGAAGGCGGATCAATGTGAGACCCCTCAGAATGCCAGTTGCGGCAGTTCTTGAGGTGGCGTTCAGCGTCCGCCGGAAATTTTCAACAGCCACGATCGGGCCTGTTGAAAAATGCCGGACATGCCGGGTTGCTCCTTCGTTTCGCCCCTACTGAGAGGAGCGCCGCCATGATGGGACCAGCCTGTTGCGGTGGGCGGGAAGGGGCGTCCCGCCGCACCATAGAAGCCATGTTGCCCGCAGACCACCTGCTGCGTCGCATCGATAGATGTCTCGACACAAGCGAGCTTAAGCAAGCACTGACCGGGCATTACAGCACACGGGGGCGACCATCGATCGACCCCGAACTGCTGATCCGTATGACCTTGATTGCCCGCATCTACGCGATCGCGTCCGAGCGGCGCCTGTGCGAGGAGCTGCGCTACAATCTGGCCTACCGCTGGTTCTGTCGTCTCTCGCCAGCAGATAGGGTTCCGCACCACTCGACGTTCAGCAAGAACCGGCATGGCCGCTTTCGCGACGCCGGCGTGTTCCGGGTCCTGTTCGAGAGCACGGTCCGACACTGCATCAGTGCAGGGCTGGTCGGCGGAAAAGACGCCGCGATTGACGCATCGTTCATAGCCGCTGATGCGAGCTGGCAGCGCAAGACCGTGCCAGGCTACCTGCCGTATGTCGCGAACGCGTCGCGCGCGGTTCGGGAATGGATCAAGGACACAGGCGATGCCGTCTGGGAACTGGCGCGCTCGAACAGCTGCCAAGGCGTCTCTCGAACGGATCCTGCCGCGGCTTGGTCTGCGCGAACGGTGCGTGGCCGGTTCGGCTACGCCCTCAACGCGCTGGTCGACACCCCGAGTGGCGTTGCCCTTGATGTCGAGGCGACGCCGGCTCGCTTTGCGGAGGAGGTCGATGCCGGCCGCGTCATGCTCGCGAGGTCGGCAGATCGGTTCGACTTCCATCCCAAGCGGGTTGCTGCCGATAAGGCCTACGGCAGCGCCGGTTTCCTCGGCTTCGTGCGGGACCACGGCGCAATTCCGCACATCCCGGTGATCGACCGCACGCAGCAAACTAGGCCGTAGACTCATAAACGCGGAGCCACAATCGCATTGAGGCGAGTTGGACCATTGCGAGGAAGTTCTCGGCCAGCTTGTCGTATCGTGTAGCTACCCTGCGGAAGTGCTTAAGTTTGGAGAAGAAGCGCTCGATCAGGTTCCGCTCACGGTAAAGCCATGTGCTGAAGTAAGGTTTCGACCTGCGGTTGGACTTGGGCGGGATATTGGCGAACGCTCCTTTTTCATGGAGAGTTGTTCGAATGCGATCGGCGTCATAAGCCTTGTCCGCCAGCACGATTGTTCCAGCACCGACATGGTCGAGCAGATCACCGGCAGCTTGGACGTCATGGCTTTGTCCAGCGGCAAGGCCCAGTCGGATCGGAAGACCTTGCCCGTCGACGACCGCATGGATTTTGGTCGTGAGGCCGCCTCTGGAGCGACCGAGACAATGATCTCGATCCCCCTTTTTGCTGTCGCAGCCTGTTGGTGCGCCCGGATGGAAGTGCTGTCGATCATCTGGATGTCGCCATCATGCGCGGAGGTGATGGCATCCATCATCCGATCCCAAACGCCCGCTTTTCGCCAGCGCACGAAGCGATTGTAGCAAGTTGTGCGCGGGCCATAGCGTTCCGGCAGGTCGCGCCACGGTGCGCCGGATCGCAGTACCCAGAAGATGCCGTTCAGCACGCGCCGGTCATCGACACGCGGCACGCCTCTAGGCTTGTTGGGGAGCAACGGCGCGATCACGCGCCATTCGAAGTCGGTCAGGTCATATCGGCTCATGCCGTCCCTGAGTCAGATTTTCATGTGGTTTGAAAGTCGTGCTTGTCACGAGCTTCGGCAAGCACCTTGCTGGTGAAATCCCGAACTAATCGTAGCACTTCGTCTGGCATCTCACGGTGCGGCATGTGATGACAATCGGTAAGCAGCACTTCCTGCGCGCCACCGCCTGCCAAGGCCGCAATGCGATCTGGGTGTGCCCGCGATCCATATTCGTCAAGATCGCCATGCAAGGCGAGGATCGGGCAATTTAGCCGGCGCAGGTCATCATCAAGGCACCAATCCGCGAAAGCAGGTGCAAGCCACGTCTCGATCCACGCATCGAGGACCCATAGCGTCTTACTACCATGATATTGGGCGAGGCGTCCTATCTGCTTCTCGTCTCGAAACATCTCCCGCGCCTGTTCGATACCGGCAATCGTCCTATCCTCGACAAATGCTTGGGCGGCGAGAGTGATCACAGCATCAGTTTCGGTCGCAAATGTCGCGCCAGAAGCAATCGCCATTCCACCCCCAACGCTATGTCCGAACAGAATCATGTGATCGACCGCGAACGCCTCCCGAATATGGGCAAGTCCAGCAGATGCTTCGTTCCGGACGAAATCTGGCTCCAACTTTCTCGGATTTGAGTCGGACCTGCCAAAACCAAGCCGATCATATGCAATTACGGGACGGCCGGTGGCCGCAGCCAGCTTGCATGGAAAATCCCGCCATTGGTCTACGGAGCCCAAACTGTCGTGGAATAAGATTATCGGTGGTGCTTCTGGCCTTCCCACTGACCCCCAAAAGCGAGCGAACAGACGGCCATCAGGTGTCTCGATAAACGTATCAGTCGGATCCGAATTATTCATAAACCCCGCTTAGCACGCTCATCCCTCAGGTAAATCGAATAGCCATGCTGCCTCGGCCGCCCCTTGCAATTTTAATGGGTTCACGGCCTAAGGGAAAGCTGCCGCGAACGGCATTCAGCTATGACCGTGACACCGACAGCTTCACCTGTCCGATCGGAAAGACGCTCCGGCACCACACCTTCCATCTGCCCACTGGCGTGCATCGTTATGCCGCCGATGCACAGGACTGCGAAGGCTGCGTGCTTCGGAAGACATGCACGAAGGCGCGTCGTCGTACACTGGTTCGCCTCGACAATGAGGACGCCCGGGATCTTGCCAGAGCCGAGCTGGAAACCGGGCTCTTCAAGCGGTCCATGCGATTGCGGCGCGGGGTCGAGCGGTTCTTCGCCGATGCCAAAGGCAAGCATGGCATGCGGCGGCTTCACCTCCGCGGCATCCGGGGAGCGGAAGAGGAGTTCCTGATCGGCGCGGCAGTGATGAACCTGATGATCCTGGCGCGACCGCAGCGCCTGACCGGCAAGCCCAGACGAGGCAGGTGTATTCCCGCAGCGTTGACCCCGGCTGCCATATCGGCCCGGTCGATCGAGCATGACATGATCGTCTCGCCACCGCGACGATATGGCTGATCGCTGACGGGCTTTGCGCACGGTCACGCGGCGCGCAGTCGTTCTTTGCGGTACGGCACCCCATCGAGCAGCGCCTGGCCCGGCGCCTTGGGCGTGCCGTCACCATTGACGTACATATAGAGTGTCGTCGTCGTCATGCCGAGACGACGAGCGACGTCGGCCGCGACCGCGGTGCGATCCGACATCGCAGCCATCGCCATCGCCAGGGTGGCCTTGTCCATCTTGCGCGGCCGTCCGCCCATCCGTCCCCGCGCCCGTGCCGCGGCAAGTCCCGCCTGCGTCCGCTCTGCAATGAGCTCGCGCTCGAACTCGGCGAACGCTGCGAAGATGCCGAAGGCGAGGCGGCCGTTGGCGGTCGTGGTGTCGATCTGCGCACCGGCGCCCGCCAGCACCTTCAGCCCGATGCCGCGTTCGCGCAGCGCTTCGGCGGTGATGACCAAATGGCGGAGGTCGCGTCCAAGGCGATCGAGCTTCCAAAGGACCAAAGTGTTGCCGGGCTGCAGTGCCTTCAAGCAGGCGGTCAGACCGGGGCGGGCGTCGTGCCGCCCCGACGCAAGGTCTTCATAGATCCGCGAAGGGTCAACGCCGGCAGCAAGCAACGCATCGCGCTGAGGTGCCAGCGTCTGTGAACCGTCAGCCTTGGACACCCTCACATATCCGATGAGCATCGTTACCCCGCCAGAAAAGACATCCGGCACCCTGCAATGTGCCGGTGGTTTCCGCAACGAGTTTTCCGATTGCCGGAACGCGCTGAAGAGGCAAAATCATCGACCGCAAGAAAACCGGTCGTTTTTCTGGCGGCTTGGCCGGGTACGCGGGAAGCAGCCGTGAGTCAGGCGCCGGCAAACAGAGCGGAAGGGTGAGCCGTCTCCTTCAACGCCTTTTTGTCGACCTTGCCGACGCTCGTTCTTGGCAGGACATCACAGAAGTGAATGGCATCCGGTACGGCGTAACGCGAGATGGCTCCCGTTAGCGCCCGAGCGACCACAGCCTCTCGTAACGCTTCCTCCGACACCGTCGGTCCGGCAGCGCGGACGACAAATGCGATCGGTCGTTCGCCCCAGCGAGCGTCGGTGATACCGACGACGGCTGCTTCGGCAACGCCGGGTTCGGCCGTGAGAAGAGCTTCCAGTTCGATTGAAGAAACCCATTCGCCGCCCGTCTTGATGACGTCCTTCAACCGATCGACGATCCGAACCGCGCCGTCGGCATCGATCTCGGCAATGTCGCCGGTATGAAGGCGTCCGCCGTCCCACAGCGCATCGGAAGCGTGCTGCTGCGAGTAGCCTTGGGTGAGCCAGGGTGCCCGGAGGGTCAGTTCGCCGCCACGGGCTTGGTCGATGGCGACCTCGACGAGCGGCAATGGGAAACCAGCGCGACAGCGAACGCCTACGGTATCTTCCGGTTGGCTGCGGGCAAGCGTGACGACAGGTCCGGTTTCGGACATGCCGTATCCGGAAAGCGCGATGATGCCGACTTCTTCCGCTTCCTGGGCCAGAGCCTCAGGCAGAGCTGACCCGCCGATCATCATCGTCCAGGGCCCTAGGTGTTCAGTCCCGGCATCTGGTGGATCGGGTTGACGATGAACCGGTCTGGCTCTGACGTCCAGATCCTGGCGATGTATTCGTAGGGTGTAAGCCCGCTGAGCGTCTTGAGCCGGCGGGCAAAGTTGTAGGCGGCCATGAAGTCGGCGAGGTGTGTGCGCAGCTGGTCATGGCTGTCGTAATGGAAGCGTTTGACGGTCGCGTCCTTGATCGTCCGGTTCATCCGCTCGACCTGGCCGTTGGTCCACGGGTGGTTTGGCTTGGTGAGCCGGTGCTCGATGTTGTTGGCCTCGCAGATCATGTCGAAGCGCATCTGACGCGACCAGGCGGTGTTGCGATTGCGCGGCTGCTCGGCGAACTGGATGCCGTTATCGGTCAGGATCGTGTGGATGCGGTAGGGCACGGCGGTCAGCAGGTGCTCGAGGAACTCCCATGCTGTCCGGCGGTCGGCCTTGTCGACCAACTGCGTGACCGCGAACTTGCTCGTGCGATCGATGCCGACGAACAGGTAGAGCTTGCCTTCGGCGGTCTGCACCTCGGCGATATCGATGTGGAAGAAGCCAATTGGGTAGCGCTTGAAGCGTTGTCGCTTCGGCTTGTCGCCCTCGACGTCTGGCAAGCGGGAGATGCCGTGCCGCTGCAGGCAACGGTGCAGCGCTGACCGGGTCAGGTGCGGTAGCGACGGCTGCAATGCGTAGAGGCAGTCGTCGAGCGGCAGCAGGGCGTGGCGACGGAACGCCACCACCATTGCCTCCTCCGCCTCGGTCAGGGTCGTTGAATGAGGGGCCTTCGGCCCAGTCTTCAGGTCCTCGACCGTTGCCCTCTTACGCCACTTCGCGACCGTCTTCGGATTGATCCCCAGCTCACGGCTCAGCGTCGCGAGCGAAGCTTGCGATCGCTGTATTGCTGCTCGGACGGCGTGCGTGGTCGTGGCGCACCCGTGACGTACCTGTCCCATGCGGCTTCCTTCCATTCCAACGAAAGGATCGCACCATCAAACCGTGGGATCAAACACCTAACCACCATGATCGGACATACCACGATCAGGGCGCGGCCTATCCGTTCCCCATTGTCCGTCGCAGTCGTTCCAAGGCGATCCCCGCCAGGTTCTGAGTTCGTTTGACATAACGCAGCCGCAACCGCGCGGGGCGGGGCAGGGCGCACCAGCGTTCGAAATAGGGGCGGCAGAGCGGCGGCACGCGCACCTTGCCGTTCGCCTGGGCAATGACGGCCAAGGCATCGCCCAGCAGGATCGCATCGCACACGCCGCGCTCCTGCGCCAAGCGGGTCGCGGCGATCAGGGCCAGCCATTCGGCCTCCATCGCCGATCCCGGCCCCAGGTCGCGTTCGATCAGCGCTTGCCCGCCCAGCACCACGGCATATTCCATGCCGCAGGGTCGATAGCCGCCGTCGAAGAAGATTTTCACGACGCCGCGATGCTGCGCGCGACCGCCTCGGCCGTCTTGATGCCGTCGACCGCCGCCGACAGGATGCCGCCCGCATAGCCCGCGCCCTCGCCCGCCGGGTACAGGCCGTAAGTATTGAGGCTGTGCCCATCCTCGCCGCGCGTGAAGCGGACCGGCGAGGAGGTGCGGGTCTCGACGCCGGTCATCACCACGTCCGGGTGGTCATATCCGGCGATCTGCTTCCCAAAGACGGGGATCGCCTCGCGCATCGCCTCGACCACGAAGTCGGGCAGGCATTCGGACAGGTCGGTCGGCGTCACGCCGGGGCGATAGGAGGGCGTGACCGAACCCAGGCTGGTCGAGGGGCGCTTGGCCAGGAAGTCGCCGACCCGCTGCGCGGGCGCCTTGTAGTTGGACCCGCCCGCGACATAGGCGCGCTCTTCCCAATGGCGTTGTAGCGCCAGGCCCGCCAGCGGATCGCCGGGAAAGTCGCGTTCGGGATCGATGGCGACGACGAAGCCCGAGTTGGCGTTGCGCTCGTTGCGCGAATATTGGCTCATGCCGTTGGTCGCGACGCGCCCCTCTTCGCTGGTCGCGGCGACCACCGTGCCGCCGGGACACATGCAGAAGCTGTAGACCGTCCGCCCGTTCTGGCAGTGGTGCGAGATGTGATATTCGGCCGCGCCCAGGATCGGATTGCCCGCCTGATGCCCGAAGCGCGCACGGTCGATCCACCCTTGCGGATGCTCGATGCGCACGCCGATCGAAAAGGGCTTGGCCTCGACATACACGCCCGCCGCCTGCAGCATCGCGAAGCTGTCACGCGCGCTGTGGCCGATGGCGAGGACGACATGGTCGGCCTCCAGATAGCCGCCGCAGTTCAGGTGCAGCCCGCGCACCCGGCGCTGGCCCGACCCGTCGGTTTCCACATCCAGCCCGTCGACGCGGGTGGAGAAGCGATATTCGCCGCCCAGCTCCTCGATCGTCGCGCGCATGCTCTCGACCATCGTGACCAGGCGGAAGGTGCCGATATGCGGATGCGCCTCGGTCAGGATCTCGGGCGGCGCGCCCGCCTTGACGAACTCGGTCAGTACCTTGCGGTTCAGGTGGCGCGGGTCCTTGATCCGGCTGTAGAGCTTGCCGTCGGAGAAGGTGCCAGCACCCCCTTCGCCATATTGCACGTTGGATTCGGGGTTGAGCACGCTGCGCCGCCACAGGCCCCAGGTGTCCTGGGTCCGCTCGCGCACCACCTTGCCGCGCTCCAGGATGATCGGGCGGTATCCGGCCTGCGCCAGCACGAGCGCGGCGAACAGGCCGCACGGCCCCGCGCCGATCACCACCGGGCGCTTCGTGCCCGGCGGCGGCGCGCTGGGCAGGTGATAGCGGGTGTCGGGCGTGCGCTGGACGTCGCGGTCGCGGCGGAACCGCTCCAGTACGGCGGCCTCGTTCTTCAGGTTCACGTCGACCGAATAGACGAGCTGGATATTGTTCTTGTCGCGCGCGTCATGCCCGCGCCGGGCGATGACGAAACGGACCAGCTCGCGCGGCGTCACGCGAAGCCTGCGGCAGATGGCAGCGGGCAGCGCCTCGTCCGCATGATGGAGAGGCAGTTTCAATTCACTCAGGCGGATCATGCTCCGCGCCATACAGATTTGCGGCCCGCCCCGCCATGGCGGCGTGCGCGGACGCGTCCGTCGTCACGCCGCGGAATTACCCGCGGGCTTCACATCCTACCGCGCGTAGAAGCGGGGCTTCGGGGACGGCGGGGTCCGCCTCGATCTCGGCTTGGAGCGTGGCCCAGCGTTCGCCGAACCAGTATTGGCCGCACTCGGCGCGCAAGATGGGGTCGTGCACGGTCGCGACATCCTCGATCGCGGTCAGTGCATGGCTGGGAATGTCGAAAAAGGTACGGACGATCGGCGTGGTCGGGCTTTCCCCTTCGCGCACGACGATGCCCAGCCGATTGGAATGAAGCCGGACGAGCGCGGCGAAGGGCTGAATCCCCAGCGAGGCGATAAAGGCGCGCAGCGTCTCGGGATCGAAATGCCCGTCCCATTCGAGCATCTGTGCCAGCGCCTCGTGCGGCGACCACGCGCGCTTGTACGGCCGGATCGAGGTGACCGCGTCATAGACGTCGCATATGGCGGAGATGCGGACGATCTGGCTGATCTCGTCGCCCTTCAGTCCATCGGGATAGCCTGTGCCGTCCATCCGCTCGTGGTGATGGCGGCACACTTCCAGAACTCTCGGGTCCAGATCGCTCAAGTCGGTCAGGATGCGGTGGCCCAAGCCTGGATGGCGGCGAATTTCCATGATTTCGTCGGCATTCAGGCGGCCGGGTTTGTCGAGGATGGTGGCCGGGACGTGCAGCTTGCCGATGTCGTGAAGCAGTCCCGCCATGCCCGCGACACGCACGTCCTGCTCGCTGAGGCCCAGATGCCGGGCGAGGCTCATCATCAGCGTGCCGACCGCGACCGAGTGGATGTAGATATACTGCCCATCGTCCTTCAGCCGGGTGGCCGCGATCATCGCAGCGGCGCTCTTGGCGGTCGTGTCGGCAATGTCCTCGACGATCGGAACCAGATCGCTGGTGCGTATGGTATGGCCGTGCAGGGCGTCCTCGAACAGCCGGGCGATGGCGGCGGCGGCGCGCGCGGACACGGTGCTGGCCCGTTCCAGCTCGGTCGGTGGCTTGGTGCGACGCGGGCGGAGCGAGGTGACGATCGGTGTCATCGGGGCCTCGACGCTCTGCGCCGGGGGGGATTCGGGCGTCTCGGCCGCGGCGGTCTTGGTCGGACCGCGCCCCTTGGTCAGGTCGATCGTGACGGCGGGAATCGACTGGCGGATCTTTGCCAGGTCCTCCGGCTCGGTCAGCAGGAAGGACGTTCGCCAAAAGGGGCTGTGGATCCAGGAGCAGTGCAGTGCATGGATGTACATGCCGAGCGCGACCTGATCGCTCCCGATCTGAATGAAACGATTCGCGGACGACTGCTCTTCCATGCCCCCAACCTAACCCATGTGTCGTAAAGTTTTGGTTTCGGGAGCCCGTCCCTCGCGAACGTCCAAGACGTGTTCCAGCCGCGGACAACAGGATCAACCCTTCCTGACAGATGAATTCGCCGCGGTGCGACCCGCGTCATTCCAACGTGATAATTACTATCAATCGCGTTGACAGTGCGAATGTTTCGCAATAGCGGGCGATTCAAAGGGGAAAATAGTCATGTCACAATCCTTCATCGCCCTGTCCTGTGTCGGTTTCCTGGCGACCGCGCCGCATGTCGCCGTCGCCGAGACTGGCCCGCGTGCCGACAACGCGACGCCGCCCGTCGCCGCGCCACGGCCCCAGGATTCGACCAGCGAGCGCGACGTGATTGTCACCGGCCAGCGCGCCACCGGTGCCGCGATTCTGGAAAGCCCGAAAGCGACCGCCGGGCTGCTCGATACGCCGCAGACGATCACCGTGGTCAGCGAGCAGACCATCCGTAAGCAGAATCTCCAGACGCTGCGCGACGTGCTCCAGACGCTGCCGGGCATCACCTTCGGCGCGGGCGAGGGCGGTGGCGGTTATGGCGATTCGATCAACCTGCGCGGCTATTCGGCCAGCAACGACATCACCATCGACGGTGTCCGCGACAGCGCGCAATACAGCCGCACCGACCCGTTCAACCTGCAACAGGTCGAGGTCTATAACGGCGCGAACAGCGTCTTCAACGGATCGGGTTCGGTCGGCGGCACGATTAACCTCGTCTCCAAGGTGCCGACGCCCGAGACGCTGACCATCATGCAGGGTTCGGTCGGCACCGACAATTATTATCGCGGCGCGATCGACAGCAATGTCCGCGTGTCGGACCTGGTCGCGGTGCGGCTGAACGGCGCCTATCATCATAACGACGTGCCGGGCCGCGATGTCGAGAAGATGCAGCGCTGGGGCATCGCGCCCTCGGTTACGATCGGCATCGGCGGCCCGACCAGCCTGACGCTCGCCTATGTCCATCAGGAGGATCGCAACACGCCGGTCTATGGCATTCCCTGGTTCGACAATGGCCTGGTCGACGGCTTCGTGCCCGGTGCGAAGCGGGACGCCTATTTCGGCATCGCCAATCTCGATCGGCAGGACAGCATTGTCGACCGCTTCACCGCGACCTTCCGTCACCAGATCGACGAGCATTGGAGCGTGCGCAACCTGACCCGCTGGCAACAGGTCACGCAGAATAGCGTCACATCCGCGCCGCAGGGCACCTTCTGCCTCGCCGCCACCAATCGCCAGCCGGTGACGGCGACGCCGGGCGGGACCGTGGGCGCGGCGTGCCCGGCCAACGTCCCGGCGGGATTCTATCTGCCCTCCGGCCCGCGCGGACTGGTACGCGATCAGCAGAACCAGATGCTGACCAACCAGATCGATCTGCGCCACGAGGCGGGCGCGAAGGGCGGTTTCCACAATGTCCTGAACATCGGCATGTCGGGCATGATCGAGAATTACCGCATCACCCAGGGCTCGCTACTGCGCAATGCCGATGGCAGCGCGGTGTCGCCGCTGCCGCTCATCAATATCGCCAGCCCGAACACCAATTATACCGGGCCGATCAACTTCACGACGACCGCCCAGTCGCGCAGCGAGACGCGCAACCTGGCTGTCTATGCCTTCGACACGCTGGCGCTGAACCGCTTCTTCGAGCTGAACGGCGGCGTGCGCTGGGAATATCAGGAGGCGAATTTCCGCGCCCTGCCGCTCACCATCGTGCCCCCCGGTTCAACCCAGCTGACCGCGCTCCAGGCGGCGCCTCAGATCAGCCGTGAGAAGCTGTTCTCCTGGCGCGCGGGGGCGGTGTTCCACCCGGTCGAGAATGTCAGCGTCTATGCCAGCTATGGCAATGCCAAGACGCCGTCCTCGACGACCGTCCGGCTGGGCTGTGGCGTGCCGTCCACCGCGACCGCCGCGAATCCCTGTGCCGTCGCACCCGAAACCGCCAAGAATTATGAAGCGGGGGTCAAGGCCGGGCTGTTCGGTCGTCGCCTGGAGCTGACCGCCGCGGTCTTCCGCAACGAGCGGACCAATTACCGCGTCCCCTCCAACGATCCGGCGCAGCCCGTCGGCTTGCAGGTGCTGGACGGGCGCAGCCGCGTCGACGGCATCGCGCTGGGCGCGTCGGGGACGGTCACCCCGGCCTGGACGATCTTCGCCAACTATACCTATCTCGACGGCAAGGTGCTGCAGAGTATCTCCAACCGCGACAAGGCGGCGGGCGTCCTTGATCCGCAGGCGGGCAGCCAGCTGATCCAGACGCCCGAGCATTCGGGCAGCCTGTTCACCACCTATAAGCTGCCCTTCGGCCTGGAAGTCGGTTATGGCCTGACCTATCAGGGGGCGTTCGCCACCAATTCCCCCGTCGCGGGCAATCCGGTGCAGTTCCATGTGGACGATTATCTGATCCACCGCGCCTTCCTGGCCTATACCATCGCCCAGCGCTGGACGATGCAGCTCAACGTTCAGAACTTCACCGACGAGAAATATGTGACGGGCGTGCGCAACAACATCAACGCGACGACCGGCATCGTCACCGGCGGCTGGGCCGTCCCCGGCGATCGGCGTCAGGCGACGCTGAGCCTGTTCTACAATTTCTGATCGGGCTAGCCTTCGTCGATGCTGATCGTCCTTCCCGATATCCTCGATCCCGCCGGGGTCGCCCAGGTCCGCCGTGTCATTGATGCGGGGCCGTGGGCGGACGGCAATGCCACCTCCGGCCCGCAGGCGGCGCTCGCCAAGCGCAACGAGCAGCTGCCCGAGGATTCGGGTGCGGCGGTCGAGGCGGGGCGGATGGTCCTTGATGCGCTGGGCCGTTCGCCGCTGTTCGTGGCGGCGGCCCTGCCGCTCAAAGTCTACCCGCCGCTGTTCAACCGCTATGCGGGCGGCCAGGCCTTCGACGTGCATGTCGACAACGCCGTGCGGTTGAAGCGCGGCAGCGATTTCCGGATGCGCTCCGACCTGTCGCTGACCCTCTTTCTGGAGGATCCGGACGCCTATGACGGCGGCGAACTGGTGGTCGAGGATCTGTACGGCGAACAGCGGGTGAAACTGTCCGCCGGAAGCGCGGTCCTTTACCCCGCCTCCAGCCTCCACCGTGTCGAGCCCGTGACGCGGGGTGCGCGCGTCGCCTCCTTCCTGTGGATCCAGTCCATGGTCCGCGACGATGGCGAGCGGCGCATCCTGTTCGACCTCGACCGCGCGGTGCAGCGGGTGGGCGCGGACAAGGGACAGGGCGATCGCTCGGTCATCGAGTTGACGGGCGTGTACCACAATCTGCTGCGCCGCTGGGCCGACGCATGAGCGCGGCCGTTCTGCAAAAGCCGAAGAAGCGCAAATGGCGGGGCTGGTGGCTGAAACAGCTTCACACCTGGCATTGGATCAGCGCGGCGGTGTCGCTGGTCGGCATGATGCTGTTCGCGATCACCGGGCTGACGCTCAACCATGCCGCCAGTATCTCGGCAAGCCCGGCTACGATCCAGAAAAGCGGACTGTTGGCGCCCGGCCTGCGTCCGCTCCTGGCGCATCCCGAGGCGAATGACGCGCCGCTGCCGCCCCGTGTGGCGGAGGCGGTGGAGCGCGCCGTCGATCTCGACGCCGCCGGGCGGCCGGGCGAATGGTCGGACGGCGAGGTGTATGTCGCGATGCCGCGTCCCGGCGGCGACGCCTGGGTCAGCATCGACCGGGCGAGCGGCGCGATCACCTCGGAGCGGACCGATCGCGGCTGGGTCTCCTATCTCAACGACCTGCACAAGGGGCGCAATGCCGGTTCCGCCTGGTTCTGGTTCATCGACGCCTTTGCGGTCGCCTGTATCGTCTTCACCCTGACCGGGCTGCTGCTGCTCCAGCTTCATGCGCGGCACCGTCCCTCGACCTGGCCGCTGGTGGCGGTGGGGTTCCTGCTTCCGGCGGCGATCGCCGTCTTCTTCCTGCACTGATGGAGAATCTCGCGATGCGATCGACCGCTGTTTTCGCGCTGGGCGCGGTGGCACTGCCGGGGGCGGCGAGCGCCGCGACGGTCAACGTCACCATCCCCCGGCTGAACGTCGCCGAATATCATCGGCCCTATGTCGCGGTCTGGTTGGAGCCCGCGACCGGTGGCGCGGCGCGCACGCTGGCCATCTGGTACGACGTCAAGAAGACCGGCGGCGAGCCCGGCACCAAATGGCTGGCCGATCTGCGCGCCTGGTGGCGCAAGGGCGGACGGAGCATGGCGATGCCCGCCAACGGCATCAGCGGCGCGACCCGTGCGCCCGGCATCCATGCCGTGCCCCTGCCTGCCGACGTGAAGCCCGGCCAATATGTGCTGAACGTCGAGGCCGCGCGCGAGACCGGTGGGCGCGAACTGGTGCAGGTGCCGCTGACCATTCCCAATCCGCAGGCGCGCGGGGCGGGCGGCCATGAACTCGGCGCCGTGACCGTCTCGGCGCGTTGATAGGGGAGGATCATCATGAAAAGCCATCGTCTGAAACTGCTCGCCGCCGCCGCCTTGCTGGCGATACCGGGTCTCGCCTCTGCGCACCGCATGTGGCTGCTCCCCTCGGGGACCATCTTCTCGGGCACTGATAGCTGGGTGACGGTCGATAGCGCCGTGTCGAACGACCTGTTTTATGCCGACCACCAGCCCGGCCGGATCGAGATGGTGAAGGTCTGGCAGCCCGACGGCACGCCGGGGCGAATCCAGAACGGCTCGACCGGGCGCTATCGCTCGGTCTTCGACGTGCAGCTCGACAAGCCGGGGACCTGGAAGATCGGCAGCGAGATGTCGGGCATCATGGGCAGCTTCAAGGTCGACGGCGTCGAGAAGCGGGTCGGCGGTCGGGGCGGGCCGCCGGGGGCGAACGGCATGCGCCAGCCGCCGCTGACCGTCGCCGACATTCCCGCCAACGCGACCGACGTGACACTGACCGAGACGAGCGCGCGCAACGAGATCTTCGTGACGGCGGGCGAACCGACGCGCACCGTGCTGAAGCCGACGGGCAAGGGGCTGGAACTCGACGCCGTCACCCACCCGGACGAACTGGTCGCGGGCGAGGCGGCCAAGTTCCGCTTCCTGGTCGACGGCAAGCCTGCGCCCAATCTGAAGGTCACGATCGTGCCCGGCGGCAAACGCTACCGCGATGCCGAGGGCGCCAAGGAGGTGACGACCGATGCGCAAGGGGTGCTGAGTTATGCCTGGCCGGCAGCGGGCATGTACTGGCTGAACGCGACGCTGACCGACGACAAGCCGACTGCCCCGCGCGCGACGCAGCGGCGGATGAGCTATACCACGACGCTGGAAGTCATGACGCCGTGATCGGCCAGGCGTGACCATGCGCGTCGTCCTGCCGCCCCGGATCGATCCCGACGTCTTGGCGGGTCATGATCCGGCGGCGGCGATCGTGACCCTGGGCGGCGAGACGATGGGGACGATGTGGCGGGTGGTTTACGCCACCCGCGATCCCGGTGATGGCGAGGCGATCGGTGCCGCCCTCCAGGCGCGGCTGGACGATCTGGTCGTGCAGATGAGTCATTGGTTGCCCGCCTCCCTGCTCTCGCGCTTCAACCGTTCGGCACCGGGGGACTGGACCGCATTGCCGGCCGATTTCGCGGCGGTGATCGCAACCGGGCTACGCGTCGCGGCGCTGAGCGATGGCGCCTTCGATCCAGCGATCGGGCATCTCGTCAATCTCTGGGGGCATGGTCCCCAAGGGGCGCAGCCCGTTCCTGACGCGGCGGCGGTCGATCGGGGCCGCGCGGCAGGGGGCTGGCGCCGCCTGCGCTGGGATGCGGGCGCGGCGCGGCTGTGGCAGGCGGGCGGTGTCGCGCTCGACCTGTCCGGCATCGCCAAGGGCTATGCCGCCGATGCGGTCGCTGACATGCTGGCAGGGCTGGGCTTTCGCCATTGTCTGGTCGAGGTGGGCGGCGAGCTGGTCGGGCGGGGCATGCGGCCCGATGGCGATCCCTGGTGGGTCGACCTCGAAACGCCGCCGGGCGTCGACCTGCCGCCGATGCGCGTGGCGCTGCATGGCATGGCGGTGGCGGGCAGCGGGACCTATCGCAAGGGGGAGCACGGCCTCGACCCACGCTCGGGCTTTCCCCCGACCAATGGCGTGATCGCCGTCCATGTCATCGCGCAGACCGGGATGCTGGCGGACGCTCTGGCCACGGCGGTGGCGATCCTGTTTCCGGATCTGTCGTCATTGGCGCCGATCCGGGTCGCCGCGCGCATCCTGGTCCGCCGGGGCGATGTGGTGGAGGAAATCCTGACCGAGCCGCTCAAGTCGATGCTCGGCTAACTTTCCTCCCCTGCAAGGGGAGGAATTTGAAATCAGAACCGCCCCCTGAGCGTCACCCGGACATTGCGCGGCGCGCCGGGCATCGTCCACACATCGGCATAGCTGCTGGCGATGTAATAGGTGTCGAACAGGTTATCGAGGTCGAGCCGAACGTCGAAGCGCGGATTGACCGCCCAGGTGGCGTCCAGCCGCGCGACGGTATAGGCGGGCAGGCGATAGCCGGTGGCATAGGGGTCGCCGTTGCGGGCGCCGACATGGGTCACGCCGCCCCCGACCGTCACCGCCCCCAGCCGCTGATGCAGGTCGAGCGCCGCCAGATGCTCGGGCACGTTGGACAGCATGGTGCCGATCAGCGCGGTGTTCTTGTCGTTGCGCACCGTCGCGTCGGTATAGGTATAGGTCGCGGTGCCGGTCAGGCCGCTGGTCAGGTGCCAGTCGGCGACCGTCTCCACCCCGCGTGACCGCTGGCGACCGATCTGCGTCTTCACGAACGGATCGGTGGCATTGGGGTTGAGCACGTTGCGCTTCGTCATGGTGAACAGCGCGGTCTGGCCGGTCAGGGCGCCGCCGAACAGGCTGTATTTCGCGCCGATCTCGGTCGAACTGCTGCGCTCGGCATCGAAACTGCTGATCCCGTCCGAGGGGTTGAGCCGCAGCGACTGGCCCCAGCTGGTAAAGAGCGAGAAGTGCGGGCTCGCGGCCCAGGTCAGTGCCGCGCGCGGGGTGATGCCGCGATCGATCGTGTTCAGCACCAGATTGCCGCGCAGATAATTGGTCATCGTCTCGCGGAAATTGTTCCAGCGCGCACCCACGAGCGCGGTGAAGTCGCCGAAGCGAATCAGGTCCTGCGCATAGACGCTCTCGCTGCGGAAGGAATGGTGGCGATCCTGAAAGGGCGTGGGCACCGGCAGCGGCTGGCCATAGACGGGATTAAAGGCGTCGATGATCAGGATCGGCGCGCCCGGCCGTCCGCGTGCCTGGTCCATGCGGAAGTCCAGGCCGTGCCGCACCCGGTCGACGCCGATGCGCAGGTCATGCGATAGACCCAGCCAGTCGGCCTTGGCGGTCAGCTCGACGCGGGCGGTCAAATCCTGCCAGCGGAAATCGTGGAAACGCCGCGAGCGGCCGATCGTCCGGCCATCGGCCTGCACCCCGCGCGCGCCGAAATCGACCTGGGTGGCATAGCCGCGCAGAAACCCGTCGCGGCTCGACAGCCCGGCCTCCAGCGAGATGCGGTCGGACAGCGCGGCAAAGACGCTGCCCTGCTGCCACAACATCCGCTGAGTCATGCGGCCATCAGCGGGTTCGCCCAGAAAGGTGTCGCGGTCCATCGCGCGGGGCTCGCCCTTGATCGCCGCCACACCGCGATCGATCGGCGCGCGGTTGCGCATGAACTCGGCCTGATAGAGGAAGCGCAGATTCTGGGTCGGGGTGAAGGAAACCGAGGGCGCGATCAGCAGCCGGTCGGTGTGGACATAGTCGCGAAAGCTGTCGCCTTCCTCCGCGACGCCGATCAGCCGCGCCGCCAGCGTGCTCGTTACCGGGCCGCTGATATCGCCGGTCGCGCGCAGCCGGTTCCAGCTGCCATAGCTGAGCGTCGCCTCGCCCTTGGGCGTCGGGGTCGGCGCCTTGGTGACGATGTTGAGCGATCCGCCCGGCTCGCCCAGGCCGGACAGCGCGGCGGCGGCGCCCTTCAGAAACTCGAACCGCTCGACCGTGGCGACATCGACCGGCGCGTTGAAACCCAGATTGCTGCTGAAGCGGTTGATGAGGATGTCGGGGCCGCTATTCTCGTTGCCCGCGAACCCGCGGATCGCATATTTGTCCCACAGCCCGCCAAAGTCGTTCTGCCGCGATACGCCGCCCGCCAGGTCGATCGCATCGTCCAGCCGGGTCGCGCCGATGCGATCGAGCAGGCGGTGGTCGATGACGCGCAGACTTTGCGGATAGCGGTTGGGGGGCGTGTCGGTGCCGGTGATGCTGGCATTGGCATCGCGCAGGCCGGTGACGACGACATCCGCCTGCGCCTCGCTGCCAGCCGGCTCCACCGGCGCGGTCAGGGTTTGTGCCCCCGCCGCTTGCCCCATGGCCATCCCGGCGAACAGCACCGTACGCCAGATTGTTTTCGACATGTCAGAACCCCCCAATCGATTTTGGCGGGCCAATATCGATAATGATAATAACTCTCAATCAGAATTTGACAGGAAATGGGTTGGAGCCATGTCATGCATCTGCCATGCAGAGCCGCCATGAGCGTCGGGCGGCCCTGCGCCGCGACATGGGTGCGTAAAGGTGATGGCAATGACGATGCGGCGACGGGCACGGACCATGATTTTGCTGGCGGCTGGCCTGCTGACCGCGACCGGGGCGATGGCCGAACCGCTGAAGGTCATGACGTTCAACGTTCGCTATGCCTCGGACGAGGGGGCGCAGCGCTGGGCGGTGCGCCGGCCGGTGATGGTGGAACTGATCCGCCGCGCCGCGCCCGACGTGATCGGGACGCAGGAACTGCTTCAGCGGCAAGGCGACGACCTGATCCGCGCGCTGCCCGGCTATCGCTGGTTCGGACGCGACCGGATGGGCGGGCATGCCAATGAGCATATGGGCATCTTCTACCGCCCCGACCGGTTGACCCTAATCGAGCATGGCGACTTCTGGCTGTCCGATACGCCCGATGTGGTCGGCAGCCAGAGCTGGGACACCGACCTGCCGCGCATGGCGAACTGGGCGGTGTTCGAGACGAAGGAGGCCAAACCGCACCGTTTCCTGTTCCTCGACACGCATCTGGCGCACCGCGACGAGGATGCCGAGGCGCGGGACAAGGCGGCGGGGCTGATCCTGTCGCGGTTGCCCGCACTGGCGAAGAACCTGCCGGTGGTGGTGGCGGGCGACATGAACGCGCGGCCCGATACGGCGGCCTATCGGCGTTTCGCGGCCGTGCTGACCGATGCCTGGGGCAGCGCAAAACGGCGTGAGGGGCCGGAGATGACCTTCCACGACTTCACCGGCACGGCCGACCGGCGGATCGACTATATCTTCCTGCGCGGCTTTCGCGCGGAGTCGATCGCGACCGATACCTATCACCGGGGCAAGACGTACCCGTCGGATCATTTCCCGATCGAGGCGACGCTGACGTTTGATCGCTGAGATCCTCCCCGGCACGGGGAGGTGGCAGGGCGAAGCCCTGACGGAGGGGGGCTTCGACATAGGGTCTCCCGTGCGGCACGCCCCCTCCACCAGCTTCGCTGGTCCCCCTCCCCGTTCCGGGGAGGATCGTTTCCCGATAGCGTTATCATTTGGCCGCTCCTATGATCGGTCGACAGCCGATCGCGGCGCGGAATCGCGCGGCCGCGGGCATAGGAGAGGGATGACATGCGGATGGGGCACTCACGGTCCGGCGCCGGGCGGCGCATGGGTTTGGCGCTGTTGCTGGCCGCGGCGGCGGCTTGGCCCGCCATGGCGCAGGCGCGCCCACGTATCCTGACCCCGATCAGCGCTCATGCCGTCCTTCAACGCGACCGCCCGATCATCGTCGAAGGCGCGGCCGATGCGGGGGAGCGGGTCAGCGTCACGATGGGCGGGGCCAGCACCACCGCGACCGCCGATGCCAAGGGCCGCTGGCGCGCGACCCTGCCCGCCATGGCGGCGACCGCGACTCCGCTGACCCTGACCGCCACCGGCAAGGACGGCGCGGCCGACACGATGGACGATCTGCTGATCGGCGATGTCTGGCTGTGTTCGGGCCAGTCGAACATGGAATATCCGACCAAGCAGGCGCTCAACGGCGAGGGGCTGGTCAAAGGCGCGGCCGATGACCGTATCCGCCTGCTCGACGTGGCGCATCATGTCGGCCTGTCCGCCGACGAGCCGTTGGAAAAGCGCCCGGTCTGGGCCGCCGCCTCGCCAGCCAGCGTCGCCGATTTCTCCGCGGTCTGCTATCTGATGGTCAAGGACCTTGCCGCCAAGGCGAACGTCCCGATGGGGGCGATCGATTCGAGCTGGGGCGGGACCAAGATCCTGCCCTGGATTCCGGCGACCGAAGCGCGCAAGCTGCCCGGCCTGTCCGCCGATGCCGACTTGCTGGCAGTCTATGCACGCGATCATGCAGCGGGCTTGCGCAGTTTCAGCGACCGCTGGGGCGACTGGTGGCGCAAGGCGAGCGGGACGAAGCGCGGGCAGGAGCCCTGGAACGCTCCGGACCGGCTGAGCTGGACGCCGGTGCCCAAATTCAGCCCTTGGGAGGAATGGGGCGTGCCCGCGCTGGCCGACTATAACGGCCTGGTCTGGTTCCGGCAGGGCTTCGAGCTTCCCACCGCGCCCAGCGGCGACGGGGTGATCGAACTGGCGGGGATCGACGAACTCGATACCGTCTGGGTCAATGGCGTGGTCGTCGGCGCGACCTTCGGCTGGGGCGACTGGCGGCGCTACACCGTGCCGCGTTCGGCGCTGAAGAAGGGGCGTAACGAGATCGTTGTCGGCCTGGGCGACACCTATGGTCCGGGCGGCATGTTCGGCCCCGCCGACCATATCCAGTTCACCCCCGCAGGGGGCCAGCCGATCCCGCTCGGCAGCGGCTGGCGCTATTCGGTCTATAAGCGCGACGACCAGAGTTATCCGCGCAGCCCCTGGGAAAGCCATGCGGGACTGGGCACGCTTTATAACGGCATGATTGCGCCGCTCGGGCCGATGGGGCTGAAGGGCGTGGCGTGGTATCAGGGCGAATCCGATGTCGGTCGCGCGGATTATGGCGACCGGCTGGCCTTGTTGATGACCGGCTGGCGGCAGCAGTTCCAGGCCCCGGACCTGCCCTTCCTGATCGTGCAGCTCGCCAATTTCGGATCGCCGCCGGTCAAGATCGGCGACAGCGGCTGGGCGGCGCTGCGCGAGACCCAGCGTCTGGCGGTGCTGCGCGATCCCCATGCCGCGCTGGTGACGGCGATCGATATCGGCGTGCGTAACGACATCCATCCGGCGGACAAGAACGAACTCGCGAAGCGTCTGGTCTTCGCCGAACAGCATCTGATGGCGGGGGACCGCGCCAATGCCTCCGGGCCGATGATCGCCTCGGCTACCCGCGCGGGGGGTGAGGTAGTGCTGCGTTTCAACGGGGTACAGGGCGCGCTTCATGCGTGGAGTGCGGCGGCCCCGATCGGGTTCGAGCTGTGCGATGCCAGCGCCTGTCGCTATGCGCAAGCCAGTGTGAACGGCTCTGAGGTGCGCCTGGCCGATGCCCGGCCGAGCGATGTGCGCGTGCGCTACGCCTGGGCGGATGCGCCGGTGGTCAATTTCTATGACGACGCCCCGCATCCGGTGGTGCCGTTCGAGATGGTAATCACGGGGAATTGATCCGAGCTACCCTCACCCTTCCCACCCGCTAAGGCGGGTTGGCCCCTTCCCTCTCCCACCGGGAGAGGGAGGGAGGCGCGAAGCGCCGGAAGGGTGAGGGTGGTCCAGCGAAAAGGGAGAAACGCCACCACCGGACGCGTTTGACCGGTCAACGCCCCCAAAAGGCGCTTGAAATAAAATGTCATCCGGTTGAAAGATAGCAACGACCCGAGGTGAATCGGGCAGAGTGTTGAGGAGAGAGCATGGCCGTGCCGCCCGAAGGCCATTCGCGCGCCAACCTGGCCCCGTTGCAACTGCATGTGCCCGAGCCGAAATTCCGGCCCGGCGATGCGGTCGACTTCGCCAGTGTCGAGGTTCCGCCCGCCGGCGCCCAGCGCCGCCCGGACACCGCCGCCCCCGCCGACAGCTTCCATGAACTCGCCTATACGCTGGTCCGCGTGCTGGATGAGGAAGGCCGCGCGGTCGGTCCCTGGGATCCCAAGCTCTCGCCCGATCGGCTTCGCCGGATGCTGCGCCACATGGTATTGCTCCGCGCGTTCGACGAGCGCATGTTCCGAGCGCAGCGGCAGGGCAAGACCAGCTTCTACATGAAGGCGCTGGGCGAGGAGGCGGTTGCGGTCGCCGCCGCCCATGCGCTGGACTATGAGGATATGTGCTTCCCCTCGTACCGTCAGCAGGGGCTGTTGATCGCGCGCGACTGGCCGCTGGTCGACATGATGAACCAGATCTATTCCAACAGCGCGGATCGGCTGGGCGGCAAGCAACTGCCCATCATGTATTCGGCCAAGGAAGCGGGTTTCTTCTCGATCTCGGGCAATCTGACGACGCAGTACCCGCAGGCGGTGGGCTGGGCGATGGCTTCGGCCGCCAAGGGCGATACCCGGATCGCGGCGGTGTGGTGCGGCGAGGGCTCGACGGCGGAGGGCGACTTCCACTCGGCCTGCACCTTCGCCGCCGTCTACCGCGCGCCGGTCGTCATGAACGTCGTCAACAACCAGTGGGCGATTTCGAGCTTCTCGGGTTTCGCGGGCGCGGAGGCGACGACCTTTGCCGCGCGGGCGATCGGTTATGGCATTGCGGGCCTGCGGGTCGACGGCAATGATGCGCTGGCGGTCTATGCCGCCACGCAATGGGCGGCAGAGCGCGCCCGGACCAATCAGGGCGCGACGCTGATCGAGCATTTCACCTATCGCACCGAGGGCCATTCCACCTCGGACGATCCCACCCAATATCGCTCGGCGGGCGAGCCGACCGCATGGCCGCTGGGCGATCCGATCCGGCGGTTGAAGGATCACCTGATCGCGCTTGGCGAATGGGACGAGAAACGTCACGCGGACCAGGACCGCGAGGTCGCCGAAGAAGTCCGCGCCGCGCAGAAGGCGGCCGAGGCGAACGGCATATTGGGTCACGGCCTGCACCAGCCGCTCGACAGCCTGTTCGACGGCGTGTTCGAGGAAATGCCCTGGCACCTGCGCGAGCAGCGTCAGCAGATGCTCGACGAAGAACAGGCGAGCGGACGGCCATGGGCGCGCAAGTGATCCCTGTTCGGCACCACCCCGGCGAAGGCCGGGGTCCAGTCGCCGTGTCCCCGCCATCGCAGGGTATCGCGTGCCTCCTATCGTCTCGCAGCTGGACCCCGGCCTTCGCCGGGGTGGAAGATAATTGATGAGCGACCTGATCAACCAAACCGCCCCCGAAACGGGCGAAACCACCCGCATGAACATGATCCAGGCGATCAACTCCGCCATGGACGTGGTCATGGCGCGCGACCCCGATGTGGTCGTGATGGGTGAGGATGTCGGCTATTTCGGCGGCGTCTTCCGCGCGACCGCGGGCTTGCAGAAGAAATACGGCAAGACCCGCGTGTTCGACACGCCGATCACCGAATGCGGCATCATCGGCGTGGCGGTCGGCATGGGCGCCTACGGCCTGCGCCCGGTGCCCGAAATCCAGTTCGCCGACTATATCTACCCCGCGCTCGACCAGCTGGTCAGCGAGGCGGCGCGGCTGCGCTATCGCTCGGCGGGCGAGTTCACCGCACCGATCACGGTCCGCTCGCCCTTCGGCGGCGGTATCTTCGGCGGCCAGACGCACAGCCAGTCGCCGGAGGGCATCTTCACCCATGTCTCGGGCATCAAGACGGTGATCCCGGCGACGCCCTATGACGCCAAGGGGCTGCTGATCGCCGCGATCGAGGACAATGACCCGGTCCTCTTCTTCGAGCCCAAGCGAATCTATAACGGCCCGTTCAACGGCCATTGGGATCGCCCGGCAGAGAACTGGTCCAAGCATCCCGGCGGCGAAGTGCCCACCGGCTATTACAAGATTCCGCTGGGCAAGGCGGCGACGGTGCGCGCGGGCGAGGCGGTGACGATCCTGTGCTATGGTACGATGGTCCATGTCTGCGCCGCCGTGGTCGCCGATATGGGCGTCGATGCCGAGATCATCGACCTGCGCACCCTGATCCCGCTCGACATCGAGGCGATCGAGGCGTCGGTGAAGAAGACCGGCCGCTGCATGATCGTGCACGAGGCGACGCGCACCGCCGGCTTCGGCGCGGAATTGTCCGCGCTAGTGCAGGAACGCTGTTTCTACCATCTCGAAGCGCCGATCGCGCGCGTGACCGGCTTCGACACGCCCTATCCGCACAGCCTGGAATGGGCCTATTTCCCCGGCCCGGTCCGCATCGGCCAGGCGCTCAAGAACTTGCTGAAGGACGCCTGACATGGCTCGTTTCACCTTCCGCCTGCCCGACATCGGCGAAGGCATCTCCGAGGCCGAAATCGTCGCCTGGCACGTCAAGCTCGGCGACCGCGTCGAGGAGGATCAGTCGGTCGCCGACATGATGACCGACAAGGCGACGGTCGAGATGGAATCGCCGGTTTCGGGCACCGTGGTCGAACTGGCGGGTGAGGTCGGCGATCAGGTGCCGATCGGATCGGCACTGATGGTGATCGAAACCGATGCGGTCGAAGAGGCCGTGTCGCCCGCCACGCAAGAAGCGGTGCTCGAAGCCGAAAACCCCGGCGTCGAAGAAGCGCAAACTCCCTCTCCCCCTATGGGAGAGGGCGGGGGTGAGGGGGCGCCACAAGCGACGTCCCCCGTGGTCACCCCTCACCCGGACCCTCTCCCACAAGGGGAGAGGGAGCAGGAGAAGAAGGTGCTGGCTTCGCCCGCCGTCCGGGCGCGCGCGCAGGATCTGGGCGTCGACCTTTCCGCCGTGAAGCCTGCCGAGGGTGACCGCGTTCGGCATTCGGACCTCGACGCCTTCCTGCGTTACGGTTCCGGCCAGGGCTACACCCCCGCCCGTGCCCCCCGCGCGGACCAACAGGTGCGCGTCATCGGGATGCGCCGCCGTATCGCCGAGAATATGGCCGCCTCCAAGCGCGCCATCCCCCATTTCACCTATGTCGAGGAAATCGACGTCACCGCGCTGGAGGAAACGCGGGCGCAGCTGAACGCGGGCCGGGGCAATCGGCCCAAGCTGACGATGCTGCCGCTCCTCATCGTCGCGATCTGCAAGACGCTGCCCGACTTCCCGATGCTCAACGCGCGTTATGATGACGAGGCGGGCGTGGTGAACCGGTCGGGCGCGGTGCATATGGGCATGGCGACGCAGACCCCGGCGGGGCTGATGGTCCCGGTCATCCGCAACGCCGAAAGCCGCAATGTCTGGCAGCTCGCGACCGAAATCGGCCGTCTGGCCGAAGCCGCGCGCGCGGGCAGCATCGCCAGCGCCGATATGGGCGGCGGCACGATCACCCTGACCTCGCTCGGGCCGCTCGGCGGGATCGCGACGACGCCGGTGATCAACCGGCCCGAAGTGGCGATCATCGGTCCGAACCGCATCGTCGAGCGTCCCGTCTTCCGCTCCGATGGACGCGGGGGCGAGACGATCGCGCGGGCCAAGCTGATGAACCTATCAATCAGCTGCGACCACCGGGTCGTCGATGGCTATGACGCGGCGAGCTATGTTCAGGCATTGAAGAACCTGCTGGAAACGCCGGTGATGCTGTTCGCGGATTGAGGCCGGTGCGGGGCGGGGTCGAAGGCCGCGCCCTGCAGCTTACCCTCGACTCTCATGGCTGAGCCCGGCGTCCTGCCCTTGAAACAGGAGGACGCCATGCGTGGAATGATGGGGGAACCGCTGGAAACGGCGTGAGATGGGACGGTCGGCGATGACCTCATCGTCGCTTCCGGCATCCATGCGACGATCAAGACCCGGCTTGCCATCCGCGCCCCAAGCGTCAACAGGGGCGGCATGACGACCGATCGACCTGCGCGTACCGGCCTGTTGCTGGGCATCGGCGCCTATATCAGCTGGGGCATATTGCCGCTTTATCTCAAGCTGTTGAAGGGCGTGCCCGCGCTTCAGGTGCTGGCGCATCGTGTGCTTTGGTCGTTGTTGCTGCTGGTCGCCGTCGTTGTGATCGCGCGGCGGGGCAGGGCGATCCTGGCGGCGGCACGAGGGCGGACGCTGTTGCTGCTCTGCGCCAGTGCCGCGCTGATCGCGATCAACTGGATGGTCTATATCTGGTCGGTCCAGAACAACCATGTGCTGGAGGCCAGCCTTGGCTATTTCATCAACCCGTTGATCAACGTCGCGCTGGGGGTCGCGTTGCTCGGCGAGCGGATCCGCCGGGGACAGGCGATCGCGGTCGGCATCGCCGCGCTCGGCGTGGCGGTGCTGGCGATCAGCGGGGGCGGGGCGATCTGGATTTCGCTGGCGCTGGCCTTGTCGTTCGGATTCTACGGCTTGGTGCGCAAGGTCGCCGCGATCGATGCGTTGGGTGGCCTGACGGTCGAGACCTTGCTTCTGGCAGCCCCGGCGCTCGCGGTGCTGATCCTGGCGAGCGCCAATGGCACGGCGGCGTTCGGCGCGGATCGGCATCTCGACATGCTGTTGGTCCTGGCAGGCGCGGTGACGGCCGCGCCGCTGCTGATGTTCGCGGCGGCAGCGCGGCGGATGCGCTACGCGACGCTGGGGCTGCTCCAATATCTGGCCCCCACCCTGCAATTCGCGCAAGCCGTGCTGCTGTTCGGCGAGCCGCTCAGGCCGGTCCACATCGTCACCTTCGCACTGATCTGGGCGGGGTGTGCGCTCTACGCGTTCGACAGCGTGCGGGGGAGCCGGACGCCGGTAACGGCGGAATAGGTTCGCGCGGAGACGCGGAGTTGGTCTGCCCAGCCGCAGGCTGCTTCCATCCCAAGCAGCGTGGCTTTGTCGTCCGATCGAGAGGGGGACGCCAGTCCGGCATATCCAGACACCTCCGCGCCTCCGCGCGAACAAAATCTACTTCCGTCCGCCCTGCAACTTCGCGACCGCCCGCCGCAAGACGCCGCGTGGCGCGACCCGTGTGCTGGCGGCGGTCAGCCGGTTGAGCAGCCCCGACACCATCACCGCCTGGCCCCGCTCCAATGCGGCAAGCCCGTCGCGCACCACCTGCTCCGAGCCGGAGGCGAAGCGCTCGAACAGCGGCGTTTCGGCCATGCCCGCGACATCGGCGAACTCGGTCCTGGTCGGCCCCGGACACAGCGCCGTCACCGTCACGCCACGACCCTTCACCTCTTCATGCAGCGCCTCGGAGAAATGCAGCACGAACGCCTTGCTGGCATAATAGACCGCCATAAACGGCCCCGGCTGAAAGGCGGCGGTCGATGCGACGTTCAACACGCGCCCCCGCCCGCGTGCCAGCATCGGCGGCAACAGCGCATGGGTGAGCGTCACCAGCGCACGGATGTTGAGGTCGATCATCCCCGTCTGCGTCGCCAGATCGCTGTCGGCAAAGTCGCCCAGCGCGCCGAAACCGGCATTGTTGATGAGTGTATCGATCCGCAGGCCCCGGTCGGCGATCCCGTCGAGCAGCATCCTGACCCCTTCCGGCTGCCCCAGATCGGCGGAGACGACATGCACCTCGACATCCGGCCGCGCGCCCAGTTCCCGTGCCAGCGCCGCCAGCCGGTCGGTCCGCCGGGCGGTCAGCACCAAAGTCACAGGCTTTTTCGCCAGCGCCCGCGCGAAATCCGCGCCCAGCCCGGCCGAGGCGCCGGTAATCAGGATGGTGTCGGGCATCGCCAAGTCTCCAAAGGAGCGGCCATCCCTTCGGCCAGCCGCCGCTGAGTCCAGACCCATAGCAATCCGCATCGCGAAGGCGGGTTCCGTCAGATCGTCCGTGGGGCGTTGGCGGGGTAGTGATGAGGGAAGGGGCGGCCCGTTTTCCAGGCCGCCCGGCATCCCCTCCCGGCACGGAGCCCGAAGGCTCCCGATGCCTAGGCGCCGTCCCGTGATCGGACAGTCACCATGACATGGCCATCCTCTAGTCCGGTCGGGTCGACTCGCTCAAGCACCAGTTTGCACCTACCCGCAAGAAGCCGTGCAGCTGTGTCTTTCGAGCAACGGGTATGGCGCTAGCCTCCAGCGTCGAAGGCGGGTTAATAGGGCGTCATGACTATCGAAATCCGCCATGACGGCCCTGTTGCAATCCTGACGCTACGGAATCGCCCAAATAATCATCTCGGCCTGGGAACTATTTTGCAATTGGCGGAGGCGTTCGACGCTGCGGATTCGGACCCCGCGATTCGCGCCATCCTGCTTCGATCAGAGGGTCGGGTATTTTGTGCGGGGGCGGACCTGGTCAACGCGAACCCCGTCGCCGACCCCCTGCCACCCGGCGAGCGCAGTCCCTTCTACATGGCGGCGGCGCGGCTGTACGGGGTGGCGACGCCGGTGGTGGCAGCGGTGCAGGGGGCGGCGGTCGGCGCGGGACTGGGGCTGGCGCTGGTTGCCGACTTTCGCATTGCGACGCCCGAGGCGCGGTTCGTGGCCAATTTCGTCCAGCTCGGGCTGCATCCCGGGTTCGGCATTTCGGCGGTGCTGGAGCGGGTGATCGGTCGCCAGCGGGCGGCGATGATGCTGCTGACCGGGCGGCGCATCCGGGGCGAGGAGGCGGAGCGCTGGGGGCTGGTCGACCAGCTGGTATCCGCCGACGCGCTGGAGGCGGCCGCGCTGGGCCTGGCGCAAGAGATCGCGGCGGCCGCGCCGCTGGCGGTGGCGTCAACCCGGCATACCCTACGCGGGAATTTGCGGGCGCTGGTTGAAGCGGCGACCGATCACGAACTGGCCGAACAGGCCAAGCTGATGCGGACCGAGGATTTCGCCGAAGGAGTGAGCGCCGTCAGTGAGCGGCGGCCGGGGCGGTTTGTGGGGCGGTAAAGCGGAACACCTTGCGCCCACTCCCGCCCTGCGCTCAGGCTGAACGGGGGTGGGGGAGGTTGGACGGACGCAACGCGTCAGCCTTTGCGCACCGCCAGCTCCGCCTGCCGCCCGGGCAGCGCCGCCAGGATCGCGCGGCGCTCGTCAGCGGGCTTGGCGCTCCAATTGGAAATCTCGCGGATGGTCCGCGCGCAGCCGAGGCACCAGCCGGTCGCCTTGTCCATCGTGCAGACATTGACGCATGGGCTGGCGACACTCGCCGGCTGGGGTTCGACAAAGCTGATGATGTCGAGTGACATGGTAGGCTTCAGATTCCGAACGAGACTTTCAGGAAGTCCGGGATCGGACCGTTCCAGCCGCCGTCATCGGGCGTCTCGTCCTGATGGGAGCGGCGGCGATCGCGGCGACGGTCGTCACTGCGTTGCTCGCGCGCTTCATCGTGACGGGGCTGCTCACGGCGCGGTTCTTCCCGGCGGGCACGGGCGGGCCGGGCGCGGGGCGCTTCCTCGACCGTCTCGGCGACCGGAGCGGTGTTAACCTCGACCTCGACCTCCGCGATGCGGGGCGCGCGGTCGCGGCGCGTGCGGCGGGCGGGGCGTTCCTCCTCCGCCGGGGCGAGCAGTTCGAGCCGATCGATCTTCTGACCGGTCAGCTTCTCGATATTTTGAAGATTCTCGGCATCATCGGGCGCGACGAAGGTATAGGCGGTGCCGGTCGCGCCGCCGCGACCCGTGCGGCCGATGCGGTGGACATAATCGTCCGGGTGCCAGGGCGCGTCGAAGTTGAAGACGTGGCTGACGCCCTTGATATCCAGGCCACGCGCCGCAACGTCGGAGGCGACCAGGATGTTGATGTCGCCGCGCTTGAACAGCTCGAGTTCGGCCAGACGCTGCGGCTGTTCCATGTCGCCATGGATTTCGCCCGAGCGGAAGCCGTGCTGCTTCAGCGACTTGTTGAGCTCGCGCACCGTCGTCTTGCGGTTGCAGAAGATGATCGCGTTGCGAACCTCTTCCTGGCCCAGCAACTGGCGCAGGCGCTTGCGCTTCTCGAACGACTGGGGGGCGACCGGCACGACAAACTGCGCGATGTTGATGTTGGTCGAGGCGGGACGCGCGACCTCGATCGTCTTGGGGTTTTCCAGGAACTTGTCGGCCAGCTTCTTGATCGGCGGCGGCATGGTCGCGGAGAACAGCAGCGTCTGGCGCTGCTTGGGCAGCTTGGTGCAGATTTCCTCGATATCGGGGATGAACCCCATGTCGAGCATCCGGTCCGCCTCATCGATGACCAGCATCGAACAGCCGGTCAGCAGGATGTTGCCGCGCTGGAACAGGTCCATCAACCGGCCCGGCGTCGCGATCAGCACGTCGACGCCCTTTTCCAGCGCCTTGATCTGGTCGCCCATCGAGACGCCGCCGATCAGCAGCGCCATCGAGAGCTTTTGACCAGCGCCGTATTTCTCGAAATTCTCGGCGACCTGCGCGGCGAGTTCGCGCGTCGGTTCCAGGATCAGGCTGCGCGGCATCCGCGCGCGACTGCGGCCATGCGCCAGGATGTCGATCATCGGCAGGACGAAGGCGGCGGTCTTGCCCGTGCCCGTCTGCGCGATGCCGATGATGTCGCGCATCATCAGCACCGAGGGGATGGCGGAGGCCTGAATCGGCGTCGGCTCGGTATAGCCGGCGTCGGTGACCGTCTTGAGAAGTTCGTCGGAGAGGCCGAGATCGGCAAAGCTCATGCAATTTTCCGGAATTTGGTGCGGAAAGGGAATCGCCCCGCACGCGCCCAGCAGCTTAAGCCGCTTGCGGATTTGGCGGTGAAAGTCAAGTTTTCCACAGCTTGGGGCTCGGCAAAACCGAGTTTGTCGTGGTTTTTCAGCGCGCCGGAACCAGGGTGCGGAAACGCTCTATCTCGCAGGTGCGGCCCGCCCGCGTGCGGATCGGGTCGCGCCCCGCGCAAATCTCGCCATCGATGCCGGGGCGGATATAGAAGCTGGAATAATAATCGAGCTGGCGACAGGCGCGGACCAGGCGGGCGCGCACCCGCTTGCCGCCGGTCAGGACGATGTCGACCGCGCCTTCATCGGCGGGCAGCGCGCCCGCCAGTTGCTGGGCCGGGATGCAGCGCGGGCCTTTGCGCTCCTTCCACCGGATCGGCGTGGCGGGGGGCGGCGCGGCGCGGGGGACGCGGATCACGACACGCTCGCGGATGACAAGCTGGGCATAGTGCAGCCGCGCAGGAGAATCCGTCGCGCCCAGCAGGGCGGGCGTCGTCAGCGTCATCAGGGCGATGGCGATCAGGTTTCGATGGCGGCGCAGCATGTCAGCGGGTTCCGATCATAGGGCGCATGATTGAACGCTTTATGAACCTGACCTAACTGACCCATGCCATGACTCCCGCCCAGACCGCATTGCTCCAGGCCCTGAGCCCCGTTTTGGGCGACAAGGGCATCGTCACCGACCCCGCGCTGATCGCCCCTTGGGAGATCGACTGGCGCCGTCGCTTTTCGGGCCGTGCCCCCGCCATCCTCGCCCCCGCCGACACGGCGCAGGTGCAGGCGGTGCTGCGCGCGGCGGCCGAGCACCGCGTTCCGCTGGTGCCGCAGGGGGGGAACAGCTCAATGGTCGGGGGCGCGACGCCGCCCGCAGACGGATCGGCGCTGATCCTGTCCACCCGGCGCATGAACCGCATCCGCCGCGTCGATGCGGGCGCGGGCATGGTGGTGGCCGAGGCGGGCGTGATCCTGGCCGACCTGCACGCCGCCGCCGAGGCGGACGGCGCGCGCTTTCCCCTCACCCTGGGGGCCAAAGGCAATGCGACGGTCGGTGGCCTTGTCTCCACCAATGCGGGCGGCACGCAGGTACTGCGCTTCGGGACGATGCGCGGGCTAACGCTGGGCGTCGAGGCGGTGCTGCCCGACGGGACGCTCTATGACGGACTGTCGGCGCTGAAGAAGGACAATCGCGGTTACGATCTCGGCCAGTTGCTGATCGGCGCGGAGGGGACGCTGGGCATCGTCACCGCCGCCGCGCTGAGGCTGGCACCGGGGATCGCGCGGGGCGCGACCGCCTGGGTCGGGCTGGCCGATCCGGCGGCGGGGCTGACCCTGCTGCGCCGGTTGCAGGCGGCGAGCGACATGATCGAGAGTTTCGAGATCATGCCTGCCGAAAGCCTGGCCGCCGCGGTCGCGCATCTGCCCGGTGCGCGGTCGCCGCTGGCGGGCGCGCATCCCTGGCATGTCCTGATCGAGGCGGTGACGGGCGATGCGCAAGCCGATCCGGCCGCGATGCTGGAGGCGCAGCTGGCTCGTGCGCTGGAGGACGGGTTGGCCGGTGATGCCGTCATCGCGGCTTCGGAAGCGCAGGCCGAGGCATTCTGGCTGCTGCGCCATTCGCTGTCCGATGCCGAGCGAGCGCTGGGGCCGGCGGTGCAGCACGACATCGCGGTGCCGGTCGACGCCATGCCGCGCTTCATGGTCGAGGCGGCGGCGGCGTGCGACGCGCGCTTCCCCGGCACCCATGCCTCGGGCTTCGGGCATCTGGGTGACGGCAATATCCATTTCCATGTCCGCGCCGCCCCCGGCACCGATCGCGACCGTTTCTATGCCGAGGATGCGGCCGTCATCACCCGCTTCGTTCATGATCTGGTGACGGCGGCGGGCGGCACCATCTCGGCCGAACATGGCATCGGCCAGATGAAGCGCGACGAACTCGCCCGCCTCTCGCCCGAGCGGGTCGCGGCGATCCGCGCCATCAAGGCGGCGCTCGATCCGCACGGTCTGTTCAATCCGGGCAAGCTCGTCGCTTGCGCATGAGGCGCTAGGTCCATAGACACGGGCCAGGACATGCGGCCGGGGGGCTCGCATGGATCGCGTTTTTTGGAGAATATCATGGCGAGCGCGCCGTCCCTTCCGCTTTTCTACAACGGCCTGGAGCCGCTTTCGAGCGAGGCTCATGCGAACTACAAGGTTCGCCCGCAGGAGACCGCGCCCTTCCTGGTCGGCCAGCACGCCATCCCCGTGACCGTGGACGAGTTCCCGCTGGTGCAGCGTTTCATGCCGATCGTCTTCTCGGTCGGCGACCAGCCGATCCCGCTGGCGCTGATGGGTTTGAACGAGGGCGTGAACGTCTTCGTCGATGACGAAGGCCGCCTGACCGAGACGAACTTCTACGTGCCTGCGTACATCCGTCGCTATCCGTACATGCTGGCGCGCCTGCGCCCCGAGTCGGAAGAGCTGTCGCTGTGCTTCGATCCGACCTCGCCGACGATCGGCGCGTTCGACGATGGCGATGCGCTGTTCGACGGCAGCCAGCCGAGCGAGCTGACCAAGAACATCCTCCAGTTCAACGAATCGTTCGAACAGGCGGGCGCCCGTACCCAGAACTTCATGAAGGAACTGGGCGAAATGGGTCTGCTGATGGACGGCGAAGTCTCGATCCAGCCGGACGGCGCGGATCAGCCCTTCGTCTATCGCGGTTTCCAGATGATCAACGAGGAAAAGCTGGTCGACCTGCGCGGTGACCAGCTGCGCAAGATGAGCCAGTCGGGCATGCTCCCGCTGCTCTATGCGCATCTCTTCTCGCTCTCGCTGATGCGCGACATCTTCGCTCGTCAGGCGCAGCAGGGCAAGATGCCGCAGCCGCAGCTTCAGCCGGTCGGCTGATCCGATGCGCGGGCCGGCCGTTTCCGCCAGTCCGCGCTACAGCCAGGTCGCGATCGTCTTTCACTGGACGATCGCAGGCCTGGTCGTGGCGAACCTTGCCATCGGGTTGCTCCACGAGAGCCTGTTGCCCGGGACCATCCCGCTGCACAAGGCGATCGGCCTGACCGTGCTGGCGCTGACGGCGGCAAGGATCGTCTGGCGCCTGGGCCACCGCCCGCCGCCGCTGCCCGCCGAAATCCCGGTCTGGGCGCGCGGAAGCGCCCATGCGCTCCACGTCACGCTCTATTTCCTGATGATCGCCATGCCGATGACCGGCTGGGCGATGGGCTCCGGCCGCGCCGTATCCCGCCCGGTCAGCTGGTTCGGCCTGTTCGACGTGCCGCCACTGCCCATCGGCAAGGCCGCTGCCGGGTTCGGGCACGAGGCGCATGAGATCCTTGGCTGGGCGATGCTGGTTCTGGTCGCGATCCATGTCGCGGCGGCGCTGCGCCACCATTTCCTGCTGCGCGACGGCTTGCTGGCGCGGATGCGTTTGCGCCGGGGCTGAGCCCGTTTATGGGACTTCCATAACAAACTCCTGATTGTCCTGGTTATCGACTGTCGGTTTGGCATCGGTCATGACGCGGGTGTAGCGTCGACAACGATGTGCTTCGGGTTAAGCGGTTGCACATGATATAGGCCTACCGAACGGCCCATGAGTAGGAAGTTGTTCTTCGCCCAGTTATTCGGGTTGCCTCTGCTTGCGATACTCTTCTTCGTAGGGTTGATGGTCCCGCGCTACGTGCCCAGCGACACGCTGATAAGGGCGGCCGCTTCGACGACGTCGCCTGATCTCGCAAAAGAACGGATCATCGCCAGCTTTGTCGGCCGCTGCCGCTCGAGATGGAATTTCGACAGGTTGCGGGGGCGTGGCGAAGCAAAGCTGTATTCCTTGGAAAACGACGCGGGGCTATTCGCCCGGACCTCGATCCATTGCATGCCTAATCGCGGATGCTCCGTCATTGCAAAGGCGTTGATAGCTTATCCATTCCCGACCGAAATAGGCGGAAAACTACTTCCTATCACAATATGGGGATGTGGACGCAGTACTCCCGACTGGAGCAAAAGCGATCTCATTACGTGACGCCAAGCGATCAAATCTTGGATGAGGGGCGGAACGACTTATTTTGAACAATGGGCCGCTTTCGACCGCCGGGCTCTTCTGATCGAGCATCTGAATCTGGGCGATTGCAGATAGTCGGTTTGCGCCCCGAGCCCGCTACGGCATCGCGCCTGCCAAGAGGGCACGCGCTGGGTCCGCCACCACCCGTTACGAAAAAATGACGAATTGCGGGCGAGAGGGTTGAACCAAATAGGCCCTTTCCTATTTATATCCTGTACGACGTCGTGTCCCCCCTTTCGCGATGTCGTATGACACGCTTTCAGCGTGTCTCCTCCCTGAACCTTGGCCGCCTCGCGCTCTTCCCCCTTGCGCGAGGCGGTTTTTTATTCGGCAGCCATCGCGGCTGACTGGCCCAGCGCTTCGGCGGCCAGGGCGGACAGGATGCGGCGTACCAGCGCGACCGTGGTGTCGAAGCCTGGCCCTGGCGCCTCCAGCGCGGCATCGAGATATAGTGACCGATCGAGTTCCAGTTGAACGGCATGGATGCCGCGCCGGGGATCGCCATGCCGCTCGACGATATGGCCCCCGGCATAGGGGGCGTTGCGCGTGACCGCGAAACCGGCCCCGCGCGCTTCCGCCTCGATCCGGCGGACGAAGCGGGTGGCGGCGGTCGTACCGTGCCGGTCGCCAATGACGATGCGTGGGACCAGTCCCGGCGCCCCCAGGGGCGGCATCGAATGCAGGTCGAGAAGGACCGCCACCCCGAAGAGCGCGCGCGCATCGGCCAGCCGCTCCGCCAGCGCCCGGTGATAGGGGCGGTGATCGCCTTCGATCCGCGTCACGATCTCCCCATCGGCGAAGCGCCGCGTCCATATATCGCCATGTCCCGCCACCCGGCGCGGGACCAGGCCCAGCCCGCTGCGCAGCTTGGCCGAAGCGCGAGGCGCCGTCCGTGCTCCCTCGTCGATCAACGGATCCCGCTCGCGCTCGTCGCGGTTCAGGTCGATCCAGGCGCGCGGGGTGTTCTGGATCAGCGTCGGCTCGTCCCCGCGCGCGGCCATGCCGACCAGATCGATCAGCCGGTCCTCCAGCCCCATCACGGCCGCGACCGGCACCCGCAACGCCGCGACCATCTCCGGCGTGTAGGCGCGCCCCCCATGCGGCACCGAGATCACCACCGGGCCGGGGGGGACCGGATCGCCAAAGCTCTGAAAGGATGCGCCGAAGCTCGGGCTGGCCATTGTCCGCGATCCTATGGCGGCAATCGGATGCGGGCAATGGTCTGGAAATCTTAACCGCCCCGCCGCTAAGCTGGACTTCGAAATGAATCGGGATGACGCGATGTTCCATATCCTGCTGGCCGAAGACGACGAGGTCATGCGCGAATATCTGACACGGGCGCTGACGCGATCCGGCTACCGGGTGACGGCGGTGGACCGCGGCACCGCAGCACTGCCGTTGTTGGAAAGCCAGCGGTTCGACCTGCTGCTGACCGATATCGTCATGCCCGAGATGGATGGCATCGAACTGGCGCAGCGCGCCGCCTCGCTGGTCCCCGACCTGCGGGTGATGTTCATCACCGGCTTCGCGGCGGTCACGCTGAAGGCGGGGCAGGCGGTGCCCAACGCCCGCGTCCTGTCCAAACCCTTCCACCTGCGCGACCTCGTGATGGAGGTGGACCGACTTTTTACGACGGAATCGGCCGATGGCGCAATTTAGGGCTTGTCAGCCCGGAACAACCTGCTAATTGCCCGGCCTCCGGCGGGCGTGTAGCTCAGTGGTAGAGCACTGTGTTGACATCGCAGGGGTCGCAAGTTCAATCCTTGCCACGCCCACCACCCTAAAACGTTGCTATCCGGTCATAAAAACCTCCCACCCCGGAGGGACCGGATAGCGATGTTTTCGGCGCACTTTCGGCGCATAGCGCCGTCAGACCGCCCATCGATTTCCCCGGTAATGTCCTCGAGAGCCTTCGCCACCGAGCCGAAGCGACCGACCGCATAGATTTCGGTCGTGCTATTGGCGTCGTGGCCGAGGAAGCCCTCCAGATCCCATTTGTGCACGCCGCGATCGCGCAGCAGCGTCGCGAGGCTGTGCCGAATAACATACGGCTTCCACTCGCGCGTCGAGGGGAGCTTCAGCTCGCGCAGCATCGTTCGCCAGGACGTGTCGACGTCCAGGATCGAGCGGCCGTAATAGTTGACCAGGAAGCCCGCACCCTTCCGCTTGTCGGCATCGAGGCGCTGGTATGTGTCCAGCTCGGCGGCGAGCCAGTCGCGCAGGATCGGCAGCACCGGGATGACCGGCCGATACTTGTTCGTCTGTGCGCGGCCGAACGGATTGAGATCGAGCGTCGGCGAACCCGGGTACCATTGCTCGCGCTCGGGCGCGACGCAGATGTCCACCACACTGTCGGGCCGCGCGAGCGTACAGATCGAGGCGACAAGGAACGCATGCAGCGATGCGCGCTTCTTCTCCGGCTCCGCCGCATAGGCGACCATGTCCGCGATTGCCGCGACATCGATCCGAACCTTGCGCGGCCGCGACACCTGCTTGCGGGGCTTCGGCTTGTAGACCGGGCGACGTTCCGACCTGGGCGGGTCGGCGTCGGCTGCGTGATTGAGGGCAGCCGCGACCTGCAACACCGATTCCTCGGTCGTCGCCGCCGCGCGAGGCCGCGACTTCGTGACTTCGCCAGCTTTGTTGCGCCAGACGACCGGTTGATCCTTCGACCAGGCGCGGAACGCCTCGACGAACGGTGAGCCACAAGCGACCGCGCAGGTTGTCTCGACGCCGAACGTCCCCCCCGATTCCTGCTGTGCGTCGAGGAAGTCGACGACGTGCTTCAGCCGCGCGGAGATGCTGTCCGCCGAATCCTTCAGCGCACCGTGCTCGATCTCATAATCGGCAATGGCGTCAGTCAGCAGATAGGCGGCGGCCGAGGCCACCGGCTGTCCACAGGCATAGCAATAGGCAGCCGCCTCGCCACGATCAGCGAGGTAGCGCTTGTCTAGTTCGCGGATCGCAGCCTGTTCGTCCGCTGTACGCGTTGACGCGCTTGCTTCGCGTCGCGCTTCGGGATCGTACCAGAAGATGTACCAGCTTCGCGAACGCTCGGTTCCATCCTCTCGGCGGAGCTTGTCGAGCCAGTATTTGCCTCTGCGATAGAGTGGCGACGCGCGTGACGGCATCGTGCTTGTTCCCTCAGAAATTCGGTTTTTGCCGTGTGGATCAGATCGATCAGCCCGAGGCTGACCAGTAAGTCCAGATCGGCGGCAGTCAGATCGAGGCCACGCTCGTTCTCGGAAGCACGGCATACTCGCCGATCGAGTTGGACGATGTGCATCAGATCCTTCTCCTGAGGTTGGGATAGTGCGGACGAGGCATCAATTGTGCGTTCGTCCCAAGTCGATGCCGTGCCGCGAAGCCAAGATCTGGCTAAATTCGCTGTACAAGGCGTTGGTCCAGAATGGATTTTCCCAGTTGATCGGCTGCACAATGCGCGGCTCATACTGGTATTCGATGATGAACGGCCGAGGTGCCGCAGCCCGCGTAAAATGGAAGCCGGCAAGCAGGTCGCCGAGCGTCGTATGCTGTCCGGGCAAAGCGTAGCGATCCAGCGCGAAAATCATTTCTGTCGCGCCGTCAGCCCAGAGCTTCAACATGAAGGCGTATGCTTGACCGGCTTCCAAATTGAGCGCCGCAATGGTCATGCCGCCGCTCGCATCCAGCACCAGCGCATGAGGGATTGCGAACCCGTCCTCATCCATCGTGGCGGCCACATACTCGTGGAACACGGTCGTCAGGGGCACCGGCGAGGAATCGGTAGTGTGCGTCATGGTGCTCCTCATGCGCGGGCCTCCCGCTCGTTTATCCATCCATTCAGCGTATCCAGAACATCGAGGCCGTTGCCTTCCATGCGGCGGCGATGGGCACGCATCAGGTCGCCAATCTCGTCGACGCTGTAGTCAGCGGGGGCCGGCTCGGATCGGAACGCCATACGGCGCTGCGGGACCGGCTTGCGGACCCGGCCGGGGATGTCGAAGTGATCGAGGCTGAGCCCGGCTTCCTCAGCGATGGCAATGCCGCGCTCGACCGCCGTCTCGCGCTCGGCGGTGAAGGTAGTCGAACGGGCAAGCGCAAAGCAGCGATCGGCCTTTTCGAAGGCGCGCCTGTCAGCCACGTGTGGGCTCCCTTCTGGCCGCCTCGGCAGCAACCCGGGCGGAAAGAATGCGGTCCTCGGCCGCCAAATGGTGCAACAGCTTCGCCGCTTCGCGTGCGGCCGCGATCTGAAGATCGGGTGCCGGGAGCGAAGCCTTTATGTGATCGAGGATGCGCCCTGCATCGCCGCTGACCTCGCCTCCGAAGGCATCTACTACCGTAACGTGCAGGCCTATATGATCAGCCATTCGCGAAATCTGACGGGCCGCATGATCAAGGACGTCGGCCTTCGTGATGAGTACCGGAAGCTCCGGCAACTCTTTGGGCAAGACGCTCACAGCCCCAGCTCCGGAACGACGCCGGGGCCGGCGATCAGCCAGTTGACCAGTTCAGCCAGGACCAGGCCGACAATCACGCCGGCGATCGCCAGCAGGGCGATATCGTTGGGCGACAGGTCGGTGTCGGCCGGCGACTTTGCGGGGCGGCAGATCACGCAGCGGCAGGTGAGGGGGTGAAGGGTCGGCGTCTCGATCGGTTTCATCAGCGAGGCTCCTTCGACTGGAGGGCGGCGGCCGCGCGCAGCGTCTCGATCGAGACGACGTTCGCGAACAAGATGAGGATGACCGCCGCCAGCGCAGGGCGGGGCGATCCGTGAAGCAGGAAGCCCATCGCAACGCCGGCGAGGATCGCGGTCATGATCGTCAGCGTGCGCAGGGTCGTGGTGAGGCGGCGGTAGATGTCCGCCCTCATGATGCGGCTCCGACCGGGGCGGGCTGGGCCGTCCAGGCACAGAAGGGCGCGGACGAGTATCCGCAGCCGTCCCGCTGGGTCGCGCCACAGATGATGCAGACGGGGGTCTTGGCGGCCTCGATGCCGAGCCGGTTTCGCTCCAGCTCGTATAGGACCGCGATGTCGATCGGGAACACGGTGCCCAGCGCCACGATCGTGGCGAGCGACAGCGGTTCGATATCCGCCTCCATCCGCTCGAGCCAGGACGCGCGAACCAGCGCCGACCAGCGCGGTTCGGTGGATATCTGCGCGGCGACCTCGCCCAAAGACAGTCCGGCTGCGCACCGGCGTGACTTCAGATAAGCTCCAGGGGTGATCACGGCCGGCGCTCCGGCGTGATGTCGACGATGATCTGCGTCGAGTGGTACGCGTCGAGCACCATCCGGATGTCCATCACGGCGCGCGACAGCTGCGCGAATGCGCCGTTCATCCGGTAGAGCATCGCGGTCTGTTCGGGCGTGTCGAGCACCGCGTTGTCCGGCAGCTGGCGTGCGATGCGATCGCGCGCCACGCGGGCCTCAGCATAGGCGACGTTCAGTTCGTCGATATCGCACAACATGTTTCGTGCAGGCTCCGGGCAGCAATTTACCGCTCCGCCGATCGCGTTGGATCGGCGGGGGCGGCTTTGGGTCGGTCGATGGGAGTTGGGAGTACGGTGGGCGGGGTGGATCACGGTGGCACCTGGGCCATCAGGTGGGGCAGCGTGGCCTCCAGCACCGCGATGTTTTCGGATACTTCCCGCGACGCCTCGCGGCGCTGAAGCTCGGTTGCGCCCGGCATCATCGCGATGACGAGCGCGGCTTTCGCATCGGCGCTCTCATGGATGACCTGGACGGTGAGGTCGGGCAGGTTGCCGATGTCGATGCCCATGACGATCGGTGCCGACGCTTCGAAGCGTCGGCGATAGGTGTCGAGCATGGGCGCGCCGGCACCGCCGGCGGCACGCCAGGCGCAGTCCAGCGCGAGCGCCGCGGCGATCGGCGGGGTGGCGTCGCACTCAGGGTTGGACCAATGGGCGACCGTGCGACGGGCGCGGCCGACGATGCGCAGGACCTGGTCCTGGCCGATCCGGTCGACGATGTCGTCCAGCGCGGCCTCGAATGAGAGGGGGTCGCGGGCGTAGGTCATGCCACCGCGTCCAGCGCGGCGCGAACGACCAGGCCGTCAGCATTGAGCGCGTACAGCGAGACGCGCTCGCTCCAGACCTTGTCGACCAGCGCGGGCCGCGTCTTGGAACCGCGCGTCAGGTTCTTCGCGCAAGGTTCGGAGCAGGCGAGCAGCACCGGCTGGCCGGTCAGACCCATAATGGTGCTGATCTGGCCGACCGTCAGGCGGCGGATGACAGCCGCAGCGGTGTCGAGCGTCAGGGTTGCGTCGGTCATGCCGCGCTCTCCGGAAAAGGGTAGGAACTCGGCTGGCGGCGGGTGTCCCCGGATAAGCGGAACCGCCGCCAGCCCCCGGCGAGCCGTCGCCCGTCGGACTGCGTGACCAAACCCGCATCCGATGGCCACGGACAGGCCGCTGCGCCGACCGTAAGACGACGCGATGCGAAACAGGTCGCCAGCAGCATTACCAACCCCGGCTGCTGCTGGCGCTCGCCACCCGACTGGCGGACGAGATCGGAAGGGATTCGGCGCGTCACGACTGCGCCTGCTCGATCAGCGGCGGGGCGGCAGGTGTGGGGGTGTCGTGCTCTTGCCGGTAAATATCAGGCCGCAGGATGAAGCGGGAAACCCCGGTATGCTCTTCGACCAGCAGAACGTGCTGCGGTGGCAATGCCTTGCCCCGCTTTATCCAGGCCCACACCGATGGCTGCTTGATGCCGAGCAGGCGCGCCATTGCGCCTTGCGAGCCGACACGACGAACCGCTTCACGTAAGGCTTCAGCCATTGCAGCGTCGTCATTCGGCATCGAATCGCCCCGACTCATCAATAGTTTTCTCTATTGGCCAGCCGTATGCAAAAGCGCGGTTTTGCGCAATAGCTAAAACTATAAGCCCGTTCGCATGATAGTCGGGCAGCGAGTCAAAGAGCGGATGGGGGCCCTCGGCCTAAGCCAAGCCGAGCTGGCGAGGCGGGTCGGGCTTGCCCAACCGACGATCTATAGCTTGATCCATCGCAACAAGGTCGGCTCGAAGCATCTGCACAAGATCGCGAGGGAGCTGCTCACGACCGCCGATTATCTGACGGGCGAGACGGATGACCCCGACGCAAACGCGCCGCCACCGCCACCGCCAGCACCTCACCTAATCACGATGCAGGTGGTGCTGCCCCCGGAGGACGCCTTGGAGCAAATGTTCGCGGGGATGCTTGATGCGATCGGCGAGTCGACCCCACGGGACGCGCTCGCTCGGCAGCTTGCACAGCTGCTTCCCAAATCGCTGTCGCGGCTGAAAGATCTGCGGCTCGATTGGGGGGTGCCCCCGGTCCAGATCGAGGCGTCCCTAGAAGCCGATGCAGCTCTGCCCATCGCTGATCCCGTGCGCCCATGATGATCGAGCATCGGATGTTGCAGGGCGAGCAGCCCTCCTCGCAGCCTGGCGTGGCGGGGACGTGCGTCATCGAGGCGCACCCGTGACCGATCCGGCCGCCAAGCTGAGCCCGCGCCAGCGCGAATGTCTACGGCTGGTGTGGGAGCGTCGGACGTCGAAGGAGATCGCGGCCGAGCTGGGGATCAGCGCGTCGACCGTCGATGGGTACATCAAGGAGGCGATGGAGACGCTTAGCGCGCGCGATCGCCGCCAGGCGGCCGCCATCGTGTTCGGTTCTGGCACGCCTGCGCCCCCCGATAATTTGGGACCCCAATCTCCGGGGCTATCGACTGAGCCGGCCGCACCGATAGCGCCGGCCGCGTCGACGAAGACGCCGTTCTGGCCGCAGCCGAATTTGAGGCGGCAGCCGGATACGCAGTCGCTGGCGCAGGTCCTGAAGCAGATCGCGATCATTGCGATCGGCTCGATGGTGGCGCTGTCGCTGTCGCTGTCGCTGGGCGCGGGGGTTTCAACCCTGCTCCGGCCGCTGCTGCACACCTTCGATCGACTCGTGCAATAATCGCGGGGGTCTCCCCGCCGGGGAGATCCACATGTCGAGTTTTGCCACCCGTCTGGAAGTCGTGCGATCGGTCGGCGCGCCGCTGTGCGAAGCCGAAAAGCACCTCGATGCGGCCTTCGCTCTGCTGGCGCAGGTGCAGATCGCGGCCGTTGAGGGGCGCGAGAAGGCCCGCTTGCCGCTTCGCACCGGCCACGACGCGCTCGCTCGCCTCGTCCAGGCGCAGCAGACGCTGCTGGCGACCCGCGACGCGGTGCATGAGGCGCATAACGGTTTCCGCGCGGTCCAGGACGAGATGGGCGTCGACGGCCAGGAGTTTGGCGATCATGGCGACACCCCGCGCGAAGCGAAGGTCGGCCTGACTGTCGTCGCCAATGCGGCCTGATGAGGGCCGGTTGACTTGGGACAGCGTGCGGCCCGAAGGGATGGGGCATGAGCCTGATCCTCTTCCTCGCGGTACTGGGGCTGTCCTGCGCGTATGCTCTGGCGCGCGGTGGCGCGCCGGAGCGGATCGCGGCCGGGCTGTACCTGGGCGCGTTCGCGGTGGACGAGCTGGTGCACCGGACGGTGGATGGCAGCAGCTATGCGACCGTCGAGGTCGGCTCGCTGCTGCTCGATCTGGCGCTGCTGCTTGGCCTGATCCTGTTGGCCTGGCGCTCGACCCGTCACTGGACGCAATGGGTGGCCGGCTGGCAGCTGGCGGCCGTCGTCGCGCACCTGGCCAAGCTGCTGGTCCCATCGATGGAGGCCACAGGCTATGCGTTTCAGGCGCAGCTGTGGGCCTATCCGATCGTGACGACGACGGCGATCGGCGCGTGGCGTTTTCGCGAGCGGTGGAACGCCGGCATCCGCGAGGCGGACTGGAAGCCCATCGCCGCCTAGCTGGGGCGCGATCATGATCCGCAGCGAGCGGGTGCGGCTGGCGGCCGACATCTATGCGTCGCGGCGGACCCGCGACGAGGTTTTCACCGATCTGCTCGGCGGGTTCGGGGAGCCGGCTTGGGACATGCTGCTGGCGCTTTACATCGCCGAGCATAGCGGCCTGACCCAAACCGCATCCGAATTGGTGAAGGCGACGCAAGTCGAGACCGAAACCGCCGCGCCCTACATCCTCTGGATGAAAAGCCAGGGGCTGGTCGACATCGACGGTGACGAGGTTCGGCTGAAGGAGGCGGGGCGTAAGCGGATGGATGCCTATCTCGACAGGCAGGGGGCATTGCGGACGGGTGGCGGGCTGCATTGAGCGGCCGATGACCACAGAAAACGGGGGGACCAAGCCCCGGTTTTTCGTATCCCAATCGTTCGGATAGTCCCGAGTTACCCCTGTAAAATATGGGTTTGAGGGTGACATTGCTTCGGTACGTCAAGCGTCAGGCGACGGTTGGCATTTCTGCGATGGCATTCGATTTCCGCGTTCACGGAATAGGAGGAATCAATGCGGCCTGATCGGATCACGGTAGCGCTGCTGTGCCTTTGCCTGGCGGCGTGTTCCAATCCCGTCGCGGACGCGCAAAGCCGGGTCGACTTCTTGGAAAAGAACGGCGGTACGCTGGGTGAGGTGTGCGACGCAAAGCGGGTGTTGGCGAAAGCCTCGGCGGACGCTCAGGACGCGTCGAACTATCAGATGCACCGCTTATCGGCTGACATTGACTGCATGCGAGCCGACCAGCTGGGACGGGACATGCCTACAAACGAGAGCGACCCGGCCTATTCTATCGAGCCGGACAATCTCGAGGCTCTGCCTGATACGGTTTCTCGACCATGAGCCGCCTAAGCGACACAGCGGATGGCGCTAATCCGGACAGCACAAGCCCCTTTTTCCAGGCGAACGCAGTAGGACGCATCCGTGCCGAGGAACCGCTGGCAGGGTTCAATCGACATCCTCTAATCTTCTGGTTGCTGGTTTCGCTTACCGCCGGAGGTACGGGCGGCGCGATAGCACTCTTAATCACCACCGGCTTTAAAAGTGATGATGTTTTCGCCTTCGCTGGGGCGATAATTGGGGCGGCCGCAACGGTTGCGGGTGCCGCTTGGTTGGCGGATCACACCGCCAACGAGGCAAAGCGCGCTGAGCAAGACGCGATCTTAGAAGAGATTCACTTGGTCCGGCAGCGGGTGGCCGTAACGCTCCCCTTTTTTCCAGATACATACGAAGTGCGAGACGGCTGCTTCAATGCGTTGGAATTGTTTGAGCCGATCGCCCTGCACGCCAATGAATTCTTCATTGAAGTAATCCAACATGCCAAAACCCTTGACTTCGGTAAGAGGCAAAAAATCAAGGCATTGTCCCGTGCCCTGGAGGAATTTCTTGCCTATTACGAGCGGGATAAGAAATGGCACGCCCACGCGCCTGGGTCCCCGGAGTTTCACGAACTGCTGACTAAACTAGCAGACGCATCGCGTGACGCCGGGGTTTACTGCGCGCGGTAACCCATAATGCGGCCTTTTAGGATGCAGAACACCTATGATCTGCTGCAGGCCCGCGCGCGCGTGGACGAGGTCAAGGAAGGTGCGCCGTCGCGGCGTGGATGCTGGTGCAACGATAACGATCCTCGCGAAGAAGGATCAGGAGCGATGGTTGAGCGGTGGGTATGATAACGTGGTGGCATTGCAGCGGCTGTATCCGGCCGATCATATGACGGTGCGCGGGCCGGTCTTCCCCACGCGGAAACAAGGGAGCTGACATTCGTGACCGACCAACCGTTTCCGGCCCCCACCGATTATCCCGACGGATATTTTGCCACACAGGAAAACTGCATCTTTCCTGGCCTAGTCCAGCTGGACGTGCGGACGGTGGCCAACCGGATCGAGCGCGCCTTCCCATTGGATATTCAGTTGGAGGTCGACGAATGCTGGCTGACGATTGGGCGGCAGGCCGGCCTGTTTCAGCGCCTGGCTAGTCCGCTTCTGGGCGGCGGCGAACCGATCGCCACCCCGATCAGGCTGCGCGTTCGGCTGCAGCATTGCTATGTCCGCTACCAATGCCAAGGGGTGACCATTCCCACCAGCTCCAAGTATCGCAGCGCGGTGGAGATCGGCACCTATTCGGACCGCCGTAATATGTCGGATACGACCGCCTCGACGCAGGATGTCAGCGGCAACGCTGGCTTCGGCGCGAAAGCGGGCAGCAAAGAAAACTCTCTTTCCGCCGAAGCGGGCTTTCGATCCGCCTCGCAATGGCAGGGTAGGGTCACGACCGAGCGCGTTATCGCGGCGACCCGGGACATTTACGAAGTCGAAGCGGTGCCTGGAGGCTGGCGAATAGGGGATAAGGTGTTCGGCGATCCGGTGAAGGACGGCGGGTTACTCGATGGCCCGTACTTCGCGCGCAAGGTCGAGGGGCATCCGCATAGCTGCATGGTTCAATTCCCCCGGGGCACGAGCGACGGCGCGATCCTATTAGATGTAACGACGCGCGACGGCCTTCGGGTGGAGCGGGAGGACGGAACGGGGGCCCCCCTGAGCGAGCGTGAAAGTGCCGTGCTTGCCATGAAGGATCGAATGGCCGCTCTGTGCATCGAAACCGCGGAACGCCAATCCTTGTCGGAGGTGATATTGGCCAGCGTGTCGGTGCGATGCTCGACCGCCCACGATGCCGAGGAGATGCCGCTGTGAGCCGGGACGACCTGTTCCATCGGTCCAATTCCTTCGAAGCGCCTTCTGGCGCAGCGCGTGATGAGTTGGAGGCCCGACTTGCCGCATTGTACGCGGAGAGTGACGTCAGGTTTCACGCCTTGGTTCGTGCGGCAGGGCTGCGGCCGACCGAGGATTTCCGCGACCGGGACCTGCGGGCGCTGAATTTTCTCGATGCCGAGCTGGAGGGCTTTGACTTCAGCGGTAGCGACCTTCGTGGGACCGGGCTGCGTTTCGCCCATTTGGGGCTATCCACAAAGCTCGATCGGGTGCTGCTTGACGAGGAGGACGGCGATTGGATCAGTCGTCAGGATTCCGAATGGCCATACTGGGACGAGGAGCTATTTCGCGATCTGTCTAGGGCCATTGCGTCGGGGAAAATCACGGTCGTCTACCAGCCGATCCTGTCGGTTAAGGAGGCGATGATTCTACGGGTCGAAGCGCTTGCACGCTGGGACCATCCGACCCGTGGGCCGGTTCCGGCCTCCACGTTTATTCCAATGCTGGAGGAGGTGGGCGGCATAGATCGCCTTGGCCATGTGCTTCTTGAGCGCGTGGTGGAAGACCAGCGCAAAATGCGTGAGCTCGGCGTGACCATCGGAATTTCAGTCAACATGGCAGCTGCGTCCGTCGCGAACAGGGCATTCTGCGAGGACTGTATGCGCATACTCGCCGGCCAGAAGGCAGATATTCGCTTCGAATTTACCGAGGCCGACATCACGATACATCGCGATAGCTTCCGTGAAAACCTGCTCATGTTGCGGCCATTTGGAATTGACATCGCGATTGATGACTACGGTACTAGCTACTCGTCTCTTGCTGAATTGAGAGATGTCGGAGCACGGGAGATGAAGATCGACAGGAGCTTCATCGGCTCCATAAGCAGCAGCCCGGACGCCGACGTCTTGAAGTCCGTGATAGACCTTGGTCATTCGTTGGGGATGAGTGTCACAGCCGAGGGGATTGAGTCGAGCGCTGAGGCATATTGCGCCAAGGTGATGGGGTGCGATGACCTACAGGGTTTCTGGGTCCGGAGGCCGCTACCCTTTGATGATCTGATTGAATTTTTGCACGTATCGACGATCGGCGGATGGTCGCAGAAGCTGCTGACCTTACAACCTCCCCGCGACGACCCTAGGAAAAATCTGGACCTTCCGTAAACTGTAGTTGAGGACACTGGACCTCCAGCTGCAAGCGCAGCCCCGTCAGTCCGGGGCAGCGTGACGATCGCGGGGGCTTGAAATATTGGAAATGTTCTAGTTTTGTTCTAGCATGTCCGAGCCTAAGATTCTGACGGCGCCGCGCCGCTTTGCCATTACGATCGTCGGGGATACCCGCACGGTCTGGAGCCGCCATCATTTGACGCAGAGCGCGTTGGCGCACCATCTCAGTCGGCTGCTGCTGGGCCAGCCGGTGTCCCTGCCCGAGCTGGAGGCGTTCGGGCTTCGCATCCATGTCGAGTGGGACCCGGACGATTGGCCGACGATAGGATCGGCCGCTTCTGGTGCAAAGCGCTGATTATCCCTATCTTCTGCGGTGGGGAGCATAACCGAAAACCGATGGAAGAACCGCTTCGCCTGAAGCCATCGATGGCCAGCCGCAAACTGCTCGTGCTGGCGTTCGTCCGTGCGTTTATCGAGCGGTGGGGCGGGTCGCCGTCGATCGGCGAAATTGCCGAAGGCACCGGCGCGAGCCGCACGCGGGTCAAGGCTGCGCTATGCTCGCTGGAACAGGAAAAACTGATTGTCCGACGGAAGGGCGCACGCGGCATCATGCTGCCCGATCGTCTCGCCGAGGCGGTGCGAGATCTGCGCGCCGCAGGCTATATCGTCGACGACGATTTCGTGCGTGGACCAATTACGAGCCTCCCACCCGTAGTGGAGCTTGATTACGACCCCGGATGACAACGGGGTGAAGTATACATGACAGAGGTTTCCGCGCTGAATGCGCAGGCGCTGCGCCGTCTAGCCGCACTTCCTTCCACGACCCGCCAATATCAGAGCCCATTCATCCTGATCGCTGCCAGCCAGGCACGCGAGGCCGACCGCGTCCATCGCCTGGTGCTGGGCCGCCCACGATCCATGCCGCCCGTCGATACGAACGGGTTGAACAAGCAGGAGCGGAAAGCCGCGCGCAGCCAGGCGGTGCGCCAGCATGAGCAGCGGCTGAAAGAAGATCGCGAGTTCACCGGCAAGGAGGCGACGCCCCAGACGCTGCGCGATGTCGCCAATCGCACCGAGGGTTCGCTGGCCCGCCTCTTCACCTCCGGCGACATCAACGCCGACCAGCTGGCGGCGGCCGAGCAGATCGAGGCGGCGCACCGCCTCGTTGTAGGCGACGTTGCGATCGGCATCGCCAGCATGGAGGCGCGGGTGGATCGATCAACGCAGGGCGATGGGAGCTTCTATGAGGCGTTGGGCGCGGTGCAGACCGAGGTGGCCTACACGCGATGGCGCGAGCAGCTGGCGCATCCGGCCGTCGTGCTGGACATGATCGTCAACGGCCTGGGCTTCACCGTCGCCGCCAGGCGCAACCGGATGGCGCATCGGCGGGCGAAGCGCCTCCTTCTCGTCGCGCTCGATCTGTGGCCGCGTTGCCGAGCTGCCGTGCGCAACGAGATCGATCCGGCGACGCTGGCGGCCGCGCACGCCGGAATTTTGTGAGTGGACCAAAATCGAGCCTAGCGAACCGGTCACATTCCGGGCCATTTCGACCCCGCACGAATTGCGACCCGACCGCATGGCCCGCCTCTCACCCCCCGGAGAGGCGGGCCTTTTCGTGTCCAGGAGGTGCGAGATGGCCCAGCCCGACCGCAGCACGACCGCCGGTGGCGTGGGCCGCGCCGCTGCCGCTCAACCGAGCGCGCAGCGGCGCCACCCCGCGGATGACCTTGAACGCGCGCGCGACGACCTGGAGAGCCTGATCCGCCGTGTTCGTCACGGCCCGCGATCGGCTGCCGAGTTCAACGCCCTAGAGACCGAGGCGCACCGCATAGCGCGTGAGCTGGTCAAACCGTTTCGCGGGCCGGACGCCCGCCCAACCGCCGCGCCGCTGTGGGTCAGCGCTGACGGCCGCTCCGCAGGATGGTGATAATGACCAAGGCCCTCGACCTGACCGAGATCAATCGCGTCGCCAGCGCTGGTGATCCGAAGGAGGGCGTCTATGTCTCCCGCCGGTTTCTGGCCCAGGTGCACGCCGAATTGCATTCGTCGCGTAATCAGATGGCCGTGCTCGACTATGACCCGTCCCGGGTGCCCGCCAATGCTTACACGCCGCCTCTGAGCCCCGTGGCATGACCGAGCGAACGCATCCGGCCGCCATCGATGTCAACGGCGCACCCTACCTGTGCGACGCCAAGGGCGCGCTGATCCCGCTTGCCTCGATCAAAGCGCAGGATCTGTTGATGGACGAGACGGTTCGCGAGATGCTGGCCGACGCCCGCCAGCTTGCGGGCCAGATCGCCGCGTTCAAGCGTCGCTCATTCGATCGGGTCACCGCCCTGCAGGAGTTGATGGCCCAGCAGTATGAGGCGACCGTGGGCGGCAAGAAGGGCAACCTGACCCTGCTGACGTTCGACGGGTGCGCGAAGGTTCAGGTGCAGGTTTCCGATCTGCTCGAGTTCGGTCCAGAACTTCAGGCCGCGAAAACCCTGATCGACGAATGTCTGACCCAATGGTCGGAGGGGAGCGCCGATGAGATGCGGGCGCTCGTCAGCCGTGTCTTTCAGGTCGACCAGCAGGGCCAGATCAACCGGGGCGCGCTGTTCATGCTGCTACGCGTCGAGACCAAGAACGAACGCTGGAAGCGTGCGATGGAAGCCATTCGCGACTCGATGCGGATCGTCGGGTCGAAGACCTACATGCGCTTCTACGATCGCGCCCAGCCCGACGCCGCTTGGGGTGCCGTGTCGCTCGACATGGCGTCCGCCTGACCTTCCCACCGGTTCCCCGAGGAGCTTCCATGAACATCATCTTCGCCCTGCTCGCCCTGATGCTGCCGACCAATTCGGTCGACGCGATCGTGTCCTTTCTCGACAAGCTGGCCAAGCGGCTCGCCGCAGCCGAAGCCGCTCAGACTGTCCGCGCATCGGCCTTGCGATCGCGTGCTTCCGACATGTTGGTCGAGGCCGATGCGGCCGACGCGGAAGGGCAGCGCGCGGGCCGTGTCCGCGCCAAGCTGACCGATCTGTTCGCCTGATCTGCTCGGCCTGAGCATTGCCCGTCCAGCCGCCTAGCTTCGGCCGGCCGGCTGTACGACGCAAGCCCTGGGCCCGGCCTGTAGGCCAGCCCGATCGTCGCACGCGTGGCCGTGCTGGCCAGCGCGATCGCGCCCAGGTGCTGCTCGAGGAGCCGCTGTGCCGGCTTTGCCTGCGCCGTGGTCTGACGGCCGCCAGCGTCGTCGTCGACCACATCCGACCGCTTAGCGAGGGCGGTACCGACCACCGATCGAACAAGCAGGGGCTTTGCCAGCCCTGCCATGACGAGAAGTCGAAGGCCGAACGAGCGGCCGCTCGGCAGCATCCTTCGGCCGATCGCTGACCCCCCCACCCCCCGGGGGCGGGTCTTTTCTCTGGAGGGGGCCGGTCCGGACACCGGCGGTCAGACAAATTTTTGATTGGGCAAAATCAAAAGGGAAAAAGTGAGGGCGCATGGCAAGTGGTGGTCCACGGCCTGGCGCCGGTCGAAGGCGGAAAGACCCTGCGCTGAAGGCGCTCGCGGGCACGACACGCAAGGACCGCGACGTCGCGATGGGGGAGGACGTGCCGCTCGGCGCGATGAAGCCCCCGCTGCACCTAGGCGACCTGGAGCAATTGATCTTCGGATCGATCGCCACGATGCTCGAGGAGCAGAAACGGGCGTCGCCCCATTTTTCCGAGCACGTCGCGCTGCTCGCCATCCGGCTCTGCCAAGTCCAGCGCCTGAAGGCCGTGCTGGAGGTGGAGGGGGACACGTTTCGCAGCACGACGACCAAGAAGGTCGACGGCGAGACGGTCAGCTTTGAGATGATCCGCGCCCGACCAGAGGTGGCGATGCTGTCCGACGCGATGCGCCAGGCGCAGTCGCTCCTCGGCGAGCTGATGCTCAATCCGTCGGCCGCGCTGCGCATCGCATCGGGCGACAAGCCGCAGGCGGGCGCCTTCGACGACTTCTGACGGCGTGGTGGAGGCACGCCCTTATGCACTGATCGCGCAAAATTATGCGCGTGAGGTGGTGGCCAAGAAGATACCGGCCTGCCGGTCAATCCGGCTGCAATGCCAGCGGTTCCTCGACGAGCTGAAGGTCGAGCGTCGCAAGGCGTTTCCCTTCCGCTTCGACCCGGAAAAGGCGTCGCGCGTCTGCCGTTTCATCGAGAAGATGCCGCATTCGAAGGGCAAATGGGCGCGGTCGAAGGAGACGCTACGGCTGGAGCCGTGGCAAATCTGGATTCTGGCCTGCACGTTCGGCTGGCTGCGGAAAGACAGCGGTACACGCCGGTTTCGCATCCTGTTCGTCGTTGTCCCGCGCAAGAACGGCAAGTCCGCACTGTCGGCGGGCATCGGTCTGTACATGCTTTGCGCAGACGGTGAGTTCGGCGCCGAGGTTTACTCGGGTGCGACCAACGAAAAGCAGGCATGGGAGGTGTTCAAGCCCGCCCAGCTGATGGTGCAGCGGACGCCGGCGCTGAAGGCGCGCTTCGGCATCGAGGTCAATGCGCGCTCGCTCGTCAGGGTCGAGGATAACAGCAAGTTCGAAACCATCACCGGCGATCCCGGCGATGGTCAGAGCCCCAGTTGCTCGATCCATGACGAATACCATGAGCATCACGACGACGCTCAGGTCGATACGATGCAGACCGGCATGGGCGCACGCGACCAGCCGCTGCAGGTGCTGATCACGACCGCCGGCGATAACCTTGCCGGGCCTTGCTATGCCCGCATCGGAGACGAGCGGAAAAAGCTGGCGGGTCTCGGCTTGTCCGAACGGGACATCGAGCCGCGTAAGGCGCTGGGGCTGGGCGCCGGGCCGCCGCTGACGGACGAAACCTTCTTCGCCGAGTTCACGATCGACGACGACGACGATTGGAAGACCGAGGCGGCGCTTCGCAAGGCCAACCCGAATTACGACGTGTCGGTATCCGGCGAGTTCCTGATGGCCCGACAGCGGGACGCTGTTCTGACACCGCGTAAAGCGGGTGTGTTCAAGACGAAGCACCTCAACCTGTGGGTGGCAGCCAAGAGCGCCTATTTCGATGTCGAGGCGTGGCGGGCCTGCCAACGGCCAGAGGTGCCGATCAAGGCGGTAGATGCGCTGACCATCGAACGGCTGCGCGGCCGACGCGCGATCGCCTCGTTCGACCTGGCGTCGAAGACTGATATCGCCGCGCTGGAGCTGCTGATCCTGCCGATCGGCGACCGGCCGACGCCGGCCGACCCGTATCTGCGGATTGGCTGGTATTTCCTGCCCGAGGAGACGGTGGCGAACGTCCCGTCTTACCAGGCTTGGGATACGCAAGGTGTGCTGAACGTCACGCCGGGCAACATCATCGATTATGACGAGATATTGGAGGTCCTGCGGTCGATCCGGGGTCATTTCCAGCTCGAGCAGGTCGCTTATGACCCGCATCAGGCAACCTACATGGTCACGACCATGATGAAGGAGGGCTTCCCGGTCCTCGAATACCGCCCGATCGTCGTCAATTTCTCCGAGCCGATGAAGGAACTGGACGCGCTGATGAAGGCGCGGACCATCCATCACGGCGGCTGCCCGGTGATGGAGTGGGAAATCTCCAACGTCGTCGCCCAGGCCGACGCCAAGGACAATGTCTACCCGCGCAAGCCGCGCGAGGACGCGAAAATCGACAACCCGGTCGCGCTCATCGCCGCGATCGGCGTCGCGCTCAGCGCCACCGAGGCGGCCAAGAGCTTTTGGGAGGTGTAACCGCCATGAAGAAGAACCATGCCTCCCTGATCTGGGACGCGATCGGCTTGGTCGGTTCCGCGCTGATCGGCACCGGCGCTGGCCTGATCTATCTGCCCGCCGGGCTGATCGTGTTCGGCTTGATGCTGCTTGTCGCGGCGGTCCTGGCGGCCAAGGCCGACTGATGGCGGGGCTTTTCGGGACACTGGCGGCGCCGAAGCGCAAGGACGCTCAGGCGCTCGATCAGTTGCCCGGCTTCCTGCTCGATGCCGGATCGAAGACCGGCATCAGCGTAACCTGGTCGGCTGCGCTTCAGGTCACGGCTATGTTCGCCTGCTGTCGCGTCATCGGCGAGGATCTGGCGCAGTCGCGATGCCGCCTGATGCGGCCGCGCGCGCGGGGCGGGATGGTTCTGGCAACCGACCATTCGCTGCACCGGCTGGTCTTCCTGACGCCGGAGAAGGGGCAAACGGCCTTCTCCTTCTGGGAGACGATCGCCTTCCACGTCATGCTCGTTGGCAACGCGTTCGTGTTCATCAACCGGCTCAGCTCCGGCGAAGTGTACGAGCTGCTGCTGCTCGAGCCGGGCAAGGTCCGCGTGACCAGGCGGCCCGATCGCTCGTTGCTCTATGAGGTGGCGGGGGAAACCGGCGATTATCGGCGTGTCCCGGACGGCGCGATCTGGCATATTCGCGGGCCGAGCTGGAACAGCTGGATGGGTATGGAAACGGTGCGCCTGGCGCGCGAGGCTCTCGGCCTCAGCCTGGCGCTGGAGGCCAGCCATGCCGAGCTGCATAAGGACGGGCTGAAGCCAGCCGGCGCCTATGCGATCGAAGGCGAATTGAACGCCACACAGCATGGCCAGATGGTCACATGGCTCAAACGCTATGCGGCGGCCGGGGACTTGGCGGGCGCGCCGATGATCCTCGATCGCGGTGCCAAATGGCTGAACCAGCAGATGACCGGCGTCGATCTGCAGCATCTGGAAACGCGTCGCTTCCAGATCGAGGAGGTTTGCCGCGCGGTCCGTGTCATGCCGATCATGATCGGGTTGGCGGAGAAGGTCGCGACCTATTCCAGCTCGGAGCAGATGTTCCTGGCCCACAAGCAGCATTCGGTCGCGCCCTGGGCCGGCCGACTGGAGCAGTCGGCCGAGGTCGGTGTCCTGACCGAGGCGGAACAGCGTGCGGGCTATGTCTTCCGCTTCAACCTATCGGCGATGATGCGTGGCGACTATAAAAGCCGCCAGGAAGGGCTGCAGATCCAGCGCCGCAATGGCGTCATCAATGCCGACGAGTGGCGGGATCTGGAGGATATGCCGCCCCGCGACGATCCGGGCGGACCGCAGTACCTGGTGGAGGCCAATATGGCGATCCAGGACGGCCGCGACCTGACCCCCGTCGCCACCAAGCCGGCCCCGGCCGCATGAACGTGATCCACTTCGCCAGATCGATGCGCGCCCTGGGCTGGAGGACGCAGCGCCTGTCCCGGGGGCGCGTCCAATATGGCAGCCATTTCGGTGGTCAGGGCCTGGTGCTGACCTTCAACACTTTCGCGCTCGCCATGTCGGCGCTCGCCCCGCGCCAGTTCGCGGCTTTCGTCACCCATGAAGCGCACCGCCGATACGGCCCCCCGCTTGGAAAGGCATGGTAATGGACCGTCAGGCATTCGATTTCGAGGTCAAGTTCGCGGCCGATGGTGCCGAGGCTGGCGCCTTGAGTGGCTATGGCTCGGTTTTCGGTCTTATGGATCGGGGCGGCGATATCGTCCTGCCCGGTGCCTTCAAGGCCAGCCTCGCCGACTGGAAAAAGCGTAAGGCGCTGCCCCCGATGCTCTGGCAGCATGATCCGCGCTCGCCGATCGGCGTCTGGGACGAAGTGGTCGAGGACGAGAAGGGCTTGCGCCTGAAGGGGCGGCTCCTTCTCGAGATCCCGTTGGCGCAGGTCGCGCGCGCGTTGCTCCTGGCGAACGGGATCAAGGGCCTGTCGATCGGCTACCAGACCCGCGAATACACGATTGTCCGCGAGACCGGCGCGCGCGAGCTGAAGCGCGTCGACCTGTGGGAAATCAGCCTCGTTACCTTCCCCATGCTTCCGGAGGCGACGATCGACGGGGTGAAATCCTTCGATCCCCGCGCTTTGGAAGCCGCGCTTCGGCGCGAATGTAATATGTCGAGTGCGGCGGCCGTGAAGACCGTCGCGATCGTCAAACAACACCTCCGTGACGGTGGTGTCTCACCCGAGCAGGACCCCCGTGACGGGGTGAAAGACCTGCTCATGTCCCTGCGACGCGCCGGAGCGGCGCTCGCCGACTAGAGAGACCCCGTTATGTATTTGATCGGTTTGCCCGGCAGCGGCCTGCTGTCGAGCGTGTCCCCGCTCGTCCTGGCCCGTGCGCCGGAACGCAAGGAAGCGGGCCTCGGTATCCCCGAGATCAAGACCGCCGTCGATGACCTTGGCCGGATCGTGACCGAGTTCCGCCAGAAGAACGACGACCGGCTGAAGCAGCTCGAGAAGAAGGGTGAGGATGCGGTCACCAAGGACGAAGTCGAGAAGCTGAACAAGGGCATCGACGACGCCAAGGCGGAGCTGAAGAAGCGCCTGGACGAGATGGAGGCCAAGGCCAATCGCCTGCAGTTGTCGGGCGGAGAGGCGGCGCTCGAAGCCAAGGCGGCGGCCGCGTTCGGCGATCTGGTCAGCAAGGGCGATTACTCGCCCGAGGAGCTGAAGGAATATCGCGCCGATCTGGCGGGATATTTCCGCCGGGGCGAGGTCAAGGCGGCGACCATGCAGGTCGCGTCGGACCCGTCCGGCGGCTATTGGGTGACGCCCGACGCTTCCGGCCGGATGCTGAAGAAGATCTACGAGTCGACGCCGATGCGCCAGCTCGCCACGGTCGTCTCGATCGGCACCGACACGCTGGAAGGCCCGATCGACAACGGCGAGCTGGATGCCGCCTGGGTCGGTGAATCGGCCCAGCGCAAGGAAACCGACACCAGCCAGATCGGCAAATGGTCGATCCCGGTCAACGAGCTGTATGCCTATCCCAAGGTCACGCAGAAGTTGCTCGAGGATGCCCGCATCGACGTCGAGGCCTGGTTGGCCGACAAGGCGGCGGGCAAATTCTCCCGTAAGGAGAATGCCGCATTTCTCAATGGTGACGGTATTCTGAAGCCCAAGGGGCTGCTGACCTACGACACGGCGACCGATGCCGATGATATCCGCAAGTGGGGTGTGTTCCAGCATATCCTGTCTGGCCAGGCGAACGGTATCGGCAATGCCGACAAGCTGATCGACCTCATCTTCGAGCTGAAGGCCGGTTATCGCCAGGCGGCGCAGTTCCTGGCCGCGCGGCGCACGCTCGGTGCCGTCCGAAAACTGAAGGATGGCCAGGGCAATTACCTGGTCGACCTTCGCCTGCGCGACGGCGCGCTGGTGGAGTCGATCTTCGGCTACCCGGTGAACGACGGCGAGGACATGCCCAGTATCGCCGCAGGTAACGTGCCGCTCGTCTTTGGCGATATCGCCGAGACCTACACCATCGTCGACCGCCTCGGCGTCTCGGCCGTCCGCGACAACATCACGCAGCCCGGCTTCGTGAAGTTCCTGATGCGCAAGCGTGTCGGTGGCGGAGCGATCAACTTCGAATCCGCCAAGTTCCTGAAGATCGGCGCGTAAGCGCTGATTTTCGGGTCGTATCCGACCGACCGGCGCGCCTGCCGGTCGGTCCTTCTCCAGTCGTGAAGGAACGACCATCATGACCCCCGAACGGGACAATGTTTCGGGCATCTCGCCCATCGAGGCGATCACGCCCGGCGTCTACACGGCCGATCAGCCGGGTTCGCTCGTCGATCTGCTGAATTTCGCGGCTGCCGCGATCCTGCTGCACATCGGTATCGGCGGTATCGCCTTCTCGCAGGCGAACCGCATTGATTTCCAAATTCTGCACGGCAATGCCGCCGATGGCAGCGACCTGGCGCCCGTCGCGGATACCGATATCCTGTTCGACGGCCTGGCCCCGCTGCCCATCACGAACGGCATCGTTCGGTCGCTGGTCGCGGCGAAACCCGCAGCCGATATCCAGAAGGTCGGCTATGTCGGCGGGAAGCGCTATGTGAAGGTCATTGCCGACTTTGGCGGCCCCCACAACACCGGCACGCCGATCGCTGTCTTGGTCGTGCGCGGCCGGGCCGCCCTCCGCGGGGCGGCCTGACGCCATGGCCGAACCCGTCTCGCTCGCGGATCTGAAGGAGCATTTGCGGCTCGACGCGAGCGAGACGGCCGAGGACGCGCTGCTTGATGGCTTCATGCTGGCCGCGCGGCGCGCGCTCGAGCTGCATACCGGCCGGGTTATCGTGGGGGCGAACCCCACGCTCGACCCGGCGGATCTGCCGCTCGTCGAACATGCGATCAAGGTGACCTGCACGGCCTGGTATGAGAACCGGGAAGGGGAGCAGGCCCTGCCGCCCGCCGCGATCGCGCTGATGCGCGGGGTCGTGATCATTGGCGCGCCAGCGTGAGCAAGGGGCTCGCCAGTCGCCTGCGCCACCGCGTCCGGCTGGAAACCCCCAATCTGGTCGACAACGGACGCGGCGGCCGGGTCGCGCCGGCGGGGCAAGACAAATGGCGTAAGGTCGCCGATCACGTCCCGGCCGAGGTCATCCCGCTGCGCGGTGAGACTGCGCTTCAGCACCTGGTGGAGCGCTCGCTGCAACTCTGGCGGGTGACGATCCGTAATCGCCGTGACCTGACGACGGCCGATCGCCTAGTGTATGGCGAGATTGTGATGACGATCAGCGCCATCGCGCCGACCGAGAAGCGCGACGGCCTGGTCCTGTCCTGCCAGAGCGGGCGGCCGAGCTGATGGCCCGCCGCATCCCCGGCATCGCCCGCTTTCGTCGCTTGCTTCGGCGTTTGCCGGACGCGGTTCGGGGCGAGATCATTGTCGAACTGAACGTCACCGGCCGTGAGATGCTGCGCGCCGTTCGATCGCGCGCGCCGGATCTGACCGGCAAACTGCGAGCCGGCCTGTCGTCGAAGGTCCTGCCCGGGTCGCTCCGGCTGCAGATCGGCCTTCTCGGCACGCCCGCCGGGCGGGCCAAGCTGTTCTATGGCCGTATCCAGGACCTCGGCCGCAAAGCGCAGGTCGTCGAGGTCCAGCGCCGGCGCCGGGTGAGGCTGTCGCGGCGCGACGGATCGACCTATTCGACCCTGCGCACCGACGCGCGGGGCCGGAAAGAGCGGGCTGACATCATCGCGACCTATCGCATGAAGGTGCCGGCGATGGAGGGCAAGCGCTTCGTCACCGGCCGCTATCCCGATCTGCGAGCCACCCTGAAATCCAACATGCGCAGCATTTTCGCCCGGTCGCTGGGCAAGATCGCGGGGGGCGAATGAGCAAAGCGAAATCGATCGTGGAGGCCGTCGCCTTCGAAGCGCTCGCGGCCGCGATCAGCGGCGCGACCGTGTATCAGGACGCCCCCGCCAATGCGACCGGCGACCTGGTCATCATCGGTGACCTGAAGAGCGCCAGCCTGGGCGGAAAGGGCGCTGACGCCGATCGGCGTATCGAGATCAGCATCATATCGCTTGTCGTGGCGGAGGAGCGTGCTCCGCTGCTCGCGCTCCAGGACCAGATTGAGACCGCGCTCGACGGCGAAACCTTCCAGCATGACGGCTGGACCGTCGGATTTTCCTTTAAGGATGACGACGCGGTGCTGGACGAGGGGGGCGGGGGCTATTCCGGCATCACCGCCTTCGACGCGATCGCCATCGCCCCCTGAGCGCCCGCCAAATTCCAATGCCCCCGGGCCGCGCCTCCCCAGCGCGGCCCTTTTCATTTGTGGAGACCATCATGGGTAAGAAACTCGGTAGCGATTACCGCCTGTTCGTCCGCGCGGCCGATGGGGTCGCGTTCAACCAGCCGGCGGGCCAGGGCAACCTGACCATCAACCGATCGAAGGGCTTCAGCTCGTCCGCGACGAAGGATACCGAGGGCGTCGACACGCAAACGCCTGGCCTGCGCACGATTTCGATCAAGCAGGACATCGTCCCCGACCTGCCGGACGCCAACGGGTACACCCGCTTGGAGACGCTGGATAAGTCGAATGCGACCGAGGTCGTTCAGATCCGCAAGAAGCCGTTCGCCAATACCGACGTCGTCTTCGAATGCTCGGTGTACACAGCGCTCGACAATAATGATTTCGAGCAGGGCAACAACGTCAAGGCGAGCCTGACCTTCCAGCCGGCGGCCCAGCCGACCGTCGACGCGCTGGCCTGATCCATGGCTCGCTCCGTCACCATAGCCGGTAGCAGCCTCGAGCTGGCGGCCGCTCCCCCCGAGGATCTGAACACCCGGCTGATCAGCACCACGGGGTGCGGCGTCCAGGAAATCGAGCAGCTGCTTGTCTCCGGCGCTGATCGCTGCGCCCATGCGCTGGCACCCTTCCTCGCGAACCCGGTCGACCATGTCGACCTATCCAACCTGATCGCCACCGACCCGGCGGCGATCGGCGAGATCCGCGCGCTCTACGTCGCGCTCCCCGAACCGGTCGAGCCGGTTGCAACCACTCCGGAGGCCGAATGACCGACGAAACGACCCGCCCCGCCAGCGCCGAGCGCGGCGAGGCGACCTTGCTGCTCGATGGTCAGCCGATGGGCCTGCGCCCGAGCCAGGCCGCGATCGAGGAGATCGAGCTGACGCTGGACCGTGGCTTGGTCGAACTGGCCCGTGACGCGCTCGCCTCGAAGCTGAAGCTGCCCCAGCTCGCCCAGATCGCGTGCGCGCTGATCCGTGAGTTCGGGCGTGACACCGGCAACAAGGATATGGCCGGTTCCAATGCGAAGCGTATCGCCAAGCTGATCCTCGATTCGGACGGCGGTATTCTGGCCGTGCAGAAGACGCTGGCGGGCCTCCTGTCGATGGCGGTCACGGGCGGATACGATTCGGCGGGAAATCTGAAGCCGACGGCGATGATGACGACGACCGAAGAAGCCCCCGCCGTCGGCTAATGGGGCTGGCGGCCGCCGCGCTGTCGTGGAAGCCGCATGAGTTCATGGCCGCCACGCCGCACGAGTTCTGGGCGGCGATCGAGGGTTATGAGGCTTTCAACGCCCGACCCGATGACTCCTGATCGAAAGGGGGACGTCTATGGCTGACGTCACCGAGCGCCTGCTCCTCCAGGTCGACGCCGCAACCGAGCTGCTGCGCCGTCACCTGACCGAGGCCGAGCAGCCACTGGACCGCTTCGAACGCCGCGCTGACCGGATGGCCGACAATGTCGACCGTTCGGTGGCGCGGATGGGGTCGAAGTTCGGCGCCTTCGCCGATCTGGCCGACGATGCCGCCAAGCGCGCGCAGAAATCGTTCGAGGCCAGTTTCAGCCAGGTGCAGCGCATCGCCGCGCAGGCGGTGAAGGGGCCGACCATCGATGGTCGCGCCGATCTGGGCGTTGACGATCTGAAGGCGCGCGCATCGGCCGCCCAGGACCGCGCGCGGTCGTTCGACCTGATCACCGCCGCTGCTCGGCGTACCGCTGCGGCGGTCGGTGATACGAGCGAGGCCAGCCGGCTGTTCATCCAGGCGTCCGAGGCGTCGCGTATCGAGGCGGAGCGCGAAGCGGCCGCCCTCCTGTCGGAGGCCGGCGCGCTGGAGCGCGTCCAGATCGAGCTGTTGCAAAGTGCCGAGGCGGCCGAGCATTTCGTCGGCCGCCACCAGCGCGTGGCGGAGGCGGCAGCCGAAGCCGAGCGCCTGGCGCAGGCGGAGGCATTGGCGGCGCGTCAGACCCGCGAGCTGGCGACGCAGGCGGACGTCTTGCGATCGCGCCTCGATCCCATGTTCGCGGCCCAGAAGCATTTCGATGACGAGCTGCTGCGCGCCGAGCAACTCTACTCGGCCGGCGCGATCACGTTGCGGGAATATCAGGCGGCGCAGGACTTGGCGCGGACGGCGTTGCAGACCCATGCCGCTCAGGTCAGCGGCGCGACCGAACAGGAACGTCAGCTGGCGCTTGCAACGGCCGCCACCGCCCAGGAAGAGCGCGAGCTGGCGCAGGCGGTGCAGCTGCTGCGTGGCGCGCTCGATCCCATGTATCTTGCCCAGCTCCGATTCGACCAGGAGATGGACCGCGCCGACGATCTGTTTCGTCGTAGTGCGATCACCATGCGCGAATATGGCGCGGCCCAGCAATTTGCGCGCGAGCGGTTGTATGCGCACGCGGCTGCGATCCCCGGCGCCAGCGCCGCAACCCAGCAGCTGACCGAAGCCCAGCGTCGCGCCATGGCGGTGATGATGGGCAACCGCATGGCGATGCAGGGGCTGTCCTATCAGGCGCAGGACACCTTCACGCAGATGTCGATGGGCGCGAACGTGTTCCAGGTCATCGCCATTCAGGGGGCGCAGGCGGCGGGCCAGCTGACGTTCCTGCAGGGTGAGGCCGGCTCGGCCGCCGCGCGGATGCGCAGCTTCGCCAATTTCATGCTTGGCCCTTGGGGGTTGGGCATCACCGCCGGTATGCTCGTCCTCGGCGCGCTGACGAAGAACATGCACCTGTTCAGCGACGAGGTGCAGGATGCCGTCGACAAGCTGGTCAAGGACGCGCACCAGACGGAAATCACCGCCCAGGCCAAGGAGCGGTTCAAGACGACGCTTGAAGGCGTCACCCAGGCGATCCGTGAACAGGCCAAGGCTCTGGACGATGTCGCGGAGGCGGAGCGCACCTCGGCCGAGCGCGCCAACATCGCCGCCAAGCAGCATGCCGAGGAGGCACTAGAACTTCGCAAGAAGACCGCCGCCCGGCTGGCAGACGCGATCGCGGCCCGCGATGGCTTCAGCGGTACCGCCGGCGGCACATCGACCATAGCCACGGTTCAGGCGGCCGAGGCGGCCCGTGTCGTCCAATTGCAGGACCAGCTGAAGGCCGCCGATGCCGAGGTTGAAAAGGCGCAGATCAACCTGAACCGCACGCGGGTGGACTTGGCGGCCGAGCAGGCGCAAATCGCGATCGATCCGGTGCGGACCGTCACCAAGCTCTATGATGACCGTATCAAGGCGCTGAAAGACCAGCAGCGCGAGGAAGCCAAGCTCGGCCGCCAGATCGGCGCGGAATCGCAGCGGCGTCTTCAGGCGCTGGAGGCCGAGAAGAAAAAGGCGGTCGAGGCCGCCCAGGCACGCGTGAACGCTGCCCGACACTCCGGCACCGCCAACCGCCAGTTCGGCCGCGAGGTCGATCTGGCAGGCGCGCGCGACATTATCGCCTCGATCGGCGGGCGCGTGACGAGCGGGTTGCGCAGTCGCGCCGAGCAGGAGCGGATCTTCGCCGATAGGCAGGCGGGCCGCCATAATGGGCCGGTCGCGCGGCCCGGGACGAGCGCGCATGAGCGGGGCCAGGCCCTCGATGTCGCCTATGGCCCCGGCATCTCGGTCGCCTCGATCCGCAAAGCGTTCGAGGACGCCGGCGTTCGCCTGCGCAAAATCCTGAACGAGCCGGGGCAGCGCGTCTATCATGTGGAGTGGGGCAGGGCGGGGCCGCGCGGCCCCTCGGCCGAGACCATGCGCAAGCGCGAATTGGCGGCGCAGCGCGCGGTCCTCGTCGACGAGAACGCCTTTAACAACGACTATCTGGCGTCTCGCAAGCGGCTGATCGACGCCACTAGCCGCAGCGCGGTTTCGGAGGAGCAGCGTGAGGCGTTGCTGCGCGACGAGATCAACGCGGAGGCCGACACCACCCGCGCCCGCATCGCGAACCGCCTGTCCACCGGCGATTTGACGGTCGGCCAGTCGCTTCAGCTGCACGCGGTCAATGAGGCGGTCCGCCAGCAGCGCCTGGCCAATATCGACGCCGATCGCGCCCGTCACGTCATCGACCGCCAGTTCGACGTAGCGAACGAGGAGGCCGGCGCGCGGCTCGACATCCTGCGCATCCAGCAGGACATGGCACTGACCGAAACCGATCGGCAGCGTATCGGCCGCGAGATCCTCGAGCTGGAACAGCAGCAGCGGCGCAAGGCGCTGGAGCGGCTGGCGGCCACCTCGGACGATCCGGACACTGTCCAGCGCGCCAAGGATGGCCTGACGCGTCTGCCGGCGCTGGAAAAGGCCGAGAACAGCCAGTTCGAACAGCGGGCCGCCGGGCCGCTCGACCAATATCGCGAGCGGGTGAAGGCGGCTTCGCAGGACGTGAAGAACAGCCTGCAAAGCGTTGCGGTGCAAGGCTTTGCCAAGCTGGAGGACGCGGGTTCCCGCGCCACCGCCCAGGCGGTAACGGATCTGCTGGGCCTGAAGGGCGCGGCGGCCGATGTCGTCGGCAGCGTGATCGCCGATCTGGCGCGGCTGGCCATTCAGAAGGCGATCGTCGCGTCGATCGGCGGCAGCTTCTTCGGCTTCGCCGATGGCGGGCGGCCAATGGACGCGCCGGGCTTCGCGGACGGTGGGTCGCCGGGCGGCCTCATTCGTGGGCCAGGCGGCGGCCGTAGCGACTCGATCCTCGCGCTGCTCGCCGGCGGCAAGGGCGCGATCCGCGTCTCGAATAAGGAATTCATCGTCAACGCGGCCGCGACCGAGGAGTGGTTGCCCGAGCTGGCGGCGATCAACTCCGGCCGCTTGCGCAAGTTTGCCAATGGCGGCGCGATCAGCCTCGCCACGCCGTCGATCCCGAATCTGCGCGAGCCGCGCCCCAACATGACACGCCTGCGCAGCGGCGCGCGCGATCGGCTGGACGTGCGGGTTCGCGCCGATGTCGACGCGTCGCCGCTCTTGATGGCGCGGGTCGAGGAGACGACGGTGCGCGCCGTCGCCGCCTCGGCCGAGCCGATCGCCGCCCGGGCGGTCGACGAAACCATGCGTCAGCTTCGTCGGCCGACGCTGCCGGGGGCGTTCGACTGATGGCCCGCATCGATCTGCCCGCTTCGCCGGTGCCCGCCGGCGTCGAGTGGGAGATAGACCAGCCCGCCCAGCGTAACGAGGCCGAGTTCACCGGCGCCGCGCGCGTCACCTATCTACCGGCCGCGCCGCGCTGGTATGCGAAGGCCAAACTGCCGGCGATCGTCGGCGAAGCGAACGTGCTCGACTGGCGCGCCTTCGTCGTCGACCTGGACGGTATCGTGAACTGCTTTCGCCTGGTCGCGTGTGAGCGTGACCAGATCACCGGCGTCGCGCCCGTGGTGGATGGCGCGGGGCAGGGTGGTCTCCGCCTCGCGACCCGGGGATGGGGCGCGCCGGGGCTGAAGCTGAAGCGCGGCCAGTTCGTCACGGTCAACGACCAGCTGCTGATGCTGATGGCACCGGTGGTGGCTGACGCAGACGGCCGTGCGACCCTGTCGTTCAAACCATACCTCCGGTTCGCGCCGGCGGACGGGGCCGGGATGGAAGTCCGCCGCCCCTATGCGCTGGTCAGCTCGGTCGACACCCGCAACGGGTGGAAGGTCGGGATCGGCCAGAATTACGAAATCACTTTCGACGTTCGCGAGGCATTCTGATGATCCAGGATCGCCCCGACGCGGCCGCGCAGGCCGCACTGGACGCCCGCGTCCGCCGGCCGGTCAGCTTTGCCTGGCTCGACATCGCCGGCGAGCCGCTGCGCGTGACCAATGCGCCGTACAATTTCACTTTCGCCGGCACCGGCGATGAGGACCTCGACGGCTTCACCTTCAAGGCGCTCGACGCGAAGATGGTCTCGATCGGGCCGATCCGCGCCAAGGAGGGCGGGACCGACACGCTGACCCTGACGCTGTCGGGCCTGCCCGGTGTCGACGACGAGCTGATGACGTCGCTCGGCAACCGCGCGGCCTATGCGGGGCGCGACTGCCGGATCTGGCGTGGGATGCTCCACCCGGAGGACCTGACGCTGCTAGGCGGCGTCTGGTCCTACTACACCGGCTATATGTCGGTCCCGCGCATCGTCGGCGATCGGCATAGCCAGACGATCGAACTCGACGTCGAGACCTATCTCGCCTTCTTCGGCCGCGCGTCGAACAACACGTATCTGAGCCAGAGCGATTACGATCCTGGTGATCGCTCGGCCGAGCTGGCGATCGCGATCGCCAATCGAGCCACCCGCCAGGGCTGACGAGGTTTCCATGTATCGCAAACCCGATTGGGAGGTGGCGCTTGCCGCCTACCTCGAACCCCTGCGCCTGGTCCCCTTCGCCTGGGGCACGCACGACTGCTGCACGTTCGCGGGCGGCGCGGTACTGGCGATGACCGGCGTCGATCCGATGGCCGAGTTTCGCGGCCGCTATGCGACCGAGCTGGGGGCGAAGCGCGCCCTGCGCCGCATCGGCCGGGGCACGCTGGTCACCACGCTCGATGCGAAGTTCGAGGCGGTGCCGGCGTCGCTCGCCCAGCGCGGCGATATCGTGATGGTCGGCGGCTTGCTCGCGATCTGCTGGGGCGCGTTCGCGATCGCCGTTGGTCGGGAAGATAACCGCGAGGGCCTGATCCGTATCGATCGCGCCCAGTGGCACGATGCGCGCGCCTGGCGCGTCCAGTACGGGGCCTGACGCTTGGCGAAGGCTCTGAAGATCGCCGGTGCCGTAATTGTCGGCGCCGGCCTTGTCCTTGCGACCGGTGGTGTCGCGGCGGGCTTTGGCCTGGCGGCGACGTTGGGCGCGTCGTCGGGTGTGCTGGGCCTGTCGGTCGGCGCGCTGATTCTGGCGGGCAGCAGCATCGCGACGCTCGGGACCGCGCTTGGCCGGCCGAAGGTCCCGCAGACCCAGACCGACCGCCTCTACGCGCAGCTTAACCCGCGCGAGTTCCGGAAAACCGTCCTCGGTCAGACGGCAATGCCCGTCGACGTCCGCCACGAAGAGTGGGAGGGCGCGAACCAGGAATGGTGCCGCTGGATCGTGGCGCATGCGAGCCACGGCATCGATGGCGTCGAGGAGATCTGGTTCGGCACCGAGCTGGGCTGGTCGGCGACGACCGGCGTCACGGCCAAGTATCGCGGCTATTTCTTCGTCGACGCGGTCGTGCTCGAGGGCAGCCCCGCCAACGCGCTTGCGCTGTCCGGCCAGTGGAACGGCACCCGGCGGCTGACCGGCTGCGCCTATAGCGCGTGGCGGTTCAAGACGACCGGCAATTCGAAAAAGGCCGAAAGCCCGTTCAGCGGCGGGCCGCCCAGCCGGATCACTGTGATTGGGCGCGGTGCCAAGCTGTACGATCCGCGCCGAGATAGCACCGTGCCGGGTGGTAGCGGCCCGATGCGGGCGGACGATCAGTCGACCTGGCGCTTCGTCGCGGACGACGGCGTGACGATCGGCGAGAACCTGCCCCTGCAGATCCTCCGCATGGTGCTGGGCGGTCGCATCCGTAATCCGGTGACGGGCGAGATGCGGTTGGCGACCGGCTCCGGCGTGCCGAAGCGCCGGATCAACCTGCAGAGCTTCATCGTCGCCGCCAATCTGGCCGACGAGCAGGTCAATCGGTCCGCCGGCGGGACCGAGCCGCGCTATCACGGTGCTTGTGTTCTGTCCGAGGGTGACGAGCCGCGCAGCTGGTTCGAGACGCTTTGTGTCGCCTGTAATGCGCGGTTTCGCGACACGGGTGGCAAGCTGTCGATCGACATCGCCCATAACGATCACGCGGCGGCCGCGACGGACGAGGGCCTGACCACGGACGACGTGGTCGGCGGCCATCGATGGGAGCCGGACGCGTCGCTCGAGGCGATCCCGAACGTGGTGCGCGGCAAGTATGTCGATGCGTCGGCGCCGGCGCTCTATCAGCTGATCGACTATCCCGAGATCCGCATCCCCAGCCTCGACGGCGTCGACCGCATCCTGCCGCTCGATCTGGGCGCGGTGGAGAGCGTCAGCCACGCGCAGCGCGTCGCGCGCCAGGCGCTTCAGCGGAAGCAGTATCTGCGGACTTTCACCGCGCCGTTCGATATCCGGGCATGGAAGTATCCGGTCGGCGCGCTCGTCCCGTTCACCTATGCGCCGCTGTCGTTCAAGCGCATGCTGTTCCGCGTTCGCGCGCAGGAGCTGGGCCAGAACGGTCAGTGCGTGATGACACTGGCCTACGAGCATCCGTCCTTTTACGCTTGGGATGCCGACGATCGCGCACCGGTGATGGCGGCCGACCCGGTCGTCTATGACGCGACGAACAACCCGCTGATCCTGGCGATCGGCGATGCCGCGAAGACTGCTGATTGGTCGGCGGTGGCCGATGATAACGGCTTGCGCCCGGAGGATAACGCGACGGTCGGCGCGCCTGCGGGGACGAAGGTCGGCGATCGGCCGGTCGAGTTGGTCCTGGAGCAGATCGATCAGATCGAGCCGATCAAGAGCGACATATCGGCGATCGAGCTGACGCAGGTCGGCCACGCCGACGAGCTGGCGGCGCTCGACCAGGCGCGCGTCGACATGGAGGCGATCCAGCGTCAGGTCGAGCGCGACGCGGGCAAGCTGGACGAGGCGATGCTGCGGCTGCTGTCCGAGTCGTCGCGGACGCGCGAAGTGCTGCGCGATGCCGGCATCGTCGTCGATCCCGTGACCGGTGTCGTCCGCATCTATGCGGTCGATCAGGTGGCCGAGCGCACCAACCGCGTCGAGGTCGGATTGGACGCGGTGCGCAGCACCGTATCGCTGAAGGCCGACTCCGATTGGGTCAATGAGCGGATCGCGCTGGCGGTGCTCGACCCCGTCCAGGCTGCGGAACTCGAACCGATCATCAGGCGGCTCGCGAAAGCGGAGGTCGAGGTCGACGGGCTTAAGGGCACGGTCACATCAAAAGCCGAAGCGATCGAGGTGACGAAGGTAGGCGGTCGGGTAACGACGGCCGAGCAGAAGATCGACGCGCTCAACGGCTCGATCGTCAACAAGCTCGACAAGACGACGTTTGCGGGGCTGGAGGCCACCGTCCAGTCGATCGAGCAGAAGCTCGATACGGAGGGCGATCGGACCGGTCTTTCGCTGAACATCCGGCAGGCGCGACTGGTCGCGGACGATGCGGCCACCGCCGCGCTGCGCGGTCTGCTGGCTGGCGACGAGGCTAACCGCCGCCAAATCCTCCAGGCGGCGGACATCCGTCAGGACATCTATACGCGGATCAAGGATGGCGAGCTGACCCAGGCGCAGGCGCGCTTGGTACTGGCGGCCCAGGTCGACAGCGTGCGGACCATGACGCTCAGCGAGACGACCGCGCGCATCGATGCGCTGGGCGCGGTCGCGCGCGATCTTCGCTCGCTGGGGGTGACGACCGATAAGCAGGCGGCGGCGATCGGTGAGGTCAACGAAGCGGTCATCGATGCGAAGGGTGGGCTGGCGCGCAACCAGATGACCATCCGTCAGGTCGTCGGGCGCGCGGACACGACTGATGAGGCGTTGCTGCGCGCGATCATAAACGGTGATGATGCCAATCAGGCGCGGCAGGCGCAGATCGTCCAGATACAGACCGAGTTCTCGACCACGCTGGTCGCCAACGAGGCAGCCAGCGCGATGGCACGTCAGGCTTTGCTCGCACGCATGAACGCGGCCGAGGCGGCGATCGTCGACGTGCAGAAGGTGCTGGCTGACAATATCCAGTCGCTGGTGGAACGGGTCCGCGCGTCGGAGGCCGCTTGGCGTGATCCGGAGACAGGCCTCGTCGCCACCCGTTCGCGGCTGGCGCTGGAGGAGAAGCTGAGCGCCGATCGGTCAAAGACCAACGCGTCCGCGATCGAGAACCTTCGCTCTGCATTTAACGATCCGGTGACCGGTCTGCCGGCCGCCTTCTCGGCGATCGGCGCGGCGCGGCAGACGGCGGCCAAGGATAACGAAACCACCGCGAACGAAGTCCGCACGCTCAACTCCACGGTCAACGACCCGAAGACCGGCCTGCCCGCCGCTTTCTCTACGATCGGCGAAGTCCGGGACACCGCCGCGAAACAGAATGAAGCGACCGCCAAGGCGGTCGAGACGCTGGGTTCGACCGTGAATAATCCGGACACCGGCCTCCCCGGCGCCTTCGCGACGATCGGTCGCGTTCGGGACACCGCTGCAAAGGACAATCTCGCCACCTCCAAACTGGTGGAGCAGGTCAAGGCGGCGATCGACGGCGTCGGTAACGTCGGCCTTCAGCAGGCCTTTGAGGCGGTCGTCGACCGGCTCGGCAAGATCGAAGGCCGCTGGTCGATCATCATCGACGCGAACAAAAATTTAAGCGGCATTCAATTGATCGGTTCCGCAGCCGGGCCGGCATCTTTCAACCTCATCAACACGGATTTGAAAATGGGCACCGGTCGCGTCGTCTTCGACAACGGCAAATTCATGCGTGTTCAGGGCACGGGCTTTGGCGCATCGTCGGAGTTCATCAGCTGGTTCGGTCCAAAGATGGACATTGCGCAATGTTCGCGCGCCAATGCGATCAGCTTCGAGGCCGCCAATGGCGACGCCTATTTCGGTGGGTCGCTTTCGGCCGGGACGTTTCGGAACAGCTCGACCTCGTCGACGCTGGCGGTGGACTCGTCGGTGGTCGTCGGGCCGTTCAAATCGAACAGCCGGGCGCGCGTCCTGGTCGTCAGTTACGACATGCTTGGCGAACGGCCGATCACCACGGCCTGTCCGACCCCAGCGCCGGCCGCTCCGACCGTCACCGTCGACCTTTACCGGGGCGGCAATTCGGGCGGCGTGCTGCTGACCAGTCAGACGCTGACCGGCGACTATGAGTGCGATCCCGGTTTCGGTGACAGCGAGCCGGGGTCACAGCGCAACGCCATCTCCGGCTCCTTCACGCTGACCGACAATCTGGCGGGTGAGAACTTCACCTATTTCGCGCGCATCCGCGACCGGGTGATCCCGGTCGATCCGCAGCGCCAGCTGCTCACCCTCATCTCCACCGAAGAATAGGACGCGCAATCATGTGGTATAGCCAAGGGTCCGTGACCGTCACCAACGGCTCGAATGTCGTAACAGGTGCCGGCACCGACTTCGTGTCGAATGTGTCGGTCGGTGAGTCGTTCATCGGCCCGGACGGCCGTAGCTATGAAATTGCTCAGGTCGTCTCGGCAACCGATCTTCGGCTGAGGATCGGTTATCAGGCCGCCACGGGTGGCGGCCAGGGGTATTCGATCCAGCCGACGCAGAGTTTGGCGCGCGATCTGGCGCTGGGTTTGGCCAACATCATCGCGACTTTTGCGGATGTGCGCGACGGTGTTGGCAAAGGTCTGTTCGGTGACGGGTCGCCAGCCGCGCCCGCTATGCGCTTTTCTGCCGATCAAGACACCGGCATGCGCCGTGTCGCAGACAATACGGTGGCGCTGGTAACCGGCGGTGTCGATGCGCTGACCGTCGCCCCATCCGGCAATGTCGGGGTCGGCCAGCCATTCCCGGCGGGCGCGCGGCTCGATGTCGCTGCGGCGGGTACTGCGCTTCTCCGTCTTTTCAATTCGGCGGGCGCGGGCACCCGACTCATGTTTGCCGACACGCAATACGCGGCTGAAATCGAGCACAATGGGGGCTCGCTTCGCTTCAAATACAATGGAGTGTCTGAAGGCTTTCGACTTCAGGACGGCAATCTCCTCGTGGGCGTAACATCAAGCGCTGCCCACCGGATTGAGAAGTCCGGCCTATCTGAGGGTTCCCTCATTCTTGGAATAGCAGCGGGTGCCGGATCGGCGATCACCGCTGAATTCCGTCGCGTGAACGCCAGCCCCTTCAACGGCGGTGCGCCGGCCGCCCTAATGCTCGGCCACAATACGACGAATAATCGCTCTGCGACCACCAGTGGCACCGTCAATGCGAGCGGCGCTGACTATGCGGAGTATATGATCAAGGCGGCGGGCTGCGGGATCATCGCCAAGGGCGATGTCTGCGGCGTCGATCGCGAAGGCCGGCTGACCAAGACCTGGGTTGACGCGATCAGCTTCGTGGTGAAGTCGACCGATCCTTCCTTGGTTGGTGGAGACACCTGGGCGGCCCACCTGCCACCCCGGCCGGACGCACCCGGCGCAGAGCCGCAACCGCCCGTGCTTCCGATGGTGCCGGCCGAGGATGCCGAGGATGCCGATATGGCGACCTATCGTGACGCGCTTGCCGCCTATCAGGCACTGGTCGCACAGTATCGGGTGGATCGCGATGCCTGGGCGGCCGCGACGGCCGCCTATGAGCGCGATCTGCCAGCGTGGGAGGCGGAACTCGAAGCCGCACGCATCTGTGTCGATCGCATCGCCTTCTGCGGTCAGGTCCCGTGCAATGTTAGCGGCGATTTCGAGGTAGGCGATTACATCGTCGCGGCCGCCAACGGCGGGGGGATCAAGGCCGTCGCCATGAAGCTCGATGACATGACGATGGCGCAATACGCGCGCCGCATCGGCAAGGTCTGGGCGATCCGCGACGGGCGCGCGTGGATCGACGTGCAACATGGCTGAGGTCGCATTAGCCGTCCGACGCTACAAACGTCTTCTCCGCAATCGTGGCCGGGACGAATTCCACGTTCGACAGCTCCTGCGCGCCATCTGCGCCGTTTTTCGTCGATCATCTGAACCCGCACCGCTGGTCGACATAATCATGGAGGTGGTCGATCGTGGCTGAGCCCGTCTCCATTTTCGGCGCTGCCGGCGCGAAGTACGGCGCGACCGTCGCCGGCCTCGCGATCGGCACAGCGGCCCGGTACGGGCTGGCCCTGTCCGAGGGGCGCAAGCTGACCTGGCGCGGGGTGCTGGCGGATCTGTTGCTCCTCGGCATGCTGGGCCTGCTCGCGATCGCGATCAGTGATGCGGCCGCGCGCGTCGTCGGCATCTCGGTCGGCACCGACTACCGCGTCCTGATCGGGTCGCTGTCGGCGGTCTGTAGCGACCGCCTGGTCCGCCTGGCGCGCGACCATTTCTTCAAACGTGTCAGCGACGAGCTGGCCGCCGGCGCGCCCCTTCAGCCGTAACCCCGCTCGGCCGCCCCGGCCGAGCCTTTCCAGGATCGAAAATCATGACGACGCCACCTGAACCGTGGCGCGCGGCCGCACGCGCGCGCATCGCCCGCCCGATCACCAGCATCGCCATCCACTGCACCGCGACGAAGGCCGGCCGGCCTGTGACGGCGGCAGAGGTTCGCAGCTGGCACCTGGCCAAGGGCTGGAGCGACATCGGTTATCACTTTCTCGTGCGCCTCGACGGGACGATCGAGATCGGCCGGCCAAAGTGGGTCCCCGGCGCGCACGTCCAAGGGTTCAACGCCAAGTCGCTGGGCGTCGTCTATGCCGGCGGCCTGGCGGCCGATGGCAAGCCGGCCGACACCCGCACGCCGGCGCAGAAGGCGGCGCTGCTCGACTTGCTCGGCGAGCTGAAGGCCGTCCACCCGCTGGCGGTGATCAAGGGTCACCGCGACTATTCGCCCGATCGCAACGGCAACGGCCGGATCGAGCCGAATGAGTGGCTGAAGGCGTGCCCGTGTTTCGACGCCATCCCCGAGTACGCTGGCGTGCGCCCGGCGGCCTGATCCCTTCCTCCACCGGAGATTATCCATGCTCGACACCAAGTTTTGGTGGCAGAGCCGCACGATCTGGCTTCAGATCGTCGCGGCGCTCTTCGCCATCCTTTCCGTTTTCCATATCCTGCCGGTCGGCATCGACCAGGAGCAGGTCGTCGGTGCGATCATGGGCGGCGTCGCGATCGTCACGCTGATCCTGCGCCTGCGCTCGACCCATATCATCACCAGCAACACGCTCCCGCCCGGGACGGGTGCGGCGGCCAAGGTATCGGCGATCGGGCTGGCGCTGGGCCTGCTGTCCGCCTGCGCGACGACCGGGACCAGCTCGTCCTCGATGCAGCGCCTGGCGCGGATCAGCGCGCAGTTCGAACAGGCCCAGACCTTCGCAGCTCCCTTTGTGGATTTCCTGCCCCCCGAGAGGGCGGCGCTAGTCCGGGCGGCGGCCGAGATGGTTCGCCAGGCGCTCGCCACGGCGCGCAGCGCGTCGTCGCCGGCCGTGCGCGTCGACGCGCTGCGCTCGGCCGAGGTGGCCACCAAAAACTATCGGTTCGTCACCGGCGGTTGACGATCGACCGCGCGGCGGGGCACAGCCGGGGCGCTGCCTCGGACTTAGCCGAATGGGGTGGCCCGCGCGCGCGGTGACACAGGCTACCGGCTTCGCCGGGTGGCCTGCTGAATGAAAGACCCCCCGGGGGAATAAGCAGGGCGCGGTCTCTGTGTCCCGCGCGGCTAACCACCCGGTTCGCGGCCGGGTGGCGCCAGATGCAGGGACCGCCCCACCAGTTCCGAAAATCAAGAGTTATTGCTGGCATTGCCGGCATCCCTCGATCCCCGCAGGCGAGCAGAGCGCCGGCGCGGGCCGCGTCCGATCACCCTGATCGGCGCCACCACCATCCGCACGCGTAGCCGACGTGCCAGCGATCGCCACCAGCGACCAATGGAGCGGACATTGTGGATCTACGTACCCTCTTCCAACCTGAAGACGTCGATTTCCGAGGATTGTCATTCTGCGCCGGTTACGCGGGCCTCGACCTTGGCCTGCACATTGCCGAACCCCATTACCGGACTGTGGGTTTCGTCGAGCGGGAAGCCCATGCAGCGGCCGCTCTCGTGGCGCGGATGGAAGACCAGGCCTTGGGTCAGGCACCTATCTGGGACGATCTGCGATCCTTCGACGGCCGCCCTTGGCGCGGCCGCGTTCATCTCCTCTCTGCCGGTTATCCCTGCCAGCCCTTCAGCCTCTCGGGTGCACGCCGCGGAGTTGACGATCCCCGGCATCTCTGGCCCGATATCGCCCGCATCGTGGAAGAGGTCGGGCCGGAGTGGGTCTTCTGCGAAAACGTCGAGGGGCACCTGTCGCTGGGCTTCACCGACGTCGTCGCCAGCCTACGGGACCTGGGCTACACGACAAAGGCGGGCCTGTTCACAGCGCGAGAAGCGGGCGCTTCCCACCGGCGCCGGCGGCTCTTCCTCCTGGCCCACGCCGACCGCCTCGAACGGGGGCTATGTGCCGAACCTGATCGTGCAGGCGGGGACGGTCCGCTTTACGGGACCGTTCGACGTTTCGACGGAGAGCGGCGGCCAGTTCTCATTGAGCGAGGCAGCGCGCAGCTGGACCACCCTGTGGTCGACGATGCAGGCGATGGGCTGGCAGCCGACGTCGACCGCTTCGCTATCTTCTCCCCAGGTCCGGGTGAGCTGGAAGCATGGCGACGGGTCCTATCTGAGCAGCCTGACGCCCAACCCGCAATTCTACGAGAAGACGATGGGCTGGCCGATTGGGTGGAGCGCACCCGGGGCGCCGGTAACGGGGTATGCAGCATGGCTGCAGCGCTCGCGTGGGCTGTTCTCAAAACTGCTCACCGATTGGACGCTTGACGATCTGCGCGGCGATTAAGCCGCGCCTGCCGGCCGGGGTGACCCGGTCGGCTCTCAATTCTCCCGGCGACAGAGCGCCGGACGATCCGCCCGGTATCCGCCGGGCGGCACACCTTCGCGCGCGTAGCCGACGTGTTCTTCGCGACAGGATCACCACCATTTCGATTATCCAGACCCCCGCGCCGTACCTGGGCGGGAAGCGTAACCTTGCCAAGCGACTGACCGCCCTGATCGATGCGATCCCGCACCGCAGCTATGTTGAACCATTCGTCGGGATGGGCGGGATCTTCCTACGCCGCGCCCGCCCTGCGCCGGTCGAGGTGATCAACGACATATCTGGCGACGTCGTCACCTTCTTCCGGGTCGCGCAGCGTCATCCGGATGCACTGGCGGCCGAGCTGCGCGGCATGCTGTCCGGCCGGGACGAGTTCGATCGGCTGCGCCGTATTGATCCGACGACGCTCACCGATATCGAGCGGGCCGCGCGGTTCCTGTATCTCCAGCGCCTCACTTTCGGCGGCAAGATCCGCACGCGGTGCTTCGGCGTCGACAAGGCGAACCCAAGCCGCTTCGATCCGCGAAAGGTGCTGCCCAATCTTGAACGCCTGAACGCCCGCCTCGCCGGCGTGACAATTGAGCGGCTGGGCTATGGGGATGTCATTGCGCGATACGACGACCCGCGCGCCCTGTTCTATCTCGATCCGCCCTATTGGGACTGCGAGGACGATTATGGCGTCGGCGTGTTCGCGCGTGACGATTTCGAGCGCCTTGCCAACCAGCTCGCCAAGATCCGTGGTCGCTTCATCCTATCCATAAACGCCACCGACGGCGCGCGGGCCGTCTTCTCGCGGTTCGCGATCGAGGAAGTCGACACGACGTATACGGTCGGGTCCGCCGGCGGGAAGCGCGTCCGTGAACTCATCATCACCAATCGAAAGGACTGACCATGCGAAAGTGGTTTGGGGCGCTGGCCGCCCTGTTCATGGCGGCGCCGGCCGCCGCCCAGGTAGCGGCTCCGCCGGCGACGACGATCGCCATGCCGAGCATCGAATGGGCGCAGCAACCCGGGGACGGTGACAAGGGGCCGACCGTCGGCGGTCGCATCTATCAGCGGTACCGTGTGGCGGCCCCGATGGCGGTGCTGGCCTCGTTCGATCAGGTTGCGCGCCTGACGGGTGCGCCCAGCGAGGTGAGCGACGTCGCTGCCGACCCGCTATACGGTGACACCCGCCTGACGCTGTCGCTCGCATCCTTCAACATCCGCCAGCTGCGGCCGCTGGCCACTATGGCGTCGCCGGTGAATGCCACCGGGCAACTGGTGCGGATCTGGACGAAGCCGATCGCCAATGTCGATCCCCGTCTGAGCGCCTATAAAGTCCGGCTGTACTCCGAGGGTAGCCCGGCATCGCCGGGTGCCAACTATCACGAGTTCAACGCCTCGGGCCTCATTCGCGAGGGGCAGAAGGACAAGGAACAGCGGTGGGGCTCGTTCACGATCCCGACCAGCGCATTCGTGGCGGTCGGCAGCGGCGCCAATTTGTCGGCCGTGACGTGGGCGATGGTCGAGGTCCAGGCCAACTCCTCGTCCGGGATGACGATCGCGGTCGGCAATGTCGAGCTGGTCGCAAACGCGCTGACCAAAGCCAAGATGATCATCGCCTTCGACGATCAGTATCCTGCGACTATCAATTACGCCGCCCGGGCGCTGGCACGCTATGGCTTTCGCGGCACCCTCTATCTGTCGCCGGCGTCGGACACCGGCCGCCCGGGCAAGCTGACCGTCGAGCAGATCAAGAACCTGCACGACAACCTTGGATGGCAGATCGCCAGTCAGGCCTGGTCGACCGAGAACAACGTCGGCGCCGGCGGGATCGACGTCATCAGCGCCGACCAGCGCACCACCGAGATGGCCAAGCTCCGGAACTGGCAGAACGCGCTGGGGCTGAGCGGGGGCGGGACGGGGAGCTATTTCAGCAATGTCGGCGTCACCGACATGATCGCCTATCCCATGTTCCGCCAGGCGTTCCGGTCGATGCGTGCCTATTATTTCGGCGAGTTCGGGCAGGTCGAAACCTATCCCTGGGGCGATCCGATGCGCATCCGGGCGATGGGCGCTGGCGAATTCCAATGGGGTAACAACCCGGCGATCTTCACGACCTTCTGGAAGAACCACGTCGATCGGGCGATGGCGCAAAAGGGGGTCGGTTTCCTGGTCTTTCACAATGGTCTGTCGGGGGCGATGTCGAATTGGCAGCCGGCCTTCGACCAGTTGATGGCCTATCTCGATGCGAACCGGGCGGCGATCGACGTCGTCACGGTAGAGGATCTGGAGAACCCATAAGCCTATCGGGGGGTAATCGCGGGGGAATGGCGGCCGGATAGCGGCCGTGCAGAACCGCGGATTTCTGCCGATTCGTGTAAATCGGGCCGGAGACTCCCTCCGGCCCGAATTCGTTGAACATTTGCCCTCTAGCTTCACCTGATACCTTTAAGAAATCCCTCCGCTTGGCTGGGATGGGACTTCGTGCTTTCGAGTAGGAATAGGGCGGCTAACTCCACCCCATAGGGAGAAAACCGTTTCCGGTAGGGGGGCAACACTCTCGACCCTGGCGAGAGACACGAGATGCTTTCGCACCTCGAACATCTCTGCCCCTAGGTCACCCGCCAGTTTTACCGAGCGATCGCTTAGCTCGGTGAAACGGGCGTCTTCGCCATCAGGCAGACGCTCGAGCTCGCCTTCGGCCTTCCGAAAATTTTGGAGCATTCTGCGAAACGCCAATAGCCGATCCGACGCCTCAGGAAATATGAGGTCGGCTTCGAGGATTATCTTCGACACACTGTTCATCAGCGCCGGCGTAATCTCCCCGCCCTCAAACCATTCAGAACTTGCTTCACTGTACTGATCTAGCAGCGCGATCCTGCGATCAAGCAGCGTCAACCGCAATTTTTGGTCTTCCACCTTGGCCGCCCGACGCGCGACCTGATTATTCCAACGGTTCTGGCCCACCGTAACCAAAAGCACCAGCCCGGCAATGATCGCCGGGAGCAGCTTCCCGACCAAGTCGGCAACTTTCAACCAATCCGCATAAGTCATGAGAGGCATCATATGCTGACCAACGCAGCTCTCAAGAGCGCGCGGCCAAAGTCGCGCGCATACAAAATGTGGGACACGCAGGGCCTGCACCTTTTCGTCGCCCCATCGGGCCTGCGAGCATGGCGCGTCCGCATCCGTGCCGATCGGCGAGAGGCGGTCATATCGCTGGGTCAGTGGCCAGATAAGACGCTTGATGATGCACGTGCGGCCGCTGGTCAGGCCCGCGCTATGTTCGTGCGTGGAATGCTGCCCCGCGAGGTCGCCGCCAAGCTGGCGAACGATCGCGAGCAGGCCGCGATCACAATCGAGCGGCTCGCGCGCGATTGGCACGCTTCACGTCGCGACCGTTGGGTGCCAGTCCATGCGGCCGACGTCTTGGCCAGCCTCGAGCGCCACGTCTTCCCGGCGATCGGCGATGAACTGGCATCGGTCGTCACGACACGGCAGCTGCTGCGCCTGCTCGATCAGATCGGCGCGGTGCAGACCGCGCGTCGGATCGCGCAGCGCCTCTCGCAGATCTTCCGGTTCGCGCTCGCCCGGAGCCTGGTCGACGCCAATCCGGCCGCTGGCCTGGTCGGTGAATTGGCGACCGGCGGAGTCGTCCAGCGCCAACCGGCGCTGGTCGACCTGGACGAGGCGCGCGCGCTCCTCGATGCGGCCGATCGCGCGCGTGTCGCGCCGGCAATTCGCCTCGCATCGCGATTCCTGGCGCTGACCGCTGTCCGCCTCGCGGCCGTGCGCGGCGCGCGATGGGACGAGGTCGAGGGTGTGGACTGGATGAGCGATGCGCCCGCGCCGACCGCGCTGTGGCGCGTCCCAGCCGCCCGGATGAAGATGGCGGCCGCCAAGAAGCTCGATGCGGACAACGACCACCTCGTCCCGCTGTCGGCCGCCGCAGTTTCCGTGCTGCGCCAGATGCGGGCGATCGGCGGCACGGCGGATCTGATCTTTCAGCGTGGCGGCCGGCCGATCGGGGCGGGCGCGATCGGGACGCTGTATAATCGGTGTGGGTTCGAGGGCCGGCACGTCCCGCATGGTTGGCGGGCAACTTTCGCGACGGCGCTGAACGAAGCGCATCCGGAGGACCGCGTCGCGATCGATCGCGCCCTGGGGCACGTGCATGGGGGCAAGGTCGAGCTTGCGTACAATCGGTCGCAGCATATCGCCCGCCGGCGGTGGCTGTTCGATCGTTGGGCGGAAATGCTCGCCGGCGACATGTCCGCGAGCGAACGGGCCGCGTGAATGTGGCACGGTTCGTGCCATCCCCCCCCTCGATAGCCCACGGGCGGCACAGCCGCCCGATCCCGACAGTCGCCACTTGGCGATCGGGTGCTTGAGGTAGGTCGTTCAGACCTGGGGGGGATCTAGCAAATTGCGCATGGACCCGTCTCAAACGGGTCCATTCCTTTTTATCTAACCCCTTGAGCCTGATACTGACCATGAGGTGTACTCGCGCTCTCGACCCGCGCGCCAAGGCGCGCGAGAGCGTCTCGCAGGGCCGGCGAGGTTGGGCTTGGGGGCGGGGCAGGGGGCGATGGAGGCGCTGACTGCATCCGGGCAGCGTGGGCGGCGCGGCGCTGCTGACGGCGGGTCAGGAGGTCGCGGAACCGCTGTCGGACATTTTTTGGCAAGCTACCTATGTCGAAAAAGTATGCGTTCGTGACTTGGACGCGCTGGGGTGCGAACTCGCCTTTGCGGTCTGTCTTCTGCGATCGACGGACCCATTTGAGGAAGTTGTGGGCCTTCAGGCGCGCCAGCGCTTTGATGACCGTCGTGCGCGACAGTCGGGCGATGTCGGCGATGGTGTCGATCGCCGGCTCCAGTCGGCCGGTCTTGAAGCAAATGGGCACCCCCCGCACCCCGAGCAGGATTTCCAGGACGCGGATCGCGGTCCAACCGAGCGGACGAACGCCGCGATCGCCACGGTGGTGATCGTCGTATTCGCGTGCCGTCTGAATCAGCGCGTCGCGGAAATCCATCGCCCCCGGGACTGTCCCGTCACCGATCGGTCGCCATACGTTGGCCCGCTTGTCGTCGACGTCATAGCTGTCCCGGCGGACCGTTCGGTCCTCGCCGCGCACCTTCCCCGTGAGTTTGGCAGTAAATGCCTTGGCAATCTGGCGCGCTTCCCGCGCAGCTGCGAACGTCATCGTTTCGGCTTCCCCAACCGAAGTATTCAGGATGCACGAAAGCGCCGGCTGAATCGCAATTTTCAGCCGCGCGCCTGTGCATGGTGATGGGCCGACGGCGGCCCTGATCGGGGTGTTGGGTTTCGGCGCAAATTCGGCGTCGCCGGTGGCGACGCACGGAAAACTGCGGTTTATGCGGGGGCCAAAGGGGCCTCGCTCGGTCCGAAAATGGCGGAAAACCGGGCTAGGCTCTTCGTTGACATCGCAGGGGTCGCAAGTTCAATCCTTGCCACGCCCACCATCGAAAACCCCGCTAGGCCAATGGCTTAGCGGGGTTTTTGTTATGTCGGCTCCCCATTCCCCAGAACGGCTGCACGTTCGGCGATGGCGCGCATCAGGCCGGTGTCGAACGCCCGGGCCAGCGATCGTTCGGTGAACCGGTCGGCCCGGAGCACATAGGTCAGGATCCAGCCGATCTGTTCGACGCTGGCATCGGCGATGGCGGAGGGGTGCTCGACCATGTGCATCAGCGCGATGCGTGCTTCGTCATCCACCGGCGCGAGGTAATGGGCAGCGACATCTTCCTTGGCGATCGTGGTGACGAAGGCGGAGGCGGGTTCGGAAAGGCGGAACCAGGGCATGGTGATGACGCCATCGGCGGATCGCCGGGGTTCGGTCCATGCACCCGTCTCGAAATCCGGGTCGGCCAGGATGGGCGCGAAAGCGGCGATGTTGCGAAGCGTGGCCAGGTCCATATGCTGATCCTAGCCGCCCGATGAGGGGTGGCCACCGTTTTTGCGTATTGGTTTGATGATGACCGACCCGTTCGACCGCGATCTCGCCCGATTGGCGCACAGCACCCCGCCACCGACCCTGGACGGGCTGGAGCGACGGGTCGCGACCGCGATCGATGCGGGGGTGTCGGACACGGGCGGCCTGTCGGTTCATGGGCTGGCGCTGGCGGGGGGCGTGGCGCTGATGCTGGGGATCGTCGGTGGCGGGGCGGTCGCCGGGCGGATCGAGGCGCGGGAGCGGCCGGTGGCGGTCGCTGCGCTCGATGCGGGATTGGCACCCTCCACCCTGTTGCTCGGCCGATGAGTGGGGCGATGCGGCGGCATCTGCTGACGCTGGTGATCGCGTTCGTCGCGGCACTGGCGGGGGTGGCGATCGGGTGCCGGTTGCTGATGCCCGCCGAGCCGCAGGCGAGCGATATCCATATGCTGGTCCACCGCGACATCGCGCTTGATCCGCGGCAGCGGATCGCGCTCGACCGGCTGGAGGCGCAGTTCGCGGTGCGGCGCGCAAGTCTGGAAGCGCGGCTGCGCGGCGACAATGCGCGACTGGCCGCCGCGATCGAGGCCGAGCATCGCGACGGACCGCAGGTTTCGCAGGCGATCGACGCGGTGCATCGCAGCATGGGCGACCTGCAAAAGGCGACGCTGGCGCATGTCTTTGCGATGCGCGGCGTCCTTCGACCCGATCAGGCGGCGACCTTTGACCGGCTGGTCGCGGCCAAGCTGACCGATACGACGCGGTAATCCAGCGCGTGGGCGGCCGCGATCTGGCGGGTCTGGCGGACGGCGATCTTGTCGCGCTCGCCAAGGGCGGACGGCCTGGCGCCTATGCCGCGATCGTCACGCGGCACAAGGCGGCGCTCTATCGCCTGATCCTGGCGCATGTCCGCGACGCCGACGAGGCGCTGGATCTGGTGCAGGAGAGCTTCGTCGCGGGGCATGGCGCACTCGACCGGTTCGACGAAACCCGCAGCTTGCGCGCCTGGCTCAGCCGGATCGCGCTCAACAAATGCCGCGATTGGGCGCGGCGGCGGCGGGTGCGTGCGATGCTGGCGCGGGTGCTGCCCATCGATGCGGCCGAGGCGGTGGCCGACGACCGTATCGGGGCAGAAGCGGTGGCGATCGAGCGGGATTCGCTGGTGCGCACCCTGGCGGCGCTCGATGCCTTGCCTGCGTCGTTGCGCGAGCCGCTGATCCTCTGCGCGGTCGAGGGGCTGAGTCAGGCCGAGGCGGCGGAGGCGCTGGGCTTGAGCGCCAAGGCGGTCGAACTGCGCATCCGCCGGGCGCGCGCCGCTTTGCGCGAACAAACCGGGTGAGGGGTGGGGCTTTCGCCCGCGTATAAGGGGGCATGATCGATCCGACGACCGCGATACGCCGCCGTGACCTTCTGGCCGGGGGCGTCGGCCTGAGCACGTTTGCCGCTTTGCCTGCGCTGCCCGCCTGGGCACAGGGACACGGCCTGTCGCCCCATACCGGGCAACATGCCGCGCTGACCGGCCCCGACATCACCCTGACCATCGCGCGGCAGCATATGATGATCGACGGCAAGCCTTTTCACGCGATCGGCATCAATGGCTCCGCGCCCGCCCCGTTGATCCGCCTGCGCGAGGGGCAGCGGGTGCGGATTACGGTGGTTAATGCGCTGGACGAGGAAACCTCTATCCATTGGCACGGGCTGTTGCTGCCGTTCCAGATGGATGGAGTGCCGGGGATCAGCTTTCCGGGCATTCCGGCGGGCGGGCGCTTTACCTATGAATTCCCCGTCGTGCAGGCCGGGACCTATTGGTATCACAGCCATTCGGGGCTTCAGGAGCAGGAGGGGTTGTACGGTCCGATCGTGATCGATCCGGCCGGAGCGGACCCTATCGCGTCGGATCGCGAGCATGTGGTCCTGCTGTCCGATCACAGCCCGCTCCACCCCCATGCCATCTTTCGCCGGTTGAAGTTGCAGGGCGGCTATTTCAACTATCAGAAGCAGACGTTGGCCGGACTGCTGGCGGGCAGGGACCAGCCCTTGCGCGAACGGCTGGACTGGGGGCGGATGCGGATGGACCCCAGCGATGTGTCCGACGTGACCGGCTCGACCTATCGTTATCTGGTCAACGGCCATGGTCCTGCGGACAATTGGACCGGGCTGTTCACACCCGGCGAGCGGGTGCGGCTGCGTCTCGTCAATGCTTCGGCGATGACCAATTTCAACATTCGCATCCCCGGTTTGACGCTGACCGTCGTGCAGGCCGATGGGCAGGATGTGCGGCCGGTGACGGTCGACGAACTCCAGATCGCGGTCGCCGAGACCTATGACCTGATCGTCTCGCCGACCGAGGACCGCGCCTATACGCTGGTCGCCGAGACCTGGGATCGTTCGGGCATGGCGCGGGGGACACTGGCGCCCCGGATGGGGATGGCCGCGCCCGTCCCCGCGTTGCGCCCCCGTCCGCTGGCGACGATGAAGGATATGGGCATGGGGGGCATGGACCACGGCGCCATGGCGGGCGGCTGTTCGCCCGAGCATGCCGCGATGGGGCATCGCCAGCCCGGCGCCGCAGCCAAAATGGACCATGGCACGATGAGCCATGACATGCGCGACTTCGCCAATGCGCCCGGCCTGCCGCGCACACCGGTCGTCCAGACGGTCGCGCCGATGCCCGTTGATCGCACGGGCGAGCCGCCGCAGGGGCTGGCCGATGTCGGTCACCGTATCCTGACCTATCGCGACCTGATGAGCGCGCAGGTCAGTCCCGACACCCGCACGCCGTCGCGGGCGCTGACCATCCATCTGACCGGCAATATGGAGCGCTATATGTGGGCGTTCGACGGGGTGAAGCTGAACGCCGTGACCGCGCCGATCCCGTTCCGGCTGGGCGAGCGGGTGCGCGTGACGCTGGTCAACGACACGATGATGGCGCATCCCATCCATCTGCACGGCCATTTCTTCGAGCTGGTGACGGGGCATGGCGATCATGCTCCGCGCAAGCACACCGTCAATGTCGCACCGGGCGGCACCGTGACCTTCGACCTGACGGCGGATGCCGAGGGCGACTGGGCGTTTCACTGCCACATGCTCTATCACATGCATGCAGGGATGATGCAGGTCGTCACTGTCCGGCGTGATGCCGACACGGGAGCGGCGGCATGATCCCCTTTGCGCTGCTGTTGCTTGCCGAGCCGATGGGGCAGCATCACCACGACATGGCGATGCCGGGCATGACCATGGCTCCGGCCAAACCCGCCGCCGCGCCCCGAAAGGCGGCCAAGCGCCGTGTGGCCAAGCCTGCCCTGCGAAAGGCGCGACCTACAGCGGCGGCCTGTTCCGCCGAACATGCGGCCATGGGGCAATGCCGCCCGACCGATCCCAAGCCCGACACGATGCCCCCGATGCCCCCGATGGCAGGGGAGGGCGCTGCCCCCGCCTGTTCGGCGGACCATGCCGCGATGGGGCATTGCCAGGCCACAGTGGAGACGGAGCCGATGCCGGAGGGCATGACGATGAACCACGGTTCGATGGATCATGGAGCCATGCCGCAACAGTCCGTCGGCAACGCGCCGCCGCCCCCGGCTCCGGCCGATCGCGCCGCGGATCGCTTCTATGACCCCGCCGTCATGGCCGCCGCCGACCGGCAGATGCGCAGGGAGCATGGGGGCATGGGCTTCTCGCAGATCCTGTTCAACCTGGCCGAGGTCCAGGTCCGCGACGGGCGCGACGGCTATCGCTGGGATGGCGAAGGGTGGTTCGGCGGCGACATTCACCGGCTGGTCGTGAAGACCGAGGGCGAGGGCACGTTTCGCGATCGGATCGGTGCGGCCGAGGTGCAGGCGCTCTATTCGCGCGCGATCGACCCCTATTGGAATCTTCAGGCGGGCGTGCGGCAGGATGTCGGCAGAGGCGCGCGCCGGACCTATGCGGTGGTCGGGATCGAGGGCTTGGCCCCCTATTGGTTCGATGTCGAGGGCGCGCTGTTCCTCTCCGACAGGGGCGAGTTGTTGGCCCGCACCGAGGCCTGGGTCGACCAGCGCCTCACCCAGCGCGCCATCCTGCAACCGCGGATCGAGGTGAATCTCGCCGCGCAAGACGTGCCCGACCAGCGGATCGCGGCGGGCGTCTCCAGCCTCGAACTGGGCCTGCGCCTGCGCTACGAGATCGCGCGTGAGTTCGCCCCCTATGTCGGGGTCAACTGGGAACGCCGCTATGGCCCCGCCAGTGGTGGTGGCGCGGCGTTGGCGCTGGGTATCCGAACCTGGTTCTAGAAATAGCGCAGCCAGCGCAGGTCACGGCGGCGGCGCTTCAGTTCGGCGAACCATTTGGTCGGGTAATAAAGCGGTACGAGCAGCATCAGATAGACCAGCCACATCGCCCCGATTGAGGGGAGGCCGAACACCTGCCCCTGATTGGTGCCCCAGATCGCCACCGCGCCCAAATACAGGCCGCGTAGCACATAGAGGTGGAGCAGGTAGAAGGCCATCGGCGCGCCGCCCATCACCGCCAGCTTGCGCGTGACTGACCCGCTCCGCCCCTCGAACAGCGCGAGCAGCAGCGCCGCGACGCCCAGCGTCGGCAGCAGGAACAGCAAGGACGGCGGATATTTGGTCAGCGCCACAAAGCTCATGACGCTGCGCAGGGGATCGCCTGCAACCGGCGCCCAGGGCGCGTCGCCATAGCCGTTGATCGTCCGCAACAGGATGAAGGCCAGGATCATGCCGATGCCCAGCGCCACCAGACTGCGCCGCCGCTCCTCCGTCGGACGCGTGAACCACGGCCCCATCGCATAGCCCAGCGCGATGACGCCGATCCAGGCCAGCACCGGATAGGTCGTCTTGATGGTGATCCCCATCCATTCGAACGCGGTGCGCTTGTGGATCAGCGCCCAGGGCTTGAACCACGGACTGTCGGGGGCGAAGGCGATGGGGTCGAGCAGGTTGTGCCCCGCGACGATTGTCACGCCGATCGCTGCCACGCCCCAGCGCGGCAGATGGATCAGCCCGGCGAGCGCGATCATGCACACGCCGATCGCCCAGATGACCTGCAACCACAGGGTCTGGGGCGGGAACTGCGCCGACCAGGCAAAGCCGACCAGCGTCACCTCCAGCAGCATCAGGAACAACCCGCGCGTCAGCAGGAAGCGGCTCGTCTGCGCCGGGCTATGCGTCTGGCCATAGAGCCAGGCCGACAGGCCGGTCAGCGCGATGAAGGTCGGCGCGCAGAGCGAGGCCAGCGTCCGGCTGAAGAACAGGGCGGGCGCGACGAGGCGCGCGTCCATCGGATCGCCGACCAGCCAATGGGTGCCCAGCGTATCGCGGACATGGTCGAGCAGCATGATGACCATGACTAGCCCGCGCACCGCGTCGATGCTGGCCAGCCGTGCGGCGGCGGCGATCGGCGGCGTGGTCGTCCGCACGGCGTCGCGGGGCAGGGTCAGGCTGGTCACGCATCGTCCTCCGGCCAGGGCGCGTCGATGACGAGCAGCAGCCGGTCTTCGCCGGTCCCGGCGATCGGCGGCGAGCGGTGGATGATCGCGCGGTCGCCCGCGCGCTCGCGCCCCTTGAACAGGCCGACATCCCCCGCCGACAGCGCGCCCGGCGCGGTATCGTCGGTCGCGCCCTGCGGCAGCCACTGGGTCGCCCGCCCGCAATAGGTGGTGATGAGCCGCAGCCCGACATAATCGGCGTGGAATTTCCAGCAGCCATTGCCGGTGACGCGCTCGATCCGCACCTCGACGCGGTCCTCGCCGGTCCAGGTGGCATAGAGCATCGCCAACCGCGCGACGTCGGAGGCAAGTGTTTCATGCCATGGCTGGAGCGGCGGGGTGCCGAGCGCATCGCGGACAGCCGCCGCCACCGAATGCGTCGCCGCCGCGAAGCGGATCGTCGGGAAATCGGTCAAGTCGGGTGCGGGTAATGGCGATGGGCGCTGCCATATCGCCAGCGTCACCTGGGGCTGGTCGATCGTTGCCAGCACGGTCGAATCGCTGTTGATACGGACATGATCGGGAAGGGCGAGGGGTGGCGGGAGCGTGCTGGTGTCGGCCGTCGGGATCATGAATCTCGTCTTCGATCGTTCGTGTTACGGTGTAACATTACCAGATCGGATTTGAGAACGAAAGCCGAGGCAAAGCAAAAGGGGCGGCACCTCGCGGCACCGCCCCCCTTTGCGTTTATCCCGAGTCCGCGATTACGCGGCCTCTTCGTCCGGGAAGATATTGGCGGGCTTCGACCCCCACAGCGCGTAAGCGAGCACGACGACCTCGCAGGCCATGGTCAGGAAGAAGGAGTTCTGGAGGCCATAATGATCGGCCAGCCAGCCCTGCACGACGACGAGCGCGCCGCCCGCGATCGCCATGATCATCAGCCCCGAACCTTCTTCGGTCAGCGGACCCAGGCCACGGATGGCGAGGGTGAAGATGGTCGGGAACATGATCGAGTGGAACAGGCCCACCGCGATCAGCGCCCACATCGCCATCGGCCCGGTCGTGAAGGTCGCGATCGCGACGACGACCAGCGCGCCGAAGGCGAAGACGGTCAGCACGCGTTCCGGCGCGATCTTCTGCATCACGAAGCTGCCGAAGAAGCGGCCGACCATCATCCCGCCCCACAGCAGCGACAGATAGCGCGACGCCTGCTCATGGGTGACGGCCGCGATATTGGGTTGCGATACGAAGTTGACGAACAGGTTGGCGACGCCGATTTCCGCCAGCAGATAGGCGATCATCGTCGGGATGCCGAGCGTCAGGTTGCGATGCTTCCACAGCGAATGCTGCTTGCGCTCGGTCTTGGCGGCGCGCTGCGTCGAGGAGCCCAGCGCGGGCAGCGGGAAGCGCGCAATGACCACTGCCAGCACGACCAATACGATCGCGACCAGGACATAAGGCAGGATGACCGACTGGGCGTCGGCATAACGCTGCGCCTGGGTCAGCGCGGCACCCGCCTCGGCGGTGCCGCTGCGGCTGCGGCCGAGGATCAGGTAACCGGCGAACAGCGGTGCCAGCGTGGTGCCCAGCGAGTTGAAGGCCTGCACCAGGTTGAGGCGCGACGAGCCGGTTTCCGGCGGGCCGATGACGGTCACATAGGGGTTCGCCGCCACTTGGAGCAGCGTGATGCCACTGGCGATGACGAACAGCATGACCAGCGTCACGCCGTAGGACGGCAGGCTGGCGGCAAGGGTCATGCCCAGCGCACCGGCCGCCATGATGAGCAGGCCGATGACGATCGACTTCTGATAGCCGACCCGTTCGATCAATTTGGCCGAGGGGATGGAGGCGAAGAAATAGGCGATGAACCAGACCGACTCGATCAAGGTCGTCTGGGCGTAATCAAGCTCGAACACCGACCGCAGATGCGGCAACAACACGTTGTTGATGACGGTGATGAAGCCCCACATGAAGAACAGGCTGGCGAGGAGAGTCAACGCGGACCCGTAATTCGCCGCCTTCCCCCCGACAGGCGTTGCGCCATTGGCACGGGACGTGACGGGTGGTGCGGCCATGAAATCCTCTCCTTCGCGCCGGTGAACATCATCAAAAGATGTTCGTTGACCGGCTTGCTCCTGATATTTTGTCTGACTATAGTGACGCAAAAGGCGCGTCAATGGCGTCTGGCGACGAAAGGGTGAGGCATGTCGATGGCGTCAATCAAGAGCTTTCTTACTTTGGTAGCGGTAACCTCCGCCATGACGTCTACCGCCGCTCTGGCGAGCGAGGCGAAGCGCGCGCCCGCCGGCTATTCGGTCGAGGGGGCCGCGATCGAATCGGTGACGCTGACCAACAAGGCCGGACTGTCGGCCCGCGTCCTGACCTATGGCGCGACGCTGCAATCGGTGATGGCACCCGACCGCGACGGTAAGTCGGCCGACGTACTGCTCGGCTATGACAAGGCCGAGGATTATGTGAACCATCCGAATTTCTTCGGGGTCACGGTGGGCCGCTTCGCCAACCGCATCGGCGGCGGCCGCTTCTCGCTGGACGGCCAGAGCTATCAGCTGACGCTCAACGACAAGGTCAACTCGCTCCACGGCGGGACCAAGGGCTTCGACAAACATCTGTGGCGGATCGTGTCGATGAAGGACGGTCCGACCGCCAGCGTGGTCATGGCGCTGACCAGCCCCGATGGCGACCAGGGCTATCCCGGCAAGGTCGACGCGACCGTCACCTATTCGCTGGACGAGGCGGGGTCGCTGACCATCGCGTTCGAGGCGAAGACCGACAAGCCGACCATCGTCAACATGACGAACCACGCGATCTTCAACCTGAACGGCGAAGGGTCGCCGCTGGGTGCGACCTTCCACAAGCTGACCATCCCGGCCGCGACCTTCACGCCGGTGGATGCCAAGCTGATCCCGACCGGCGAGCGCAAGCCCGTCGCAGGCACCGTGTTCGACTTCCGCGCCCCCCGCGTCGTGGCCGACGGTATTCGCAACGGCAACGACCAGCAGATCCGCTATGGCCAGGGCTATGACCATAATTTCGCGCTCGACAAGGGGCTGACCACGACGCCGCAGCTGGCCGCGCGGCTGGAGGACCCCGCCTCGGGCCGGGTGCTCGAAGTGCTGTCGACCGAGCCGGGCGTGCAATTCTATACGGGCAATTTCCTCGACGGTACCTATGTCGGCAAGAAGGGGCACCTGTACCGCATGGGAGACGGCATCGCGCTGGAGCCGCAGAAATTCCCCGACTCGCCCAACAAACCCGACTTCGTCTCGCCCCGCGTCGATCCGGGTAAGCCCTATCGGCATACCATGATCTATCGTTTCTCCACCGTTCGCTGACCGAAAGCCTGACATGACCGACACGCCCACGAAGCTGCGCAGCCGCGCCTGGTTCGACAATCCCGACAATATCGACATGACCGCGCTCTATCTGGAGCGCTACCTGAACTTCGGCCTTTCGCTGGAGGAGCTTCAGTCGGGCAAGCCGATCATCGGCATCGCGCAGAGCGGCTCCGACCTGTCGCCCTGCAACCGCCACCATCTGGTGTTGGCCGAGCGGGTGCGCGAGGGCGTGCGCGAGATGGGCGGCATCGTCCTGGAATTCCCGGTTCACCCGATCCAGGAAACCGGCAAGCGCCCGACCGCGGGTCTCGACCGCAACCTGTCCTATCTGGGCCTGGTCGAGGTGCTGTACGGCTATCCGCTCGATGGCGTCGTGCTGACGATCGGTTGTGACAAGACGACCCCGGCGATGCTGATGGCGGCCGCTACGGTCAACATCCCGGCGATCGCGCTGTCGGTCGGGCCGATGCTGAACGGCTGGCACAAGGGCGAGCGCACCGGCTCGGGCACCATCGTGTGGAAGGCGCGCCAGATGCTGGCGGCGGGTGAGATCGACGATGCGGAGTTCATCCGCCTGGTCGCCTCGTCGGCCCCCTCGACCGGCTATTGCAACACCATGGGCACCGCGACCACGATGAACTCGCTGGCCGAGGCGCTGGGCATGTCGCTGCCGGGTTCGGCCGCGATCCCCGCGCCCTATCGCGATCGTCAGGAAGTCGCGTACCTCACCGGCAAGCGCATCGTCGAGATGGTGAACGAGGACCTGAAGCCCTCCGACATCCTGACCAAGGACGCGTTCCACAACGCGATCAAGGTCAACTCGGCGATCGGCGGCTCGACCAACGCGCCGATCCACCTTGCCGCCATCGCGCGCCACATCGGCGTCGACCTGCCCGTGCAGGATTGGGAGAGCGAAGGGCACAAGATCCCGCTGCTCGTGAACCTCCAGCCCGCGGGTGAATATCTGGGCGAGGATTATTATCGTGCGGGCGGCGTGCCCGCCGTGGTCAACCAGCTGATCGAGCAGGGGCTGATCCACGAGGACGCGCTGACCGTCAATGGCAAGACCATGGGCGAGAATTGCCGTGGCGTCGCGATCGAGGACGAAAAGGTCATCCGTCCCTTCGCCCAGCCGCTGGTCGAGGAAGCGGGCTTCATCGTGCTGTCGGGCAATCTGTTCGACGCCGCGATCATGAAGACCAGCGTGATCTCGCCGGAATTCCGCGAGCGTTACCTGTCCAACCCCGACGACCTGAACGCCTTTGAAGGCCCGGCGGTCGTGTTCGACGGGCCGGAGGATTATCACCACCGGATCGACGATCCCGCGACCGGCATCACGCCCGAGACGTTGCTGTTCATGCGCGGCGCTGGCCCGATCGGCTATCCGGGTGCGGCGGAAGTCGTCAACATGCGTCCGCCCGCCTATCTCATCACCGAAGGCGTGCACTCGCTGCCCTGCATCGGTGACGGGCGCCAGTCGGGTACGAGCGGTTCGCCCTCGATCCTGAACGCCAGCCCGGAAGCGGCGGCGATGGGTGGCCTGGCGCTGATCCAGACCGGCGACCGGGTCCGCATCGACCTGAACACCGGCAGCGCCAATATCCTGATCTCCGAGGAAGAGCTGGCCGAGCGTCGCAAGACCCTGGCGGCGGCGGGCGGGTATAAGTACCCTGCGTCGCAGACCCCGTGGCAGGAAATCCAGCGCTCGGTGGTCGGCCAGATGTCGACCGGCGCGATCCTGGAAGGGGCTGAGAAATATCAGCGCATCGCCCAGACGCAAGGATTGCCGCGCGACAACCACTGATGACGGCGACCGGCCGGGTGGATCATTCCGTCCGGCCGGTCGGTCCGCGCCTCGACAGGGCGTCGCGAAAGCCCGTGGCGCTCCACGATCTGGGGCCGCCGCCCATGCGTGCTGGACGACGCGCATGACATTCCCATGCGTCAGCGTTGCCGGAAGCCCGTCGGATTTGCTCCTCGGATTTGAATGCCCGGCCATTCCCAGGCGATTCCGGACGAGCTGACCAATTCAGGCCCTCTTGACCTGAACCGGACAGCAATCGATACCGCTAACAAATCTGCGGAGAGGAATTATGGCCAGCAATCTTACCGACCTGATGGGCGCCTTGCCCGACGATTGGCGCGATGGGCGTTTCGTCGGTCGGATCGACCGGGGCGAAGGGCCTTGCCCGATTCTGGTCGAGAATGGCCAAGTCTATGACATGAGCCGCGTGGCCCCCACCGTCTCGGCGCTGCTGGCGAGTGGTACGGTCGAGGCGTCGCAGGGCGAAGCGCTCGGTGAGCTGGCTGACCTGAACCTGTCGCCCGAGCAGGGCGCGCCCAACCGCCTGCTGTCGCCGATCGATCTGCAATGCGTGAAGGCGGCGGGGGTGACCTTTGCCGTGTCCGCGCTGGAACGAGTGATCGAGGAACGCGCGCGCGGCGATCATGCCAAGGCGGCGGGGCTTCGCGGCACGCTGGAAGCCGCGCTGGGCGGCAATATCCGCTCGGTCGTACCCGGCTCGCCCGAGGCCGCGCAGTTGAAGGACGCGCTGATCGCCGAAGGGCTGTGGTCGCAATATCTGGAGGTCGCGATCGGCCCGGATGCGGAAATCTTCACCAAGTCGCCGGTCCTGTCGACGGTCGGCTGGGGGATGCCGGTCGGCGTCCGCTCCGACTCGACCTGGAACAACCCGGAGCCCGAGGTGGTGCTGGTCGCCGATGCGCATGGCCAGGCGGTCGGCGCGACGCTGGGCAATGACGTCAACCTGCGCGATTTCGAGGGGCGCTCGGCGCTGCTGCTCGGCAAGGCCAAGGACAATAACGCGTCCTGCTCGCTCGGCCCGCTCGTCCGCCTGTTCGACGACGGCTTCACGATGGACGATGTGCGGTCGAGCGAGGTCAAGCTGACCATCACCGGCACCGATGGCTATGTGCTAGAGGGCGCCAGCTCGATGGACCAGATCAGCCGCGATCCCGAAGACCTGCTTGGCCAGGCGCTGAGCGAGCATCATTACCCCGATGGCCTGGTCCTGTTCCTCGGCACGCTGTTCGCGCCGACGCAGGACCGTGACGAGCCGGGCCGCGGCTTCACCCACAAGGTCGGCGACACGGTCGTCATCACCAATCCGCGCCTCGGCACGCTGGTCAACCCGGTGATGACCTCGGCCGACGCCCCCGCCTGGACCTTTGGTCTGGGCGACCTGATGCGCAACCTGGCCAAGCGCGGCCTGTTGTGACGGAGACTTCCATGTTGCAGAAGACCAGCGCCGCGACCGACACGGTCGCGCGCTATCCCAGCCTGATCGACAAGCGCGTCATCGTCACCGGCGGCGGCTCGGGGATCGGCGAGGGGCTGGTCGAGGCGTTCGTGGCGCAGGGCGCGCGTGTCGCCTTTGTCGACATCGCGGAGGAGGCGGCCCAAGCGCTCGTCGACCGGCTGACCCCCGATGCGCGCCATGCGCCGATCCAGCGCCACTGCGACCTGACCAACCTGGACAGCCTGAAGGCGATCTTCGCCGATCTGGAAGCGGCGCTGGGCGGGGTCGACATCCTCGTCAACAATGCGGGCAATGACGATCGCCACAGCATCGCGGAAGTGACCCCGGCCTATTGGGACGAGCGGCTGAACGTCAATCTGCGCCACCAGTTCTTTGCCGCGCAAGCGGTGATCCCCGCGATGAAGCGGGCAGGAGGCGGCGCGATCCTGAACTTCGGATCGATCAGCTGGCATCTGGGTCTGAACGACCTGGTCCTCTACCAGACGTGCAAGGCCGCGATCGAGGGACTGACGCGCAGCCTGGCGCGCGATCTGGGCCGTGAGAATATCCGCGTGAACACCATCGTGCCCGGCAACGTGCAGACGCCGCGCCAGGAAAAATGGTACACGCCCGAGGGCGAGGCGGAGATCGTCGCGGCGCAGTGCCTCGACGGGCGCATCCAGCCTTCGGACGTGGCGGCGCTGGTCCTCTTCCTCGCCTCGGACGATGCGAAGATGTGCACCGGCCACGACTATTTCATCGACGCCGGTTGGCGATAACAGACCGGGCGAGAGCATAGGAGAGAGTGATGCAGCAGGCCGAACATTGCCTGACCGTGGGTGCGACGCTGGGCGAAGGCCCGATCTGGGTCGATGACGCGCTGTGGTTCGTCGATATCAAGCAGCAGCGCATCTACCGTCACGATCCGGTCGCGGGCACGCTCGATCACTGGGCCTCGCCCGAAATGGTCGGCTGGGTCGTGCCGGCACAGCGCGGCGGCTTCGTCGCGGGGCTGAAGTCCGGCCCGCATCATTTCGATCCCGCGACCGGCAGCTTCGAGCAATTGGCCGAGATTGATGCGCATCTTCCCGCCAATCGCCTCAACGATGCCTGTGTCGATGGGCAGGGGCGCATCTGGTTCGGCACGATGGACAATGACGAGACCTCGCTGTCGGGCCGGTTGTTCCAATGGTCGGCCGGGCGGGTCACGCCGACCGCGGCCGATCCGGTGTGCATCACCAACGGCCCTGCTATCTCGCCCGACGATTCGATCCTCTATCACGTCGATACGCTGGGCAAGGTGATCCTGGCGCATCCGATCCTGGCGGACGGGACGCTGGGCGCGGCGAGTGAGTTCGCACGCTTCGGCGGTGCGGACGGTCATCCCGATGGCGCGATCTGCGATGCCGAGGGCGGCGTGTGGGTCGGCTTCTTCGGCGGATCGGCCGCGCGGCGCTATGGCCCGGACGGGGTTATGACCGACGAGGTGCGCTTTCCCGTCTCCAACATCACCAAGATTGCGCTGGGCGGTCCCGATGGCCGCACCGCCTATGCCACCACCGCGCGGCAGGGCCTGTCCGACGAGCAACTGGCCGAGCAGCTCCAGGCGGGCGACATCTTCACCTTCCGAGTCGCGGTCCCCGCCAAGCCGGTCCACCACGCCGCGATCTGAACCCCATTCCCGAACCCGGCGTCTCGGGTGGCCCGCTCCCTTATCGGGGGCGGGCCTTCTACCCCTTCATGGCGCTGCGGGTATCTTCCAGCGCCAAATCGACGAGCAGCCGCATGGCCTCTCCCGCGCCTTCGACATCGCCCGCCGCGATCGCGTCATAGACCTTCACATGGTCGGGCACCGGATTGCGGGGCAGCGCGCGCGAGCGCTGCTTGAACTGGGTGGTCCAGGCGACCGCCGCGCCGATGCTGGCGGTCAGCACGACCAGCGCGTCATTGCGCGTCGCGGCCAGCACCGCATTGTGGAAATCGCGGTCGGCCGCGCGCCCCGCATCGGTCGCCAGCGTATGACGGCGCATCGCTCCCAGCGCATCGCGCATCTCCTTCAGATCGGCCTTGTCGCGCCGCTCAGCCGCCAGTCGCGCGGCGGCGGGTTCGACGATCGAGCGCAACTCGAACAGGCTGCGCACGAACTGGATGTCCGGCTCACCCGAAAAGGCCCAGGCGAGGACGTCGGGGTCGAGCAGATTCCAGCGATGGCGCGGCAGGACGCGCGTGCCCGTCTTGGGACGGCTCTCGACCAGCCCCTTGGCGCTCAGCACCTGCACCGCTTCCCGATAGGCGCTGCGCGACACGTCGAGCGCTTCGGAAAAGGCGACCTCGCCCGACAGCGTGTCGCCGGGGCGATACTCACCCGAGACGATCGCCGCGCCCAGCTTGTGCGCGATCGCGCCATGCAGGCGGCGGCCGGTGCCCCGCTTGACCTTGGGGGCGGCCTCTTCCGAACCTATATCCGTTGCGGCGCCGGGCGGCGCATCCCCATTCGTCATGCTGTCACTCATCGCGTGTACCTCTCCGCCCCCATCTTTGCGCACAACCTTTAACATTGCCATCGCTCCGTCAAACTAATATGTCGGAGTAATATAAAGGAGCTTCCCCTATGACCGATTTCCGTTCGATCGACGCCGCCACCGGCCAGCCGGTGGGCGACGCCTTTGCGGTGCACGGACCGGCCGATGTCGACGCGGCCTGTGCGGCTGCGGAGGAGGCGTTCGACGTCTATCGCGCCACCAGCCGCGAAGAGCGCGCCGCGTTCCTCGACAAGATCGGTGCCGAGATCATGGGCGTAGGTGACGAACTGATCGAAGCCGCGATGCGCGAGAGCGGGCTGCCGCGCGCGCGTCTGGAGGGCGAGCGTGGCCGCACCGTCGGCCAGCTGGGCCTGTTCGCCAAGGTGCTGCGCGCCGGCGCCTATCTCCAGGTCCGCATCGACCCCGCCATGCCCGACCGCCAGCCGCTGCCGCGCCCCGATCTGCGCCTGCGCATGGTGCCGCTGGGTCCGGTCGCGGTGTTCGGTGCGTCGAACTTCCCGCTCGCCTTCTCGACCGCCGGTGGCGACACGGCGTCGGCGCTGGCCGCCGGTTGCCCGGTCGTGGTGAAGGGCCATCCCGCCCATCCGCAGACCGGCGCGCTGGTCGCCGCCGCGATCGAGCGCGCGGTCGCGGCGTGCGGCCTGCCCAAGGGCGTGTTCGGCCATCTGACCGGCCCCAGCAACGAACTCGGTGGGGCGCTGGTCCGTGATCCGCGTATCGCTGCGGTCGGCTTCACCGGCTCGCGCGCCGGTGGTCTGGCGCTGGTCAAGATCGCGCAGGAACGTGCCATCCCGATCCCCGTCTATGCCGAAATGTCGAGCATCAACCCGGTCGTGCTGATGCCCGAGGCGCTGAAGGCGCGTGGGAGCGCGCTGGGCACCGCGTTCGTCGGTTCGCTGACCATGGGCGCGGGCCAGTTCTGCACCAATCCCGGCCTGCTGCTCGCGATCGAGGGCGAAGGGCTGGACGCGTTCGTCGAGGCGGCGCGCACCGCGCTGACCGATGCGGCGGCACAGACCATGCTCACCCCGGGTATCCATGCCGCCTATACCAAGGCCGCCGAATCGCTGGCGAGCCATGACAAGGTTGAGACGGTCGCGCAGGGCAAGGTCGGCGAGGGCGTTACGGCGGGTCGCGCCGCCTTCTTCCAGACCACAGCCGAGGCGTTCCTCGCCGACGAGACGCTCGGCCATGAAGTGTTCGGCGCGTCCTCGATCCTGGTCCGCTGCCGCGACGAGGCGGAGCTGATCGCGGTCCTCAAGGCCGCCGAGGGTCAGCTGACCGCGACGATCCAGATGGACGAGGGCGATACCGACATGGCCGCGCGGCTGGTGCCGGTGCTCGAACGCAAGGCGGGCCGTATCCTTGCCAATGGCTGGCCGACCGGCGTGGAAGTCGCCCATGCGATGGTCCATGGCGGGCCGTTCCCGTCGACCTCGGACGCGCGCACGACCTCGGTCGGCAGCCTGGCGATCGACCGCTATCTGCGGCCGGTGTCGTACCAGAACCTGTCGGCCGCGCTGCTGCCGCAGGATTTGAAGGACGAAGCCGCGGGCACGCTGCCCCGCCTGGTCGACGGCCAGCCGGGCTAAGGAATGACGGGGCGCGGGCTGGTTCGGTTCGCGCCCCGTTTTTGTTGAAAAAGACTTTAGGGGAGGATTTGATGGCTGATCGTCTGTTGCAGCACCGCGCGCCCTCGGGTGAGCGCTCGGTCATTCTGGCCCGCGGCGACCGGGCGGCGTTCGTGCCGGGCGTCGAGAGCGTCATCGCGCTCGCCCAGCGCGCGATCGCCGAGGGCCAGTCGCTGCTCGATACCGCGCTGGCCTGTGGCGAGGGCGCCGCGGTCGATCTGTCGGCCGAACTGGCGGCGGGGCATCTGATCGCCCCGATCGATCATGCCGACCCCGCGCATTGCGTTATGACCGGCACCGGCCTGACCCATCTCGGCTCGGCCGAGGGGCGCGACAAGATGCACCGCGAAGCGGCGGCGGCCGCGCACCAGACCGACTCGATGCGCATGTTCCTGGAAGGCGTCGAGGGCGGCAAGCCCGGTAAAGGCCAGGTCGGCCAGCAGCCGGAATGGTTCTATAAGGGCGATGGTAGCCAGCTGGTCGGCCCCGGCGACGCGCTCGAAATGCCCGCCTTCGCGCAGGATGGCGGCGAAGAGCCCGAACTGGCGGGCATCTACCTGATCGGTCCCGACGGCACCCCGCATCGCCTCGGCCTGTGCCTTGCCAACGAGTTCTCGGACCATGTGACCGAGCGCCACAACTATCTGTGGCTAGCGCATAGCAAGCTGCGTCCCGCCTCGCTCGGTGCCGAGCTGCTGCTGGGCGAAGTGCCTGAGCATATCGCGGGCACCAGCAAGATCGTCCGGGGCGGCGAAACGCTGTGGGAAAAGCCCTTCCTGTCGGGTGAGGCGAACATGTCGCACAGCCTGGCTAACCTCGAGCATCACCACTTCAAGTACGCGCTGTTCCGTCGTCCGGGCGACGTGCACGTTCACTTCTTCGGCACGGCGACGCTCTCATTCTCGGACGGCATTCGCACCGAGGAAGGTGACGTGTTCGAGATCGCGGCAGCCCCCTTCACCCTGCCGCTCGCCAATCCGCTGAAGCGCAGCAAGGACATGTCGGTGACGGTCGGTCGTCTCTGACAGACTGATCCTCTACCGCAGGGCATAAAGGGGCGTCCTTCCCAACCGGGAAGGGCGCCCCTTATGCGTTTGCGCCCCTGATCCTGGACTTTTGGTGGCGTTGATTCGCGAAAGCACGCTCCAATGGAGATAAGGTTCCGGCGTCGTCGGCAAGATGGCGTCTCGTCAAACTATTGAAAGAATTGGGTTTTGCTGGTTTTTTACGAAAAAATGAAAATCGGCTGTTGACGGTTTGGGGTGAGCCCGCCTAGAGGGGTTTCACCGCGACGGAGC
>FWWM01000492.1_pt1:0-100000 | contig 131120 bp, 117 predicted proteins | sample 2228351 | NCBI WGS metagenome assembly FWWM01 (sample SAMEA103939774, study PRJEB20133) | metagenome
CAAGAACAGGAGAAGGAGCTTCTTCAATTAGTTTTTGGTGGCGTCGCTGAACAGAACAATCTCTTTCACCATAGTGATAAACATTTCCGTGTTTGTCTCCAACCACCTGAACTTCAATGTGCCTTGGATTCTCGAGGAATTTTTCTATATAAACATCCGGATTACCAAATGCAGATTCGGCTTCAGTTTGAGCAGTAATAAATGCTTTTTCAAAATCTTTTTCCTCCCAAACGATTCTCATACCTTTTCCTCCGCCACCAGCTGAAGCTTTAATAATTACCGGAAATCCGATTTCATGAGAAATCTTAATTGCTTCTTTTAAATCCTTAATAACACCATCACTTCCGGGAATTACAGGAACACCATTATTTTTCATTGTGTCTTTTGCAAAGGATTTATCACCCATTGCAGTTATCATTTCAGGCGTGGGTCCGATAAAAACTATATCTGATTCGTTACATATCTCTGAAAAGTTTGCATTTTCAGCAAGGAATCCATAACCAGGATGGATTGCATCTGCACCTGTAACTTGTGCTGCAGAAATTATTGCTGGAATTTTTAAATAGCTATCTTTTCCGAATGGCGGACCAATACAAACAGCTTCATCTGCAAATGTAACATGTAGGGATTCTCTATCTGCTTCTGAATAGACAGCAACAGTCTTGATACCAAGTTCTTTACAAGCTCTTATTATGCGAAGAGCTATTTCGCCTCTATTGGCAATTAATATTTTGTTAAACACAATATACCGTATTCAGTGAATTATATGGGTTGAATTAAAAACAAGGGTTGATTGTATTCAACCGGTTTGCCGTTCTCAACAAGTATTTTTACAACTTTTCCGTTTACATCCGATTCAATCTCATTCATAAGTTTCATTGCTTCAACAATACATAACACTGTACCAACTGAAACAACATCGCCTACCTGAACATAGGGGTCAGCATCTGGTGCAGGTGCACGATAAAATGTACCAACTATCGGCGATCTGACTGTATGAAGATTTGATTCGGCAGTTTCTTCTGATGGTTTCTTCTCAACTGGTTTTGTTTCTTCTTTTTGTTGAACGGAAACAGAAGCCGGCTGAGATTGAATTGAAGTTACCGTTTGCATTGCCGGTGCAATACGAACTTTTTTGGCAACTTTAATCTTTGTCCCGTTTTCCTCAATTTCGATATCAGTAACTTCGCTGGTCTCGAGTATTTTTACGAGTTTTTTTATTAAATTCAGATCCATAAACTTCTCCTGTTTAATTTGACTTTACACGTTCAACATATTCACCGGTTCGAGTATCAACTTTTAAAACATCCCCTATTTCAATAAAAAGCGGAACATTTATCGTAGCTCCGGTTTCGAGTGTAGCGGGTTTAACTGCTCCGGTTGCAGTATTGCCTCTGAAACCAGGTTCAGTTTGAGTTACAGTCAGGTTAACAAAAATTGGTGGTTCAACAGTTATGATTTCATTATTACTGAAAAGAATTTCTACTTCTGTACTCTCTTTCAGGAATTCCACCGAATCTCCGAAAAGTTCAATAGGTACATTTATCTGTTCAAAAGTTTCATTGTCCATACATACTAAAAAGTCACCATCACGATAGAGATATTGAAATTTTCTTCTCTCAACACGAATAATTTCTATAGATTCACCTGCTCTGAAAGTATTTTCAAGGACTCTGCCGGTTTTAAGATTCTTTAATGTTGTACGAACAAATGCACCGCCTTTTCCGGGTTTAACATGAAGGAACTCCGTAATTACATATGGCTCATTTCTGAATTTAATAATAAGCCCGTTTCTGAAATCTGATGTGTCTGCCATAATCTCCGAATTAATTGTTAAAAATTGGTTGAAAAAAATAGATATAGAAGTCGCTAAAGTCAAGAAAACGAATTTTTAAAAAATCGTAAAAAAACCGTGAGAAATTTCACGGTTTATATAAAAAAATCAACTAAAAAGGATAAAAAATGATTTAGTTCAATTCTGTGAAATAACGGTCAACCTGAGCAAAAGCTGTGGAAGTTTTATAATCATCTTTAATAATCTGGAACAATACTTTTGCCTCGTCTTTCTGACCAGCTTTCATAAAGTTAATACCTGCTTTGAGAAGGTAATCGGGACGACTTGGATTTATCTCAGAAACATTAGCAGCTTTTTTGAAAAGATCAGCTGCCTTTTCATATTCACCTTTTCCTGCATAGTAACCTGCCTGGCCAGCTAATGCAGCAGCTTTATAAATATCAACAGATCCACTGTAATCTTTATAATGCTCAAATGCTTTCTCATATTGTCCCAAAAATGAATAAGCATTTGCAAGATATATTTTTGCAGTTTCACCATTTTCGGTACTTCCGTAATCAGCTACGATTTTCTTTAATCCGACTATATTGGTTCCTTGCTTTCCTTCTATAGCTTCAAGATAAGATCCCTGATCATATAAATCTATAATTCTTGCCAGTAATACTCCTGCTTCCTCGTTCTTTGAACTACGAAAGTTTGAATAAAGAATTATCGCTACAATCACAAGCGCAAGTGCACCAACATATATTAAAACTTTATTCTTCTTTTCTTCAATGTAATTCTGAGCTTTGTAATAAAACTCAACAAGTTTGTCTTCTTTTATTTCCTTCTTTGTAAGTTTTTTTCTTTTAGTTAACATCTTAATCCTTTAAATATTGATAAAAATGACCCGACAAATTTAATACAGCTTCCAACTTTGTTCAAAAAGATTTTTGTGCGCCCGGCAGGACTCGAACCTGCAACCTTTGGAACCGGAATCCAACATTCTATCCAGTTGAACTACGGGCGCTTTTATAATCAGATTGCTATTCTGATATGGTTCGAAAAAATCCAGGCTCTATTATCCTTATAAACTTCAACTCTATAAGCTCCTTTTTTATTTATTTCGAATTCGGCTGAAATTCCTTTAATCATCTCAACTAAGTGACCGTTTCTTATAAGTCGAATTTCAGATTCTGTTCCGGGAAGAAGGATATTAAACAGAATATTTTTGGATTCAACAATTGTTTCACCCATATGATAAATTTTTCCTTTCTGCTCAGCATAAAATCTGAAACCTTTGGAGTCACCCACATAATCATTTGCAACAAAACATCTTCCTTCTCTTAATGCCTGATAAATTTGCCATTTTGCAGTTTCAATATCTTTCTGTGTTTTTCCTTTTTTAATTTCTTTATCAAGCAAAACATGAGTTCTTATTGATTTGAATAAAACCTTATAAGGAAAAATCTCAACTTCAAGAAAACCAACAAGATTATACTTATGTGCGTGTGCATCAACTCCACCAATACCAACAACTCTTCTTTTTTGACTAAGTTCATCCCAAACTTTAAGGGTTTCTTTCGGTGGTGCAGTAATAGTTCTCAACGGATGAAGAAATGAGCGATATTTATTTTCTTCAGTAAGATTCTCAACCCATTCTGACATGTGATTCCAGATTTCAATTCCGGTAAAATCATCTATTTCCCAATCAATCCAGGGATAAGCCGGATGTTCTTTATGTGTTCTTTTTTCATGAGGATGAGCGATAAATCCAATTCCACCTAGCTCATTTACTTTCGTTACATACTTTTTAGCAGGAGTTCGTGTTGAAAAAGCTTCATTGATTCCGAATGCCAGATAATGATTTTTATTTTCTTTATCATTTATTTCACATCCAACAAGCACAAGAGTATTTCCATACCATTTCTCATAACCTTCTTGAAAGGCTCTTAAAGTGTTATGATCTGTTATCATGATGAAATCGAGTCCAACTTCATCAGCATATTTTGCAATATCGGGGACTTCTCCTGTTCCATCCGAAAAAACTGAGTGAATATGTATAGCACCAGTATATTCGTGCATAAAAATTTTAATGAATGATTATTTCCTGAAACAAAGATAGATATAATGGAATTTTTTAGAAAGGACAATTTGTTTAATAAAACTAAAATCGTGAGCTTAATCCAATAATAAAACGGCTCGTGGTTCTTTTCGAATCAAATGATCCTTCATATGAAATATTAAAACTGAATTGTCTGAAAAGATTAAGATAATAATCAACTAACACAGCATTTTCCTTAAACGAATTTTGTGATAATGAAAAATTATATTTAGTAATTCTGTATCCTAAGCTGATATCAGAATTCAGAGAGTAAAGTGCTTTAGATATGTAAACGGAGTATATATCTCCATTTACATAATTTGAAATTAACTTGTTATAAGAAAGATTAATACCGGACTCTAAAACAGGAATCGAAGAATAAGAAATTGTTCCTCCAAAATTTCTGGAAGGTTTTAAGTCAGATTTCTTGTAACGATAACCAAAGAAGATTGATGTACTAAGATATTTAATCGGTCGAATTGTTGTTCTAAATTGGAAACCTTGTCTGGTTTCGTTTTCTATAATACTATCTGTAAAAGACTTAAAAGTTTCATAATAGATTACATTCTTCCGGGCATCGTAACTTAAATTAAATGAAAGCTCACGAACAGGATAATAGCCAACTGATGCAAAGACGCTTGTAAAACTTAATTGGTTTTTCTCGACATCCATTTCTCTTGTGTATAAATCAATTTCGGATGAGGCAAATAAATTAAATTTTTTAATAATATTACTCGAATGCTGCAGATAAAGATATCTTCTGTCTGTTTTAGAATTGTTTGTTTGCTGAAAGAAAGATATTGTATTTTCCAAATAAACATCCGGAAAGGAATCTTGTTTTGAAAAATAAATTCCATACTCTAATAATTTTGGATTGAAAGTAAAATCCTTCCAATCAGGTCTGGTGCCACCGACAATTCCAATTGAAAAAGAACTTATTTTTGCTTCGAGCATAAGTCCGTCAACAGTATTTAAATTAGATATTTTTGGATTAAGAAATCTCCCTAACCATATCTGATAGTTTGGATTTAATTCATATTTCAGATGCAAGTCATAAACTCTTAGAGCATTGAAATAATTTCTTTTTACATCAATCCACTCATTAGTTCTGTAGTTGAAAATTGAATAAGTAGAAAAAGATAAACCTGAATAACCTATCTCTTCATAATCAATTCTCAAAGAATGTCGCCAACCCTGATAGTTATTCATTTCAGAAAAATTACTAATATTTGAATAGGATTGAATTGAGTATCGTCCTGAAAGTTTATTACCGGTTAATGGTTTCTTTTCGTTAGGAGGAGATATTACTTCATATTCTGACTTTAATATTTCTATAGTGTCAGTTTTCTGAGTTTCGGCAATTGAAGAATCTGAACTGATTTCTTGATTTAATTTCCTTTCGACAAAAGCAAAAAATGAATCGCCCGTTTTCAAATTAAACTCGTTAAGTTTCTCACAGGATACCGAGATCGAAGATATAAATTTTACTAGAAGCCTTGGTTTATAACTTCCATTTATTTTTTGAAAAAGAGTATCATTTATTTCAATACCATCAGTCTTTTCAAACTTCAAATAAACTAACTGAGGAGATATATAACTTACCTTTCCCTCCAGTTTATCTCGTATTTGAGCTTGCGAGTTGAGAGCAAAATAAATCAGCACGATAAAAATTAAACCTGATTTAAGCCTCATTTATCAATATCTATTTTTTGTTGAATAATATTTCTATGTCTCCCATCCGGATGACAACTTAAACAAGACTGACTATCATAAACATAATTCTGAACATCCTGATGTTTTGAATCCATCTTAGTCTTACTATGTTCATGACAATTTAGACAACTGAAAACTGAATAATTTGAAGGTACAGTGTGACAATCGGAACAAGAATTCCATTTATCTTTATGTTTACCTGAATATATCGGGAAAAACTGATTATCGTGATCAAATGTTGCTGGCTGCCAGCCATTTGTTGAATGACATTCATTACAAGTGGTTGGGAATGATACTGCTGTATGATTTGGATTTGTAGTATTGTCATAATCTGTCTGATGACAAGAGTAACAATCACTTGGTGTATTTGAATATCCATTTGAATGACATTGCGAACACTGTGCAGTTGTATGCTTCCCGGTTAATGGAAATGCCGTCTGATTATGATCAAAAATTGCAGGACGCCAGCCATAAATGTTGTGACAACTTTCGCAGGTCGTCGGAAAACCGGAATTGATATGATTTGGATTTATTGCTGACTGAAAGTTTGACTGATGACACGAAAAACACTGCTTTGATAAACCACTGAAACCCTGACCCTGAATGTGACAAGAATAACAGCTAGGAATTGAATGTCCCCCCACTAAAGCAAAGAAACTATGATCAACATTTGTCGCACTCCAGGTTAAAGCATTAAGATTATGACATTCCTGACAGTTAACTGAAAATCCGGCTTGTAAATGATTTGGAGTATTAGTATTCCTATAATTTTCAGCATGACAGGCATAACATTCAACATTTAATGGTTCAAACTTTAAGTCACTTATTCCGGCATGACATTGTTTACAATCGGCTGTTTTATGCGCACCAATTAAAGGAAATCTTCCCAACTGATGAACTAGAGAAATATCTTTTACAACCCAGGATTCTGTAGAATGACATCTTGAACAATTTTCACCAACTGTATTCTGATGAATATCCTTGTGACAGCTACTACAATTATCCTTAACTTCTGAAAAAACCAATGACTTATGGCAGGTCTGGCATTCAACATTCTGGTGCTGACCTGCTAAATCAAAATTTGTTTTAGAATGATCAAACATGATATTCTTCAAATCAATTTTCCATGAAGTGGATTGATGACACTCAGAGCAATCATTCTTAAGTTTATCTCCGTGAGGTGATTGTCCGAAAGCGAAACTAATTGCTAAAAGACTTATAACCGTTGCGAATGACAAGATGCGCATTTGAAATCATCCAATTTAAATTTTATAAAAGTATTTCCATTTATGGTTACAGAAAGATGACACTGTAAACATTTTAATTTGCCGTGTGCACCTTCTAACGAGAATCTTGTTTTATTATGGTCAAATTTTTCTGCTTTCCAGTTTTCAAAAGTATGACACCTGTAACAATCAGTTTTACCATTCACATCAAATTGTGAAAAATGAACATCTTTATGACATTCGATGCAGTCATTTTTTATTGATAAAAACTTAAATCTTCTTTTATTATCCAAGCCGATTTTATAGTGACAATCACGACAATCCACATTTTTGTGTTTGCCTGATAAATCAAAATTTGTTCCCGAATGATCAAATGTTATAGTTCGCCAGGAAGATGTTTTGTGACAGGATTGACAATTATTACCAGGTAAATATTTCTCAGTTAGTTCATTTCCATGAACATTTTGGTGACAATTCTGACAGTCAAAACTGGCAATTCTGAACATTAATTCCTCATCTTTTTTATGACAACCAATACAAGGTATTGCCAAATGAGCTCCATCTAATTGGAATCTTAACTGATTATGCCGTTCAATTGTAAAAAGAGATGGACTAAAACCTTTTTCGTCGTGACATGAATTACAATCGGTTAGAGTGTTGTTCTTAATAAATTCGCCTTTATGAAAATCCTGATGGCAATTATAACATCTGTCGAATTGCGGTTTATTGATGACAGAACCTTTGTGGCAATCATTACACCTGACTGATTGGTGCTTTCCTATTAAGGGGAATTTTGTTTTCGAATGATCAAATGTGGACTGATTTATTATTTTGAACGATTTAGTGATATGGCAGGACTTACAATCTTTACCCAAGCTTCCTTTATGGACATCGTTATGGCAGGGACTACAATTCGAAAAAAACAATCCTTTAAATTTTGTTTGTTTAATCCCATTTTTAACTTCAACAGGATGACACTTTGAGCACTCCACATTATTATGTTCACCAGTTAGTTTAAAGTTAGTTTTATCATGGTCAAATTTGCTAACCTCACTGAATTTTTCAGTATTATGACAATTCTCACAATTGTTCCCGAGATTGCCCTGATGATAATCTTCATGACAAGAAAGACAATCTGTACTCAAGCCCAGATAAGTATTTTTCCTCTTTCTTAACTTTGAGTCGGATATAAATTTGGGTTGATGACAGTCCTCACATTTTATCTTTTGATGAGAACCTGTTAAGATGAAACCTGCCTTAGAATGATTGAAATTTTCTTTTGAAAAATTAATTATTCTGAAATTTCTTCCGTGATGCTCGCTGTGACAAGACCAGCATTCTTTAGATTTTACATCCTGAGATGAATGATAACCTTTGTTTTTAGAAATCAGCGTCTTTATCTCTCTATGACAGTCTAAACATTTCGAGCTAAAAACTTGCTTACCCAGTTCATGGCATTTTGTACAATTGCTTAAACCCTCCAGATTTGAATGAAAAGATGTAAGATCACCAGGAGAGATCTGAGCGTGGACATTTAATGAGGAAATTATCATTAATAAAAAAATCTTAATTAATTTTAATTTACTCATGCTTCAGAATTGCCTCTCCATATTTTTTTGTAATTTTTATTCCTATACTCTCCAGAAAAGCTGTTGGTAGGATACCACCGATGAACACATATACCAAATCATTCTTAATCTTTACCAACTTTTGCTCAAGCCCTACTTGCAATTCAACAAAATCATCAAATATTTCTTTAACGGTTGAATTATAAATCACATTGATTTTTTTCCTTTTGATATAGTGATTTATTCTTTCATAATTAAGAGGTTTTAATCTTGCAAAATTTTCACCACGGTATGAAAGAGATACTTTATTTGATTCATCTGCCAAAAGCATCGCAGACTCAATTGCGGCATCACCACCGCCCACAACAAGTATTTCTTTATTACGAATGAGCTCTGGTTCCAATAATCTGTAATAAACTTTCTCTTTGTTTTCACCCGGAACACCAAGTTTTCTCGGACTTCCCCTTCTTCCTATAGCAAGTAAAACACCATTTGAACTATATCTGTTCCTGTTGGTTGTAACAATAAAATAATCTTTAACTCTTTCAATTTTTTCAACTTTTTCTTCTTCGTTTATTCTGATTTTATTTTTTTCAAGAACATTTTTCCATAATTCAATCAGCTCTGTTTTATTGGTCTGAAAAAGTTTAACTCTTCCCCACAGTGGTAAATCCATTGGCGAAGTCATAACAATTTTAGCTCTCGGGAAACTCATAACTGTTCCACCAATTGTATCCTGCTCAAGGGTTAAGAATTTTAAATTTAATTTTGCTGCAGTAAGAGAAGCAGAAATACCTGCAGGACCAGCACCAACAATGATAATGTCATATTTCGCATCGGTTGAGTGCTTCATTTTTTTTGAAAAAAATTCAATAGCTTGTTTACCTTGTTCCACTGCATTTTTAATCAGACCCATTCCACCAAGTTCACCGGCAATATAAATTCCCGGGATGTTGGTCTCAAACTCCTGTGAAATATGAGGAAGTACAACACCCCTTTTTTCCGTACCGATACAAAGAGTTATTGCCTGAACCGGGCAAGCATGAAAACAAGCACCATGTCCAACACATCTGGATGCATTAATAGTTGCTGCTTTACCGTTTATTAAACCAAGAATATCCTTTTCCGGACAAGCTTTAACACACGCACCGCTTCCAATACATACATCAAGGTTAATGACCGGATGGAGTGAAACCGGCTCGTGCAAACCGGTTTCTTTAGCTTTTTTCAGTTTTACATAGTTTTGGTAAGATTGTCTTTTATTTTTTCGCAGATAGATTAAGAGTACAAGAATCGCTAAAGAAAATATTAAGGCGTATGCAATTAGATTTTCAATCAATTCTTCCATTACTTGAGCATTGTTAAAGCATTTCTTGCTAATTGAGCAGTTTCGGAATCAGGATTTTCCTGAATAAGTTTATTCCATATCTGGCGGGCTTTCTCATTATTCCCTTTGGTAGCTTCAATAACTCCAAGGTTGTATTTTGCCATTTGGTCATTTTTATCGATGGCTAAAATTTTATTAGTCTCTTCTTCAGCTTTATCGAGGTCGCCTTTATTGTAATAAATAAAAGTTAATGAGAAACGAATGTCCTTTCTTTTTGGATCCTTCTTTAAAATCATCTCATAATATTGGATTGATTCATCAGGTTTATGTGCAGCTAAAAGGAAATCAGCATATTCCCTGATTTTACTAGTATCATTAGGGCTGGCATCAACAGCGGCTTTTAGTTCTTCCATTTTCTTTTTTACCTCCTCACTAACTTTCACCTGACCATGCGGCATTTCTTTACCAATATTTTTATGAACATCATCCTGAGGCATTTCTTCAGATGTTATGTCATTAAGTGAGGACACTTTCTCATTCCTCTGATTTGTCGCTATTATAATCACCCCAATAAGAATAATTAGAAGAGTTCCATACAAGTAAAGTGGTTTAAATTTCATTTTTATCTCCTTAGAATATCCATTTATAACCAAAAATAATTGTAACTATTATATGAACAATCATAATAATAAACATTATTATTGCAAAAGGTAGATGAGCTATATGCCAGTAACGGAAAAATTTTTGCATATTTCGCAGTAAACCAATCCTACGAGTCAGGATTATTTCTGCTTCTACCAATCTTTTTAGTTCTTTAAGCCTGAATTTTGAAATGCCCGCTTTTTTCAAATGCGATATAAGTTTTCTCTTGAATTTTCTGATGCGTACTGCATCCCTTGTAAAGAAAGAAAGAGAATTTAGTAAATTAAAATCTTTATACCGTTCGGGAGAAGTAAGAATAGAAAATTCATCAAGCAGTGATTTATCAAAAATAATCTCTGAACTTAATCTATCCGACATTTCGTTTCTCATTTTCATCAACTCTGTCATATCAATTTCTCTTCCCTGAATTGTTCTTGGTATCTGAATGTAAATAAATCTGCCAACTACCCCAGAAATAACAACAAGCACCATACTCCAAAAACTTACAGAAACTATTCCCCCGAATTTGAATGCAGTGTGATAAAGAACTAAAATTGGTCCGACTGTGCAAAGAAAAATGTGAAGCTCAAGCCAGTGTTTCAGATATCCTAAATTAAATAGTCTTCTGCTTCTTTTTCGAATCATATAGATGCTCACGCCAAGAATCATCATCAGCGAACCTGCAATTCCAAAACCATGTCCCAACGCACCGCTTGGTTTAATCAGATTATGTTCAGGATGAAAAAATCTTTCCTCAATCGAAGTTGTATAATAGGAATATCCATTTACGGCTAAAAGTATTGTAACCGCTATTCCGATTAAAAAAAACAACCCGACATAAATCCTATGTAAGGTTCTGTTCATTCTTTATCAAATTAGTTTAATTTTTTGCTCAATCTTTGGGAGTGTATTATTACAAAAAAAGAGCCACAAGGGCTCTCTTATGATTCCAGCTCTGGAAGTTCTACAAGCGTTGTGTATTTGGCTGAGTGATTAACCGTCATATCGGTAATCTTACTTATCAGAAGATTTACTCTTTCGTCAGTATTGTCGTCATAATTGTCGTAAACCTCTTCATTAGTAAATACATATATTTCCTGAAAATGATTGGGTTTACCTTTCACTTCATAAACATTGTATGACTCGATACCTTCTGACTTTACCAATAATTTCAATTCCTTTATTGCTTTAAAGTACTCTTCTCTTTTTTCAGGATGCAACTCATACGAAATTGTGAAAAGAACTTTTGCCATTTTTACTCCGGTTTTGTGAAAAAATTACCAGAAATTTTTCCTTCAAAGACAATCTTTGCAGGACCCGTTAGCGTAATGTTACTAACTTTCTGATTTTCTATATCGAAATTTACAATTAATGTTTCGCCTCCCCAAGTGATTAATGATACTGGCAGCGATATTTTTTTATTTACAAAAGCCGAAATCGCAGTAGCAACCGAGCCGGTTCCACAAGCCAGAGTCTCATCTTCCACACCTCTTTCATAAGTGCGAATAAGAATTTTTTCGTTTTCTACTTTATAAAAATTAACATTTGTTCCCGCGGGTGAGAAATCTTTGTGATATCGAATTTCTTTTCCTAAATGATAAACAGGAAATTCCTGTATACTTGTGTAGTTTGAAAATGGATTTTTTGGTTCCTGCAAAACATCCTGAATATCAATAACCACATGAGGTGAACCTGTGTCAATATAATCGGCTTTTATAAGTTGGTCATATACTTTTATTCTGAAGTTAAACCTGGAATTTGACGGTGGGTTCAGATTGAATTTAATCAATTCATCCGATATTACTTCACCTGAATATAATAAGCCGTTGGAAAGAAATTTTGCTTTTTTATTTTGTAATCTATTAGTTTTCTCAGCAAACCAGATTGCACATCTGGCACCATTTGCACAGAGACTCCCGGTCGAGCCATCCGCATTAAAGTAAATCATTTCAAAATCATATGCATTTGTATCCTCGATAAAAATAACTCCATCAGCACCGATTCCAAATCTTCTGTTACAAATTTTTCTGATGTCTGAACCGGAAAGTAATAAATCAGGATTTTGTCTTCTATCAAAAAAAACAAAATCATTACCTGCACCAGTCAATTTGTAGAAATAAATTTCATTCATAACTGATGCAAGTTATTTTAATGCTTCAAAGAATTCAACAGATATTAAAAATATTTTATAAGTACTTAACTTGAATATTGTTTTATCATCAGAGCTACCTGTTGAGCAACCTTTATGTTATTCTCCAATGCAAGTTTTTTATGATTAACCAGATCCACTATGGTTCCAATAAGACACAACCCTCCGGTTAAAAGATATAATATTCCCATACCAATCTGACCAAGAACAAATCTGTGAATACCGGCAATACCAACAAATCCAATCAATGCAAAAATTAAAATGTTAGTCGGATCTTTTCTTCTCGACATATAAGCCATCGCAAATTGTTGTGCCTGCTGGTCAGAAAAATCTTTAATCAGTTCGTTTATGTAAGCCATTTCCTCGTGTTCAAGATTTGGCATTAGTTGAAATACATTGGGCATGGTTCACTCCTTTGTTGATTGATTTAAAGTGAATTTGATAATTTATTTTAATGATTTGATACAATCTAAAAATAATTATTAATAGCGCAGGAATGCCAAGATAGTGATAGTCAAATGATTGGAATATATTTCCGTGAATAATCAGTGATACTGATTTCCCCAAACCACAACCCGGACAGTTCTCGAATCCTAAATTTGCAAGCGGACAAAATGTAAAATGATCCTCCGTATTTGTCGAAATGAGAGAGAGATATATTATTGCACTTAGCCATATTGTGCCTTCCAGTCCAAGCAATTTCCAGATATTTTTAGCAATATTTCTCAAAGAATCAGAATTTGATTTAATATTTGTCAAATGATTTTTCAATCTTTTGATAATCACTATCAAAATTTAGTCAATGATAACAACAAGTTCAATTTTTTGATGATGAAAGGTTATAAAAATGGCTTAATGAATGGATGAAAGGAGTAATGCTGAATTCTTATCCTGATAAATCAGGATTTCGCCGTTGCAGTCTTCGTTTTTCGTAAACTCAGAAATGTTTTTTTGCGAACGCTCTGCCCGAATGACTCTTCAAATATTTTTCAATCTTCAATGCCTTTGACTTATCTGTAAAAGCAACTACTGTTTTGATTTTCCATGGTAGATATTTTGATGTATGAGGGACTTCGCCATTGTTATGTTTCTGGATTCTTTTCCTTAAGTCAGTAGTATATCCAATATCATGTTTATCCGTATCATTCTGACTTTCTAACATATATACATAATAATATTCCATATTTGATAATTATGTTTTTGGTTTACCAAGGCGAAGATTTGAGTTTTTTCTATTTCTAATTCAGCACGGCTTCATCCTGATAAATCAGGATTTCGCCGTTGCAGTCTTCGTTTTTCGTAAACTCAAAACGAAGACTGGTGGAGGTGGCGGGAGTCGAACCCGCGTCCGGAATTGAGATCCAAAGAACATCTACGCACATAGTCTGTCAATTTTTTTAGCTTAATACTGCCCGACAGACAGGGATCGTATTAAGCTTGTCTGTTAAAGATTTCGCCTTGTCTGCACAGACATCAGACTCGGCTATCATACCTAAACGACGTTCATCTTTATCCCGGTATGAGAAGATAAAGTGAACGAGCTGCTTTTAATTAAGCAGCTAAGGCGTAGTTATATTCGCCAGTTATTTTTTATTCCCAATTGTTTAACGTGTATTCGGGGAACACGGTGCGCAGTTCTAAGTCCCTTCAATCCCGTCGAAACCAATTTCACCCCCGTAGATTAAATAGGCAAGTTTAGATAGGCAGTATGCAATTTTAAATTAAATCAGGGGATCCATTTGGTATCAGGGATACCAGAAACTTTATTTTCATAACGAGAAAGAACAAATAATAAATCAGATAACCTGTTGAGAAATACAACTATATTTTCGTTTATTGATTCCGTTTTTTTAAGAGATACAACTTCCCTTTCGGCTCTACGGCAAATTGTTCTGCAAATATGAAGTAGTGCTGATCCTTTAGACCCGCCTGGCAGAATGAAGTTCCGTAATTCATCAAGCTTTTCGGTAAATCTATCAATATCTGACTCAGTTCTGGAAACATTAATTTTTTTATTCTTTTCGTTTTCAGGTGTTGCTAAATCAGACCCAACAACAAATAATTTTTTTTGAAGATCAGTAAGAACCTCCCGGATTTCAGTGCTATTTAACTCCGATATTGTTAGTCCGATAAATGCATTTAATTCATCAATGGTGCCATAAGCATTTATTCTGAGATGGTCCTTCGGAACTCTTTCTCCACCAAACAGACCTGTCTCACCCTTATCACCGGTTTTAGTATAAATTTTCATTGTCATCGTTTAAATGGTATTTCTGTTATTCTGGCTTCAATTTTCCGTTCACCATTGACAACAAAAAGTTTGGAGTTATTGTTCAAATAATTTTTTCTAATGACAGCCAAACCAATGGGTTTTTTAAGTTTTATTGAATTCACCGATGAAGTTAATATACCTGCCTCATTACCATCATCATCCAATAACTGAGTTTCGGGTGTAATATTAACTTCAGACTCAAAAGTTAATCCAAACAAATATTTTTGAACTTTCTCATATGTTTCCAATCGCGCTAACACTTCCTGTCCGATATAACAACCTTTTGTTGTATCAATAAGATGAGAAAGTTTTAGTTCGTGTGGATTAAACAGATCGTTAATTTCATTTGGAGCTGCAGGAATTCCCTGTTCAATCCTGAAACTGTTATAGGCGCTTTCACCAATAAGATTAAAGTCAAATGGTCCGGTATTATCGAGTATATAGTTTAACAATCTGATCGTATGTGATGTATCAGTCAAAGCCCAGTATTTTTTAAATCCTCTTTCATCTTTCATCTTAGCAAGAAAGAAGAGAATACCTTCAACATTAATTACTTTAAAACTATCAACAGGAATTTCAGAAATTGTTGAACCACAGACCCAAGTCATAAAAGAATCTGCCTGAGGACCTGAAAACTCCAATATGTTAAAACGGTGATTAGCATCGCTTTGTTTTACATCATCACTTATAACATAACGATTGATCCAACTCATTACTTTTACTTTATTGGAGAGGTCTCCCACAAGAATTAAATGAGATTCAAAATTCAGCACAGATACTACATCAATAATTCTGCCCTTCTCGGTTGTGAAGATGGTTTTTCTTAATTGTTCCTTTGTAAAATCCTTTAAACCGTTGGTTGTTATTCTGTGAAGAAAATCGGCGCTATCTGTTCCTCTTAACTCAACGACTGACGCATTGTGAAGATGTCTTAAACCAACGCCGTTATAGAGGCTGAATATTTCATCCTCGGGTTTTGTGAAATTTTTTATTACCGCAGTACCATTATTTCTATCAACATTGAAACCTTTGGATTCAAAATATGTTAGTAATTCATTATTAATCATAGTATTATCGAACATTAGTGCTCCTTTTTATTATACAAATCATTTCAAAAGAGTGTGAATAGTTTTTGATTTGCTGTGAAAAAAAACTGCAGGACAAAGATAAAAAAATTTTTAATAAGGACGAGTATTTTTTTTGTCAGCTGCGCTATGATATAAATTGTCATTCGGATTGTAGACAAAAGCAACCGAATCTTTATGAATTATGCGATTCGGTAAACTATAAAAGATATGCTCATAAAAATCAGGAAATTCATCATCATTTATATTTGCTAATGTTCGTCGGAAATCTATTCCGTTATAAGTCATAACCAGATGTGGATGATTTCTAATTCCATCTATCAGAAAATAATTGTAATTAATATTACCAACTCCCTGACCATAATGGAAATTAACTTCCACATAAGTTAATCCTTTAGGTGACCAGTTTCTTAAATTAAATTTATTAAAACCTCCATGAGAAGGAACCGGAGTTTCCCATACTGTAAACAACTGATCACCTTTACATTCGAACAGCACGAGATATATGAATGGTGTACCAAGTTTGGTGCTGTCAAGATCAATAAAACTTTGGTCATAACCTATAATATTTGATGGCTCAATAAATCTTTCACCAGGTTTTGAGCGCGTAATCATCGCAAAAATGTATTTACTTCCATAATTGTCACTAAAATATATCAAAGCAGGTTTGGGTATATCGTAAATTGATGATTTATCAAATCTGAGCAGATATGTACCAGAGGGATAATTCTTCAGAATATATTCAATCACACTTATTGTGTCGCAGGGAAATCTGTTTACACTTTCTGATTTCATCTTTTCCAGATTATAAAACTGGATTGAGGCATCTTTTTCAGAACTAAGTTCAACACTTTCCTTATAATTAACAGGAGTGTTTTCCTTTATCTCCTCACTGCAGGCAGCGAAAAAAAACGAAATACAAGAAATAATTATGATTGTTCTAATCATGGTTTTTGAAAAGTAAAATTGTCCCGAATAACTAATATCCGGAACAACTGAAAAAAATTATACTTTAGAAAATTCATCAAGAAAATAAGCTGAGCTTTTAATTCCGAGTTTAAAATGGTTAAGATTAAAATGCTCATTAGGTGAATGAAGATTTTCAGTATCTAATCCTAATCCCATCAAAACAGGACAAGCTTTTAATCTGTTAGCGAAATCAACAACAATAGGTATTGAACCACCCTCTCTCATAAAAACAGTTTTCTTCCCAAATGCATTGGACATTGCTTTTGCCGCTGCTTTTGTAGCTTTGTGATTGAGCGGTGCGAGAGCGGGATAGCCACCATGAATTGAAGTTACCTTTACATTAACATAATCCGGGGCAATTTGTTTAATATGCTTTGTAAACAGCTTTGCAATTTTGTTTGGATCCTGATCAGGTACAAGCCGCATGCTTATTTTAGCAGAAGCTTTTGATGGTATTACAGTTTTAGCTCCTTGACCTGTAAAGCCTCCGACAATTCCATTGCAATCTAATGTTGGACGAGCCCAAATTCGCTCGAGAACTGAATATCCTTTTTCACCGACTGACTTTTTTATCCCGATACTTTTCGCGAATTCCTTTTCAGAAAATTTTAACTTCTTGAAGTTTTCTCTTTCTTGCTTTGTGAGTTTAAGAACATCTTTATAGAAGCCGGCAATAGTAATTCTTCCGTCTTTATCTTTCAGTTTTGAAATCATTTCTGCCAGAATATTAATAGGATTGGGTACTGCTCCGCCGTAAGTTCCGGAGTGAAGATCCCGATTTGGTCCCACTACTTCAACTTCCATATAAGCAAGCCCGCGTAAACCGTAAGTTATTGTTGGCACACCAGCATCATATAAAGAAGTGTCAGAAATCAGCACTGCATCTGCTTTAAGAAGTTCTGAATTATTTTTCAGGAAAGCGGTAAGATTTGAACTTCCTATTTCTTCTTCGCCTTCAATGATGAATTTAACATTTAATGGTAACGAACCATAAGTTTTAAAGTAAGCTTCAACACTTTTAATATGCACATACATCTGTCCTTTATCATCAGTTGCACCACGGGCAAAAATATTATCACCTTTAATAGTTGGTTCAAAGGGCGGAGTTTCCCAAAGTTCGATTGGGTCAACCGGTTGAACATCATAATGTCCGTAAATTAAAACGGTTGGTTTTCCCGGAACTCCCAGCCATTCAGCATAAACAAGTGGATGACCTTCAGTTTGAAAGATTTCAACTTTATTCATACCAGCGTCTTTAAGTCTGGATGCAACAAACTCAGCTGCTGTTTGCATATCTTTGCTATGTTCAGGAAGTGTACTGATCGAAGGAATTCTCAGGAATTCTTTGAGCTCATTAATGTATCTATCATAATTAGAATCAATGAAATCAATAACTTCTTTCATTTAAACTCCTTTCAGGAAATTCAATAATAAAAATGTTGGTTATTTAATAACCCTAAAATAAACTATTCAATCTTATTTAAGCTATCCATTTCATTTTATTGTTAAGTTTTTTTTTCGTGGTTATATTCGTTTTATGATTTTGTACAGATATATACTTCGTAATCACTTCATACCTTTCATTTTTTCATTAATTACTCTGATTTTCATTTTTCTTCTGCAATTTCTGATGAAATTTGCTGACAGAATGGTGGGCAAAGGTCTGGATGGATGGATTATCACGAAGCTGATAGTATTTAACCTGAGCTGGATGGTTGTTCTTGTAGTTCCGATGGCAACTCTTGTAGCCACTTTAATGGCTTTCGGCAATATGAGTCAGACCAATGAAGTTACGATTATGAAATCTTCAGGAGTTAGTTTGTACAAAATGATGTTTCCGCCAATTGCCGCAAGTCTGATTTTATCAATCCTATTGTACTTATTCAACAATGAGGTTCTGCCGGATGCAAATCATGAAGCAAAAAATCTGATGAGCGACATATCACGAACAAAACCAACATTATCGCTTGAGCCGGGATTTTTCTCTCAGGAAGTTCCTAATTATGCAATCCTTGCGAGAAGAATTGACCAACAGACAAATATACTTTATGATCTAACTATTTATGATTATTCAAATGCATTGCAGGTTAATGTAGTGACCGCAAAAAAAGGCAGAATATTTTTCTCAGCAAATCAGACAAAGCTGATTATGGCTTTGGAAGATGGTGAAATTCATGAATCGAATGTAGAGAATAGAACAATGTATCGTAAACTGAGATTTGAAAAGCACAAAATTGCCATGAATGCAGATCTATTTTCATTTCAGCAATCAGGTCCCACTTCAAGGGGAGAGCGTGAATTAAGTGTTGAAGATATGAAATACATTACTGATAGTCTTTATAAAATTCAGGAAACAAATTATAAATCATTAAATCTTGAAGTTGAAAAGTACCTTTTATTCAATAATAAATTTCCGTTTAAAACCTCACCGATACAAAATCAAAGTCCGGAAGTCGAGAAAATTAAAAATCTGGATAGAGTAAAAACTGCTATGAATATTGTTATTTCAGCTTCCCGACGGATTGAATGGACACAAAGAGAAATTGAAAAATATGAAGTTGAGATTTATAAAAAGTACGCTATTCCTGCCGCTTGTTTTGTTTTCATTCTGATTGGCGCTCCTCTCGGAATTATGGTTCGCAAAGGTGGTTTTGGTGTGGCTGCAAGTATAAGTTTATTTTTCTTTCTTTTATACTGGGCATTTTTAATTGGTGGAGAAAAACTTTCAGAAAGGGGAATAATTTCTCCATTCATTGGAATGTGGTCAGCAAATATTCTTTTGTTTTTCTCAGGTGTAATACTGACTATTCAAACAAACCTTGAAACAAAGACAATTTCTTTTGAACTGCTTAGGAAGTTTATCCCAAAATCTTTCAGGCAGAAAGCTGAGGATGATGAAAATAAAAATTCTTGACAGATATTTAATAAAGCAATTTCTGCAAACGATATTATTCAGTTTACTTGCCTTTACACTGATTTTCGTTGTCATTGATGCAATGGAAAATCTTGATGACTTTATAGATCAAAGTGTTCCGACACTAAAGATTCTTCATTACTATTTTGTATTTTCACCCGAGATAATACGACTGATGACACCCGTTGCAGTTTTATTTGCCGCTTTATTTACGGCAGGCAAAACCGCAAACCTTAGTGAACTTACTGCAATAAAAGCAAGTGGTGTAAGTCTGTTTCGCTTTATGTTACCTTTTATAGTTACTACTTTTTTTATTTCAATGTTCTCTGTTTACTTTGGCGGGTATCTTGTTCCAATGGCAAATAAAACCAAAATTAACATTGAACAGATATATTTAAAGAAGAATCTGTCATTTGCAGAAAGTAATATCTATTTTCAGGACAGTAAAACAAAAATAATAAGCATCTCATATTTCGATACTGAAAGAAATCGGGCAAACAGAATCAGCATACAGGATTTTTCTTCCGATGACTTAACAAGAATGGTTCGCAGAATTGACGCTGTTTTCCTTCAATATGATTCAACTAAAAAAACCTGGATTGCTGATAACGGAGTTGAAAGGATTTTTTATACGGATAAACAGGAGTCAAATTATTTTAATCAGTTAGAAATTAATGATTTGAATTTCCTACCTGATGACTTAACTACTAAGCAAAGAAAAACTTCAGAGATGAATCTTGCAGAGTTAAATGAACTAATTAATTCTCAGCTAAGAGCTGGAAATGATCCTACTTCTACACTAATAGAATATCATTCGAGATTTGCCTTCGCCGCAACAAATCTTATTGTAGTTTTGTTTGGTTTACCTATTTCAGCAAATAAAAGAAAAGGTGGATTGGCAGCTCAGGTTGGTTTGAATATTCTGGTAACATTTCTTTACTTGGTCTTTATGAAAATCAGTCAGGCATTTGGTAAGAATGGTTCGCTTGATCCTGTGCTGACAGCCTGGTTTGCTAATTTTATTTTTCTCGGTGCAGCTGTATATAATTTATTCAGAGCGAGATTGTAATTACCACTCAAATTGAACTTTCTCCGTTTCTAATTCCATCAGCAATAATTATTCTTTCTATCCCGAATTTTTCAACGGGAAGAGTTTCAATTCTCAGTTATCACGAAACATTATCTTTCATTCTTTCCGACATCTATCCTTTGATATACTGAGTAACGGAATTTACGCTGCGGGAAATTATAGCTATTTAACTTGCTGAAATGAGATAGAATGATTATCGCCTTGAAAATTTAATTATTCCTTAGCTGCCTAATCTTAACTTAATGATAATGCGCGTAACTTATAAAAGCCAGTATATTTTTTAATGATCAAAATAACTCTAATAAAAGCTATAAAATTAAAATGGCTGCTGAGATTCAGCAGCCATAAAAAAGGAGATTGCGGATTAATTTATTTTATCTTCTCTTATTGGAACAAAACCAAAATGTTGATTCTGTGGTGGCTCTATTCTTATTTCACCAAATCTGGCTTCGTACTTTTTTATATTATCCTCAAGAGCTTTCATCAGCATTTTTGCATGCTGAGGAGTTGTGATTATTCTTGCATGCACTTTCGCTTTCGGAACACCAGGAACAATTCTTGTAAAATCAATTACAAATTCTGCCGGTGAATGAGATATAATAGCCAGGTTAGAATAAATTCCTTCAGCTTCTTTTTCACCAAGCTCAATATTAATCTGTTGTCCCTGTGGTGGTTGTTGTTTACTGTCCATATTTACTTTCTTAATTCATCTGCTTTATTAAATGCTTTATTAGCGTCATCATTCATTCCAAGAACTGAGTATACACGCCCTAACAATTCCCATGTATTAGCATCTGCTTCCGGCATTTCAACAGCTTTTTCAAGGTAAGGTAAAGCAGCACGATATTTCTCTTTATATGATTCATCAATCTTGTTTTCAGCTTCTGCCTTTTTCTGAATTGCTAATCCCCACTTAAGATAAGTTACACCTAAATTGTAGATTGCGTTATTATAATTTGGATCAATCTCCAATGCTTTTTTGAATTGCTCTTCTGCTTCGGCATACTTTTCTGCCCCGAGCAGAAGTACACCATAATTATATCTGTAATACTTATTATTTGGTTCTGCCTTTACACCGGCTTCAAACTGACTTGTTGCCTCTGAAATTCTATCCGCACCAATGTAGGCATTTGAAAGGAATAGAAGCATATCTGTGTCATCGGGATAGAGTTTTCTACCTTCGGATAAAACATCAATTGCTTTATTGAAATAATTTTTTGCTTCTTCGTCCTTTCCCTGATTTTTCAAATTTGAACCCATCACATAATAAATCTCACCAAGATATTTATATCCATCCTTGGCTTTTTCAAGAGCAATCAGTTTTTCCAAAGGAGCAATTGCTGATTCGTTATCGCCTTTGCTCATATAGGCAAATGCGAGATTCTTATATGAATCCGCACTATCGGGTTCGATTTCTGCAGCAGCTTTAAAATCGGCAACAGCTTTATCGAAATAAACCATCATACTGTCTTCATCCTGAATTTTTGCTGCCCTCTGGAAAAATGCGACACCTCTGTTAAAAACAGTTACCCAGGTCGATTTCTTATAATCTTTTATTTCCTTTTCATAAATTTTCGAGATAGAAAGTGATTTATCGAAACTCTGAATCATATTTTTGTAATCACCTTTTTCGGAATAAACAACTCCCATCAGATAGAAACCCTGGTCACTGTTTGGATTTTTTTGAATTTCCTTTTGCAAAACTTCCAATGCTTTATCATAATTCTTCTGCTGAATATAAAGCTTTGCACTTGTAATTTCAGTTGATGAGCACTGATATCCCATCAAAAGTATCCCAAATAGAATAAATGCAGCATAAATTAAATTTGATTTTTTCATTTTTACTCCAAATGATAATTATGTTTTATTAGTTAAAATCAATTTCAGTTTAACAGACATTTCAAAAATAACATTATTAACAAAAATATTATAACTATTTTTTTATTGTTTGATTCAGAATAAAGTCACGCTTCTGTTTCTTCATTTAAATTGATTTTAGCAGCTCAAAAGGATATTTTTTGATAAGAAAAAAGAGGATTTTATGACCACTGAACACATCTTAAAAACTATTCCAAAAGTTCTGCTTCACGACCATCTGGATGGCGGATTAAGACCGCAAACTATTATTGAACTAGCTGATGAAATGAAATACAAAAAGCTTCCTACCAGAGATCCTCAGGAATTAGCCGAATGGTTTCATCGTGGTGCAAATAAAGGAAATCTCGTTGAATATCTTCAGGGTTTTGAACATACTACTGCGGTTATGCAAACCAAAGAATCGTTGACCCGTGTTGCTTATGAAATGATGGAAGACATGAAAAATGATGGAATTGTATATGTAGAGACAAGATATGCTCCTTCATTACACACTGAAAAAGGACTTTATCTTGAGGACACCGTTAAAGCTGTTCTTGAAGGTTTGGAAAAAGGTAAGCAGGATTTTGGAGTCGGCTACGGACTTATATTGTGCGGAATGAGAAATATGAAAAATTCTCTTGAAATTGCAGAGCTTGCTGTAAATTTTAGAAGAGACGGTGTTGTTGGATTCGATCTTGCGGGTGAAGAAGGAGGATATCCTCCAAAGAAACATATTGAAGCATTTCAGTTTATTCAAAGAGCAAATTTTAATATTACGATACACGCTGGCGAAGCTTTCGGGAAAGAATCAATCTGGCAGGCAATTCAATGGTGTGGTGCTCACAGAATTGGACACGCTACCCGACTTATCGAAGATATTGTGTTGGATAACGAAGGAAATGTTATTGCCTTTGGTGATTTGGCTCAGTATGTCCTCGATAAAAGAATACCTCTTGAAATCTGTCTGTTAAGTAATGTTCATACCGGTGCTGTAGATAAAATTGAAAATCATCCGTTTGGAATTTTCTACAGAGAAAAATTCAGGGTAACCCTGAATACTGATGACAGACTGATGAGTGATACTACTATGACAAAAGAATTTATGACGGCAGTTAAATACTTCAATTTGAATTTTGATGATTTTGAAAAAATTACAATTAATTCAATGAAATCTGCTTTCATTCCTTATAAAGAAAGACTTCACTACATTTATAATGTTATTAAACCCGGCTATCAGAAAATGCGCGAACAAATTTTATCTTTTAACAACATAAAAGGAGAAAATGAAAAAGTTATTTAGTAATTACAATTTTGAGTTTGATAAGAACGAAAGAAAACTTCTTAAAACATTTTGCGGACAGGTTCTAAAACAGGTTTCCGGTGATTCAAAATTTTTTGCAGAAGAAAAAGCATTTAATTCAATAGTAAATAAATTAAACAGCAGCGATGTAACTATTAAACTCACAAAAGATGAGAAGATCAGATTAACACATCAGCTAAAACAAAATGTTGAGTTTATTAAAAAGCAAATGAATAAAGGTTGGTTTTTTAAGAAGTGGTTATATAAATCTTTATACAATCAGTACAGTAATTTATTAGAAAAACATTTCAGAGATTAAAATGATATCAGCAGAAAAAATTATCAAAGCACCAACTGGTACACATCTCTCCTGCAAAGGATGGATTCAGGAAGCGGCAATGAGAATGCTAATGAACAATCTTGATCCTGATGTTGCAGAGAAACCCGAAGAACTAATTGTTTACGGTGGAAGAGGTAAAGCAGCCCGTAATTGGGAATGTTTCGAAGCGATAGTAACCTCCCTGAAAAATCTTGAGAATGATGAAACATTACTCATTCAGTCCGGAAAACCTGTTGGGATTTTCAGAACACATCTGAATGCACCAAGAGTTATTATTTCGAATTCAATGCTCGTACCTGATTGGGCAACCTGGGACGAATTCCGAAGACTTGAAGCACTCGGTTTAACTATGTATGGTCAGATGACTGCAGGAAGCTGGATTTACATTGGTACACAAGGCATTCTTCAAGGCACTTATGAAACATTTGCTGAATGCGCAAGAAAATATTTCGGCGGTTCATTGAAAGGAAAATTTGTGTTGACTGCAGGACTTGGCGGAATGGGTGGTGCTCAACCTCTTGCAGCAACCTTTAACGGTGCAGCTTTCCTTGGTGTTGAAGTAGATAAATCAAGAGCACAGAAAAGAATTGACACCGGTTATCTTGATGTTCTTACAGATAATCTTGATGAAGCACTACATATTGTTCTGAATGCGAAAGCAAAGGGCGACGAAATTTCAGTTGGATTAATCGGAAACGCCGGTGAGATTCAACCTGAAATTCTGAAACGCGGAATAATTCCCGATGTAGTAACTGATCAAACCTCTGCACATGATACTTTAAATGGTTATGTTCCGATGGGAATCAGTTTCGCGGAAGCATTGGAACTTAGAAAATCGGATCCACAGAAATATATAAAACTTGCTCAGCAAACAATTGTTAAACATGTTGAAGCAATGCTTGAATTTCAGAAAAGAGGTTCAATAGTTTTTGATTATGGTAATAACATTCGCGGAGAAGCGAAAGAAAATGGCGTATTGAATGCTTTTGATATCCCCGGGTTTGTACCCGAATTTATTCGTCCTCTTTTCTGCGATGGAAAGGGACCTTTCAGATGGGCTGCTTTAAGCGGTGATCCAAATGATATTTATGTTACAGACGAAGCAATCAAAGAAACATTTCCTGACAATAAGCTTTTAATAAACTGGATAGATATGGCTCAGAAGAAAGTTCACTTTCAGGGATTACCAGCAAGAATTTGTTGGTTAGGTTATGGTGAAAGAGCAAAAATGGGAAAAATATTCAATCAACTTGTTGCTGATGGAAAAGTAAAAGCTCCTATTGTAATCGGAAGAGATCACCTCGATTGCGGATCTGTTGCTTCACCAAATCGTGAAACAGAAGGTATGCTTGACGGCAGTGATGCAATTGCCGATTGGCCTATTCTCAATGCTTTGTTAAATGCAATCGGTGGTGCGAGTTGGGTTTCGGTTCATCATGGTGGCGGAGTTGGAATCGGTAAATCAATTCACGCCGGAATGGTAGTGGTTGCAGATGGAACAAAAGAAGCAGAAGAAAGATTGGAAAGAGTTCTTACTTATGATCCGGGAATGGGAATTATTCGCCACGCTGATGCAGGATATCAGCAGGCAATTGAAAATGCAAAAAAGTGGAATATCAAAATTCCGATGTTGAAACAGTAAATAAAATCAGAAAGGGTTATCTATGAAACTTAAAGTGTTAATCGCAGATAAATTTCCTGAAAAATATATTCAGGAATTAAAAGAGCTTGATCTTGAAGTAATCTATGAGCCCAAGTTGGGTGAAAAAGATCTCCCTAAAGCAGCTGAAGATGTTGATATTCTAGTTGTCCGCTCTACTGTTGTTAATGAAGAAACCATTAACAACAGTAAGAAACTTAATTTAATAATCAGAGCTGGTTCAGGGGTAAATAACATTGCAATAGCCGCAGCAAATAAAAAAGGTGTATATGTTGCAAACTGCCCCGGAATGAATGCAGTTGCAGTAGCAGAACTGACAATCGGCTTAATGATTGCACTTGACAGGTTTATACCAGATAATGTTGCAGATTTCAGAAACGGTGTATGGAATAAAGATAAATATTCAAAAGGCAAAGGACTTAAAGGCAAAACTTTAGGAATTATCGGCGTCGGAAATATCGGAAAAGAGGTAGCTAAGCGTGCTTTAGCTTTTGAAATGAATGTTTATGGAAAAGATATTTCACGAATTGAAGGAGTACCTATTAAAGATTTTTCTGAGATGGATCAACTGCTTCCGCTCTGTGATATTGTAACAATCCACCTACCTGCAACACCACAAACAAAGGGTTTATTCAACAAACAGATGTTTAGTTATATGAAAGATGGTGCCTATCTGATAAACACTTCCAGACACGATATAATTGTGGAGGAAGATTTACTTGAAGCAATCAAAGAAAAAAATCTTCGTGTAGCACTTGATGTTTTCAAAGGTGAACCTGAAGGAAAATCAGGCGAAGTAAAATCACCTTTACAGAATAACCCGAACATTTATGTAACACATCACATCGGTGCCTCTACCGAGCAGGCACAGGATGCAGTAGCAGAAGAAACCGTCAGAATTATCAAACATTATGTTCATAGTGGAGTTATTGATCATTGGGTAAACCGTGCAAAAATAACTGATGCTAAGTATCAGCTCGTTGTCAAGCACTACGATAGACCTGGTGTGCTTGCAAGTGTACTTGATGTAATCAGACAAGGCAACATCAATATCGAAGAAATAGAAAACATTATTTTTGAAGGAGGAATTGCTGCCTGCTGTACAATGAAACTAAAACTCCCTGCTACAGCGGATATGCTTAAACAAATCAGTGAAAATCCAAATGTTATCAGTGTTAGCCATGTAGAAATCTAATCAGCATATGAGCAGTCGGTTGAAAATTACCAGCCGACTGCTTCTCGAATTCCATTATGCGAAAAATAGTTGCCTGTGATAAAGTTTATCTTAATCATCCTCCTCAAAAAGTCTGGTTAATAATATCTGATTTCAATTCATATTCTAAATGGTGGCCCTGGTTTGTTAAGATACAGATTAATAACTTTAGCGAATCGTTAATCGGTACCGTGATTAAAGTTAAAGTATTTGGTGGTAAAACTTTTTTCTCGAAAGTTGAAGATATTAAAAATGAAGAGCAGCTTAAACTACTTTATTTTGATGGTCTGTATTACGGATACGGTATCTGGAAAATTGATGGGCAGGGCAATTCTTCAATTCTCAGTTATGAAGTTGATCTGGAGATAAAAGATCCTCTTATTAAAATACTTTCTTACATTGTTTCGATTTCAAAACTCCATTCTTTAACATTCAAACATATATTCAGAAATCTGGGAAAATATATTGGCAGGATTAAAGAAGATGTCAAACGAATTTAATTTCAAATAAATCGTTTGTTATTCCATGGTAATAAGGTAATTGGAGTAATAATTTAATTCCTTCAAGATCCTGATCCTCCAAATCAAAAATTACATGCTGCATATTTACCGTGATAAATTCAATCGATTGATTTGGATAGCCATTTAATAAATGTTCAAAAGTATCAGAATGACCGGAAATAAAATCATCCCGATGCCTGATAACAAATGATTTAAGAATGTCTTCTTTTTTTGAAGCGAGTAGAAAATTAACATAAGGAGCATTTATCAGTTCAATAATTTCTTCTGCAAAGCTTAATCCATTTAAGAATAATTCTTTCTCATAATTTTCATCACCTGCAATTAATATATTTTCATCCTGCAGCAGAAACTCTGGTGTAACCAATCTCGGTGTAATGTCAATGTCATACATTTCCTTGAGAAGAATTTTACTCAATAATGCTTCATTTGAAGAAATATCTCCCTTGAGAAAGAGTTTATCTATGGTTGTTTGATTTTCCTTAAAATGAAGATAGGAATTCGAAAGAAGAGCATTAAAGGATATTCCGATTTCGGCCGATACATAAAAATCCTTATGAGTAATCAGATCCATACTTGGAATCAGACCAATTGAATTTTCCTCAGTCATAAGCTTTTTAGATATGAGAGCTGAAGGTAAGTGATGAAAATCAGCTTCATTGTCTTCAGACAATTCTGACCTAAGAATCCTTGTAAAAATATTTTGAGGTAAATAAATTTTCATAATAAAGATAAAAGCCGCTTTTGATAAGCGGCTTCACAATTAAGGATTTTTACTTTTAATCTTAGCTGCTTTTCCTGAAAGTTTTCTGAGATAGTAAAGTTTTGCTCTCCGAACGCTTCCTTCTTTTACAATTTCAACTTTAGAAATTCTGGGAGAATTAAAAGGAAAAATCCTTTCGACACCAACACCGCTTGAAATTTTTCTTACGGTAAATGTTTTAGTCAATCCGGTTCCACGTATGTTAATTACATCTCCTTCGAATGGCTGAATTCTTTCTTTTTCGCCTTCGATAACCCTGACATGAACTCGGATTCTGTCTCCGGGATTAAATTTGGGAATATCAGTTCTGATCTGATCCGATATTACATTATTTAAGTCTATCATTTCGTACTCCGCTAATTATTATAATTTTTCCATTTTTCTGTTAAAATTCTTGACTGTTCTTCTTTCCATTTTTTAATTTCTTTTTCATTGCCTGAAAGAAGAACTTCCGGGACTTTCATTCCACGATATTCTGCTGGTCTTGTATAATACGGTGCTTCAATAATTTCTCCATCCTGAAATGAATCATCCAATGCTGCTTCACTATCATTCAGAACACCAGGTATCAAACGAACCACTGCATCAACAATTATCAAAGCAGGAAGTTCGCCACCTGTAAGAACAAATTTACCAATCGAGATTTCATCAGTTGCAAAATGCTGCCTTACACGATCATCAATTTCTTTATAATGACCAGCTATAATTATTATATTTTCTGCAAGTGAAAGTTTATTCGCATACTTCTGATCAAATATTTTTCCTTTGGGAGTGGTGAAGATTATATGATCATATTTTCTTTCACTTTGCAATTTTTCAATACATTCAAAGAACGGTTCCGGTTTCAAAATCATTCCGGGACCACCGCCAAAGGGTTTATCATCAATCTGCTTATGTTTATTAAAGGCATAATCACGCAGATTGTGTACATAAATTTCAATTTTCTTTTTATTCTGAGCCCTTTTGAGAATACTCGAATTCAAAGGACTTGCTAATAATTCAGGTACTGCCGAAATAATATCAATCCTCATCATCACAAATTCCACTATCTTCTTTCACAATAATAATTTTTTGCTCAGGATTAATTTCATCAAAAAATTTAAGAACAAAAGGCAAAAGTTTTATCTTATTGTTTTCGTCAACTAATTCAAGAACATCATTAGCAGGAGTAGAAAGAATATTTTTTACGATACCTATTATTCTGCCGGAAGAGGACACTTTACAGCCAATCAAATCATGAATATAAAAAGAATTTTCCTGTAAAGCCGGTAAATCTTTTTGCTTCAGAAAAATATTCTTTCCGGAAAAAACCTGTAACTCCCTTTCAGTTGAAAAACTCTTCAACTTAAGTAGAAAACTTTCACCCCTTTTAAGAATTTCTTCAATAAAAAACTTTTTCTTATTGCCCCAGAAATCAACAAAAATAAAATCAGTAGTAAAAAGCTGCTCGGGATGGTCAGTATAAAGTTTTAACTTTATAAATCCATCCTTAGCAGAAACAGAAACTACTTTTGCAATAAGAAAAAAATCATCCAAGATTGTTATTAATCTTCAATTTCCAAAACTGCACGCTTACCATCTTTAGCAGCTACAGCGGTAAGCAAAGTTCTCATTGCCTGAGCAGTCTTTCCCTGCTTGCCAATAACCTTACCAACATCTTCAGGTTTAACTTTCAGAGAAAGAACAACCTTTTTTTCTTCAACTGCCTTTTCTTCAACAACAACACCATCCGGCTGGTCAACCAGATGTTTGGCAATGAATTCGATGAATTCTTTCATAGCAGTGCCTCCTACGATTGATCCGGGCGCTTATGTAATTATGTACAGAAATCCGTGAAAAAATAATTACATTTTTTCAACAGTTTTCAGAAGCAGCACCCTTAACTTCTGCTGTACAAAGGGAAAACCAAATTAGTTTGCAGGTGCTTCTGCTTTTTGTTCTTCTGAAGCAGCTTTCTTTTTCTTCTTAGTTTGTTTTTTCTGAGCACTGGCTTCTTTTATTTTCTGCCAGTTTTGTATTTCTGCTTCAACTTTATCCTGCGGAAATCCTTTCTTCTCAAGATGTCTTTTTAAAAGAATTCCTTTCTGACTTAACAGACTTTTTACAGTTAAAGTAGGAATTGCACCACAGTTTAACCAGTAATTTACTCTTTCCTCTTTTAATTCTATTGTATGAGGATTAGTCAGTGGATTATATAATCCAACAGCTTCAATAAATTTCCCATCTCTTGGTGAACGGGAATCCGCAGCAACAATTTTATAGATGGGTTGTTTCTTTTTACCCATTCTTCTTAGTCTTAACTTAACAGCCAAGTTATACCTCCGGTATTTATATCATTATCAATTAAATTTAAAATTTTTATTAGATGAATTAAAAAATCCTTTTTTATTCATCATACTCATCATTTTTTGCATTTCCTGGAATTGTTTAATCAAACGATTTACATCCTGCACGCTTGTACCGCTTCCACGTGCGATTCGTTTGCGACGACTTCCATTCAAAACTTTCGGATTTTCTCTTTCATATTTTGTCATCGAGCTGATAATTGCTTCAACCTTTATAAGTGCTTTATCATCTATTTGAGCATTTTTTATCTGGTTACCAAGTCCAGGTATCATTCCTAATATACTTGACAAAGAACCCATTTTCTTTATGAGCTTAATTTGCTTAAGAAAATCTTCAAAATCAAATTTATTTTTTCTTAATTTTTCTTCCATTCGCTTTGCTTCGAGTTCATCAATTGTCTCCTGCGCTTTCTCAACAAGCGATATAATATCTCCTTTCCCTAATATTCTCGAAGCTAATCTATCCGGATAAAACACATCCAGATTTTCTAATTTCTCACCATTTGAAACAAATTTAATTGGCTTTCCGACAACCGTTCTTATGGAAATAGCTGCGCCACCTCTTGCATCGCCATCGAGCTTTGAAAGAACAATTCCATCAAAGTTAACAGTTTCATTAAAAGCTTTTGCAGAATTTACTGCGTCCTGTCCGGTCATTGAGTCAACTACAAAAAGAGTTTCAGTTGGTCTTACTATTTCTTTAATGTCAGCAACTTCTTTCATCATTTCATCATCAACATGTAGTCTTCCGGCAGTATCAATAATAAGTGTATCGAAACCTTTTTCTTTCGCATACTTTAATGATTCAGTTGAAACTAACCTTGCATCTTTCTGTTCGAGAGAGAAAACCGGAATATCAATCTGCTCAGCTAAAATTTTTAACTGATCAATAGCGGCGGGTCTGTAAACATCAGCAGCAACAAGAAGTACTTTTCTTTTTCTTTCCTTCAATCTTTTAGCAAGTTTTGCTGAAAAGGTTGTTTTTCCGGAGCCCTGAAGTCCAACCACAAGAATTGTAGTAATGCCTGATGGGTTTAAGGTTATTTCCGAATGTCCTCCACCAAGTAAATCAACAAGCTCATCATAAATTATTTTTGTGATCAGCTGACCCGGAGTAACTGAGGCAATAACTTCTTTACCCAGAGCTTTCGTTTTTACTTTTTCTATAAACTCTTTAGCAACCAGATAATTGACATCAGCATCCAGAAGTATTCTTCTGATTTCTCTAAGTGTTTCGGAAATGTTAGTTTCGGTAAGTCTTCCCTGACCTGTTATTTTTTTAAGAGCAGCATCTAATTTTAAGGATAATTCTTCAAACATATTCCCAATACCTTTCTATTCATATCTCTACTTTTTATCAACTTGCCTTTAATGCATTAGCACCGGATACAATTTCAAGTATCTCTTTGGTAATTGCGGCTTGTCTTTCTTTATTGTATTTAAGATTCAGGGTTCGGATAAGCTCCTTGGCATTAGTTGTAGCATTATCCATTGCAGTCATTCTTGCAGCAAACTCAGCTGCGTTGGATTCGAGCAAAACTCTCCATAATTGAGCCTTCAAATGTTTTGGAATCAGATATTCAAAAATATATTTCTCGTCGGGCTCGTAAATATAGTTTGCTTCAGAATGTCTTTCTTTACCAGAATCATCTTCAATCGGAATAGGAAGGAATTGTTCGACAACAATTTTCTGTTGGATAATTGATTTGAATTCGTTGAATATCAGGATTACTTTGTCGAACTCACCACTTAAAAAACCGGAGATCAATTGATCTGAAAGTCTCTGTGCGACAGAGTAATTAAGGAATGCAAAGATTCCGGGATTCTTCTGAACCACATTATAGTTTCTTTTTGAAAAATAATCAGAACCTTTCTTTCCAAGACAGTACAAACTATGAGAAATGTTCTGTGCATTAAGTTCTTCATTTATATAGCGGGTTGCTTCACGAATAATGTTCGTATTAAATGCACCACAAAGACCTCTGTCTGCTGTAACAATAACCACTGCAACATTCTTAGTATCCCGGTTAATAAACAAAGGGTTGTTTGATAAATCATTACCTTCAGCAAGGTGCGATAACAAAATCTGAATTTTTTTTGCGTAAGGTCTTGCATTAATGATTGCTTCAGTAGCTCGTCGCAATTTTGCTGCAGCAACCATTTTCATTGCTTTAGTAATCTGCTGAGTGCTTTTTACACCTTTGATTCTTTGTTTTATGTCTCTTAATGTTGCCATTCAATAGTTCGACTTAAGATTTTTTGAATGTTGGAAGAAACTCCTCAGCAGCTTTTTTAATCAGCTCTTCGGTTTCCTTACTCAAATCTTTTTCTTTCTTAATATTTTCAAAAATCTGATTGTACTTTACACTAATAAATTCAAGAATCTCTTTTTCAAATCTTTTTATATCGTGAACTGCAATAGAATCCATATAGCCACGTGTACCCAAATAAATACTAACAACTTGTCTTTCAACCGGAACCGGAGAATACTGTCCTTGTTTCAACAATTCTACTAATCGCGAACCCTTAGCCAATGTTGCCTGAGTCGCTTTATCCAGATCGGAACCGAATTTTGCAAATGCTTCAAGTTCCCGGTACTGAGCAAGATCAAGTTTAAGAGACCCCGCAACCTTTTTCATTGCTTTAATTTGTGCGTTACCGCCCACACGGGATACAGAAATACCAACATTAATTGCCGGTCTGACACCAGCATTAAATAGATTTGATTCAAGATAAATTTGTCCGTCAGTAATAGAAATAACATTTGTTGGAATATATGCAGATACATCTCCCTGCTGAGTTTCAATAACTGGTAATGCTGTAAGACTACCACCACCAAGCTCATCGCTTAGCTTTGAAGCTCTTTCAAGTAATCTTGAGTGGAGGTAGAAAACATCACCAGGATAAGCTTCACGTCCAGGTGGTCTTCTTAAAAGCAGCGAAAGTTCTCTATAAGCTTGTGCCTGTTTGGATAAATCATCATAAATACAAAGAGCATGACGCCCTGAATCTCTGAAAAATTCCCCTAATGTAGCACCGGAATAAGGTGCAATAAACTGAAGCGGCGCCGGATCAGAAGCTGATGCAGTAATAACTGTTGTATAAGCCATTGCACCGTGTTCTTCAAGTTTTGCAACTACCTGAGCTACGGTAGATTCTTTCTGACCTATCGCAACATAAACACAATAAACTGGTTTAATACCTAATTGTTTTGCTTCTTCAGTATGGGTGTATTTCTGATTGATAATTGCGTCAATAGCAACAGCAGTTTTACCGGTTTGTCTGTCACCAATAATTAATTCTCTCTGACCTCTTCCAATCGGAATCATAGCATCGATTGCAGTGATACCTGTTTGAAGAGGTTCTTTCACCGGTTGTCTCTGGATAACCCCAAGAGCTTTTCTTTCGATTGGCAAAAACTTTTCTGTTTTAATTGGGCCTCTACCGTCTATAGGAATGCCAAGCGGAGTAATAACTCTGCCAAGCATTTCCTCACCAACAGGCATAGATGCAACTCTCTTGGTTCTTTTGACAACATCTCCTTCTTTAACTTTTGTAGATTCACCAAAAAGAACCACACCGACGCTGTCTTCTTCGAGGTTCAAAACCATCCCAAATACATCATTGGGAAACTCGACCAGTTCACTTGCCATTACCTGAGATAGTCCATAAACACGCGCAATACCATCACCAACCTGTAATACTGTTCCAACATCGTAAATGTCAACTTCACTTTCAAAACCAGTTAGCTGTTTCCTGAGTATTTCAGATATTTCATCAGGTCTTACTTCTGCCATATAAAATTCCTTTTTAATTCCTTTAATTAAGTAATAAACTTCCTTTTAATAGCTGCTGTCGCAGTAATTCAAGCTGATGCGAGATTGAAGCATCAAATACTGTATCTTTTACCTTAGCAACAAAACCACCAATTACATTCTTATCAACAGAATAACTTGCAACAATTTTTTTATTAAGCAGGGACTCAAATTTCTGCTCAATCATTTTTTTCTGTTCATTAGTTAGCTCAAAAGCAGATTTGATATCAACCCGTGCAACACCAGTGTATTCATCCTTTAATTCCAAAAATTTTTCAGCAATTTCCTTGAGTGCATTTTCCCTGTTCTTATCAACAATAAACTCTATAAATTTTATCGTATCTGATGAAACATATTTTTCAAAAATCTCTTTAAGAGCAGATTTCTTTTGATCTGTTCTAATAACAGGGTTCTCAAGAAATCTTCTTAACAAAGAACTTGATTCAATAGCTTTCAATAAAATTTGCATATCATCAGCGGTTCTATCAAGATTTTTCTTTTCAATTACTGATTCAAGCAGCGATGTGGCGTATCTTATTGCGACTTTACCGTAGCTCATCTTCAGTTCTTTGAAATTTCATTAATGTACTTTTTGACAAGCTGCTTATTTTTTTCAGCATCAAGATTTTCTTTAAGAATTTTTGAAGCCGCATCAACAGCTATCTGTGCAACCTGATTTTTCAATTCATCAAATGCTGCAAGTTTTTTTCTTTCGATTTCTGCAGAAGCGTCTTCTATAAGTTTCTGTGCCTGAGCCTTGCTTTCGTTAATAATCTGTTGTTTGAGATTTTCAGCGTAAGCTCTGCTCTGTTCAATTATTTTTTTAGATTCTTCCTCTGCCTTTGCGAGACTTGCCTGATTTTCTGCAAGAATTCTCTTAGCTTCTTCTTTAGCTAATTCTGCCTGAGCTAAAGATTGCTTGATTGCTTCTTCCCTTTGTTTAAGGGCAGTAAGTATAGGTTTCCAGGCAAACTTGCCAAGAATGAAAAGAAGAATCAGAAAAGTTAAAGTTGTCCAGAATGCTAATCCGCCATCAACGGAGAGCAAACCGCCACCACCGCCTTCTGATGCAATAATAGAAATTAAAGCAAAGTAAATTTTTGCTATCATAATCTTAAAATAAAATTATTTTTAGTACCGGATTAAAATCCGTTTAATTATTTACTTGCAAGAATAAAGCAGATAACGAGCGCAAATAAGGATATACCTTCGATAAGCGCAGCAGCAATAATCATTGAAGTTCTGATAGCACCGGCTGCTTCAGGTTGACGACCGCTTGCATCCATTGCTGCAGCAGCCAATTTACCGATTCCTAAAGCTCCACCGAAAATGGTTAATCCGGCACCTAATCCAGCTGCTAAATATGCGAAATCCATTAATTTCCTCCTTAAATAGTTTAATGATTAATTTTTTAATGTTCCTGATGAACTGCCATTCCTATAAACAGAGATGACAGCATAGTGAATATATAAGCTTGTAGCAATGCTACTAAAACTTCTAAGCTATAAATAAACAGAGCCATTCCCACTGAAACGGGTGATATAAGATAACTTTGCATCACAAAAATCAAACTTATCAAAGCATAAATTACGATGTGACCAGCAGTCATATTAGCAAAAAGACGAATTGCCAATGCAAACGGTTTTGTAAATAATCCCAATACCTCTACAACAATCATAATTGGCAACAAGAAAACCGGAACACCATGAGGAATTAATCCCTTGAAGTATCCGATAAAACCATTATTTCTGATTCCTCCAAGCTGAATTGCTAAAAAAGACATCGATGCCAATGTAGCCGTAACAGCAATATTGCTTGTGAATGTTGCCGAAAAAGGTATAAGTCCTAAAAAATTACCAAACAAGATGAAAAAGAAAGCAGTTAATAAATATGGTAAAAATCTTTCGTATCCTTTGCCAATAGTTGGTTTAGCAATTTCATCGCGAACAAATACAATAAAAACCTCCCAAAAATTGGTTGAACCTTTGGGAACAAGTGAATTCTGATAGGATTTTGCAACTTTAATAAACACATAGATAAGTAGTATCGCAGCCAACCACATAAAAACGACATGCCTGGTGATGGAAATATCAAATCCGAATAGCTCTAAATGAGGCAGGTAGATTTTTCCAAATGGTGAAAAATCAAGATAATTCCCATCCATTACATGGTGAAGAATCCAGCTTCCACCTGATTCTGAATGAGAGTTTTTCATACTATCAGTAATAACCTGCGTTGCTAAAGAGTCCATCAATTATTCGTTTTTAACAAAATTTTTTGGTTTTTCAGATATAAAATTTCTACTATCAGAAAATAAAAATAGAAAGTAAAGGTTGTAAAAATAAAAGAATTCATTCTAACATACAAGAAACTTAATGTCAGAATAATCAGAGCAAATACGAGAAAGAATCTTAATATAACGGCACCGAAGACAATAATAAGAAAGCTTTTGTTTGGTTTACTTAGACCTTTTCTGGCAGCTAAAAAACCAATAATAAAATTCAATGCTGCTATTAAAATTCCTAGTAAGAAAGAATTAAAAACAGGTGTATCAATTTGTCTGGTAAACAGCAGAATAATAACAGATAAAATAGCAAGCGAGGGAATAATGATTGAAAAAAGGACGAACACTTTATTTTTCTGCATTTTCTGAATTTTTTTTTCGTTTTTCAAGGTAGGTTATTGTTTTCAACAGATTATACATTCCAGAGACAATTCCCAAAATTCCAAAAATCAAAGTAAATAAAAATTTCTGTCCGAATTTTTTATCAAGCCAACTCCCAATCAGAACCATGAGAACAATTGTAGCCGCCAGCTGAACTCCTATCCCAAGATATGGCCCAACTTCCTTAAGAGATTTACTCACACCGGATAGTTTTTCCGGATCAGTTTTCATTTAATTCAGGATTGAATTTTAGGAGCGGAATAATGCCCGCTCATTGAACTTTTACCTTCGAAAACAGCACCGGCTTCAACGACGAGGACCTTTGTGACGATATCACCTTTCAACACTGATTTTGCTTCGAGAACGAGTTTGTCTTTTGCATTTACCGAACCTTCAACTTTACCTCCGATAGTAACGATATCGCCTGTCAGTTGTCCCTGAATGTTTCCCGAATCCCCAACGGTTAAATTTCCCTGAGCAATAATATCGCCTTTAATTGTTCCGTCAACGCGGATATTGCCATTACTGTTTACTTTACCTTCGATGACAACACCGCTGCTTATGATAGTTACTTCATCCATATAATTCCCATTAGTTTTTGATTTCAAAATAACCTCCTAAAATTTAATTAGAAATTTTTCAGGATCTACAGGTTTTCCTTTATGCCAGATTTCAAAATGCAGATGTGTTCCAGTTGTCTTTGTACCGGAATTTCCTGCTAAAGCAATTATTTCTCCTTGCTTTACTCTCTCACCTTGTTTTTTTATTACAACTGCACAATGCATATATCTGGTCATAAAATCATCCGGATGATTTATTAAGACCACATAACCATATTCAGGTGTGTATCCGGCAAACGAAATATAGCCACCTGCTGATGCAAATATCGGATTATTTTCTTTTGTAGCAAAGTCTATCCCAAGATGTCCGTTTTCCGGATCAAATTTCTGGCTTAAATATCCGTCTGTTGGTTTGATAAATAAAATCTGAGCAGTTTTATTCTCCAGGTTGAAAAGTGATATAAAATTCAGCACGGCAGCATAAATATTTCCGCCTGTTTTGTTGGATTTAGGTTTATTATTTCTTTCTGAATCCAGGTTATCGTTAATAGATAAAGAATCCTGATTAAGTAAGATATTTTTTAATCTTTCATTATTTGATTTTAGTTTTTGTAATTCATCTGCAAGTTGAATAATCCTTTTGTTTAATTCTCTGAGTTGAATTTTTTCAGAAGTATTATAACGTACGCTATCCGGAATCAGATATCTGTCTAACGAGGTGAATGTAAATATATAAAAGCCGGTAAAGAATGAGATGATTGTGTAGAACAGTAAAATGGAAATCATTTTCAGTAAAGATAAGCGTATTGTTTTTGTTCCGGTCGATGGATCATGTGGAACTAATACAACAGAAAAATCAGTCAATTTCTCTATAATTTTTAGTTATATCTGTAAATTTAATTTTCCCCTCCCTTATTAATTTCGGCTCATCATCAGTTAAATCAATAACTGTGGATGCTTGAAAGAATGATTTTTTCGATGTATAAAAAATAGCGTCCACTTCTTTACCAAACTCCTGCATAATCATATCGGGGTCATTCAGTGGTTGTTTACCTGATCTGTTAACACTTGTTGATATGAGAGGCATTTTTATTTCGTTAAGTAATTTCAGACAGAATCTATTATTCGGTATCCGAAATGCACCTGTTTCTGAACCAAGAATATCACGGGTTTGCTCATTCAGTTTTAGAACCACCGAAACCGGATTAGGCCATATATTTAAAAGAAAATCATAAATTTTTTCTGAATTAAATTCGACATATTTCTTCAGTATCTCAACACTACCGATCAGATGTATGTATTTTTTCCAATCAGGCCTTCCTTTAATAATTGTAATCTTTCTAAGCACTTCATCATTAAAAGGATTACCACCAAATCCGTAAATTGTATCAGTTGGATAAATAAAAACTCCACCGTTAAAAAATAATTCGGTGGCTAAATTTACTGCATTGTCAAAATTCTCATCAATATTAAGTGAATTAACTTTTTTAATCTCCATTGAGCATTTCCTCAGCAACTTTAATTACTTCATTTTCGGATAATTTATTTGCACAATCAAAGTGGTCCAAAGGGCACTCCTTATATCCATGTATTCCACAAGGCTTACATTTAAGATTATCATAACTTAGAAACCGACTCCCGCTTAAATAAGGATAAAAACCAAAAGCGGGAACTGTGGAACAATACAAAGTAAGAACTTTAATACCGGCACACATTCCAAAATGTGTTGGTGCGCTGTCATTAGAAATTAATAATTTGCATCTCGTTAGCAAATTTATTGATTCTACCATTGAAAATTTTCCTGCTGCATTAAAAACTTTTCCTGAAAAATATTCTGACATCGAATCACAAAGCTTCGCATCATCTTTTCCACCAATCAGCAAAACAGAATAATTTTTTTCAGAGAAATAAGAAACCACCTTTTTCCATTTTTCAACCGGATAACGTTTAGTTGCCCAAATACTTCCGGGAGCGATCGCAATGAGGTTTTCTGGTTCAATGTCTACTAAAAAATGATTTACTTTTTCGCAGACTTTCTGACTGAACTTCAGTGTTGGTCTTATTTGCCAGGATTTACTGTCATAATTAAATCCGATCAAGTCAAGATTCCTTTGAACCTCATGCTTTTTTAATTCATATTGGACTGTGTTTTTGTAAACATATTTCATCGATGAATTTGAAAAGCCATAACTTTCAGTAACTTCTGAAAGTAAAACAATTAACGACGTTCTTAATGATCTGTGAGCTGAGTAAATCACATCATACTTTCGTTCTCTTAAATGTCTTGCAAATTTAATTATGGACCGAAGTGACTTATGTTCATTTCTTTTATCAATTACAATAGTATTATCAACATATGGAGCAGCAAGGAAAATTTCTTCTGTAGTAGGAATGCATAATACCTCGATCCAGGAATCAGGATTTATTTGTTTCAGCATTTGTAAAGCTGGCAGAGTTAGAACAGCATCACCCGGAAAAGCAGTTTGTATGAATAAAATCTTTTTCATTTTCTTCTCAATGTTTCCATCTCCTGTGCATCCAGAGCCATTGCTCGGGATTTTCGGAGATCATTTTTTCAAGATATCTGATCATTCTTTCTGACACTATTTTTATTTTTTCATCAGAATCTTCAGGAAGATTACTTTTATCAATCTCAACTAATTCTGCTTTATAAGAAAAATCTTTCTGTCGTACAGGTATTCCAAATAATATCGGAGCTCCGGTTTTAATCGATAATACAGCGGGACCTGTATAAACAGATGTTTTCTTTCCGAAAAATTCAAGTTTCAATCCTTCTTCGGGTCCGCGTTGATCAGCAACCATTGCAGCGATACCATTATTCCTTAATACAGAATAAATATTTCGGACAGAGACCCCCAAAGGAACTACTTCATTTAGCCACTGTGTGCGCATTCTATTCATCCAGTCATTTACAAATTTGTTTCTTTGATTTTTTACAATAATGAAAAATTTTTTATTTAATTGAAGAGATGCGGAAGCCGCAATATATTCCCAATTACCAAAGTGCGCCGAGAGTAAAATTACACCGTTTCCGAGTTTATTTTTTTCAGTAATCAAATCAAGATTTTTTATCTCTACAGCAGCTTTTATTTCTGAATCTTTCATCCATGGTAAATACAATATTTCTATAATCGAAATCGCGAAACTTTTATAACTGCCATAGGCAATTTTGTTTCTATCTTTTTGTGATAGTTTTGGAAAAGCAATTGTCAGGTTTTCAAATACGGTTTTTTTTCTTACTGGGATCAGATAAAAAAATATGAAGGCAAGAATGTTTGCAAATTTTCTTGCTGTCTTTAGACCAGTTATCCGGAACAAATAACTGAACGAAATGAACAGAATATATTCGAATAGATCTTTCAATCTGAACTGTATTTTTTTGATATGTAAAAATAACGATAAGAACTTTGTATATGTTGCTCAAAAGCAAAAGGGCTGTCCTCTTATAAGGAAAGGACAGCCGGAATTTCATTAATGAGCAATTATAATTCTTCTGCCCCAATTATCATCTCTTAGTTCACCTCTCTTTGTTGAATGAACGAGGGTATATTCAGAAAAGCCGGTAAGATCAGCAAAAATAAAATATACCCCACCTTCCAAATCATTGTAATACCAAATTTCGTAAGGTCTGCTTTCAATCTGATTAGGATATCTTTCAATTTCTGAAGGTTCACCGTAGATAATGTAAACTCGTCCTCGATCAGTTTTCCAACCTGCTTTTTGCATAGAACTGAATCTATTATTTGCAGCTTCAACCCGTTTCAGATAATCGTAAAAAAATTCATTTTCTTTTGTTGAGGGGTCCTTATCTCTACCATTCCAGAAACTAAATAAAAATTCCCTCTTGCCATCTGTTCCGCTCAGTTTTTTGTATTTATCAATTTCCTGAGAAGTTGCAATGTATTTGGACTTATCAAAAATATCATCAAGTTCTTCTTCTGACATAGTACCAAATGTGGAACTCAACACTGGCTTTGCTTCATAGAAAGATGTGTCGGATTCAACAACCTGTGGGTTATAAACAAAAAATCTCTTTGATGAGGTAACTCCAATATTTTTTGAAGTATCAATTAATGAAATAGCAAGTGTGTAAGTATCTGTGGGAAGTTTTGAAAGTATAAAAGATCCTACTTCGACACGAGTATCATTTTTCCTTGAAATAAATTTATTTTTCTCAAGAACGATTCTTCCTCTGCTATTAAAAATAATTTCATTTAACTTTAATGTGTCTCCTGTAAATTTAGGATCGGACAGATTATAAATTTCAGAGTAGAAAAACAGAGCAACTTGGTTTCCACCAAAAACCAGATTTGGAATCGGAATTACTTCATAAGTGTTCTTATAGAAAACAGAATTTTTATTTTCACTGCCCTGAATCATTTTTGAAGCGAGTTGTATATCACTGATTGAAGCCGAAGAATTTATCAGAGGTTTAACTTTTATATTTTCAGTAATCGTTCTGAAATTCTCCATATTGTTCAAATCACTACCTTTAATCACACACTGCAAAGTTCCTGCAGGAAGAATAAAACTCACCACACCAACAAGACTTTGTGCTGCAGTTTCCAAAGATTCTATCGGATGTCTGATGAACCACTGATTATTTACCAGAGTATCTGAAGTAGTGCTGTCGGTAATTTGAATAGATAATACAGCTTCAACCAGTAATTCGCCTTCCTTATTAACGGATGTTAATTTTCCCTGATCAAAAACATAATATATTTCGACATAATTGGATGAAGAATCATAGGCAAACTGAGCATAGTCGAAATCGAAACCGGCATCCTGAGCCAAAGTGTGAAAAAAATAAACAATTAAAAATAAAACTGTAAAAATTATTTTCATTTTAAAACATCCTCAATTAAAATAAATAAGGCGTCTATTTTTATTAAAAACAGACGCCTTAAAATTAGATATTTCTTTCAGCTATTCAATACCAAGTTTAACGGTGAAAATATGATTTGCTGTCGGAAATTCCTTAACCTCTCTGAATGCATAGTCAAGAACCACATTAATTCCATCCGACAATTTGTAATTAACTCCTGCACCTGCAGTGAAACCGAAAGTGTTCTGATCAGTATTTTCGAGAAGCAAATCATAACCAGCCCTTACGAAAAACATCTGGTTAAAGCCGTATTCCAATCCAAATTTCATTTGGTCTTCAAGAGCATTATTATTTCTGAAGGTTGAAGCAATTTGCAACATATTTTGTTCATTTATATCATATTCATATCCAACAGCCAGTTCGAAATAACTGGGAATTTGGAAAGGTTCAGCAACAACCTCGAAAACACCATCTTTTGAACCTGGCAGTGTTCCAGGAATTCCAGTATTAACCTGTAGGTTAGAGCCGCTATAGGCCATATTTGTGCCAATATTTTTTACTGCAGCACCAAGAGTAAGATTGTTATTAAATCTATATTGTACCCCAAAATCAACTGCAAATCCTGTTGCATTAGCATCGAGTATAGTTTCGCTTATTACTTTCGCATTAACACCCACACTAACTCTGTCAGTAATTACCTTTGCATAAGACAATCCTGCCGTAAGAAAACCTGGAGAATAAGTAGAGCCATCACCATCAGGAGCGTCGAATGTTGTGACTGGGATATCACCGATATCAAATGTCTTAATACTAAATGCAAACGAACCCAAATCACCAAGATTGGTTCCTATTGCAAAATAAGAAACATTGATATCAGCAATGTAAGTCATATAGCTAAACATTGCTTCACTTCCAGTAGTGTGGGCAAATCCTGCCGGATTATAAAATAAGGCTTCAAGTCCTGTAATATTAGATAAAAAGGCTTCACCGGTTGCTATACCTCTAGCGCCAACGGGAACAAGCAACTGGTCAGCACCAGTAGTTCCTTTTCTCGATTTATCGCCTGCAAAGCTTGGGACAATGCAAGTAACTGCTAAAAATATGATTATCAATTTTTTCATTTCAATTAACTCCTCAACTTTTTTCAATTTTATTAGGCGGCAGAAAATCTGCCGCACAATTTTTATTAATATTGCTGTATCTGCTTCTGTGGTTGAATTATCGAGAATTTAAGAATCTTTTCACCAAATCTCGGTGAAGAGACAATAGCGATGTATAATCCAGAAGCAACTCTTAATCCATCTTCATTCTTTAAGTTCCATCTGAGGAAAGTAGAACTAGGAGATGATTTATCTGATGTATTAAGTGTTCGGACTAATGTTCCACCAAGAGTAAATATTTTTATAGTAACTTCATCTGGCAGATTTGAGAATGTTACAAATGGTTCATCCGGAGAGTTACTCGGGTCATAACTTGTAGCCGGATTGTATCCAAATAACGGATTTGGAAATACATTTACCATATTCCACAAATCTTTTTGCTGGTCTTCTGTTAATTGACCTTTGAAAATAGTTTTAAAGGTGAATTTATCAGCTGATGTATATGGATAAGTAACCATAGGAATCGTGAGTACATCACCCGGTTGATAAAAATCGCCATTAGCATTTTTCTTCAAGCTAACAACATATATAGCATTGAAGAATTGTGATTGTGCCTGAGCAATTTCATCAGATGTTGCCGCCGGATCATTTAAAGTGTATCCTTTAATAACATCAGGCCAGTTAGAGCCGGAATAAGTTCCACTTCCACCTGTATAAACTATCTGATTGCCATTAGGATCGTATGGTGCATCAAAAATAATTATAGCTTCGTTACCAAGAGGGGATGTTACCGAACCCGGATCCCAAACTCCATCCGGATTACCGAAAATAGTTTTAGATAATTCAACAAATCCAACTGCCAATTGTCTTTCTTCACCATACTTACTGTCCTTAACCCAAACCTGGAATGGAACATCAACATAGCCCTCTCCAAATTTCTGAATACCCGAACCGTTAGTATCAGCCGCTAATATATATGGAGCATAAATATATGTAGTACGTCTGGTTATAGGTGTACCTTTGAAGCCATTAAGGTATCTATATGCCTTCCCGGGAACTCCAAACCTTATTTCCACAGTTCGCAATTTATTGGCTCTGATATAGTTAGACTGAGCATTACTTGTTCCACCAATCACCGCAGGTGTGCCTTGCGGCAAATCCTTACCAACATAGAAAACACCCGTAGCGGAATCTGATCTAAAGCTTGTATACCATTTATTTGTTGCTGGAGTATAAGGTGGAGTTTCAAGATTAATTTGTGCTTCAACAGGTTTAACCTTTACTATAAAACCATCAACAACTTTTCCGGCATACTTGGTAGTATCAAAATCATAAGTTTTGCTTGAATCAATAACTACTGCATTCGTCCTGTTATTCTTAACACGCCAGAATGGATTGTAAGGTGTTCCAGGAGCTTGACTAACATCCTCAAAAAATTCAACTGTATATTCATCCCCTGTTAGTTGCTCAGAGTTTACAGTGAGAATCTTGACATCGCCATCAGAAGCACCGGATAATTTGGTTCCAGTAGTGCCTCTGAACGCTGGTGCGTATTGATCTTCACCAAATATAGCATAAATTAAAGGAGTTTCGAATTCTTCGTAAGCACTTCCGACAGGATCATAATAATCACCAACCGTTCCGTAAGTACCACCAGAACGAGGAATAATTACATCGTGATTAAGATAATATTGGGTGATTGCGAAATAGTATTCGTGTCCTTTAACAAATGGCTCATTTGTAAATGGATCGCGCTCTAATCTTAATTTAATTCTGCCACTTGCAGGGTCACTATAAATTGCTGGATTTAACTTGTTTGAAGAGTTTGCTTCTTTAATGATTAAATTTTGCCCACCATTAGGAGCGATCTGATAAACATTTTTAATAAAATTGTCTATCTGATAATCAGCTACAATTTTACTATTAACCTGTCCAGAGACTAAATCAGATTTTGAACGGGTTTTAAAAGCCGTAACATAAAATCCTTGCAATCTTCTCTCAACTCCCAAGACAGTATCTACTCCAAGATAGTTTGCCTGTTCGTATGTATCCCATGTTATATCGATAAAATTACTTCCATTTTTAACACTATAGTTAATGGGGGGTGGTGATGGAAGTGTCGGAAAATTAGTATCAAACAATAATTGAGCAACCTGGTCATAATCCTTAGCGACTGTGACAGAATTAGCAGCACTAGACCCAATACCAACTACATAAGCAGCTACTATATCAACAGGTTGACCTTTAATTAACTTAAATGGACCTGTATTCGACATTTGCCTCTGATCATCAGGTCCGGTATTTAACCAACCATTTTTTGTAACAGGATCACCTGAATACATAAATTTAGGGTTAATACCCAAAGCTCTGATTTGATTTGAATCAGTCAATTGAACACCATTCTGAAATACACCGCCGAAAGACCAGGTTGCGGGATCAACATTGTTACCAAATTTATCAAACCCAAGCATATAATTTCGTGCTTCAAGCTGAGTATTGGGGTCACCTTGTGTCGGATGACTTTGAATATACTGTACAAATGAAGAAAGACCCAGATTTAATCCTCCGGGATAAGCCGCTACTCCTCTTACCTGACCCTGAACATTAAAAGCGGTATCCAATGGAGTATCTATTCCGTCATCATAAATTCCGTTAGAATTATTATCTGTAAAACTAACACCTGGAACATAAGCAATTGGTCCCTGGAAAAAGTCTATCAGAAAGCAGGGAGGGGTTGCACCCCATTGTGTATCATCACCATCGTTGTAAGTGAATCCGGCATTTAAAGTAGTATCACAACCAACCAGGTCATCAGTATATCCAACTGAACCGCCGATATCTGCGTCAGCCCAAACACCAAAATAGACTTCATCAAGAGTATCGGCAACAAGACCAGTGTTAAGAATACTATATCTGACAAAAATCATGTTTCCAGTAACACCTTTCGATGCAAATCCAAAAATACTCTGTCTTACTTCAATTCCCTGCGGTGTAACATCTATAAATCTTCTTAACGAAGGTCTCTGAGAATCTTTTATAACCAACCAGGCAGTAGCATCCCCGATTAAATCTGGTCGGTCTTCAGTCGGATCCCATTTACCATTTGCATTTAGATCTACAGGATTATATTTCCCGTCACCATCGCCGTCGTAATAGTAAGCTCCAAGAGCGACTGCATCTTTCCATTCATTCCAGCTTTCTGCAAAATCCCCATCGCTTTGTTTAAGGACATATATTCCATTTCGTGAATCGTTGGTACCAAATTCATAAGTTCCTCTTTCATAATCCTGTATTCTTGAGGCAGAAGCAACTGCGTTAGCCCAGGGAGTTCCATTAGTTTTTCCACTCAGGAAAAAACCACCGGAAAACAAGAAAGTGTTTTCACCAATTCTACCTCCCTCGCGTCCGTCGATAGAAATATCTGCTAATACTCCCTCCCAGTTCATGGGCATTTCAATGTTATTGATGAAGAACCTATAAGAATCGCCCGCAAATAAATTTCCTTTAAAGGTAGTCTTTTTACCACCATCGCCACTGGTAAAAGCAAATGAGATAATTACCAGAAAAGAGATAGTAAATAGTTTTAATAATATGTTTTTATTTCTCATTTTAATTTCCTCTCTAATTATTCAGCATCAATTTAAAAGGTTATGTTTGTAAAGTTAACCTTAAATCCTACTTTAATCGTTCTTGGTATACCAAAATTAAATGGATTTCTTTCCAATGACTGATAATCCTGTTTAAATTTCTCAGGGTTTGGTGTACTTTCAGCAAAAGCTCTTCCATTTGGTGTACTTAACCAACCTGTTGTTAATGGCGAACCGGTTGAACGATATACATTTACAACATTATCAGCATCAAACAGGTTTTCAATCCATAGGTAAGGAGTGAACATTGCATTACCAAGAGCAAATCCCTTTTCGAGCTTGAGATCTACCCTGAAATTACCAGGCCCGTAAGCTGAATTAACATAACCTTTTGTGTCTCCATAATTAGTAGAACCAACCAAAAGGTTTTGCTCTTTGAGTGGTGTATAAGGTCTTCCACTATTGAAAGAAATTAGAACATTTGCACTTAAAAGTTCTAAAATTCCCAGGTCACCTTTTGGAACATAGAAATCAACATTGATTGTACCTGTATGTCGCTGATCGAAGTCCAAAGGTGCAATTACTTTTGGAACTCTGTCTCTACCTGTATTTCGGAATGCTGCGACAAAGTTAGAACTTGTAGAGGAACCAGTTCCTTCGGCTATCGAATAAGTATAATTCAACGACATTGAAAAATAGCTTACTCTCGAAACATCAAGAGAAAATGCAAGACCTTTTATTGTTCCAAAGTCTGAATTAGTTGGAGAATAATATTCTTCAGTTGCGCCACCAGGAGTTCTTGAGAAGAATACAACCTGTTGGTTAATCAATCCTCTGGTGTTTTTGTAGAACGCAGTAATATTCAATGCAGCAACATTGCCTAGAACCTGCCTGAAACCAACCTCATATTGAGTTGTCTCTTCGCTATTAACCTGTCCATTTAAGAATGTTGCCTGAGCATCACTTAACAAAAAGTCATAATCAAAGCGGGCAGCATATAGTTGATTAAGCGATGGCTGCTGAATGAATTTTCCATATTGTGCATGAAAAACAGTTGTGGCAGTTACAGGGAATCCTAATCCAATTCTTGGACTAACTTTAAATTCTGCTTTTTTCTTAACAAAATCAGCAGCATCAAATTCCTGTGGATCACCGGCTGCATAAGGCAATTCAGGATTTTTAAGTATGTCAGCTTTCGTATCGAAATAGTCGAATCTTACACCTACATTCAAAACGATATCTTCTAATTCAAATCGATCCTGGATATATCCATATGCTAAAAGAGGATTTCGTGGAGCAAATTTGGTTAACTCAGCATTGTCTTCTGAAGTTTCTTCTTTACCAAAAATATCAAAACCAATTACTGAAGGAGTTACAGTTTTATATCGCTCTTCTTTTGAAAGACTTTGCAAATTAGGTAAAGCCAAGCCAATGGGTGCAATAGAGTAATTTCTGATAGTATGATAATTGGCTCCAAAACCAATTTCTACCAAATGATTTTCAAGCTGAGTAGTAAAATCAAAATCGCCACTTATTGTGTTTGACTGGTATTTAGAGTAGTTATTCCACATACGACCATTTTGGGCAAAAATTCCATTCTCATCGAATTGTATTCTTTGACCATTGCCGGGCAGTTTGATTCCAAATTTTTGTGCGTTTTTAAGACTATCGCCATAAGCTTCAATATCGTCAAACCACAACCCATCACCGGACTCCTGCTTAAAGAACTTATAACCAGCAGTTAAATTCCAGAAGGAATTTGAACTTACATTCTGAGATAATCTGAAAGTAAAGGACTGGTTCATTTCTTTATTTCTGGTATTATGTCCAGCATTATTTTTCATATAGGATTGAACCACTCCGCGATAGTCACGAGTGTTTATATTGGCTCCTAATCTTGCAGTCCAATCTCCAAAACCGTGGCTCGTTCGGGCAGTTATTCTATATACACCTGCATCGTTTTCTGGTATAAAATCATAAGATTTTCCAATTGAGGGGAATTCATAATTAATAGCTCGCGGATCAGCATCTTTAAACCAACCTCTTTCAAATGATAAAAAGAATGTTTGTTTGGGATTGCCTGGGATTATCGGACCTCCAATAGTGCCGGTGTAAAGATTGTAACCATAATCATCGGTATAGGATGAAGTTAATACATCAGCATATAAAGAGTAGTTTGCCGAACCGGTCTTTGTAGTAACATTAACTATACCTGACTGTGCCTGACCATACTTCGCTTCATAACCTCCGATCTCAAAAGCAATTTGTTCAATTGCTGCATTCGAAACCTGTGAATAGTTAGCGCCAGTGAAAACATCATTCTGAGGTATTCCATCAACAATGTACAGTACTTCTCCACCTCGACCACCACGAACATTAATTGTAGCATTTCCATCAGTACCGCCGCTTCCTTCAGACATAACCACTCCGGATTGGAGTGAAGCTAATTTTTCGATACCTTTTACCGGTAATCTATTAATCTGTTCTGAGTCAATGATTTTCTTTGTATTGGTTGCCTTTTCTTCAAAGAATTTTTTATCCTGCACTACAATTTCAGGTAAGGTAAAATCGGTACTGAGTTCTATATTCAGTTCGTAAGTTACGCCGGCAACAATTCGTACATTCTGAATTGTTTTAGGTGCATATCCTACATAACTGAACCGAACATCATAATTACCGGGAGGGATATTCAGAACAAAATATTCGCCTTCAACATTTGTTGCGGCGCCCCAGTCAGTATTTAAAATGACAATGTTAGCTCCAACCAGCGGTTCTTTTGTATCTGCATCTATTACTTTACCGCTAAGCTTTCCAACACCGGATTGTGCAAAAGCTGAAAAGCTGAGAAGGAGCATACCAATTAGTACGGTAAAAATTCGTTTCATCTCTTCTCCACCATAAATTGTTTTTAATTAAGGTAATAAAAATTAAATCTATAAATCAAAAGCGGATGGTCAAACCTATTTTGTAGGATTGTGCCACCCGCTTTTATTAAAAGAACATTATTTCAACTCTTTGAGATTACTTCAATAACATCATTTTCTTTGTTGCTGTAAAGTTACCGGCAGTAATTGTGTAAACATACATACCGGAAGCAAGATTTGAAGCATTGAATACTACATTGTGTGTACCCGCATCCTGAACCTGATTAACTAAAGTTGCAACTTCGCTTCCGAGCATATCATAGACTTTTATAGTAACATTGCTTCTTTCAGCAATTGAGTACTTAATATTTGTGCTCGGATTGAATGGATTCGGATAATTCTGTGCAAGTTCAAAAGTACTTGCTACAGGAGTAGGATCAGCAGATGTAAGAACAATATCAAAGGTTGTGTAAACCAGATCATTATCTGTAAGTATATTATCAAAAGGACCAACACCGGTTGTTTGATCTGCAAGATAGATGATATGAGCTCTGTATGTAGATGGATCAACCTGCTGCAGGTGTTGAGCTGCATGACCAAATACTTCAGAAAGAGTATTGCTCATACCAGGGAAAACTCCTCCGTAGGTCCAGGTATTTCCACCGTCAGTTGAAAATGCATGATATAAATCTCTCCAATAATAGGTTGTACCAGCACCATTATCAGCGGTATCCAACTGACCACCTGGGGTAAACTGAGGACCGGTCCACAATACATATACAATCTGACCATCTTCACTAACTGAAACTGATGGATAAGCCTGACCAATACTGTTTGTAGGATAGAAATCAGCAAGAGCTTGAACTGTATCGATTGATACATCTGAAATTGCTTTCCAGGTATTTGATGAGGAGTTCCAATAAAGAATAGGGAAACTATTAGCGATTGCAGTATCTCTTGTAGCATTAAAAACTAATCCGTATCCGTTTGCAACAGCATGCCAAACACCATTATTACCTACAGCCATATCCAATTGTCCGAAGTTTTCAAACAATGGAGTATAATTCGGAGTATGATAACCCGATACTATATCAAATTTACCGTCAGGTGCTACCATTTTACCAGTCCAGGTGGTACCACCATCAGTTGTTGATATCATCCAGAAGTTATCTGCTTCAGTTTCAGGAACACCGTTATAAACATGTGCGCCGCCACCAGTTACACCAGTATTAGTTCCAAAGTGTGCAATGTATTGTTCATTTGGTGACTTGGACATACCAACTTCTACTCCACCATTCTCAACCCACCAAATTGGTGCAGGATGGTAAGCACTGATGCTATCCCAATTAACAAATGAAACACCAAAATCAGTTGACTGATAAAACATGAATTGTGCTCTTCCACCAGAGGTTGCTAACCAAATATTTTCGCCAGCCATCTGTACGGATGGGTCGGTTGATGGATCAAATTGAGCAGTGATATATCCAGTTGAACCATCCCAAATTGACAATCTGCTTGGTGTATGCCACACCATTCCAACGGTACCAGCAAGACTTCCGGTTAATCCTAGATCAATATGAGGCCAACCACCAGCACCATTGCTTACAGATTGATTTACCCATTGGCCACCTGATTTGTATGAGTGAACAGCGTGTCTGGTTGCAGCACCCTGCCATGGGCGAACCATATTAAAGCAATGGACAACATCATTAGCGGCATCATAAACGATCTGATCACGAATAACAGAGTTTGAGAAATAATCGTAGTTTGATGTAACACCAATTGACTCACCGTTGATAATTACTGGTGAAGGATTATGTTTTTCAACATAGGTTACATTCGAATTATCATCCACTAGTTGCTTTGAATGAATCTTTACAGATGCATTCTGAGCTAGGATGAAATTTGTCATTAAAAATGACACGAGGAGAATTGTAAGAAGATTTTTAACCATTGCGGTCTCCTTTTATTTATGATTTGATATTGGTTAGTTAATTGTTGTCTAACTGTTAATTTTTTGTTAAAATTTCAAAGCGAACTTGTGGAAAAATATAGTAAACTGTGATTTTAGTCAAGTTTTTTAAACTTTTTTTAATTTCAATCGCTTTATAGTTTTTTTTTGAGAAAATGTCAAGCAACCAAATTTTCCTGAAATTTAAATCTGTACAAATGTAATCTCTTTGATGCCTCCAAGCTCCTTAATTCTGTTTAACTCTTCATTACTTATTACATCATCGGTGCTGATAATAGTAAGGGCATCTTTGCCTTGTGTAATACGCCCTAATGATAAGCCAGCGATATTAATATTTTTTTCCGCTAAAACTTTTCCTACTGATGCCAGCATTCCGGGTTTATCAATATTTTTATAAACAAGCAAATGTCCCTCTGGTTTTACTTCAACAAGATAATCATCAATTTTTACAATCCTTAGTTCACTATTCCCGAAAACAGTACCTGAAATTGTTTTGACTCCATCAGCCGTACTCATTTCAATTGTTATAAGATTTCTGAATGTGGAATCTTCTGAGGATAATTTTTCATCAATGGAAATCTTTAAATCTTTAAGAATAATCGGTGTGTTAACATAATTGACTGCTTCGGCCAATTTTTTTGATAGGAAACCTTTTGCAAATGCGAGCGATAACTCTCTTGAAAATCTATGAAGATTTTCTCCGCTGAGTTCTATAGTAATTTTATTTAACCTTTGATTGAGTAATTGCGCAGAGAATATTCCTATTTTTTCACTGAGACAAAAAAACATTTTTATATCTTCCGGAAGTTCTTCATGAAAAGCAGCAAGATTAACTGCGCCTGAAATTTTTCCGGTTGAAAAATAATCAACTATTTGTTCAGCAATCTGAATTGCAACCAACTCCTGTGCTTCTTCAGTTGATGCACCAAGGTGTGGTGTGCAAATTACTTTCGGATGTTTTAACAAAGGATTTGTGAAATCCGGTGGCTCCTGTTCATAAACATCCAATGCAGCACCGGATACTTTTCCTGTCTTTAGGTATTCGAATAAATCTGATTCATTTACAATTCCACCTCGTGCGCAATTAATAATTTTAACTCCATCTTTACATTTGTTCAGAACTTCTTTATTAATCAGATTTTTCGTCTCTGAATTAAAAGGAACATGAATTGTGATGATATCGGCTGTTTTCCAGATATCGTCAAGTTTATATAGTCTTACTCCAAGTTCTGTCAGAACTTCTTCAGACAGGAGTGGATCGTATCCAATAACATTCAATCCAAAAGCTTTTGCGCGCTTTGCAACTTCCTTACCTATTTTACCAAGTCCCAAAATTGCTAAGGTTTTGCCCTTGAGTTCAGTACCGCTAAATTTTTTTCTATCCCATTTACCTTCGAGTATTGATTTGTTTGCCTGAGGAATATTTCTGCATAGAGCCAGAATCATTGCCATTGTGTGCTCAGCTGTAGAAATTGTATTCCCACCAGGAGTATTCATAACAAGAATCCCTTTGTGAGTAGCGGCATCAGTGTCAATATTATCAACCCCGGCTCCGGCTCTGCCAATAATTTCCATCAACTTCATGCGTGAAATTAATTCAGCATCAACTTTGGTGGAACTGCGGACAACCAGTGCGTTATAATCAGAAATGACATTTAAAAGTTCATCGCGGGAAAAATCTGTTTTGTATGTTACAGAATATCCCGCTGATTTAAATATTTCAATGCTTTTTTGGTTTACCGAATCTGAAATCAGAATTTTTTTCATTCAGATTTTATGCGGTTTTGAGAAGTGGTTCTAATTTGCTTACAATCATTGGTTTGGGTACAGCACCAATAATAGTATCAACAACTTTTCCATCCTTGAATATCAATAAGGTTGGAATACTTCTGACTCCGTATTTAATAGCAGATTGCTGATTATTATCAACATCGAGTTTTCCGACTTTAAGTTTACCGCTATATTCGGAAGCAAGCTGTTCAACAATCGGAGCGATCATTTTGCAAGGTCCGCACCAAACAGCCCAGAAATCTACCAACACAGGTATGTTTGATTTTAGAACTTCCTGTTCAAAATTTTGATCTGTAATTTCAATTGGTTTCATATTTTATTCCTTCTTAAAAATTTAAAAGTCTATTGGTTTTCCTTGACCCACAAAGTTTACTATATCTTCTCCTCCATCGGCGTGAATTACACTACCGGAAATCCACTCACCACCATCCTTGCAAAGCAGTGAGATAACTTTTGCAATATCTTCCGGTTGAGTTAGTCTTCCCTTTGGATTTTTACGGTATGCTATTTCGATCATTTCTCTGTTGCCGGGAATTTTTCTTAATGCAGGAGTATCAGTAACCCCAGCCATAATAGCATTAACTGCAGCACCTGTATGACCAAGCTCAACTGCTAATTGTCTGCAATGCGATTCGAGTGCTGCTTTAGCTGCTGAGACTGCTCCATAATAAGGAATGGATGTATGACTACCGGAACTGGTCATAGCAAAAATTCTAGATGATGGTGCAAGCAATCCATGCATAAAAATGTCCTGAGTCCAGTAAACTAAGGAATGAGCCATTACATCAAGTGTCATTTCCATTTGCGCTTTAGTAATTGCCTGCTCATCGCCTGATGGGATGAATGGTTTAAGTGTTCCGAATGCTAATGAATGAAGGATAACTTTAATTAAAGGTTTTCCATTTAAACTGGATTTTATAGATGAGATTATTTCTTTTCTTTTAACTTCATCAGCTGCATTAGCGTTAAAGAATTCGACATCTACTCCGGAATTTTTAATTTCCTTCAGAATTCTTTCAACATTTGGCATTGTTGCCTGACGGTCAAGATGGACACCAAAAATATTGTAACCATCTTTGGCTAACTTTATTGCTGTGGCTTCTCCAAATCCTGATGACGCACCAAGAATCAAAGCCCAGTATTTCTGATGTTCTGCGCTTTTCATTATCAGTTCATCCTATCTGTTGTTAAATACGGTGGCAATTATACTAAATACAAAAAACCTATACAATATTACTGTGATGTGTATTTGGGAATTTATTTTGATTTGAGAGTAAGGGAATCTTCACCGAAGAGAATTGTTACATCATTAATTAATGTTTGATTTACTTTAACTCTGTAATTATCAATTGCAAATAATTTCCCTTTCGTTCCATTTTCAGCAAATGAAATGAATACAGGAACATTTCCTTCATTCTTCTGAAAAACGCTTTTTAATTTCAGCAGTTTTTCCGGTTGAATTTTTTCTTTATCAATAATTATCCTTACACTCTCGGTAAGTTCATCACTTACTTTTTCCATCGGGATAATTTTACTGATATGAATTTTTATCGCATCGCCACTGCTTTCAAGACTACCAATTGCGAGCACAGGTTCATCTTCGCGAACATATTTTCCATATTCATCATAAGTTTTTGAGAACATTATACATTCACACGAACCTGTAAAATCATCAATCTTAAAGAAAGCCATGTTGTTTCCGGATTTATCAATCTTGGTTTTCAGGTCTGTAATTACACCGCAGGCACGAACAGAGTCAATCGATTCAAGATTTTCAGTCTCACCAAGATGAATTGTTGCAAACGAGTTATATTCTGTTTCATACTTTCTTAAAGGATGGTCAGTTATATAAAAACCAACTACTTTTCTTTCGAGTGATAATTGCTCTTTCTGTGTCCAAGGTTTTTCTTCAGGGAGCTTCGGTTCTGAGATCTGAATTTCTTCTATTCCGCCAAATAAACTTTCGGTTGTCAGCAATTTTGAATTCTGATATTTATGTGCAAAGTCAAGAATCATTTCCACATTATTAAATAACTGTGCTCGATTTTTATGAAGCGAATCAAAAGCTCCGGCAAGAATTAGCCCTTCCAAAGCCCTTTTGTTAACAATTCGTGTATCAACATTAATGCAAAAATCAAAAATGCTTTTAAAGTTTCTTCCAAGAGTTTCTTTTGTATTAATGATTTCTCTCACTGCAGGGATACCAACATTTTTTATCGCAGCCATTCCGAAAATTATTTTCTCTTCGACGACATCAAAAAAGATTGAGGGACGATTTACATCAGGCGGAAGAACCTGAATTTTGAGTTTACGGCAGTCTTCAAGAAATTTAGTTACTTTGTCAGTGTCGCCATATTCATTTTTCAGGTTTGCTGCAAGAAATTCTGCAGGATAATGTGCCTTCAAATATGCTGTATGATATGCAACAAGACTGTAAGCTACTGCATGGCTTTTGTTAAATCCATAATTTGCAAACTTAAATATGTTGTCAAAAATCTGTTCTGCAATTTTTTTATCAATTTTATTCTTAACAGCACCATCAATAAACTTAACCTTCTGTTCTTCCATAGCGTGCAAATCTTTTTTGCCCATTGCACGACGAAGAATATCGGCTTCAGCAAGCGACATTCCTGCAACTCTGTTAGCAATCTGAATTACCTGTTCCTGATAAACAATCACACCATAGGTTTCTTTCAGAATCGGCTCGAGTATTGGATGATCATACTTAACTTCTTTCCGTCCGAATTTTCGGTCAATAAAATCATCAATAAAATCCATCGGACCCGGACGATACAACGCATTCATCGCAGCCAAATCGTTCAGTGTAGTAGGTTTTAATCTTTTCAGGTATTCTCTCATCGGAGCAGATTCAAACTGAAATACTCCGGTAGTTTGACCTTTCCAGAATAACTGATAAGTTTTTTCATCATCGAGTGGAATTGTATCAATATCAATTTCAACTTTATGATTACGCTTAATCATTTCAAGCGTATCGCGTATTATTGTAAGTGTACGCAATCCGAGAAAATCCATCTTAAGCAAACCAACAGTCTCGATATCCTTCATATTAAACTGAGTAACGATTTCATCCTGCGAATTCGCTGTTGCAAGCGGAACATAATTACTTACATCATCTGGTGTAATAACAACTCCGGCTGCATGTTTTGATGCATTTCGATTCATTCCTTCAAGAACTTTTGCATACTTAATCAGATTCTGAATTTGTACATCATCAGAATCTTTAACCCATTTTAATTCCGGTACTTCGGAAAGTGCCTGATCTATCGAATAGACTTTTCCAAACTTTGAAGGAATATATTTTGTGATTTTATTAACTGTTGGTATGGGAATTTTCAGAACACGGGCAACATCGCGGATAACCGCTTTTGATGATAGTGTATTAAATGTTACTATCTGACTTACACAATTACTTCCATATTTCTTTTTAACATACTCAATAACTTCTCCGCGTTTATCATCAGCAAAATCAACATCAATATCCGGCATTGATTTCCTTGATGGATTAAGAAATCTTTCGAACAGAAGATTATAATCCAGCGGGTTTATATTTGTTATCCCAAGTGCATAAGCTACGAGACTTCCTGCTGCACTTCCTCTTCCAGGTCCAACCGGAATATTGTTTTGTTTGGCAGCATTTATAAAATCCTGTACGACCAGAAAGTAACCTGAAAATCCCATCTGTTTAATCGTTTCAACTTCGTATCTGAAACGATCTTCAATTTCTTTAGTTATTTTTTTTACTTTTCTGTGAAGACCTTCTGTTGCAAGAAGTTCAAAATATTCATCTAGATTTTTTGCGGTAGAATCTTCAGGTATTGGAAAGTTAGGAAAATAATGTTTACTGAAATCAAGCTTTAAATCTATTTTCTCGTCAATCTCCAGAGTATTCTCAATTGCATCTTTCTGTTTTCGAAAAAGTTTTTTCATCTCCTCAGCTGATTTAAAATAAACCTGATCAGTTCCGTATCTCAACTGAGTATAATCATTACCATTCTTATCTGAAAGGAGTAACAAAATATTGTGAGGAATTGCATGCTCTTTTTCAATATAGTGACAATCGTTTGTTGCTACCAGTTTGATTCCCAGTTCTTTTGAAAGCTTTGGCATATTCTCAAGGATCGGTTTATCAATTTCCATATTGTGATCCTGAATCTCGAGATAGAAATCATCACCGAAAATTTCCTTATAAGTTTTTGCTACTTCACGGGCTTTGTCATATTCACCGTTAACCAGATGAGTTGAAACAACTCCGCCGGCACAAGCTGATGTGCATATTAATCCTTCAGAATATTGTCTTAATACATCAAGATCAATACGAGGTTTGTAATAAAATCCTTCAGTGTGTCCGATTGTGGAAAGCTTTACTAAATTTTTATAACCAGTTTCATTTTTTGCCAGCAGAATTAAATGATTATAATGTTTGGATTTTTTCTTTCCACTTGCTTCTTCGGCTTTACCTTTATCGAATCTGCTTCCCTCACGAACAATATAAGCTTCCATTCCGATTATTGGCTTGATACCTTCTTTAACAGCTTTTTTATAAAACTGTGTAACTCCGTATAAAACACCGTGATCGGTAAGAGCAACTGATTTCATACCATGTTTCTTTGCAGCAAGTACAAGATCATCAACTGTGCAAGCACCATCCTGTAAGCTAAAATGTGTATGATTATGTAAATGAATAAAATCTGACATTGGCATTAAAAAAAAGAAAATCTGAAGAAAAAAGATTTGAAAAATTCTCTACTGAAGTTTAATGAAAATTTTTATTAAAAGTATAAAAATATTTTTTTGACTTAATCCGAGATAAATATTTATATTCACTCAAAAAGTTCGTTATTGTGAAATGATGTGTCTGAATATTACTTATAAAAATTTTCTTAAATACATGACTCTTATTTTTTCCCTGTGTGACCAAATCCACCTTCGCCTCTTTGACTTGAGTTAAGATTTTCACTTTCAACAATTTTTGCAGAATAAACTTTTGACACTACAAGCTGAGCTATTCTATCACCTCTATGTATTGTGAAAGGTTCGTTTCCAAAATTCATCAGGATTATTTTTACTTCACCGCGATAATCAGAGTCAATTGTTCCGGGCGAGTTCAGTATTCCAATTGAATGATTTGCTGCAAGTCCGCTCCTTGGTCTGACCTGAATTTCATATCCTTTTGGAATTTCAACCGAAATATTTGTTGGCACAAGTGCAACTTTACCGGGTTCAATAATAAATTCATCTTTAACTGCAGCACGAATGTCCAACCCGGCACTTCCTTCAGTTGCATATTCAGGAAGTTGAACATCGGAAAATTCATTACTAAGTCTTTTGACTTTAATTAGAATCTGCTCAGGCATTTTTTCTTTTAATTAAATTGTTCTTAATGAATTGCAATTCTCTTTTATCGAAGACAAAAATGAAGATAAATATAACATAACTTGCGAGAAGTAAAATTTTTATCATCAAGCCGTTTTCAGCATTCAGTAAAGAAGAGTAAAGAATAAATCCTATGACAATCATTGCAAAAAACATTTTTATGATTTTGGAATATTCATAATGAATGTGATAATATTTTTGAGTAACAATATAATAACCTGCTGCCATAACAAGATAACTGGCTAAAGTTGCAAGTGCTGCTCCTATAATATTAAGCGAAGGAATTAGTGCAAAGTTAACTACTACATTGACAAACGCTCCAAGTCCTGTTACAATCGGTGCGAATATACTTTTTTCTTCAATGTAAATTCCAGCAGAGAAAACTACATACAAGCCATTAAAAAAATATCCAAGTAATATTATAGGTACAATCGGAATTCCACTCCAGTACTTTTCACCAAGAAGGTAGAATCCGGCAAAATTAATTTTTACGAGTTCACCTATTAAAAGAGAAAGGGCAACTACAAGCGTGCTGCCAACTATTGTAAAATAAGAGAGAACTTTTGAAAATATTTCTTTTGCATTTTCTTCTTTAGCGTTGTTAAGAAAAAACGGTTGCCATGCATATTGAAACATACTAACAAAAAGCATCATAAAAATTCCGAGTTTGTAATTTGCTTTGTAAATTCCAACAGTATCAACATCAGTGAGAGATTCAAGAATAGGAACATCAATCACCTGAACCATCATTACTGCGAGTCCTGCAGGTAAATAAGGCAATCCGAATCTTAGCAATCTTTTATAAAGTAATAAATTGATTTTAGGTTTGAATGTTCTGACAATCGTTGGCAACAGAAATATTAATGTCATTGCAGATGCTATCAGATTGCTTATAAAGATTGCTTCAATACCCATCCTGAATTTAAGAATGAGAATAAAATTTGATAAAAGATTTATCAGAATATTCAGAACCTTTAATGTTGAAAAGTGAACTGCTTTTCTTTCAAGTCTTAATTTTAAGAATGGGATGGAAGAATTAGAATCAAAGAAGATTATAAGCGTTGCGAATATTATTAAATAATTATATTCCGGCGGAAGGTTGATAGCTTTTCCAATGTGATATCTAAATTGAATTATTGCAGATGAGAAAACTATGGAAGTAAAAAAAATACTGAGATATGGTGTTGAGAAGTTATCTTTCTCATCTCCGATTTCCTTAAAAGCTGCATATTTAAGATAAGCTGAATCAAGTCCATACACATAAACAATATTGAACAGCGCAATGTAGGCATAAAGAATCATCACATAACCATACTGATTCGGATCAAATATATTTGTAAAGAACGGAACAAGAATAAAGTTGAGAAATCTCCCAACCATTGTGCTTATTCCATAAATTGCAGTGTCTTTAGTAAGCTCTTTAAGTTTATTCAGCATTGGATTTTAAAGAGGAATTATTTCAAGAGAAATATCAAGCGCTTTCACACTGTGGGTTAATCCACCAACAGAAATAAAATCAACTCCGGTTTCAGCAATTGATTTAATTGTATTTAAGTTTACTCCACCTGAAGCTTCAACTTTACATTTTCCATTAATCAGTTCAACAGCTTTTCTCATATCATCAATATTAAAATTATCAAGCATTATAATATCAACTTTATTATCAAGTGCTTCTTTTACTTCTTCAAGATTCTTTGTTTCTACTTCGATTAAAAATTTTTTCTTTTTCTTATGCATAAATTTTCTGCAGTTCTCAACGGCTTTTGTAATCGAACCGGAAACTTCAATGTGATTATCTTTTATAAGAAACATATCATAAAGTCCCAAACGATGGTTGAAGCAACCGCCGGTTTTAACAGCCATTTTATCAAGAAGTCTTAACCCGGGAGCAGTTTTTCTGGTATCAATTACTTTTGCTTTGGTATGAGCAACAGCTTTTGAATAGATTGAAGCTGCAGTAGCAATTCCGCTCATTCGTTGAAGAAAGTTCAAAGCTGTTCTTTCAGCACTTAAGATTGCTCTTGCATTTCCCGAAACTTCAGCGACGATATCACCAGGTTTAACATCTAAGCCATCTTTAATAAGAACTTTAAATTTTAATTTTTTATCAAGTGCTTTCATCACTTGCTTTGCAATTGATAAACCAGCAATTACTCCGTTATCTTTTACTAAAAATTTTCCAAGGGCTTTCTGATTTCTTTTAATAGTAGCTAATGAAGTAATATCTCCCTTACCGATATCTTCGCGTAAAGCAAGCTCAATAATTTTTTTTATCTGTTCAGATTCCTTCATATCTCATAAAAGTTTTTAATTGCATCAACGAAAAATTTTGGTGCCCGCGTTGGTTTGTATGTTTGTGCATTGAGAAATGCAAGCTCAACATAACCTGTCGCAACAACCACATCTCTGTCTTTTGCTTTTACAATATGATCAATATGTACTCTTGAAGCAGGAATTTGTTCAACTCTTGTTTCCACTTCAAGAAGCTCATCATAAAAAGCCGGACTGTGAAAGGTAATTTTGGTTTCAATCACTGGCATAAAGTATCCGTTTTCCTCTATTAACCTATAAGGCAAACCAACTTCGCGCATCATTTCAGTTCTTCCTACTTCAAAATATTCGAAGTATTTTCCATTGTATGCATACTTCATCTGGTCAGTATCTGCATACCTGACACGAACATAGGAGTAATGTTTAAGCATAATTCTTTTTTTTGTTTTTGTAAACATAAAGAATTTTAGAAATATCGGATTGAATTAATGAACAGGATAGTAATATTAAGAGCGAACACGAGGTTCGCTCTGAAGAAGAAAATTTTTATTCTATGAATACTCCCATCTTACCGAATTTTTCAATTCTGGATGAGACTAATTTCTCAGGTTTAATTTTAACTAGATTATCCAGTTCCTCAATAAGAGCTTGTTTTAAAGTTTCAGCCATCTGTTTATGATCTTTATGAGCACCACCGAGTGGTTCAGGAATTATTCTGTCTATAATTCCCTGTTCAAGTAAATCAGGTGCTGTCAGTTTCAATGCTTCAGCTGCCTGTTCTTTATAATCCCAGCTTCGCCAAAGAATGCTTGAGCAGGATTCAGGACTTATAACAGAATACCAGCAGTTTTCCAGCATAAGAATTCTGTCACCAACTCCGATTCCCAAAGCACCACCGCTTGCGCCTTCACCAATAATTACAACAACAATCGGAACTTTTAATCTTGCCATTTCAAAAAGATTTCGTGCAATGGCTTCAGCTTGTCCACGCTCTTCTGCTTCAATGCCGGGGAATGCACCCGGTGTATCAAGCATTGTTATAACCGGTTTATTAAATTTCTCAGCAAGTTTCATCAACCGCAAAGCTTTACGATATCCCTCAGGATTCATCATACCAAAATTTCTGTAGAGATTTGATTTTGTATCTCGCCCCTTCTGCTGACCAAGTATTACAACTTTATGATGACCTAACTGAGCCAATCCACCAACCAAAGCTTTATCATCTCTGAATAATCTGTCACCGTGCAGTTCAACAAAAGATTCGGTCATTGCGTAGATGTAATCAAGTGTATAAGGTCTTTCCGGATGACGGGCAAGTTGTACACGCTGCCATCTAGTGAGTCCTTTGTAAACTTCTTCTTTTAACTGTCTGACTTTCTCCTCCAGACGGACCATATCTTTTTCGATATCAAGTCTGTCTGAATATTTTTTCATTTCCTCAAGCTTCTGCTCGAGTTCAAAGATCGGTTTTTCAAAATCGAGTATTGTTTTTGCCATAATTATTTCTTTTTGTTCAACATTTTATTTAACGATTTCGATATTATTTCAATATCCATCCAGATGTTCTGATTCTTTGCATAATAGAAATCAAGTTTTTCAATTTCATTTTCATCATCAGTTTCATAATACCAGAAACCTGTAAGACCTTTTTTGCCCAGAAATATATTCTGAGAATTATAATCCTTTTTCGGTCCGACAAAACTGCATTTGCCTGAAATTACATGAGGAACTTTCAGTACAAATTCTGAAAAATCGCTTCTGGTTTGTGATGCAATCCTGTGTTTGAAAAATATGAAAGGATAAACGAAAAACAAAGTGAACAGTGCAAGTGTAAAATCAAATATTTTTTTTATGAGTCTCATTTTCGTATCAGAAATATTAAAATTAATTTCAAACAGAGGCATATCATCAAGAATAGAAACGGAAGTTTTACCAACTACAAAATCCTGATCGCTTCCAACCACTTTGAACTCAGTATTTTCCTTCCGTAAAGATGAGATTATCTGTATCATTTGATTATACGATAACTCATCCGATGAAAAAATCACTTCATCAATTTTATAATCTCTAATTACTTTGTTAATATTCTGATCTGTTCCGACAACCTCAAAGGATTCAATTTTATTACCCACATCTTTGTAAGAGTTACTAATTAAACCAACTATGTTCCTCAGTTCTGTTTTTTTCTGCTTAAGTTTTGAAGCAATCTGAACAGCATTGTTCTGAGTACCAACAATAAGTGTTCTTTTCTGTTTATCAGAATCAGTAATTATAAGTTTATGAAACAGTTGTTTGAATATCACACGCCATAATGTAAAGGCAAATAATACGAGAATGTATGCTATCAGAATTGCTGCACGGCTAAAAGCAAATTGTTTAAAGAAAAATGTAAGTGAAGTAAGAATCGGAAAACTGATTGCAGTTGAAATTATTACCTTCAGTATGGAAAGTTTGTTTTTCTGATAAACGCCGGAGAATGAAGCAACAATAATTTGTATCAGAGCTGGAATTGTGTAAACGATCCATTCGGCATATTCAGGAAATCCAAGCCATCTTGGTTTGATAAGCTGATAAATTTCCTGAGCCGCATAAATACAAAGATTAAAAACTATAAAGTCAAGCAATACTGATATAATGATGAGTTTTTTCTTACCGAGAAATGCTAAAAGACTTCTTACTGCAATAGCGGATCTGAGAATCAATTCTACCAGAAAAGAAGTTGACAGATGTTTCTTTACAAATAAATGCATTGCCTTATAAAATACTTTTGTTTCATCCAGACTGCTGCGTTTTGTACTTTCTCCTTTGTAATGAATTATCTGTGTGGTATGCACATAATAAATTTTATAACCGGCTTTCTGAATTCTGTAACAGAGATCAAGGTCTTCACCATACATAAAAAATTGCTCATCAAATCCACCGACTTTTTCATAAACTTCTTTCCTCATCATCATAAAAGAGCCACTGATTGCATCAACTTCGTAAGTCTGATTTTCATCAAGGTAAGTCAGATTATAACGGGCAAATAATTTACTCTTGGGGAAAAGCGCACTGAGACCTGTAACTTTTGTGAATGAAGTCCACGGACCGGGAAAACTTCTTCTGCAGGCAAGTTGAAGTGTTCCATCAGGATTAAGAATTTTACATCCGACCATGCCAGCATCAGGATGAGATTCAAAAAATCTGATTAGTTCATCAAATGTATCTTCTGCAACAAGAGTATCTGGATTGATTAAAAGAATGTATTTGCCCTGCGCTAATTTTAATCCAAGATTGTTTGCCTTTCCGAATCCTAAATTTTCTTCATTGGCAATAAGTTTAACATCAGGAAATTTTTCCTGCAGCATTTCAACACTACCATCATCTGATGCATTGTCAACAACAATAATCTCAGTGTCTAAGTTTTGAGATGCTTTTTTAATAGAGTGGAGTAAGTTCTTGAGGAACTCTTTAACATTATAATTGACTATAATGATTGATAAATCTTTCATAGATAAATCAAAGCCGTCCTATAATGCTTCTCAATCTTAATTTCCATACCATAAGTACAGCTTCCCATACAATTTTCTTCGACATTTTGGATTTACCTTTCACGCGGTCCATAAAAACAATCGGAATTTCTTTGATTCTGAAACCTTTTTTATAAGCTTTGAAAGTCATTTCAATCTGAAATGAATAACCATTGGATTTAATGCGATCAAGGTCAATGGCTTTTAATACATCTATCCGGAAGCATTTAAAGCCACCTGTAGTATCTTTAACTGGTAAACCAGTTATGATTCTGGTATAAACACTCGCAAAGTAACTGAGCAATAGTCGGCGCATTGGCCAGTTAAGAACTCTTACACCATTTATATATCTGCTGCCTAAAACCAGATCAGCATCTGTGATAGCTTCAAGAAAATTTTTTATTTCATTTGGATCGTGAGAAAAGTCAGCGTCCATCTCAAACACAAAATCATAATTATTCTGAAGAGCATATTTGAATCCGGCAATATATGCGGTGCCTAATCCAAGTTTTTTTTCGCGACGAATCAATTTTACCCGGCGATTTTCCTTAGTTAATTCTTCAACATAATCGCCTGTTTTATCCGGCGAATTATCATCAACAATCAAAACATCAATTCCTTCATCCTGTGAAAGTACAGCAGGAATTATTTTTCTGACATTCTCCAACTCGTTATATGTTGGAATGATTACAAGTGTTTTTGTTTTACTCATAATGCCCTTTACCAAACAATACAACAAATATAGTTCTGAAAAGAATTTTCAAATCCATTCTGATTGACATATTTTCAATATAAAATAAATCATATCGTAACTTAACCTTAACATCTTCAATTGACTCATCATATTTATGTTTCACCTGAGCCCATCCTGTTATGCCGGGACGAACTTTTAGTCTTCGTTTGTAGTAAGGAATTTCCTGTGAAAGCTTTTCAACAAAGTAAGGTCGTTCAGGACGAGGACCGACAACTGACATATCACCTTTCAGAACATTAATAAACTGAGGTATTTCATCAATTCTCAATTTGCGTATAACTCTGCCGACTCTTGTAACACGCGGATCATTTTTCTGTGACCAAACGGGACCTGTAAGCTTCTCAGCATCTTTTTTCATAGAACGGAATTTTATCATCTTGAATATTTTTCCATTCATACCCATTCTTTCCTGGGTAAAAAATATCGGTCCTTCACTATCAAGTTTAATTGCAATGGCAGTAATAAGAGTAACAGGAAGCGATATAATGAGGATTATAACTGACACAACAATATCAATAAGGCGTTTGAGTTTTCGTTCCCATTCAGGCATCAATTCGGGCATTATATCAATCAAAGGCATGCCATAAATCTGACTGGTTCGTGCCTGTCCACTCAGAATTTCATAAAGATCAGGCACAATTTTTATTTTTATTTCTTTATCGCTGCAAAGAGTAAGTATTTCAACAATTGCATCGTGTTCATCCTGTTCCAATGCCAGAATTATTTCCTGAATATTATATTTTGAGATAAGACTATCCAGAGATTTATAAGTTGCTTCAACCGAAATGTCTTTATAATTATTACCGAGCCGATCTTCTTTAACACACGCAAAAGCTTTTACATCAATTCCGAGAGCAGCTGCCCGTGATAATGTATCAACTACTTCAAAAGCTCTTGGATTAAAACCAATCACAATTGCATTTCTTCTTCCAAAACCTTTAATCAGTAAATTTCGCTGAATGCTTCTTATGACAATTCTACCGGTCCCGACAAAAAGAACAAGAAAACCCCAGTAGATAAAAATGAGAATTCTTTTGCTTGATGAAACATTGTTTATATAATCATCCAGAAAGATGATGAAGAATAAAATAAATATGCCGACAAATGTGGCTTTGAACAAAGTAGATATTTCATCAAACCTTGAGGCAGCAAACCATGATCGGTACATACCAACGAAAGTGAAAATAATCAACCAGTAGAAGTAAAGAGCAATCATAGGAAGGAAAAACTCTGGCATAATAACAAGATCAAACAAACCAGACTCAACCCTCAAAGCAAAGAAAAGAATAAAAGCAAGGTTAATCATCAAAAAGTCAGTAATAACGAGGAGAAGTTTTTCGATTCTTTGTGGCATGTTCAGACTTTTATTCTAAAATTATATTTCCTGTATAAGTAAATTATTCCTGCAATATGCTTAAAAGAAATTTTCGAGAACAAATTCTTTTTGGTTATTCTCTGTTCGTGATGAATAATCTTTGTAAACGGATAATAATAAACTTTCCAACCAGCTTTCCAAATCCTTAAACAGAAGTCAATATCCTCAGGACCGTAGAAGATTTTCTCATCATACATTCCTATTTTTTCAATGACTTCTCTTCTGAAATACTGACAAGCTCCAATCAAATAATCAACTGTGCTAATTTCATTATGATCCCAATCTTCCATCGTATGATGTCTAAGAGTTTTCGAATTTCTAACAGCATCAATCCATTCCATTCTTCTGAATAAAAAAGCTAAAAGTGTCGGAAATCTTTTGCAGGACGATTGAAGATTAAAATCTTTATCAACTAGTTTACAGCCAACGATTCCGGCATCAGGATTTTTTTCCATAAAATCATAAAGATGTTTTATACTATTATCAATCAATTCCATATCTGCATCCAGAATCAGGATATATTTTCCTTTAGTTTCTTTTATTCCCTGATTTCTGGCAGGAGCTACTCCTCTGTTTTCAGAATTTTTTATTAATTTAATCTGAGGAAACAGTTTCTCAACCATTTCCGATGTGCCATCCTGTGAATTATTATCAATTACAATTACTTCAAAACTAACGCCTGAAGTAAAGTTATAAATTGTCTTGAGACATCTTTCCAGCAGATCTCTCATCTTCCACGAAATGATTACTATTGATATATCAACATTATTATCACTCATATCAATCTGATTATTAGTTATGATTTTTTAATGAATTAAAAATACTTATTATTTGTGTAACTGATTTCTCTAAAGTGAACTTTTTTGCTCTCTCAATGCCAGCTCTAATCAAGTTGTTTTTATAATCCTCATCATCAAGAATTTTATTTATTTCTTGGTAAATTTTTTCGTAATCTTTTGGCTGACATAAAATTCCACCATCAGAGATTATTTCTCTTAAAGATGTATTATCAGAGGCGATTACAGGTAAACCACTTTGCATAGCTTCAAGTGGTGGATAACCAAAACCTTCATACAATGAAGGAAACAAAAACACATCTGAAATATTGTAGAGCTTACTTAATGTTTCATCATCAATATTCATAAGATGAATCATATTTTTTCTCTTTAATATTTCGGCTTTGAGTTTTTCCCCACCATATCCGATTTTGCCAACTAAAACAAAGCTCAAATCACTTCTTTTTTCTGCAAACATATCAGCTATTTTAATAATCGTGTTAATATTCTTCCTGTTCTCAAGCATTCCCACATACAATACTATCTTTTCTTTCAGATAATATTGACTTTTCAGAGAATCCTTATCAGAATCGGATATTTGGCGCGGTTGAAATAATTTATTTGCCGATTGAAGAACTACTTTAATTTTTTCGGGATTTACTTTATAGTGTTTTAAAATATCTGTTTTTGAGTATTCAGATACAGTAATTATTGCATCGCTTACCTTAATTGAAAAGTATGCAAAGAGCTGAAGATATTTCCGGTAGATAAATGGCAGAAAATCAGGATCAGCTTTGTATATGACATCGTGAACTACTGAAATATATTTACAATTCTTAATCTTAATCAGAGGGACAACCTGATTTACTGAGAAAAGGATATCAATGTTATATTTCTTCAAAAAATAAGGAAGAATAAAGTTGCACCAGATTGGTGAAAACAGTTTTTGTGGTAAAAGACTTCTTACTGTTGAGATGTTATTAAAAAATTCAGGTTTAAAATTTACCTTTTCATAAGTGAATAAGTAATATTCGTTTTCTTTATCGTATAATGGAAAATTCTCCAGAAGAATAATTAAAAACCTTCCGATTCCTGTAATCTTTCTTTCAAGAAGTCTCGCATCAATACCAATTTTCATTTAGCAGTGAAAAAATTATGGTTGAATAAAACTAAGAATTATTTAGAGTTGAAATATATTAAAATGTTGCAATTCGATTTTAATCTATTTCGTTCCTCATCCTATGTTTAAGAAGATATATGAAACTTTTTACTTTTTGTTTAGATTTTGATAAAGATAGAGGGCTAAGTAATGTCCAAATTAAAATTTGAGTGAAAATTTGAGAGTAAAGTAATAAAGCCATTATTTGTTTTAAGGGGATTTTAAAATGCTTAGACAAGTATAAATATTTACTTGCATAAGTTCTTACTGTATAAAGAAAATAATTTCTTTTTCCGGAAACACTACCGATATGATGTATTTTGAGTTTGTGATAATAAACTATCCTGTAACCTTCTTCTGTAACTCTTTTACACAAATCAACTTCTTCAAAAAACATGAAATAATCCCGGTCAAAACCATTTACTCTTTCAAACAAATCTTTTTTTATAAAGATAGCAGCTCCAAGTATCCAGTTAACATCGATATAATCTCTGGGTGAAATTTTCGTTAAAGTATTTATAAAAAATCCTTCAAGAAAAACTCCTATTCCTAACAAATTAAAAATTTCAAAAAATAAATTTGGAGAAAATCCAGCGGAGAAATCAAAAAAAGGTTTTCTTGTTTGTTGTTTAGGCCCTATTATTCCAATATCGTTATGATTTTCAAATGATTGAATAACTTCAGTAAAAATGTTTTCGGTAACCAAAGTATCAGGATTAAGAAATAACAGATACTTTCCCTGTGCTTTTGCAGCAGCAAGGTTGCAACCTTTACCAAATCCAAGATTAGTCTCTGAATATAAAAAATGAATATTTTCTCTTTTGAATTTTCGCTCAAGCTCGGGTAATTTTTTATTAGGTGAATTGTTGTCTAAAATTATAACTTCGAAAGAATCGGATAAGCTTTCAATTTTTGAAAAAGTGCTTAATAGGCTTTCAAGGCAATCAGATATCTCATCTTCCAGATTATAATTTATAATAATTACTGAAAACAGGATTTCTTTTTCTTGTACTAAGTTGTTTTCCATCAGAAAAAAAGTAATGAATTAAATTTTGCCAATTAAGGGTTTGATTTTAGACTTAATTATAAAAATATCTTCTTCATCCAGCAAAAACTTCCACGATATGAAAACAAAAAGCATAATTAGTACTATAAACAATATTATTTTTAATAACAGGATATGAATAAAAGCAACTGAAAAGAGAACGATCGGCAAAAAAATCAGATAATAAATTTTCCTATCTGAGGTGATTTCTGCTTTAACAATTCTTTTAGAAAAGTAAATCAAAAGAAAACAATCAATTATCATTCTAATCATATAAACCAGTGCAGCTCCGTATATTCCCCAGTAATTAACTACCAGCCACATAGCGGTAACATAGAAAGGCAGCTCAATTAGTTGAAGTTTAGCCGTTATATCTGGTCTTCCGATTCCTTCAATAAATGAAAATGGAATGTAAGCAATACTGTTAAACAAAATTCCCACTGAAAGGCACTGTAAAACGAAATAACTATTTTGCGCAAATTCTTCTCCAAGCCAGATATAAAGCAATTCAAATGAAAAAATGATAATTAAAGAAATGATCGGTATTAAAATTAGCCCGATATATTTTTTTGTTTTATCAAAAAGTTTGATTGTGGCTGCCTGATCTCTATAAAAATTTGCAGCGAAAGTTGGAAATAAAACTGATGTTAAAGCAGAAGGAATAATCAGCAACTTAGTTATAACTTCATACGGTGTTGCATAGTAAGCAACAGCAGTTGCAGAGATTAATGATGCAATTAACAATCTATCTATATAAACAATAATAGGAACTGTTATATTAGAAACTGTCATCCAGCTACTAAGCTTAAAGATCGGTTTTATTAAATCGAGTCTTAATAAAATATTTTGCAACAGGTCTTTGTTTATTTTAAACGCTGAGACCAGATACATCAACCAAATTATAACTCTGACGATTACGAGAAAAAGGACAATCCAGAAAAGGTCGGAAGTAAAAATCAGAACTATCACTGGAATCAAAAAAGTAGATACACCCAGTATAATTCTGATAAGATTAATAATATCAAATCGCTGATAAGCTTCTAGCAACCCTCTTATACCTGCAGTAGTAGTAACAATTGGAATTGATAATATTAATAAACTGAAAGCACTCAGTGTTTCGTGTTGAATTTCAATAGGTATTTTGAATAAATTGAGAACCAAAATATCAGAGAGCAAAAAAAGGCAGAGAGATATTAAAGAGCTGAAAAAAAACATTATAATTATTGATGTCCAAAAAAAAGATGGGATGTCCGAAAATTGTCTTCTCCCTATTTTTTCAGATACAATTTTTGTTAAAGCTCTTCCAATACCCAAGTCAAAAAAGCCAAAGTAACCAATGATAATCCAGGCGAGATTTAGTATTCCAAACTTTTCTGTACCAAGTTTGCTCAATAATAAAGGTATTACAACAATCGCCACTACCAGAGGCACACTATAACCAAGCAGATTATATATCGTATTGAGTGTAAGAGTTTTTAATCTAAAAGGTTGTATATTTTTTATTGTATCACTCAAGATTTCTTTAAACTATTCCTCAAAGCTAATTTATTAAGTAAAGGAAGAAATAATAATATTAATGCCTGACTTAAAAACCACTGATTAAGTCTTGTAACCATCATAAGGAATGAAAATGCTACAATAATATTCATATAAACCAGTATTGCTAGAATAATTAAGTTTTTTTCTTCAAAGAATTTGAACCATAACCAGGTAAGTAATAACCCCAATAAATAAGGTACAATGATAACACCCCAAATACCAAAATCCGCATGAATTTCTCTGATATATGTGCCTGTGTTGGACCAGTAAGGTATAAAGTAACCTTTTTGAAAAAAGGATGGTTCTTCAACTATCTTAAGCTTAGATAATAAATAATAGATTCCCCTAAATGTATTCTCACCAAAATTTGCTTTTTCTTTATCCTCGATAATATATTGATTTAAAACACCAAGATCGCTGCTCAAGTAAAAATAGACTGAAGGAGTTATAATAAAATTTTCCTCCAGTTTTTTTAATTCCTGAGTAGAACCTCTCATATTCTCTTTTATACCTCGAGAAGTTCTGACTACAGAGGCTGCAGTAATCACAAGAGAAATAAGAAGAATTATAGAAATGGAGGCATTAAGTTTTGAAAACTTAAATTTAAGATTCCTTTCACGGTTCAAAAGTTTACGCATTAAAAAGAATGTAAAAAAGAACTCAAGTGAAGCAAATAACATTTCACCTCTTCCAAAATAAGTCAGCTCCTTAAGAATGATACAGAGAATTGGAAAAAAGGATAAAAATGAAAATTTACCTCTATACGCAGTATAGATTGCGGAAAGGAAAACACCAACATAAACGAAGGATGGTAATATTGGTATGAATTCTTTTATTTCTCCTTTAACATTTATTCTATAAACCCAGGCAGCATTGATGAATACAGATGGAATACTTCCAAAAATATTTATCATTATATACCATCTGTGAAGTGCGACAAATAAACCAACCAGACTGAAAAAAATTACAGAGTACTTTAATATTTTACCATTATCTTTAAGTAGAGCGATTTCACTTAAATGAATTTTATTTTTATTCTCATAATTCAATTTAAGCTTCCGAGCATTAAGAACAGTGGCAATACCCAAAACGAAAGAAATCGTTGATGAAATAAGAAGAAACCAGCTGAGTGATGTTAATTCTTTGTATGCCAATAACTTTAACTCATAGAGAAAGGTTAAACCACCCATTATGAAAAAGTAAACTGATAAATGATTAATCCAGGATTTAAAAATCAGTTTGCCTGATATAACACCGATAAGTAGTACCAAAAATGAAATTAGGATTGTCATCTAATTATATTTTATACATACTATGAATCTTTTGTGCAAGATTGTGATATTTTCTCACCAGAGGATTTTTAAAATCTTTAAGTTCAAAGTTCCTTTCGAGCCAGAATACAAATGGAATTATAAACAAAATTATCAACAAAGCAGGACCTGCTATAATTATGGATCGCTTCGGACGATATTTTAACTGAGGAGGGACTGCTTTATCAATTACCATTACAGTAGGTGTAGATTTTTGTTCTTCAACCTTCGCCTGTTCATACATAGGCAAAACAAATTCCAATATAGATTGTTGAATCTGGACATCACGATATGTTCTAAGGTATTGAATAGCGATATCTGGCATAGTTTTAAATGGAAAAAGAACATTTGAATACTTTGTTAAATCATTCGAACTTTTCAGTTCTTCCACCTTCCGTTTTAATAATTTGAATTCCTGATCAATTAAGCGAAATTGCGGGGATTCTTCACCAAATTGCTGTTTTATAAAAAATGATTCCATTTCTTTTCTTGTAAGTTGAGATTCTAATTCAGCAGCTGCTTTCACAGTTACTTCTAATTGTTCTGGAACAGCGACAATCCCAAATTTTTTCTGAAATTTATACAAAGAATCCTCGGCATTTTTCAGATCCTCAACATTCTTTAAATACCTTTTCTCAATAAATATTCTATTATTTTTAGCTCTTTCTATACTAAAAACAATATTCAAACTATCGACCAAATGAGCAAAATAATTTGCAATTTCTGCGGCAGTTTTCGGATTTTTATTTATGACTGAAATATCAATCATCCCAAATTCATTGGGGTTGGCAGAAAAATCATCAATAAATGCTTTTATAACTTTATCATAGTTATTATCATCTATATCATAATAATTCATTAAGTTAAACTTATCAATTACTTTGACTAATGATGTTCTACTGTTAAGGATTCCTAAGAGTACATCTTCAGAAGTACTTGATAAACCAAAAATTCTGGATCCCATAGCAGAAAGGGTATTTTTTCCTCCTAATAGACTGGTCAGTCCACCAAAACCACTTTGCGTATCAGGTGGGATCATTATTGTTGCGGTAGAACGATATTCTTTAGGTATGATAAATGCAATAATTGTTGAAACAATGACAACAATAAGGACATTGATCAAAATAAATTTTTTCCACTTGTAAAGAATATATAAATAATCTGAAAAACCTAATTTTTTTATATTATCCTGTTCATTCATTTGATATTTTTCTTTCTACTATTTGAAAAATCCTTTTTTCAAAGTTAACATTTTCCAAAAAGATATAACAATTCATTTTTATTGTCTTAATTTCATAATCCCCGCTTGATTTATTTCCATCCAAAGCCTTGACTTTTAATACCCTTTTCTGAATATTTGCATCAGTAATTATTTAAAGGAAAAATTTTATCACTGATTTGCTACTTTTTTAATTTTTGTTCGTCTAATTTTTTGACCGGATTAAAATAGTAGCAAATTTCCACCGATTTGGGAATTTCTCTTATCGGTTTTTTGTTATTCAGATAAAACAAAGGAGGATTTATCCAGAAACACTGCTACGGTTTATCAGGTAAAAGTATTCATAAAACAACAAGGAGGATCGAGCGATGAAAGAAATCAAAGCAAAAGTAGAAAATCCGTTATCTGAATTAATCAGTGATGAAATTTACGAATTGCTGAATTCTCACGGATTAATTGATGAAAAAGCTGTTCGCGATTATCAGATAAGGAAAAAGTTCAAACAATTGCGGGCAAGTAAAGTTTCTGCAGGCGATGCAATTGATGCTATCAGAGCTGAATATCCTTACCTGCAGTTTGATACAATCAGAAAGATTGTTTATCAGATTAGCAAGTAATATTTGCCTCTTGACAAGCAAACAATAACGGATTATTTTTCATCTGACTCTTTCAAAGGGTTCTCCCCTGCCCTTTGATGTAGCAGAGTCGAGCCCGGTGATTCCCCGTCACCGGGTTTTATTTTATATTTGCAGAAGAAATTTTGGAGTTATAAATGGCAAAAGTTAAAAAAAGAGCGACTGTTAAAGCTGCGAAGAAATTACCTTCTCCTTTCAATATTTATTGGGAGAAGAATAACTACCTTATTCTTATTGCAGGAGTATTATTGGCTGTCCTCGGCTATTACTTTATGAGTATCAGTCCCTGGAACAGCACTGAATCTCTGGTCTATTCTCCAATCATTCTTTTTATTGCTTATGTGATTATCTTTCCTTTAGCTATCGTTTATAGAAAGAAAAAAGATCAGAAACCAGAATCAACTCAAGAATAAAAAATTTCTGAAATTGGGCAAACTGTCTTTCGATCAACTGGTAGATTTATTTTTACTGCTTTCTGTAGATCGGATCGGACCAGCTAAGATAAGATCTCTTCTTTCAAAATTCAGAACATTTAATAACATTTTTAATGCATCTATATCTGAACTCCAGGAAGTTGAAGGAATCAGTAAAGAATTAAGCGGGCGTATTAGAAAAATCTATTCTAATAAAAATGATTTTAAATCTTTCGTTGAAAAAGAATTAACAAAACTCAAAAAAATAAATGGCAGATTAGTTACCGTTTGGGATGAAGATTATCCGCCACTTCTGAAAAAAATTTATGACCCGCCATTAATTTTATATGTTAAAGGTAATTTCGAAGAAAAGGATAAATATTCAATTTCAGTTGTTGGGACGAGGGTTCCGACTAATTATGGTAAACTTCAAACCGAAAGAATTGTATCTGACCTTGCTGCTCAAGGGATAACAATTGTAAGTGGATTAGCTAGAGGCATTGATTCGATTGCTCACAAAACTGCTTTAAAAAATAATAGCAGAACAATTGCTGTAATTGGTTCAGGATTAGATGTAATTTATCCTCCGGAAAATAAAAAGTTGTTTGATGAGATTTCTGAGAAAGGTGTAATCATTTCTGAATTTTCTCTTGGTACCAAACCAGATGCTGTAAATTTTCCTAAACGAAACAGAATCATTTCAGGTATATCGTTGGGAACTCTGGTAATTGAAACCGGAATAAATGGCGGTGCAATGCAAACAGCAAGATTAGCATTAGATCAAAATCGCGAGGTCTTTGCGGTACCGGGTAATCTTGGTGTCCGGCAATCGGAGGGGACTAATCTTTTAATTCAAAGAGGGGAAGCAGAATTAATAACTTCAGCAGAAGATATTCTGGTCGAACTTGAATTAAAGTTAAAGCCGGTTATTGGAAAAAATATACCTCAACCAGAGAGGGAATTAAATATGTTTGAAGAAAAAATTTACAACTCTCTTTCAAATGAACCACTGCACATTGATAAAATATCTGAACTGACAAATCTTTCAACATCTGATTGTCTTGTTCATTTACTTTCGCTTGAGTTTAAGGGATTAGTTAAACAACTGCCGGGAAAAGTTTTCGGACTGATTTAATATTTCTTTTTCTTCTTCCAAAGTGATTTAAGCCATTCTTTAATTTTCTTTTCCTGACCTTGTTCTGTCGGAAAATAAAATTGTGTGCCGGATAATTCATCAGGCAGATAATTTTCTTCAACAAAATGATTCTGGTAATCGTGGGCATATTTATACTCCTTACCATAACCAATTTCTTTCATAAGATTTGTCGGAGCATTTCTTAAATGAAGAGGTACCTTTGCAACGGGATTATTCCGAACTTCTTCAAGAGCTTTTTCGATAGCAAGATAAGAAGCATTACTCTTCGGTGCTGATGCAAGGTAGGTTACACACTGTGCTAAGATAATACGAGCTTCAGGCATACCAATTTTCTCAACGGCACTGAAAGCTGCTTCCGCAAGTACAATAGCATTTGGTGAAGCATTTCCAATATCTTCTGAGGCAAGAATAATTAACCTCCTCGCAATAAATAAGGGATCTTCTCCACCTTCGAGCATTCTTGCTAACCAGTAGAGTGCTGCATCCGGATCACTGCCTCGAATACTTTTAATAAAAGCGGATATCACATTGTAATGCTCTTCACCTGCTTTATCATAAATAATATTTTTTCTCTGAACCACATTTTCCAAAATGTCTTTCGTAAGAATTATCTCATCCTTTTTCAATTCCTGAATTACTGATGCTTCAAGTATGTTAAGTAATATTCTGGCATCGCCACCGGAAAGATAGATCAGAAAATCTTTGTCAAATGACTTGATATTGAGTGAAGCAAGAAAATCATCTTTTGTAATCGCATAATCAATAATTCTAAGCAGATCATTTTTAGATAATTCATTCAGTACAAAAACTCTTGCTCTGGATCGAAGAGCAGGAATTACTTCAAATGACGGATTTTCAGTTGTTGCACCAATAAGTATCAGCAATCCTGATTCAATTGAATGGAGTAATGCATCCTGCTGAGCTTTATTGAAGCGATGGATTTCGTCAATAAAGAGGATTGTTCTTCTGCCGATTTTTTTGTTTTGCTCTGCCAGTTCAATAATATGCCGGACATCTTTTACTCCGCTTGAGACAGCATTCAGATTGAAGAATTCAGATTGAGTTTGATTCGCAATTATTCTTGCCAGAGTTGTTTTACCAGTTCCCGGTGGTCCCCACAGAATAAATGAACTTAAAGTATCATTCTCAATCATTAAGCGAATCGGCTTGCCTTCTCCGGTAAGGTGTTCTTGTCCTACAAATTCGTTTAAGTTTTTCGGTCTTATTCTTTCTGCAAGCGGAACTGTTGGAATGTTCTTCATTTATTCTTCTTGAAATTCAATTTTCTTCTCATTTGGTTTAATCATATCATACTTTTCACGGGCAATTTTTTCAATCTTAGATGGATAACCTTTTTTAATCGAGTCTATCTCTGCTTCGAGACTTTTATTTTCCTGTTCAAGTTTCTGTATTTTTTCATTTAACTCATTCAATTCACTTTTTAGTCTGATATATTTGATGACACCATAATTATTGAACAACAAATACATCGTTGCGAAGAAAACAATTGCAAGTAAAAGTAAAAATCTGAACTTATTGTCAGCAAAGAATTTATTCATAAACTCAACTGAATAATTTTATCAATTAATTGTTCGAATGAAATTCCATCAGCTTTTGCCATTTTGGGAACGAGACTTAATGATGTCATTCCGGGCAAAGTATTTATTTCCAGAAGAAAATATTTGTTTTCGGGTGAAAGTCGAATATCAATTCTTGCATAGCCCTCACAATCAAGCATTCTATAAGCTTTCAGTGAAACCGACTGAAGTTGTTTTGCAATATCTTCCGGAATTTCTGCAGGGACAATATATTCACTCATTCCTGAAGTGTATTTACACTCGTAATCATAAATTTCGTGTTTCGGTTTAATTTCGAGAACCGGCAAAACTTCATTACCAACTATCCCAACTGTCAATTCTCTTCCAGGGATAAATTCTTCTACAAGAACTTTATCTGAATAATCCTTTGCAAGCAACAGGGCATTCTTAACATCATTTTTGTTCTGGCAAATTGATAATCCAACCGTCGAGCCCTGATCATTAGGTTTAATTATAGCAGGATAGCCAAGTTCATTTTCAATTTTATCAGCAACATCCTTAGGGGACATTTCACTGTTATTGAATGAGAACCATCTGGGAGTGGGAATATCAAACTTATCAAACAAAATCTTTGAAAGAACTTTATCCATCGTTACTGCACTCGCAAGGGTTTTTGAGCCGGTATATTTTATTCCCATTAAATCGAGAATTGCCTGAACTGTTCCGTCCTCACCCCATTTTCCGTGAAGACCGATAAAAACCAAATCAGCAGTTTCAAATTCCTTTCTGTTAAAACACTTTATATAATTAGAATTAGATATCTCAGCATAATCTTTCTCATCAAAAAATTTATCTGCAGTATCAGGTTGATTATCTCCGTAAGCCGGATCAAGCAGAATAACATCATGTCCAAGATTGATTAGTGCCTCATAGATTGATTTGGAGGTTAACTTTGAAATGTATCGCTCAGTTGATGTACCTCCAACAAGAAGTATAATTTTTAATTTTTCTTGCATAAATATTTTCTTAAAGAATTTGGTTTATATCTAACTTAATACCATAAGTGCTTTCAGAAATAGAAAGCAATTTTTCAATCTGACTTTTTGTTAGTTTAACCGGATTCCCGATTGATTTTGCTACAGAGATAATTTTTGCTGCGTGTTCTAATTTTTCCATCTTGTAATAAGCGTCCATCAACGAAGTTCCGATTGTAACTGCACCATGATTCTGAAGAATCAAAGAATTTGAATAATGGAGATGTGCTGCAATTGAATCAGTTACTTCATCAGTTGAAGGAGTTGCATATTTGCAGACGGGAATTTTACCTAAGGATAGTATTACTTCGGGAAAATAATTTTCCAAAAAATTTTCTTCGACCAGTCCGAGTGCAGTTGCATAAACAGGGTGAGCGTGAATAATTGCTTTGGCATCTTTACGATGCTTGTATATGAATAAATGAAGTTTATTCTCCGTTGAAATTTTTCCCTTCCCACTGATCAGATTGCCGGCTGAATCAATTTCAACAATATCATCAACAGTAATTTCACCTTTACAGACAGCAGAACGGGTAATGAGAATATTGTTATCAGAGGTTAATGCCGAAATGTTTCCATCAAATGCAGCAACGAATTTATTCTGATATAAGCGATGACTTATTTTAACTATTTCTTCTTTAAGAGACATTTGTTTTCCAGTTCTTCCATAATTTTCATATTTATCAGACCATCTTCGCCTGTAACTAAAGGAGTTTCGTTTCTTAAGAAAGATTTCTGTAAAGATTTCAGTACGAAAACCATTTTGTTTCCTCTCCTGCGAAAACTTTTTCTTGCTTCTCCATCAAGAAGGAATGAAAGTTTTGGTGCTGTAATTTTTCTTCCAATAAGATTTTCAATTTCAATCGAACCTTTATGGCAGAGAATATCAATCCTGTTTAAAGCTTTTTTTGTATTATACGAAACATTAAAGTAGCCATAACCACCTTTGTCAAATTTTACGATTGCAGAAGCAAAGTCATCAACTTCACTTTGATAAATTATATTATCAATAAATCCTTCTATATCAATAATCTCTCCACCAAAAAATCTAAGCAAATCAATCATATGAGTGCCGATATCACGCAAAGCTCCTCCTCCACTAAGATCTTTTCTGAATCTGAAATTATTATCGGGTGGAAAATCAATATTAAAATTAACCTGAACTGAAACCAGTTTTCCGAGTTTCTGATCTTTAAGTAATTCTTTTGCTTTTAAGACAAGCGGATGATAATGATGAACATAATTAACAGCAAACTGAACTTTATTTTTTTTTGTTGCTTCAACCATCTCTTCGGCCTGCTTTGAGTTTAAGGCAAGAGGTTTTTCACAAAAAATATGTTTACCTTTTTCTGCCGCTTTGAGAACCTGTTCATAATGAAATGCATTTGCTGAAGCTACATAAACAACATCAATATCTGATTTCAGGAACTCATCGTAATCATTAAAGTAGTTTGACACTCCGAACTTTTGTGCAAGCTCTTTTGATCGGTTATAATCGCGACTACAAAGAGAAACAACAGTACTTTTTCTTAATGATTTAATAGCAGGCAGGAAAGTGTGCTCAACAAATCTGCCAAGCCCCACAACTCCCCATTTTAACTTTCGCGATTTTATTAATTCGGCAACCATAGTTAAAGTTTAAGTTTTTCCATCAGTTTAATAATTGGTTTAGAATTTTGCATAATGTAAAAGTGCACAGCGGGAACATTATTATTTAACAATTCTTCAACCTGCTTTGCCGCCCATTCAACACCAACATCAATAACATGCTCAGGTTTTGCTGAAAGTACTTCATCAGATAATGCTTCGGGAATATTAATGTAAAAATTCTTCGGAATAGTATTCAGCTGTACCTTTGAAGTAAGAATTTTTAGTCCGGGGATTATTGGTGCAGTTACTCCCATCTCACGTGCAAGATTAACAAATTTGAAATAATGCTGATTGTCATAAAACATCTGAGTGACTACATACTCTGCACCGGCATCAATTTTATCTTTCATAAACTTAATATCTGTTTTAAGATTGGGAGCTTCAAAATGTTTTTCAGGATAACCACTCACACCTACACAAAAGTTAGTTGGCTTCGCATCAAGCAGACTATCCTCAAGATATTTACCTCGATTCATATCCATAATCTGTTTAACAAGATCAACAGCATACTGATTAGCACTTCTGCCCTGCGGAATGGGTTTATTGTAACCACTATCATCACCTCTTATTGCAAGAACATTCTGAATACCGAGATAATTTAATTCAATCAGAAAATCTTCTGTTTCTTCCCTTGTAAATCCCTTTGTAAGAACATGTGGCACTGCATCAATGTTATATTTATTCTGAATCAACGCACATATACCAAGAGTTCCGGGTCTTTTTCTTTTAATAATTTTTCTAATTCCACTTGGAGTTTCATCATAGTAAACTTCAGCAGCGTGACTTGTAATATCTATAAACGGGGGATTGAATTTAATAAGGTCGTCAAGCAGCAACAAAATACTGCTTATATCTCCCCCTCTTTTGGGCGGAATAATTTCAAAACTAATTAAAGGATCTTTTGCTTTAGATAAATGTTCAATTACTTTCATAAACCTATTTGTTTATTAACGACGGGCAAATTTAATACAAACTTCTTTAATCTACATATCTTTTTATTTTGCTCTTAACATTCTCAGTAGTTTTTTACCGGATGATTTGATTGACTGTTCATCTGTTTTAATTTTAATTAACTTTCCCTCCAACCAAAGTTCACTCATATCAGAATAATGATCACTAAAGATGTTACCTGACTGACCTGTTGCTAATGTCAGATAGATTTCGTCAGGATTGGCAAAATCAAAAATAAACCTCATCGAAGGACCCAATACATTTTCAAATTCTTCATGTCTGAATGCTGAAAATTCTTCTATGCTTTTTGAGAATGGATATTCAGTATTGAACAATGTTGTTCCATCACCACCAATTTCAAACGGACCAATATTTATAAAATTGTCAATAGGTTTGAATACACCGTTGAAAGGATGTTTAAAAGTTGTTTTATGAATTCTGCCCCATTGCCATCTGCTTAAATCTTTTCCAAAACTCTTTTCAAGATCGTTTAACGCATCAGAAAGTGATTTTCTTATTATAAAATTTTTATTTTCAATCTGATTTGTAGTGATAACATCAAACCAATCGGTATCAGATTGCATAGTTTTAAGTAAACTTCTGTAAGGCACATTTGCAATGAATAAAAATTTGTTAAATAAGTCTTCTCCCATTTCGTCGGAATAAATATTCCGCAGAAGATATTTCAAAAACACCTGATAAATGCTTGTAACTTGATTGAAAGCATTCATTTCATAGTCCCAGTTCTCGAGCAATTCGAGTGACTCTGCCATATTTTTATCTTTGATATTTACATCGTTAAATGCTTCAAGAATAAAAGGCACGATTTGCTTTGCATATTCTGAAGATTGATCCATTTGATAGTTCTGAAAATCCTGCACCGATAATTTATCCTTGTTTTTAAGAAGAAAATTTATTCTGTCAATTCTGGAAGAAGGTTCCCACAGATTTGAAATATGATATTTAAAGTTCGGGAATAAATTATTGTTTGCTGTAGCAAAAAAGTTTTCCGGTGGATTAAAAACAACCGCCATTTCTTCATTGGGCACAAATCCTTTCCAGTCGTTTTCTGATTTAGTTCCATCTGAAATTATTGTTGAAGCAGTTGATGACCTGATCGGAATTTTAGCACCCATCACATAACCGATGTTTCCCTGGTTATCAGCATAGAGAAAATTTTGTCCGGGCAGAGCAAAGTGAGTTACAGCATCTCTGAACTCATTAAAATTTTTTGCTTTATTGATTTTCAGAAAAGCCAGCATTTCGTCACTGAATAAATTACCAAGCCATTGTATGGTGATTGCAGAGTATTTTTTATTACTATCGTTATAGATAAATGAAAAAGGATGAATATCAGAAATTATTGGTCCACGATGAGTCTCACGAATTTCAATTACTTCATCTTTAAGATTTTTAATTTTAATTGTGTCTTTGATCAGCTTAAGTGGTTTCCATTTGCCATCGAGAAAATAGTTTTTACCCGAGGAATCAATTTTTTCATAATAATAATCGGCATCATCATTCATCAGGTTAGTTAAAGCCCAGCTAATATTCTGGTTTTTCCCGATTACAATTCCGGGAACACCAGGCAGAGTAACTCCTGCCGCATTCCAGTCATTACTGTTAATTACAACTGCATACCATTTCCCTGGTGCGCTGAATGCCAGATGCGGATCATTTGCAATAATTGGTTTGCCTGAGAAAGATTTATTTGCATTCACCGCCCAGTTATTTGAACCGATTTGTGTCCCTCTCCAGCCAACAAAATTGCGGAAAGTTAAATTCGTTCGGATAAAATCTTCAGCTAATGAAGCAATATTTTTTGATGAAGGTATTTTCTGAAGATTTTGCTCGCTGATGTCAGGAAGAATTTCAAGCAATTTATCTTTACCAAACTTTTCAACAAGCTCTGCATAAGTAAAATCTACCCACCAACTTAAATTCAATTCCCAGCCCATCATTCTAATGATAATAAGACTGTGCAATGGTTTCCACTCTTCGGGTTGATAACCAAGCACATCAAATTCAATTGAATAATTACCTTTATTCTTTTCTATATAATGATTAACTCCGTTTGAATAAGCTTTAAGAATTTTAATTACCTGAGAATTATAATTATTATAATTTTTAAGAATGTTCCTTTTAATTCCAACAGTACGGAACATTTTATCAAAAGGCAGAGCTTTTTCACCGAGTATCTCCGCCAATCTTCCCTCACCGGCACGACGAATCAGATCCATTATAAAAAGTCTTTCCTGTGCATGAAGGTATCCGAGTGCAAAAGCAACATCTTCATCATTTTCTGCAACAACATAGGGGATTGCAAAGCTATCACGATAAACTTCAATAGTTGATTTTATTTTATCACTCTCAATCATTCCTTCATAATCCGGTAATGAAGAGGTCAGCATATTGTAAAAGAATATTCCGGCAAAGATTGTCACAGCAATCAAAGACGAAATTATTCCAATTACTATTTTCAACCACTTTGGCATAGATAAATATTTTTTTAACAAATATAGCTACTATTAATTTTATAACTTTAAGGAGTTGATTTAAACTTCAGATACTTTGAATAATTAATATTCTTCTATTACAATCGCAAAATATTATAAGCATTTTCGATTATGCCTGAAAAATATCAGAAAATTATGATATACGATTTATCTCAATTAATAGGATGGCATTCCATTTCTGTTTGAGAAACAGTTTGAGCAGAAATCTTTGGTGAGATATATGGAATTCCCAGTGCCATTCCGCGCAGAATAAAAAGAATAGCAAGTACTATTGCAAATGCAGGCACTGCTTTTGTCAATTTTTTTCTGATGTTCAGATTAATGAACTTACCAAAAATTGTTGCTGCAAACATTGCTGGAAAAGTTCCCAATCCGAACAGCGTCATATAAATCATACCCGAAACAGCATCACCCGAGGCAATTGCTCCGGCGAATGCAATGTAAACCAAACCACAAGGCAGAAAGCCATTTAATACACCAATCAGAAACATTGATGGAATAGTTCCTTGCTTAAATAATTGACCGATACCGGATTTAATTGGTATTGATATTTTCTGAATCAGTTTATGCTGAGTAACTTTTGCTTTGTATCTGAATGGTGTTAGAACAACAAGTATAATTGTAATTCCGAGAAAGATTGTAATAAACTGTTGGAATCCTGCAATCACTATTTTTGAACCGAGTAATCCGAACAAAGCACCAAGAAATGAGTAAGTAAAGATTCTTCCAATATTATACAGAATTCGACCAGCAATAAAATAGAAGGCGTTTGAGTTCGGAACAGGCAAGGCGATTGCAATTGGTCCGCACATTCCAATGCAATGTGCGGAGCCAAAAAAACCAACTGCTAATGCCGATAAAATTTCAGGAGTCATTTTTAATCAAAAAAATCATTCAATCCGAAATGAGCTTTCATTAAAATAATTCTGACCTTCGTATTGCCAGCTCATCTTTATACGCCAGAAACCTTTTTTCAGATCTGAAACGGGAATAACCTGTGTAAGACTATCAGTACTTAAAGGCAATTTAATATCAAGCCCGGAATCCGATGGACGATAAAGTAAAATTTCACCACTTAATTTGTTGTCCGATAAGTTTTCCGGAAATTTTAATATCAGATAATTTTCATTCAAATCAAATATTACTTTTTCAGAAAATTCAATGCTTTTTTTCTGCACATCAATATCCTTCTGATATTCAATTCCTTTCTTGTAATAATCTTCTTCAACGAGGTCAACTTTCTGTTTCATCAGATAAATTGTGGTACCTAATGAAAAGATTATGAAAATTATAAATGCAATTACAATACCTGTTCCCCAGCTGATTCTTTTCATATTAATTTTTCTCCACAGGACCTAAAAATGAAGTTTTAATTTTCTTAATCATTTTATCACCGTCATAAACACTGATCAGAATTGGAGTATTCATTTGTTTAATTGTTTCATTGGGTAAAATAATCATAAACTTTGCTTCAACAATTTGTTGTGGTTCCAGTTTTAAATCAGTACCAATAATTTTCAACTCACCATCAGGTGGATTTTCAAGTTTTAATTTTATTTCTGTCGGATTGAAAGTTTTATTTACAAGATTCAAATCATAAAGATTACTGATTTTCCCATCGGGTTGCTGCTGAAATAACATTCCCGGCGTTCGTAATATATTCACATTAAAATCTGTACGATTAATCATCAGAATGGTTAAAACCGAAAGAAGTATGAACAGAATAACTGAATAAAGCATCATTCTGGGAGTGAATTTAAATTTAGCTTTGCTTTCTATATTACGTAGTGAAGCATATCTGATTAGTCCGCGTGGTCTTTGTATTTTGTCCATCACATTATCGCAAGCATCAATACACGCAGTGCAATTAACACACTCAAGCTGAATTCCGTTTCTGATATCAATACCAGTTGGACAAACATCAACACAAAGATGGCAATCAATACAATCACCCCTGTTAGAAAAGTCATCACCTTTTTTCAGTTTACTTCTTGGCTCGCCTCTTTTATAATCATAAGCTATTACTATTGAGTCCTGATCAAGTAATACACCCTGCAATCTTCCGTAAGGGCAAACAAGTGTACAAGCCTGTTCGCGGAAATAAGAGAATACAAAATAAAACACACCTGAGAAAACAGTAATAGCAAATAATCCGCTTAAATGTTTTGAGGGCGGATCTGTAACAATTTCAATTAATTTATCCATACTTATTATGTATGATAAAAAGATATTTGCAATAAAAAATGATATTGCAAAAAAGATGGCGTGCTTTAATCCTTTCTTAAAAATCTTCTGAGCAGTCCACGGAGCATTTTTTAATTTCATCTGCTGAATGGCATCGCCTTCTATCCAATATTCAATTTTTCTGAAAACCATTTCCATAAAAATTGTCTGAGGGCAAGCCCAACCGCAAAAAATTCTTCCAAAGATAACAGTAAACAAAACGATGAATACAACAAATGAAATCATAGCAAGAACAAACAAATGAAAATCGTGAGGACCAAAGGGCACACCAAAAAGAATAAAATGTCTGTTTGGAAAATCGAGCAGTAAAAACTGATGTCCGTTTACCTTTATAAAAGGAGTTACTATCAGAAAAGCGAGTAAAAACAAACTTACTATTGTACGGGCATTATAAAATCTTCCCGAAGGTTTCTTCGGGAAGATCCATTTCCTTTTTCCTTCTTTTGTAACGGTTGCAAGGTGATTTCTGAACTCCTGATGTTCTTCATCTAATATTTCAATATCCATAATCCGCTCAATAAAAAATATTAAAAGAAAATTATTCCTTCCAGATTTCACCTTCCGGTGCTTTTGGATTTGCCGGTTTTGTACCGTGCAGTGAAATAACATAACTGGCAACTGCTTGCATCTGTTTAGGATTTAACTGATTTTGCCAAGCGAGCATTCCTTTATTAGTAACACCATATTTAATAACCTTGAAAACATTTTTAATTCCACCGCCATGAATCCAATAATCATCAGTCAGATTGGGTCCAACTAAGCCCCCACCGTCAGCAGAATGACAAGCAACGCAATTTTTAGTATATATTTCTTTTCCTTCATTAAGATCGGCAGCATCGGTTAGCAATGTAACTGTTTCCTCATTAATAAGTGCACCGCTTTTAAGCAGCTCAGCTTTTTTAATTTCTGCAAGTCTTACTTCTTCGGCATATTCCTGTTCCTGCAATGGACCTGCATCGGTAACATGATAATAAATCATATACCAGATTGCGAAAAGTATTGTAGCATAAAACAATCCGCTGAACCAAGGTGGAATGCGGTTATCGAGTTCACGGATACCATCATAGTTGTGGTCAACTAATAAAATTTCATTCTCCTTTTCGATCGGAGTTGATCTGGTAAGATATTGATTAATCTTAGACCAAAGCACCGATTTCTTTTTTTCTGTTGCAGGTTTTTGTCTGCCCTCAAAATAAGCAAGTGCCAGGAACGCCAGAATAATAACTGCAACAAGGAATAATGCGACCTTATCATAGTAATTTTCGGGAAAGTCTGCTTCGCCTGCAGCAAATAAGTTTCCGCTTACAGATAAAATCACAAATAAAATTTTCATTAAAAATGAATTAAGTATGTTTTTCATTTAATTCACCTGAATTTAATTTTTTATTTTCTTCATTATTTAATGGTAACTGTTTCATTTTATTAATAAAATTTTTATCCATTCTAAACAAACGTATTGCAATTGTAATAAAAAATATCACGAACACGATTAGTGAAATAATCGGATAAATCTCAACACCTTCTATTGACTGCAAAATTTCTTTATACATTTTACTTCTGCGCAGTTTGTTTATTCACTTTTATATCAGTACCTAATCTCTGAAGATATGCAATCAAAGCAATTATCTCTTTTTGTGGCTCAGCCGGAATACCGTTCTTTTGCAAATCAAGAGCAATGGCATCTGCCTGTTTAACAAGTTCATCGTTTGCAATCTCTTCATAGCCTTCCGGATAAGGGACACCGATTTTTCGAAGTGCTTTAATCTTTGCTGCAGTTGTTGATGTATTCAAATCATTTTCGAGCAGCCACGGATAAGGAGGCATTAATGAACCAGGAGACATTGATCTTGGATTTTCCATATGAAGATAATGCCATGAGTTTGGATATTTTCCACCAACTCTGTGTAAATCAGGTCCGGTTCTCTTTGAACCCCATAAGAACGGATGGTCATAAACATATTCTCCAGCTTTCGAATACTCTCCATATCTTTCAGTTTCTGATCTGAAAGGACGAACCAACTGAGAGTGACAACTGTTGCATGCCTCTCTTATGTAAATATCTCTTCCCTGAAGTTCGAGCGGTGTGTAAGGTTTAACTGATGCAATAGTAGGAATATTCGACTTAACGAGAAAAGTAGGAACAAATTCAACAATCCCTCCAATAAGGATAACAATAAGAGAAGCTACAGTAAAGTAAACCGGTTTACCCTCAAGCCAACGATGTCGGGTACCCTTTTTGAATGGATCTTTAAACGGGTGCAATGCAGGGGCTTCTGCATTTTCTTCTGCAAGAAATGAACCTTGTTTAATTGTTTTAACGAGATTGTAAATCATTAAAACGACTCCTGCGAGATAAAATGTTCCGCCAATTGCTCTAATGATATACATAGGTACAATCTGAAGAACAGTTTCAAGAAAATTCGGGTATTGTAAAGTTCCCAGGTCATTGAACTGTTTCCACATTAGCGATTGAGTAATACCTGAAAACCACATTGACAGGGCGTAAAAGACTATTCCCAAAAACCCAATCCAGAAATGTACATTAGCCATCTTAACAGAGTATAGATTCGTTCTCCACAATCTTGGAATTAACCAATAGAGAATACCGAAAGTTAAAAATCCATTCCAACCTAATGCACCAACATGCACATGCGCAACTATCCAATCAGTAAAGTGAGCAATGGCGTTAACATTTTTTAGTGAAAGCGTAGGTCCTTCAAAGGTAGCCATACCATAAGCGGTTACAGCCACAACCATAAACTTAAGAATTGGATCCTGACGAACGCGGTCCCAGGCACCACGAAGCGTTAACAAACCGTTAATCATACCACCCCAGGAAGGAGCTATTAACATTACTGAAAATACAGTACCAAGAGATTGAGCCCAATCCGGTAAAGCTGAATATAAAAGATGATGAGGACCAGCCCAGATGTAAATAAAAATCAAAGTCCAGAAATGTAATATTGATAAACGATAGGAGTAAACTGGTCGGTTAGCTGCTTTCGGCAGATAATAATACATTAGTCCCAGATAAGGAGTTGTAAGGAAGAAAGCAACTGCATTATGTCCATACCACCATTGAACTAGTGCATCCTGAACACCTGCATATATTGAATAACTTTTCAGAAATGTTACAGGTATTTCAAAGGAATTAACTATATGCAGCACAGCAACTGTAACCCAGGTCGCGATATAAAACCAAATTGCTACATAAATGTGGCTCTCCCGTCTTTTAATAAGTGTACCAATCATATTTATTCCGAAGACAACCCAAACAAGTGTGATTGCGATATCAATTGGCCATTCGAGTTCAGCATATTCTTTTGAAGTTGTGATTCCCAAAGGAAGCGTAACAGCTGCAGCAACAATTATGAGTTGCCAACCCCAGAAATGAATGTTACTCAAAAGCTTACTGAACATAGGCGTTTTCAACAATCTTGGCAGAGAATAATAAACTCCCATAAAGATTGCATTCCCAACAAATGCAAAAATCACCGCATTTGTATGAAGCGGTCTGATTCTTCCAAATGTTAAGAACGGTATACTGAAATTAAGTTCAGGAGCAAAAAGCTGAGTAGCTATAAGTAATCCGACTAACATTCCCACAACACCCCAAAGCATTGTTGCGAATGCAAAATTCCGGACTATCTTATTATCGTAAGTGAATTTTTCTAACTCCATTAATAATTCTCCTATAATTACTTTTTAGAGTTGTTGTTTAATGTTGAACTTTCTTTTTCGTCGTCTAATAAAATTCTTACTGATGGAGTGTATGTATCCTGATATTGCCCGGATTTTACACTCCATATAAATGCAATCAAGAATCCGATTGCAACTAATAAGCTTGCACCTATTAATATTACAATTACTTCTATGACAGACCTCTTTTTTTACCAAATATGTTTGTAACTAAAGTTGCATAAGCAACTACAGATATTGAACTCAAAGGCATTAATATAGCTGCGATTAAAGGTGATAGAAGAGCATTAACAGCAAATGTTAATCCGATAACATTATAGCTAAACGAAATAACAAAACTTGACCTTATGATTTTAACACTATCTTTTGCATACTGCAGAAATTGCGGAAGCTTGTGTATTTCACTTCCGTGTAAAATTGCATCACATGCTGGAGAGAAATTACTGATATCATCTGTAACAGCAACACCAACATCACTCTTGCTCAATGCACCGGCATCATTCAATCCATCACCAAGCATTAAAACTTTTCTACCATTCATTTGCCTCTCTTTGACATAATTCAGTTTATCCTCCGGTGACTGATGAAAATTCAAATCCGAATTCTTACCGAAAAAATTTTCCAGCGTTGAGCGCTCGCCTTCATTATCTCCTGAAAGAAGACTTAGATGATAATTTGCTGATAATTTATTAATAACTTTATCAGTTCCATCACGGTAAGAATTTGAAATAATAAATTTTCCAACTATCTGATCGTCTATTGAAAGATAAATTTTTGTCTGAAGATTATTTTCTTTAACACTTTCAACTTCAACAAACTTAGCAGAACCCAGTTTTACCTTATGTCCGTAAATAATCCCTGAAATTCCCAAGCCGAATTTTTCTTCAAAAGCTGTAACGGGAAAAATTTCGTTGAGCCCTATCGAATCATAAATTCTCTTACTCAGGGGATGTGTTGAATTTCTGACAAGTGATTTTACCAGCTTTTGTTCGAAAGGAGTAAGTAGTTTACCTTCAAAAATTATATCTGCTTTTCCTGATTCGGTAATTGTTCCTGTTTTGTCGAAAACTATTTCATCTACTTTTGCCATCTCTTCAATCACCGAAGAGTTTTTCAGATAGAGTTTATTTCTTCCAAGTATTCTCATTGCATTTCCAAGCGTAAAAGGTGTGGATAATGCAAGTGCGCAGGGACAAGCAACAATCAGAACAGAAGTAAAGACATGAATTGATGTGGATAAATCTATCCTCAACCAGTATAAGCCGGCAACAGAAGCTATCAGCAATACAATAATGGTAAAATATTTACTTACAGTGTTCGAGAATTTAGTAAAATAGCTTTCGGTCGTTTTATTAAATGTATCGTTATTCCAAAGTCTTGTCAGGTAACTTTGAGAAACTTCTTTAATAACCTCCAGCTCAATTGCACCGCCAATCTGTCTTCCGCCTGCAAAAATCATTTCCCCACTTACTTTATGAACCGGATTCGATTCACCTGTAACAAAACTATAATCAATAATTCCCTCTCCATTAATCAGTATGGAATCTGCAGGAATAATTTCATTTTTTCTAACAAGAATTCTGTTTCCAATCATCAGTTTAGAAACTGGAATTGATTTCTCATTTTCGTTCTGTTTAATTGTTACTGATAAAGGGAAATATGCTTTGTAGTCTCTTTCAAAATTCAGAGCATCATAAGTTTTATCCTGAAGTATTTTTCCAATCAGAAGAAAGAAAACCAAACCTGCCAGCGAATCAAAATATCCCGGACCGATATTGAACAGCACTTCATAGCTACTTCTTAAAAACAGCACCAAAATTCCAAGTGATATCGGAACATCAATATTAATGATTTTTTTCTTTAACCCTTTGAAAGCTGAAATAAAATAATCTGACGCAGAATAAAAGAAAACCGGCAAAGCAAGAATGAAATTCAGGTATGAGAAAAATTTTTTCAGAAATGTTTCAGTGATGTCAATCGAAAAATATTCAGGAAAAGAAAAAAGCATAATATTACCAAAGGCAAAACCTGCAATTCCGATTTTATAATACAGATGTCTGTCAGTTTGTTTTTCCTTTTTTGATTCAACACTTTCAAGTGAAATCTGAGGTTCATAACCAATGGAGGCAAGCAGCTTTACTAGTTCCTTTAATGAAAGCTTATCATGCAGAAACCTTACACTCAATTCCTTTCTAACAAAGTTTACCTTTGATTGAATTACTGCAGAATTAAGTTTATAAAGATTTTCCAATAACCAAATACAACTGCTGCAATGCATTTGTGGGATATAGAATGTGAGGGAAGTTATTTTATCGTCACGAAAGTCTACTAGTTTATCTATTACATCAGGTTCATTCAAGTAATCATATTTTTTATCAGAAACAGTTGATGGAGAAATGCCAGGATTATTTTCAAAATTGTAATAATTACAAAGCTGATTTTGATTTAAAATTTCAAAAACTGTTTTACAACCGTTGCAACAAAAATATTTATCATCAATAAGAATTGAGTCATCGGGACAATCCTGTCCGCAATGGAAACAAACTAGTTTAGTATCATTCTCTACAGAATTAATCATAGTGAATTTTATTTGTAATTGCTCAATCAGATGCAGAATTAAATTTCAAGTTGCATAGCACTCGCCAATGAAATGCCAGTAAATCAAAATTATTTTTTACAAAAATAAGATAATTTTATCTGAATAATTCTTTATTCTGAAAAAAAGAAAAAATTTTTTTCTAATTTTTTAGAAATTAATTATTAAGTCCATTGAATAGTTTACACTGGCAAGTTTGGTTTATTTAATTTCAACCAAAGACAGAAGTGAATCAACCATAGTTTCAGCTACGCATACATATTTATCTGCAGCTCCATAGTAAATTAAGATTCTGTTATCGTAAAGATTTATCCATCCACTTGAAAAAATCACATTCGGTACGACCCCATTTTTTTCGTACCAATACTTTGGAGTCATAATAGGATTTTTTGTTCTGCCAATAATTCTGAAAGGATTATTTCTTTCCAGAAGCAATCCACTTAATGAATAAACTTCATTATCTCCGCAGGAATGATAAAGAATCAGCCATCCCTTTTCAGTGAGAATTGGTTGTGGACCTATCCCAATCTTATTTCTCTCCCATCTGTTGTTTTTCGGAACTAATAGCAAATTGTTATTTCCCCAATGTATCAGATTATCTGATTCAGCTATCCATATAGATGGTTTACCGATAAACGAAACTGTTGGACGGTGAAGGCAATAATATTTATTGTTATTCCTTTGATCGAAAAGAGCAGCATCTTTATTTTCTGGTGGGAAAATAATTCCTAACCTTTGATAATCTTTAAAGTCGCTCGTCGAGGCAAGAGCAACAGAAAAACTATTTTCTGAAACTGCTGTGTAAGTAATGTAAAATTTGTCATCAATTCTGGTAATTCTCGGATCCTCAATTCCATAAGTTTCATACTCTGTTTGTGGAGCAAAAACAGGCTTATCAGAAATTTGGAAATTAAATCCATTAGTACTTTCGGCGTAGTAAAAAATGCTCATCGAGGTGAGATATTTTTTTCCATTGATGATAAAAAATCTTGGGTCACCAACATCAATCTTTAATGATTTGGTTTTGCGCCATTTGAGAACTTTTAATTCAGAATTATTATTATTATCACAAGCTAATACTTTAATCCAACCCTTTTCAGATTTGCACCTTAATGCAACACGAAGAAGTAGTATTATTTTTTCATTGAAATGTGCTGCTCCCGGATTAAAAACTCCGAAAACTTCAAGTTCATCATTGTATATTTTTATGTCCTCAGGTTTGATTATAGGATTTTCTGAATATCTTTTTATCATTTTTTATGAATTAGTTCTTTCTCATCTCATCTATTAAATCTTTAAGTGGAACTACTGCGAAACTACTTGCATAATCAGACATTGCATAAGGGATAATCAGATTGCCGTTGAAAACCTGTCCACCACAACTATAAATAACATTAGGAACATATCCTTCCCTTTCATTTTCATTCGCAGTAAGAATTGGTCTTTTAGTTCTACCTATAACTTTCGTAGGGTCATCTTTATCAAGCAGAAAAGCTCCCAGAGAATATTTTCTCATTGCTCCAACGCCACGATGTAGTACCAACCAACCATACTCAGTTTCGATTGGTGAACCACTATTCCCAATCTGCACAAACTCCCAGCTATATGTGGGACGAAGCAAAAGTTTTTTATTATACCAGAAATGAATCATATCAGAAAACATTATATAAATATTCTCGCCATCCTGCCTTGAAAGCATTGCATAAAGCCCATTTATTTTCCGTGGGAAAAGCGCCCTACCTTTGTTTTGAATTGCCGGACCATTAAGAGTATTAATCTTAAAGTGATAAAAATCTTTCGTCTCAAGCATTTGAGGAAAAACAACTTCACCATCATAAGCTGTATATGTTGCATAATAAACATTTGAACCATCATCATTTCTGAATTCGCAAAATCTCGCGTCTTCAATTCCGTTGATTTCATTTGGGGTTGAAGGAAATATGACCCGTTCAGAAATATCAGTGTCCTCATCAAACTTAATCTCATAATTTGATTTGGCGAGTAGTAGAATTTTTGATGCAATTAATTCCGATTCAGAAAAAAGTAACGAATAAGTTTTAACGGAATATTTTAAAACTTCTCGCAAATCATTAAGAGTAAATTGTTCATCTAATTCTGTCAGAACTTTCTTGGAAAAATCATTCAACAGTCCAAGTTCTTTAAGTTTTCTTTCAAATAAATTCTTTTGATAAAATGAGTCAGGAATTATGTCGGCATAAGTGACAAATCTTGTTGGCGAGTCAATAGAAATATCACCATTGCTATTCACAATGCCTGAGCGAAATGTAATTGAGGAAATATGTCCTTCTCCGATTGCACGCAAGCTTAGAATGAACCTTCTGCTGCCTTCCGGAACACCGCTCTGGTCAGGATGCCAGATCATTGAAGGATTAAAAAGTGCGGATGACTCAAAAGAATATTCAAGTGTGAAATAAGCACCTATCAGTAATTTTCTTTTTTCCGACAAAGGTTCATCAGTGAAAATAAGATCTTTAACATATTCAAATTGTTTGTAAAAAAACCTCTCCACTTTATTATGCCTTTTCCCGAATTCACTCATTATTTCATCGTATTTTTTTGCAACTTCATGTTCACTTAAATTATTGATCCGAGCAATGATTTTTAGAATTTGTTTTCTGGTTCTGGGAATAAATGGTCTGAATAATACTCTTTTAGGATCAGGCCTTAGTAATATATTTCTTCTTTCGAGATTCATAAGACCAACTCCTTATTGACTAATTAACAACATAAGATAGTTTTTCACTTTCTGATTTTTCAAAAGAAGTTTCAGACGATATACCCGATTCAGAATACAAATGCATTAAAGTCAATGATAGCAGGTAAGATAAGGTCGATTCGGCACCCATATTTGAGTTCACTCTGTCTAACTGTAACCCGTCCCTGCAGGCGCCTGTATTTTGATCAACCAAAGAAATCTGATTATCATTCCTTCCAAGAAACCATTCGAAAGCTAAACGAGCTTCTTTCATCCATTGAGAATCTTTAGTAGCTTCAAAAGCTTTTAAGGTTGCATAAACTGTTGAATATGCTTCTATTGGTTGCTGATCGTACCAGGCACGTTTCTGACCTCGATTATAAAAACCATCATTACCTACAGGAGCGAAATTTCCTAAAGGTGATTTCTGTAATTCACACAACCATTTTAATGATTCAATTCCTGTTTGCATCGCTTCTTCATTTCCTGAAATCATTGCAGATGCAATTAATCCAAGAGATAATTTTGCATTCGAATAAGTAAGATAATTTTCAAACCATCTCCATTCATTTGATTTTACAATATTGTATATTTTAATCAGGCGATTTTCAAATTCATCTCTTAATTGGCTAACAAGTCTATCGCCGCTGAATTTCGAAAGGTATTCTGTTACTCCAAGAAGTATAAATGCCCAAGCCCTTGGGGAAGTAAAATTCTCGACATTTGGAACTGCCCGAATAAAGATATCTGCAGCCCAATTTTGCAACTGTTGATTTTTACTTCTGCTGATAGCAGTTCCCAAAGCCCAGATTGCTCTGCCATTACTATCTTCAGAACCAACTTCCTCTAACCATTTTCTATCATAAGATAATTGATTCTTAAAGAGTTTTAACTTTTCATCAAAAGAATAATTTATGAAAGCAGCATATTTTTCCTGTAAGTACCTCGTTTCATTATTGTAAAACGAAGTATCCTCTAATAGAACAGTTAACATCAGGGCTCTTGAATTATCATCGAGACAATATCCATCATTATAGTTTGGTATTGAATACTTCGCATGTTGTATAATGCCTGTCTCATCCGTAAGTTTTTTCAAATAATCAAGCTTTACCTGAGGTAGATTGAAATTGGCTTCGTCAAGAGTTTTCATTCTTAATCTGATTCTTGAATCAGCCAGTCTGGACTTTCTGGCTTTTATGAATGAATCCATATACAGGTGTGCAACATTACTCCAGATCATTTCCCTCCCCATTATATAAGCTCTTTTCCGCATCGAATGCCTTAAAGTTTCATCGGAAATCAATCGTTCAATTGCTTTTGCGATTGCATTCGGATCGTTGAATGGAACAAGAATACCACGATCATCACTTAATAATTCTTTGGCGTGCCAATAAGGAGTTGAAATAACAGCTTTACCACAACCAAATGCATAAGAGAGGGTTCCTGAGGTTATCTGAGCTTCATTTAAATAAGGTGTGATATATATATCTGCTGCACCTAAAAACTCTTTAAGTTCTTCCAAACTGACAAACCTGTTATAGAAAATAACATGTTTATTTATCCCTAAATCATTTGCCAACCTCTCTAAACTTAACCGGTAAGATTCTCCCTGATGCCTTATTAAATTCGGATGCGTTGCTCCAAGGACTATGTAAACAGTGTTAGGATATTTTTTAATAACTTAGGGAAGTGCTTTCAAAACATTTTCAATCCCTTTGCCGGGAGATAATAGTCCGAATGTTAAAAGAACATTTTTCCCCTCAACACCAAATTGATCCTTATAAAAATTTGGATCAACAAAAGGCATATTTGGAATGCCATGTGGTATAACATCTATTTTAGAAGGATCAACATTGTAAATATGAACCAGAAATTCTTTACCTGTTTCTGTCATTGCAATTAATCTGGAGGATAATCGAATTAATTCCCTCATTACCTTCATCTGTTCGTTATCAGGATTTTTAAGGATTGTATGAAGGGTAGTTACAATTGGAATTTTAATATCACGAAGAATGGTTAATAAATAATTACCGGCATTACCACCGAAAATTCCAAACTCATGTTGGACTGAAACAATATCGGCAGGATTAAAATTCAAATAATCCGCAGCATTTCGGTAAGTAATTAAGTCATTCTGTTGAACTTCAAATCTTACTTCAGGGGGATAATTATATCCGGAAGGAATATCGTTTATCGAAACTATAAAAGTATCTGTATGTGGATATTGAGAATTAAACGCATTTCTGAGATCCTGTGTGAATGTAGCAATCCCACACTTACGAGGTGGATAATCTGAAATAAATGCAATTTTATGAATGGCATTATTTAACCTCATAAACTCCTCCATTTGTTATGAAGTTAAGAATTCAGACTACAATAGATTTGATTGAAAGAAGATTAAAAAAGTTTCAGCTGAAAGGAAAAAAAATCCCGACCTTAGAAAAAGATCGGGATTAAAAATAATCTTGGCAGCGACCTACTCTCCCACCCACCTGCGCAGGCAGTACCATCGGCGTTCCGGGGCTTAACTTCTCTGTTCGGAATGGGAAGAGGTGTTTCACCCGGACAATAGCCACCAAAATTAAAATCATAAAAAATAAAAAGATTGGAAGAGTTGAGCCCTATAGATAGAGAATCAAATCTGTATATAAAAATTTAATGGTTAAGCCACACGACCTATTAGTACTGCTCGGCTGAATCCCTTACGGGACTTACACCTGCAGCCTATCAACCTCGTCATCTCCGAGGGGTCTTTAGTGCCTTACGGCAGGGATACCTAATCTTGAAGCGTGCTTCGCGCTTAGATGCTTTCAGCGCTTATCACAACCGCACATAGCTACCCAGCGATGCCACTGGCGTGACAACTGGTGCACTAGAGGTGCGTTCACTTCGGTCCTCTCGTACTAGAAGCGACCCTTCTCAAGTATCCTGCGCCCGCATAGGATAGGGACCGAACTGTCTCACGACGTTCTGAACCCAGCTCACGTACCGCTTTAATTGGCGAACAGCCAAACCCTTGGGACCTTCTTCAGCCCCAGGATGCGATGAGCCGACATCGAGGTGCCAAACCTTGCCGTCGATGTGAACTCTTGGGCAAGATCAGCCTGTTATCCCCGGCGTACCTTTTATCCTTTGAGCGACGGCGCTTCCACTCGCAACCGTCGGATCACTAAGCCCTGCTTTCGCACCTGCTCGACTTGTAGGTCTCGCAGTTAAGCACCCTTATGCCTTTACACTCAACGCACGATTACCGACCGTGCTGAGGGTACCTTTGGGAGCCTCCGTTACCATTTAGGAGGCGACCGCCCCAGTCAAACTACCCGCCTAACACTGTCCCTGACCCTGGTTCAAGGGCCGAGGTTAGAATTCAAATAAGACAAGGGTGGTATTTCACCGGTGACTCCACCTCGACTGGCGCCGAGGCTTCATAGTCTCCCACCTATCCTACACATGCCTTACTCGAACCCAATGCTAGGGTGCAGTAAAGGTGCACGGGGTCTTTCCGTCCATATGCGGGTAACCGGCGTCTTCACCGGTACCACAAGTTCACCGAGCCCGTGGTTGAGACAGTGACCAAGTCGTTACACCATTCGTGCAGGTCGGAACTTACCCGACAAGGAATTTCGCTACCTTAGGACCGTTATAGTTACGGCCGCCGTTTACTGGGGCTTCGGTTCAGAGCTTCTCCCGATTACTCAGGATAACCCTTCCCCTTAACCTTCCAGCACCGGGCAGGTGTCAGTCCCTATACGTCGTCTTAATTGACTTCGCAGAGACCTGTGTTTTTGATAAACAGTCGCTTGGCCCATTTCACTGCGACCCTGTTCGGCTTCAACCGCAAGAGTTGTCACCTACTTAGGGCACCCCTTATCCCGAAGTTACGGGGTCAATTTGCCGAGTTCCTTAACCACGGCTCACTCGAGCACCTTAGAATACTCATCCCGTCTACCTGTGTCGGTTTGCGGTACGGACTGATAAGTTTCTCCTCTACGAGGTTTTTCTTGGCAGTGTGATTAGGGTCAGTTTGTGTCCATAAGGACTCCCCGTCGCGTCTCGATGTTAGCAAGGATGCGGATTTACCTACACCCTCCATCTACACGCTTAGACCACCTAAGGCCGGCAGGTGGCTGACCTTTCACTCCTGCGTCACCCCTTAGAGTCAAACGAAACTTACCAGGTACAGGAATATTAACCTGTTTCCCATCACCTACGCCTTTCGGCCTCGGCTTAGGGTCCGACTAACCCTGAGTCGATTAACGTTGCTCAGGAAACCTTAGACTTTCGGTGGGCCGATTTTTCATCGACCTTATCGTTACTTATGCCAACATTTTCTTTTCCATGCAGTCCAGCACGGCTTACACCGCACCTTCAACCTGACAAAGTCAGGTTACCACTTCGTGGTTCCCACATGGAATGCTCCCCTACCACCCCGGAAATCGAGGTTCGTGGCTTCGGTAACCAGTTTAAGTCCC